>Ga0193726_1000081_pt1 | contig 169758 bp, 142 predicted proteins | sample H2c1metaG_FD_144928 | JGI IMG/M metagenome (GOLD analysis project Ga0193726, IMG submission 144928) | Soil microbial communities from a riparian zone of the East river system, Colorado, United States - H2c1 | ecosystem: Environmental > Terrestrial > Soil > Riparian zone | place: USA: East...
CATGGAACGAGATGCCCCACGGCTCGAGGCCCAGACGCTTGGCGAGGTCGAGCACATCGACCGCCATCTCCGGATCGCAACCGAACTTGCGCGACAGCGGCCACTCGGCGCCGGCGCAGTCATACAGAATGCGGCAGAACACTTTTGCGCCGGGAGCGGCGCGCGCGATCTTCTCGACCTCGGCGGAGCAGTCGACCGCGAACAGCCGGATGCCCAGCGCGAACGCGCGCGCGATATCCCGCTCTTTCTTGATGGTGTTGCCATAGGAGATGCGCTCCGGCGATGCACCGGCGGCCAGCGCCATCTCGATCTCGGGCACCGACGCGCAGTCGAAGCATGAGCCCAGCGAGGCCAGCAGCGACAGCACCTCCGGCGCCGGGTTTGCCTTGATCGCGTAGAACACGCGGCTATCCGGCAACGCCTTCGCGAAGGTCTGGTAGTTGTCGCGCACGACTTCGAGGTCGACCACGAGGCATGGCTCGGTGTCCTGGCCCTCGCTGCGGCGGTTGCGCAGGAATTCCTGAATACGGTCGGTCATAGGTAGCACCTCCCAAACGGCCCTTGCGACAAGGACACGTTCAAAAACGATCTCGGACCTAAGCGCTTGGCGATGCCGCACGATGGAGACGCGGCAACGCCTTGAACTCAGACCGAACTGTGCTGCCGTGGATTGGTTGGGAGTGATCCCGCCCGCACACCTGGCAATGAAGGACAAGCCTCTTCGGTATTCGCGCCGGCTGGTGGAAAGCCGGCAGAGACCAAAAAAGCCCGATCCGTCGTTGCTTTAAGTCGCGTCCCCCGTTGAGAACGAGGTGCGCCGGTTCGCCTCCGGCTGCCAGTCACGGTTGCAAGGAGCAAAGTCGCCTTCATCGGCATCTCTTGAGAGAGATGCTGGCCTCTTAGTCTCGATCGACCCGACCGACTTAAGCGACCCTCGGCTTCTTCATCCCTTGGCGGCTGTCCGGCCTCTTGTCCGGATACCTACCGACTGACACACGACCACAGGCACGTGCGAAATTGGGCAAGAGTGCAAATAGGGGTTTTGAGTCTGCTTCGCAACATTTTTTTTGCGTTGGGGATAATTTTCCCCAGCGCGTGGTTTCCAGGACGCGCTCAAGCGCGCTGGAGATGAACGGACGTTAAGCTTGCTTAACGAAGTGTGAGCGGCGCGCGGAGGCGGAGAATCGTTTCAGGCCTGTGCCGCAATGGTTTTTCGCGCGCGCCGTTTCTCTGCTGTCATCACCCGCAAATGCGGGTGATCCAGTACGCCGCGGCAGTTGTGTTTGAGCGATGAGGCTCTGGAATACTGGGTCGCCCGGTCATCCCCGATCAAGTCGGGGACAGGCGCCGGGCGATGACAGCTTAGCGCGACTCACGCCCGCCGCGTGAACGGTTCGACGCGCTGGGCGGCGCGGATGAAGGCGGCCATGATGAAGACGCCGAGCGCGAACAGCACCGCCTGCAGGATGTGCGCGCCGAACTCGTCGAGGCCGAACAGGATCGCCAGCGCCCAGCCGCCGGCGAAGGCCGCGCCGAATACCTCGGCGCCGATCAGGATCGCGGCGGAGACGACGGTGATGACGCTCGGCCAGTAGATCTGGCGGCGCACGGGGAAGGGCTGCGAGCTCATGGATCGGTTCCTGTTGCGGGCGCAATCTCTATGAAAAGCGTGGCCTGTTCAAGGCCTGATGACGGCCCGTTTTCTTACCCTCCCCTGGAGGGGGAGGGTCGGCGAGCATCGCCAGATGCTCGACGGGGTGGGGTGACAGTCTTCGCCCCGGACACCGCTCACAGGGAGAGACTTTCACCCCACCCCGCCGCTCCTTTCAGTCGCGTCGACCCTCCCCCTCCAGGGGAGGGTGAGATGCGGCACCTCGTCAGACGCGGGCGCAAAAAAGCCCTATCGCGTGCTATATGTTCCGAGAGCCGAACTTGCCGCTGAAACAGGATTGTTCATGTCTGACGCACTCGAATCGACGGCCGCCGTTCCTGCCCTGGAAAACCCGCTGCTAAAGCCCTGGCAGACGCCGTTCGAGACGCCGCCTTTCGCGGAGATCGCGCCTTCGCATTTCATGCCGGCGTTCGAGCAGGCGTTTGCCGACCACGCGAGCGAGATCGCCGCCATCACCCACGATCCGGCGGCCCCCGACTTCGCCAACACCGTCACCGCGCTGGAGCGCTCGGGAAAGCTGCTCTCGAAGGTGGCGGCGGTGTTCTACGACTTGGTGTCGGCCAACTCCAACCCGGCGCTGCTCGAGATCGACAAGGAAGTAAGCTTGCGGATGGCGCGGCACTGGAACCCGATCATGATGAACGCGGTGCTGTTCGGGCGCATCGCGGCGCTGCACGACAACCGCGCTACGCTCGGCCTGACGGGCGAGCAGATGCGCCTGCTGGAACGCACCTACACCCGCTTCCATCGCTCCGGCGCCGGTCTGGATGAGACTGCAAAGAAGCGGATGGCTGACATCAACGAGCGGCTGGCGCATCTCGGAACTTCGTTTGGCCATCATCTGCTTGGCGACGAGCAGGAGTGGTTCATGGAACTCGGCGAGGCCGATCGCGACGGCCTGTCGGACTCGTTCATCGCCGCCGCAAAGGCCGCGGCCGAGGAGCGCGGCATGGCGGGCAAGGCCGTCATCACGCTGTCGCGCTCTTTCGTCGAGCCGTTCCTGAAGAGCTCTACCCGGCGCGATTTGCGCGAAAAGGTGTTCAAGGCGTTTACGGCGCGCGGCGACAACGGCAACGCCAACGACAACAACGAGACCATCGTGGAGATTCTCAGCTTGCGCGAGGAGAGCGCCAAGCTGCTGGGCTTCCCGACCTTCGCCGCGTACCGGCTGGAGGATTCCATGGCCAAGACGCCGGAGGCCGTGCGCGGCCTGTTGGAGCGGGTGTGGAAGCCTGCCCGCGCCCGCGCACTGGCCGACCGCGACGCCTTGCAGGCGCTGGTGGCGGAAGAGGGCGGCAACTTTGCGCTGGCGCCATGGGACTGGCGCTACTACGCCGAAAAACTGCGGCAGATCCGCGCCAATTTCGACGATGCCGCGATCAGGCCCTACCTCCTGCTCGACAATATGATCGAGGCCGCATTCGACTGCGCGAGCAGGCTGTTCGGGCTGAGTTTTGTCGAGCGCAAGGATATCCCGGTCTGGCATCCGGACGTGCGGGTCTGGGAGGTCAAGGATGCCGCCGGGCAGCACAAGGCGCTGTTCTACGGCGACTACTTCGCGCGCTCCTCGAAGCGCTCCGGCGCTTGGATGACCTCGCTGCGCGACCAGCAGAAGCTCGACGGCGCCGTGGCGCCGTTGATCATCAACGTCTGCAATTTCTCCAAGGGCGCGGAGGGCCAGCCCTCGCTGCTGTCGCCGGACGACGCCCGCACCCTGTTCCACGAATTCGGCCATGGCCTGCACGGCATGCTGTCCAACGTGACCTATCCGTCGCTGTCGGGCACCTCGGTGTTCACCGACTTCGTCGAGCTGCCGTCGCAGCTCTACGAGCACTGGCAGGAGCAGCCGCAGGTGCTGCGGCAGTTCGCACGGCATTTTCAGACCGGCGAGCCGCTGCCGGACGACCTGCTCAAGCGCTTCATCGCAGCGCGAAAGTTCAACCAGGGTTTTGCCACCGTGGAGTTCGTCTCCTCGGCGCTGATCGATCTCGAATTCCACACCCAGCCGGCCTCCGCGAGCCGCGATGTGCGGGCGTTCGAGCGGGCGGAACTGGAAAAGATCGGCATGCCGGCGGAGATTTCGCTGCGGCACCGGCCCACGCAATTCGGCCATATCTTCTCCGGCGACCATTATGCGTCGGGCTATTACAGCTACATGTGGTCCGAGGTGATGGACGCCGATGCGTTTGGCGCGTTCGAGGAAGCCGGCAATATCTTCGACCCGGCTGTGGCGAAGCGCCTGCATGACGACATCTATTCGTCCGGCGGCTCGCGCGATCCCGAAGACGCCTACATCGCCTTCCGCGGCCGCGAGCCGGAGCCCGAAGCGCTGTTGCGGCGGCGCGGGCTGGTAGATGTGCCGGAGGCGGCGTGATGCTCCCTTGTCCCGGGCGCGGTGCAGCACAAGCGAAGCGCAGTGATGCGCCGCAGAACCGGGACCGTAACGGAAAGACCGCGTCTTGGGCGGTCCCGGCTCTGCGAAGCAGCGTGAAGAACGCTGCATCGCGTCCGGGACACGTGCGGGGGGCGCCGTCATTGCGAGCGAAGCGAAGCAATCCAGCGTCGCGAAAAAGGCTGGATTGCTTCGTCGCTACGCTCCTCGCAATGACGGCGGTCCTTGTGATGAGCGCTCGTACCGCCTCCGCCCATCCCCACGTCTGGGTCGTCGCGGCGAGCGAGTTGATCTACGCCGCCGACGGATCGATATCAGGCGTGCGCCATGCATGGACCTTTGACGACATGTTCTCGACCTATGCGCTGCAGGGCATCGAGGCCAAGACCAAGGGCGCGTATACACGCGAAGAACTGGCGCCGCTGGCGCAGACCAATGTGGAGTCGCTGAAGGAGTTCGGCTTCTTCACCTTCGCCAGGGCCGACGGCAAAAAGGAGAAGTTCCTGGAGCCGGTCGATTACTACCTCGAGCAAAAGGACGGCGCGCTGGTGCTGCACTTCACGCTGCCGTTCAGGACGCCGTTCAAGACCAAGGCGCTCGCGCTGGAAATCTTCGACCCGAGCTTCTTCGTCGACTTTGCGTTGGCGAAGAAAGACCCGGTCCGGCTGGTCGATGCGCCGGCCTCCTGCACCTTTGCGATCCAGCGCCCGAATGACGGCAGCGCCGCCGCACAGAAGCTCAACGAGCAGACGTTTACGAACGGCGAGAATTCCAATTACGGCGCGATGTTCGCCAACAAGATCACGGTGGAATGTCCGTGAGGGCGGCCCCGCCATGTGAATGCGTCATACGCGGGCTTGACCCGCGTATCCATCATCTTCGCAAAGAGTCTTTCGAAGCGGATGGATTGCCGGGTCAAGCCCGGCAATGACGAAAGGAAAGGGAATCGCTCTAACTTGCTTCGCTGCGCTGGCGATTGCCGTACTCGCCGACGCCGCCCTGCATCCCTTGCTCGCGCAATCCCCGTTCGGCGCGCCCCGTGCCGCGCCCGATGCGCAGGTCGGCGGCCTGATCGGCTGGCTCTTAACAAAACAATCCGAATTCTACCGCGAGATGTCCTCCACCATCCGCGCCGCCAAGTCCGACGGCAGCGTGGTGTGGACCTTGCTGGCGATCTCGTTCGCCTACGGCATTTTTCACGCCGCCGGTCCCGGCCATGGCAAGGCAGTGATCTCGTCGTACCTGGTCGCCAACGGGGAGACCGCGCGGCGCGGCATCGCTCTGTCGTTTGCATCGGCGCTGATGCAGTCGCTGGTCGCGGTGGTCATTGTCGGCATCTCGGCCTGGCTGCTCAATGCCACCGCGAAAACCATGTGCGGGGCGGAGCGCGCGATCGAGATCGCGAGTTACGCGCTGATCGCGGCGTTCGGCGCGCGGCTGGTCTGGAGCAAGGGCGGCGGATTTTTTCGCGCGCTGCAGGCGGAACGGCCGGCGCCCGCGCTGGCGGCGGCGCATCACCATCACGATCATGATCACGATCACCACCATGATCATCATCACGACGGCCATGTGCATGACGAGCATTGCGGCCATTCCCATGGGCCGGCGCCGGATCAACTCGCCGGTCCCGGCGGCTGGCGGCGCGGGCTCGGCGCCATTGTCGCGGTCGGCATCCGGCCGTGCTCGGGTGCGATCCTGGTGCTGGTGTTTGCGCTGGCGCAAGGCTTGTTCTGGGCCGGCGTCGCCGCGACGTTTGTGATGGGGCTCGGCACTGCGATCACGGTGGCGACGATCGCCGTGATCGCGGTGTCCGCCAAGGACCTGGCGCGGCGCCTGAGCGCCGGCCGCGAAGGCGGCGGTGTGCTGGTCATGCGCGGCATCGAATTCGCAGCGGCGGGGCTGGTGCTGCTGTTCGGCGCGGGGTTGTTGCTGGGCTACGTCGCGGCGGAACGGGTGACGTGTTTTTGAAATTTTGCGTCATACGCGGGCTTGACCCGCGTATCCATCCATCTCGCAAAGACTCTTTTCGAGGAGGATGGATTGCCGGGTCAAGCCCGGCAATGACGAGTCAAATTGGCAGCCAGCCCCGTATCATCGGCAGAAAAAATATCCCGACATTGATCACGAACCCGATCGCCCACAGGATCGACCGCAGCGTCGGGCGGTCGCCGAGATAGGTCAGCACGTAGGCGATCCGCACGATGACAAACAGCACCGCCAGTTCATTGACGAGATTCTGCGGACTGTCGCGAAATTCCGCCAGCAGCACGGCGGCGGCGAAAAACGGAAAGGTCTCGATGCCGTTCTGATGCGCGGCCCACGCGCGGGCGCGCAGCGGAGTGTCGTAGAATTTCGGATCGCGCGGATTGGCGTTGTCGAATTGCCGAAACCCGATCCACTTGATCGGCGCGATGGTCGCGAGATACAGCATCACGGTTGCGAAAACGCACCATTCGGCGATGGTCATGGTTCCTCCAGGGTCCCGTGAGCTTAACGAAAGATGCGTTATCTTGACAAGGATCGGCCAACGCGCGAAGCCACTGCCATCATGAGCGTGGGCGTTCCCATCGGAAAAACTTTAACCGAACCGAGGCCGGAACGGGTCGGCGTGCTGCTGGTCAATCTCGGCACGCCCGACAGCGCCGACGCCAAAGGCGTGCGCGTCTATTTGAAAGAGTTCCTGTCCGATCCGCGCGTGATCGAAAACCAAGGACTATTCTGGAAGCTGGCGCTGAACGGCATCATCCTGAATACGCGGCCGCGGCGCAAGGCGCGCGACTATCAGAAAATCTGGAACACCGAGAAGAACGAATCGCCGCTGAAGACGATTACCCGCGCGCAGGCGGAGAAGCTTGCTGAGGCGATCGCCGACCACGATCACGTCGTGGTCGATTGGGCGATGCGCTATGGCAACCCATCGATCCGCTCGCGCATCGACGCGTTGACCGCGCAAGGCTGCGGCCGGCTGCTGGTGGTGCCGTTGTATCCGCAATATTCGGCGGCGACCTCGGCCACGGTCTGCGACGAGGTGTTCCGCGTGCTGGCCGGCATGCGCGCGCAGTCGACCTTGCGCGTCACGCCGCCCTATTACGACGATCCGGATTATATCGAGGCGCTCGCGGTTTCGATCAACGCGCCTCGTTCCACGGCATGCCGCAGGCATATATCGACAAGGGCGACCCCTATCAGGCGCAGTGCATCGCGACCACCGAGAGCTTACGCAAGCGCATGGGGCTCGACGCGACAAAACTGATGCTGACCTTCCAGTCGCGCTTCGGATTCGACGCGTGGCTGCAGCCCTACACCGACAAGACCATCGCGCAGCTGGCCAAGGAGGGCGTCCGCCGCATCGCGGTGGTGACGCCGGGCTTCTCGGCGGATTGCCTGGAGACGCTGGAAGAAATCGCGCAGGAAAACGCCGAGATTTTCGCGCATGCCGGCGGCGAACACTTCGCCGCCATCCCCTGCCTGAACGACAGCGACGGCGGCATGGACGTGATCCGCCAGCTGGTGCTGCGCGAGCTGCAGGGGTGGATATAGCAGCCCTTCGTCATTGCCGGGCTTGACCCGGCAATCTATCAACTTCGTAAAATGCTTCTTGTGAAGATTGATGGATACGCGGGTCAAGCCCGCGTATGACGCTGTGGTTGGTCTCGTGCCCCGGACGCAGCGCAGCGCTCTTGCGGTGCGCTGCAGAGCCGGGGTCCAGCTTGCTTACTTAAACCGGGGTCCCGGTTCTGCGAAGCACCGCTTCGCAAGGGCTACGCGCTGCATCGCGCCCGGGAAACGGCCACTCGCTTTTTCCCAGGTCGAACCTTACATCTCGAATCGGCGACATATGTTAAAGCGCGACGGCGTCCGTTGGGAATTGCAGGGAGAAGTTTTTATGACCGGTTTCGATATTTTCGCCATCGCGCTTGTACTGCTGATCATCTTCACGCTGTTCGCCGGCATCAAGACCGTGCCGCAGGGCTTTGACTGGACCATCGAGCGGTTCGGCAAGTTCACCCGCACGCTGTCCCCGGGCCTCAACATCATCATCCCGTATTTCGACCGGGTCGGGCGCAAGATGAACATGATGGAGCAGGTGATCAGCATTCCCGAGCAGGAAGTGATCACCAAGGACAACGCCACGGTGACGGTGGACGGGGTCGCGTTCTTCCAGGTGTTCGACGCTGCGAAGGCGAGCTACGAGGTGTCCGACCTCAACCAGGCCATCATCGTGCTGACCATGACCAACATCCGCTCGGTGATGGGCGCGATGGACCTCGACCAGGTGCTGTCGCATCGCGACGAGATCAACGAGCGCCTGCTGCGCGTGGTCGATGCCGCGGTGTCGCCGTGGGGCCTCAAGGTCAACCGCATCGAGATCAAGGACATCGTGCCGCCCGCCGATCTGGTGGAAGCCATGGGCCGGCAGATGAAAGCCGAGCGCGTCAAGCGCGCCGACATCCTGCAGGCCGAAGGCCAGCGGCAGTCGGAAATTCTGCGTGCCGAAGGCGCCAAGCAGGGCCAGATCCTGCAGGCCGAAGGCCGCAAGGAAGCCGCGTTCCGCGACGCCGAGGCGCGCGAACGCTCGGCCGAAGCCGAAGCCAAGGCGACGCAGATGGTCTCCGAGGCGATTGCGAAAGGCGACGTCGCCGCGCTGAACTATTTCATCGCCGACAAATACATCAAGGCGTTCGGCCAGCTGGCCGATTCGCCGAACCAGAAGATCATCATGCTGCCGATCGAGGCGATGAGCATTCTGGGCTCGCTGGCCGGCATCGGCGAAATCGCCAAGGCGACGTTCGGCGAGAGCGCGGCTTCCGCGCAGGCCGCGGCGCGGCGCGGCTCGGTGCCGAGCGTGGGGCCGACGCCGCCGGTACCGCCGCAACGCTAGGAGGAGACCACTACCATGTCGTCCCCGCGAAAGCAGGGACCCATAGTCACCGTCGTTCATTGTTGCGAAGGGTGGCTACCAGAGTGCTACGATGAGGGTGCGGTGTGTATGGGTCCCCGCTTTCGCGGGGACGACGATGGATTGATATTCGCGACGCATGAGTCTTAGGAGGTAGTGCTATGGCTGAGATGTTTTCAACGCTTGGCACCTGGAACTGGCTGGTTTTCGGCCTGCTGCTGATGGGCCTTGAGCTGATGCTGCCCGGCGTCTTCCTGTTCTGGCTGGGTCTCGCCGCACTGCTGGTCGGGCTGTTGTCGTTCGCGCTTCTGCCGTCGTGGCAGTTGCAGCTCTTGATGTTCGCCGTGTTCGCCGCCGCCGCGGTGCCGGTGTGGCGCCGCGTCGCGCGCAGCAATTCCGGCGTCAGCAACAGCAACCCGTTCCTCAACAAGCGCTCCGAGGCGATGATCGGCCGCGTGTTCACGCTGGAGAAGCCGATCGTCGATGGCGCCGGCACGGTGCGGGTCGACGATACCATCTGGCGCGTCGCCGGGCCCGATGCACCGGCGGGCAGCCGGGTCAGAATCGTGCATGCCGATGGCGCGAGCCTCACGGTGGCTGCGGCTTGAGGCATCAGGCGAGCGCGCCTTCTTCTTCCTTCTTCTCCCTCCCCCCTTGCGGGGGAGGGTCGGGGTGGGGGGTAGCCACAAGCTCCGCGCTCGCGGCACCCCCACCCCCGACCCCTCCCCGCAAGGGGGATGGGAGTTGTCGCCGGCGCGCTTATGTCCGCGATAATTTGCGCCACCGCTCCGCAAACCTGTGCAGCGGCAAGAACGTCCCGTTCAATTCCTTGCCGCTTTCCGTGAGGCGATAGCCGCTTGCGGGGATCAATTCCACAAAGCCGGCCTGCCTGAGATCAGCCAGCCGCGCCTGCAGCACGGTCGGCGAGGCGTCGTCGCAGGCCTCGCGCAGCGCGCGCGAGGTCAGCGTCGCTTCGCGCAGCTCCCACAGGATCCGCAAGGTCCAGCGCCGGCCCAACAGGTCGAGCAGCACCATGATCGGGCGGCCGGTGGTCGAGCCGCGCACCGCGCGTTTCTTCGATGCCTGTTTTGCCATCCAAACCCTCTTGCGTCTTGCTACAGAAACTGTAGCGTGGTGCTACGCTTATTGTAGCACGGAGTTTAGCCATGTCACGCATTGCGCCGCTGCAGCCGCCTTACGCGCCGGAGATTCAACAACAGTTCGACCGCATCATGCGCGGCGCGCCGCCGCTGATGCTGTTCCGCGTGGTCGCCGGCAATGCGCGGGCCTGGGATAAATTCCGCGCCGCCAGCCTGCTCGACGGCGGGCCGCTGTCGTTGCGCGAGCGCGAGATCGTGATCGACCGCACCGGCGCGTTGACGGGGTGCGAATATGAATGGGGCGTCCATGTCGCGCTTTTCGCAAAACCCGCCGGGCTTACCGACGCGCAGGTGAGGGCGACGGTGCTCGCGGGCGCCGATGCGCCGTGCTGGTCGGAGAGCGAACAGGCGCTGATCGGGGCTGTCGATGCGCTGCATCACCGCGCCACTTTCAGCGATGGCGAATTCGCAGCACTGTCGGCGCATTACGACGACGCGCAGATTTTCGAGATCATCCTGCTCTGCGGCTTCTACCGCATGGTGTCGTATCTCGCCAACGGGCTCGATTTGCCGCTGGAGGAGATGGGGGTGAGGTTTCCGCAGTAGCCCCGCGTGTCCCGGACGCGGTGCGGCATTCTTCATGCCGCTCCGCAGAGCCGGGACCGTACCAAACGCCGGCGTTCGTTACGACCCCGGCTTAGCAGCGCACCACGCCGCCATAGCGCGTCGAAGACGCGCGTAAACGCGCTTTTGGTACGGCGCGCTGCGCAGCATCCGGGGAACGAAAGTTTTGCGCCCGCGTTACCAAAGGTTGCGATGCCTGCGGCGGCGGAGGGTGCGATGTCAAAATTCAAAATTGGAATTGCCGTCCTTGTTCTTGTGACCGCGCTGTCGGCCGCGGGTTATGCTGCTGCGAGAGGTGGCGGCGGCCACGGCGGCGGCGGTCATGGCGGCGGTGGTTACGGTGGTGGTGGTCACGGAGGTGGCGCACATTTCGGTGGCGGCCATGGCGGCGGGCACTTCGGCGGCGGGCATTTCGGTGGCGGTGGGCGTCACTTCGGCGGCCGATCGGCGGCGTCTCGCGCGTTTGCGCGGCCGAGTTTTCGCGGTAATCGTTCCTTCGCCATCCATAACCCAAACGCCGTGCGGGCGTTGAGCCCGCGCGCGTCCGCTCGCGCGTTGCGTAACGCCGGTGCGTTGCGCGATCCGGCCATCCGCGCGGGTATCATCGCCGGTGCGGCAACGGCGGGGTGGCATGGCGCTCGCGGCGGAACGGGCTGGTGGCGGCACGGCAACGGCGGGTATGGATGGGTCGGTCCGTTGTTCTGGCCCTTCGCCTACTATGACATTAACGACTACGCGATGTGGGGTGGAGGTTACGGCAGTTCGTTCTGGGACTACGGCTATGACGACATCTACGCCGGCATCTTCGCGCCTTACGGGTACAGCGACCTCGTCGGGTATCGGCCGCAAACCGCCAGCAGAACTTCAAGCCGTCGCGAGCGCGCATCGCGCGCCTATGCCGCAACCGATCCATTGGCGCAAATGTGCGGCGACGATAACGGCGAGTTCGCGGGCTTGCCGGTCAGCCAGATTCAGCAGGCGATCCAGCTCAACGATGCGCAACGCGCCGCGCTCGACGAGGTCGGCGCCGCCTCGCTCAAGGCTTCGCAGACCGTTAAATCTGCCTGCCCGACCGACATATCGCTCACCGCTCCGAACCGGCTCGCGATCATGCAGCAGCGCATCGAGGCGATGATCTCGGCGGTGGGGATCCTGCAGCCGCCGCTGCAGAGGTTTTACGAGGTCCTGAACGATGAGCAAAAAGCGCTGCTCGGCGCGCTGGTCGAGGATCAGCGCAGCAAATCAAGCCGGACAAGAAACGCGACCGTCGCGATGGTCAAAGATTGCGGGATGGCGCAGCCCGGCCTGACGGAATGGCCGAACGCCGAGATCGAGCGGAGGGTCCATCCGAACGACGCCCAGCGTAGCAGCCTTGCCGCGCTGCAGGACTCTGCCGCCAAGGCCGCCGACATGCTCAAGGCCTCGTGCCAGCCCGACAGCGCGCTCACGCCGCCGGCGCGGCTTACCGAGATCGGCAAACGGCTCGACACTATGCTCGAAGCGGTCAAGACGGTGCGCGCGGCGCTCAACGAGTTCTACGGAACGCTGACCGACGAGCAGAAGGCGCAGTTCGAATCGATCGGCCGGCAACGCATGGGCATGCTTGATCGAGGGAAGGCTGCGTGAACCATATCCGCAGGCGGCAACCGCTGCGCGGTTTCCGCGCGCGATCGCGAGCGAGCTAGCGTGTCCCGGACGCGGTGCGGCATTCTTATGCCGCTCCGCAGAGCCGGGACCGTACCAAACGCCGGCGATCGTTACGGTCCCGGTTCTGCGAAGCAGCGCTTGCGCGCTGCATCGCGCCCGGGACACGAGTCAGGCCACCCCCGCCCGCAACACGTCATGCACATGCACGATCCCGACCGGCTTCCTGCCCTCGGCGACGATCAGCACGGTGATCCTCGGCTGCGACGAATTCACCGTGTCGAGCAATTCGACCGCCAGCGTATCCGGCGTGGTTGTCTTGGGATTTTTCGTCATCACCTCGTCGACGGCGGCGGTCATCAGATCGGGCCGCATGTGGCGGCGCAGGTCGCCGTCGGTGATGATGCCGACGAGGTCGCCGTTCGCGTCGACGATGCCGACGCAGCCAAAGCCCTTCGACGACATCTCGACCAGCGCGTCGGACATTTGTGTGCCGAGCGGTTTCAGCGGCACCGCGTCGCCGGTGTGCATCAAATCGCGGACGAATTTCAGCATCGCGCCGAGCTTGCCGCCGGGATGCAGCACGCTGAAATCTTTCGACGTAAAGCCGCGGCCTTCCAAAAGCGCGATGGCGAGCGCATCGCCCAATGCCAGCATCATTACCGACGAGGTGGTGGGGGCTAGGTTGTGCGGGCAGGCCTCGCGCGCCTTGGGCAGCGTCAGCGCCACGTCGGCGGCCTTGCCGAGGGTGGAGGCGGCCTCCGCCGTCATCGCGATCAGCGCAATCCGGAATCGCTTGGCATAGGTGATGAGGTTCTTCATCTCCGGCTGCTCGCCGGACCATGACAGCGCCAGGATGACATCGTCCGGCGTGATCATGCCGAGGTCGCCATGGCTGGCCTCGGCGGCGTGCACGAAAAACGCCGGCGTGCCAGTGGACGCAAAGGTCGCGGCGATCTTGCGGCCGATATGGCCGGATTTACCGAGCCCGGTGATGATCAGCCGCCCCTTGGCATTGCGGATCAGGCCGGCGGCGGCGGCAAAGGCCGGGCCGAGGTCGGATTGCAGCGCCGCGGTGAGCGCGGTGATGCCGCCGCCTTCGGCGTCCAGCGTGCGCAGCGCCGACTGCACGGCGGCGTCAGGCTCGGTCCCGGATGATGTCGCGGCTATCGATTTCGGTGCGGCCATGCCTGATTCCAAAGTTTTGCCGCGTCATGCGCGGGCTTGACCCGCGCATCCATCCTCTTCGTGAAAGCGTTTTTTACGAAGGGGATGGATTGCCGGGTCAAGCCCGGCAATGACGGCCTCAAGGTAAGGCCATCTCTAGCATGCCCGTAAGGGCGATGCGACGCGAGGGGCCGGCTCGCAACGGCTCATTAACCATAATTGTTTTAACTCCATTAACGACGATTTCCGCCGCGCGTTCGCGCGCGTCGGGGTTCGGTCGGCATAGTGTTGATTTAGTTGGAGTATTTTCTGCCGTGAAGCCGGGTCCAGCAACGGGCCGCCGCAAGCGCGTAACGACTTTACGTGCGCTTTTGCCATGCCTTGCGCTGATCGCCGTCGCGCAGACCCCAGCCACCGCGCAAACCCTGACTCCCGACCTGTTCCGTCCGGTCCGCGACGGTTTCGTGTCGCCGCAGGATTTGCCCACGCGCCGCACCGCGCAATCCGCGCCCGACGATCGCAGCAACGCGAACGACAACCGCCTGCGCGATCCCGATGCGCCGGCGCCGTCGCGCATCGGCGCGATACCAACCTACGGCCTTCCTGCCGCGAGCGGCGCGTCGTCGTCCGGTTACGACTCACTCAATCGCAAGCGGCAAAAGGCAAAATTGTATCCGGGGCAGCCGAAGCCGAAGGCGGTCGGTCCCGGCAATCGCGCGCCGGCAGGACCAGCTCCCGATCCGAGATTGCCGCCGCCGCGGCTGCCGCTGCCGCCCTCCGCGACTGCCAACCGGACGCCGATCCCGCCGGCGATGGCCGGCACCGTGGTCGGCCAGCCCACGCGCAAGCGGCTCCGAATCGACGACGATCCGTTCGGCCCGGTCGGCGACTACTACGGCAGTTTCCTGGTCAAGACCGCGGTCGAATTCACGGGCGGCTACGACACCAATCCCGGCCGCACCTTCGTGCCGCGCGGCTCGCCGCTCTATGTGGTGGCGCCCGAATTGCTTGTCGTCTCCGACTGGGAGCGCCATGCGGTGATCGCCGACCTGCGCGGCTCCTACACCGGCTACACCAATACGTTCCCGCCGGTGAACGGGTTGGCGTCGTCGGCGCCGGAAGACGTCAACCGGCCGAATTTCCTCGGCCATGTCGACGGCCGCCTCGACGTCACCAACGACACCCGTCTGTTGGGGCAAGCGCGGCTGCTCGTCACCACGGACAATCCCGGCAGCCCCAACGTGCAGGTCGGCCTCGCCAAATACCCGCTCTACGCGGCGTTCGGCGGCACCTTCGGCATCGACCAGAATTTCAATCGGCTGCAGGTTTCCGGCGGCGCCACCGTCGACCGCATCGCTTATCAGAACTCGCTGCTCACCGACGGCACCATCTCCAGCAATGAGGACCGCAACTACAACCAGTTCGGCGGCCTCGCGCGCGCCAGCTACGACCTGAAGCCAGGCCTGAAACCGTTCCTCGAACTCGAGGCCGACACCCGCGCGCACGATCAGCTGGTCGACCGCAACGGCTATCAGCGCAACTCCAGCGGCGGTTTTGTTAAGGCCGGCACCTCGTTCGAGTTTTCGAGATTGCTGACCGGCGAAGCTGCGATCGGCTGGACCGCGCGCCAATATGAGGATCCGCGGCTGCTGCCGCTCAAAGGCCTCCTGACCTCGGCGTCATTGATATGGTCGGCGACGCCGCTCACCACGGTGAAGTTCGTCGCCGACACCTCGATCGGGGAAACCACGCTGCCCGGCGTCTCCGGCGTGCTGACGCATCTCTACACCGCGGAAGTCGATCACGATTTCCGCCGCTGGCTCACCGCGATCGGCAGATTCACGTACGGCACGCAGGCCTATCAGGGCGACGCGAGGTTCGACCATATCTATTCGATCTCCGGCGACCTGATCTACAAGCTCAACCGCGACGTCTGGATCAAGGGCACCGTGCGCAGGGATATCCTGGACTCCAATCAGCCCGGCTCGAGCTCGGCGGCGACGGTGGTGATGCTGGGGGTGAGGTTGCAGCGGTGAGGTCTTCACCTCTCCCCGCTCCTTTTGCGGGGAGAGGTCGGCTCGCATCGTCAGATGCGAGACGGGTGAGGGGCCAGGCACTGCGCCGAACACTTCGACGGACCCTCGGGTCGCGCAAATTCCGACCCGAGATGTTGCGAGCTTGTCAGGCGCACTGCCTGGCCCCTCACCCGAAGCCTTCGTTGCACTTCGGCTTCGACCTCTCCCCGCAAAGGGCGGGGAGAGGTTAAGAAGCGCGCTCGCCACGCACTCCTACTTCACCCTTTTGAACCGCACACCCTTCCCGTCCGCCAGCCGCGTCGCGATGTAGCCGCCCTCGAGGCACGCCTCGCGCTGCGGCATCTTCTCCTGCGGGCTGCGCAGCGTCTCCCACCACGACGCCCGCTGCGCCGCGCGCGGCAGTGCGGCGTCGATGATCGCCTCGATCTGATCGAAGGAGAGCACGAATTCCGGCAGTTTTTGCGCTTTGAGGTAATCGCGCAGGGCGGAGTAGTCGTTCACGGGCGGTGCCTATTTTCTTCGTCATTCCGGGATGCGCCTCTTGGCGCAGGCCCGGAATCCATACTCACGATGGTGGTTATGGATTCCGGGCTCGCGCTACGCGCGCCCCGGAATGACGGCGTTTACTTCTCCAGATACCGCTTCATCTCTTCGCGCAATCCGTCGCGCAGGTCGTCGCGCGCCATGCCGTAGGCGATGTTGGCGCGGAGGAAGCCGGCCTTGGAGCCGCAATCGTGGCGCTCGCCTTCGAATTCGACGCCGTAGAAGCTTTGCGTCTTCGCGAGCGCGATCATGGCGTCGGTGAGCTGGATCTCGTTGCCGGAGCCGCGCTCCTGGGTTTCCAGGATCTTGAAAATCTCCGGCTGTAAAATGTAACGCCCGGTAATGGAGAAATTCGAGGGCGCGGTGCCCTTCGGCGGCTTCTCCACCATGCCGTCGACCTCGAACATTGCGCCGTGCCTCGTGTGGCGCGGGCCGACGCCGCAGATGCCGTAATTATGCGTCAGATGCGCCGGCACTTCCTCGACCGCGATCAAATTGGATTTGTCGCCGAGCTTTTCGGCGGCCGCGATCATCTGCGCAAGGCAGCCCGGCGCGTGCAGCACCAGTTCGTCCGGCAAAATAACTGCAAACGGCTCGTCGCCAACGATGTCGCGGGCGCACCACACCGCATGTCCAAGGCCGTGCGGCGCCTGCTGGCGGGTAAAGCTCATGGCGCCGGGTGCGGGCTGGTCGCGCGCGAGAATCTCCTGCTCGGCCTTCTTGCCGCGCGCGGCGAGCGTGGCGTCGAGTTCGAACATCCTGTCGAAATGATCCTCGATCACGCTTTTGTTGCGGCCGGTGACAAAGATGAAATGCTCGATGCCGGCTTCCTTGGCTTCGTCCACCACATACTGGATCAGCGGCTTGTCGACGATAGTCAGCATTTCCTTCGGCATCGCCTTGGTGGCGGGCAGGACGCGGGTGCCGAGGCCGGCGACCGGAAAAACGGCTTTGCGAATTTTCATGGGGGCAGGGGCTTCTACGAACAGAGGGGATCGGGTCGAGATCGGCTGTTCGTAACAGGTTTCATGGAAATCGAAAAACTCGGTGTCGTCCCCGCGAAGGCGGGGACCCATAACCACCGGCGGGTGTTTTTGTGATGATTGGGGCCGCAACCGTGTGCAACAACGAGCAACGGCGGCTATGGGTCCCCGCTTTCGCGGGGACGACACCGGAGAACCACAAAAAACCGTTTTGTTAAGCGGATGGAAACCGTGACAAGGCCTGCTGAAAGCCGGATGCTTTAAGGGCAGGACGAGATGGAATCGATGAGTATAAGGATCGGCAATCGGCTGGGCGGAGCGGCAATCGCGGCGGTGGCGCTGGGCGCGCTTGCGCTCGGCGCTGCCTCGGCGCAGACCTCGGTCGGCGGCAAGCCGCTTGTGCCGCAGACCGCCGCGACCGGCTCGATCCCAGCCAACCAGCCAGCCCCCCCCGCGCATTCCGGCCTGGTGCCGCGCGCGATGGTGCAGGCGCCGCCGCCGGTGCCTTCCACGCCGGCGCCGCCATGGAGCGGCGAGGACGGCGCTTCCGGGCATCCCTTGATGACTGCGTCCGCGATCCGCGAGGCGGCGGCGAATTTCGAATCCTGCGTGGCCGCGATGTGGCCCGACGCCGCGCGGCGCTCGATCACCCGCGCCAATTTCGAGCGGTTCACCGCAGGGTTGCAACCCGATCTGCGCATCATGGACCTGATGGATTCGCAGCCGGAATTCACCAAGTCGATCTGGGATTATCTCGACATCCTGGTCAACGATAACAGGATGACAAAAGGCCGCGAGGTGCTCGCCAAATACAAGCCGCAGTTCGACGCGGTGGAGAAACTCTACGGCGTCGATCGCTATATCATCGCCTCGATCTGGGGCGTCGAATCCAATTACTCGACCATGATGGGCGACCGCAGCGTGCTGCAATCCACCGCGACGCTCTCTTGCATCGGCCGCCGCCAGAAATATTTTCGCGACGAATTTCTCACCGCGCTGGAGATCCTCAACCGCGGCGATCTCCGCCCTGAACAGATGCGCGGCTCATGGGCCGGCGCGTTCGGCCCCACCCAGTTCATGCCGACCGCGTTCAAGCGCTATGCGGTGGATGCCGACGGCGACGGTCGCCGCGACGTGGTCGACGATGCCGCGGACCTGATCGCCTCCACCGCCAACAACCTCAAGAAAGACGGTTGGCAGAGCGGGCAGACCTGGGGATTCGAGGTCGTGCTGCCCAAAGGCTTCAACTTCATGCTGGCCGATCGCGCCAAGGCGATGACGATTGCGCAGTGGGAGCATCTCGGACTGAAGCGCGCCACCAATCAGCCGTTCCCGCATCCGAACGAAAAAGCCTATCTGCTGGCGCCGGCCGGCGCCGAGGGGCCGGGCTTTTTGATGCTGCAGAACTTTCGCGTCATCATGAAATACAATCCGGCGGAAGCCTATGCGATGGCGATCGGGCACTTCGCGGACCGCCTGCGCGGCGGCGCGCCGTTCGTGCAGCCGTGGCCGCGGCAGGAGCGGGTGCTGTCGCGCGCCGAGCGGCTCGAGTTGCAGCAGCTATTGGCGCAGCGCGGCTTCTATCGCGGCACCCCCGACGGCCAGCTCGGCGGCCAGACCCGCGAGGCGCTGCGCGGCTTCCAGGCCTCGATCGGTACGCCAGCGGACGGCTTTGCCTCGTCGGACGTGCTGGAGCGGCTGCGGGGGCGGTGAGAAAGCTCGCAGACCCCCACCCCCGACCCTCCCCGCAAGGGGGAGGGGAGAAGATGACGCATCATGTCCGGCGACGCGGTGCTTTCTGCTCCCTCCCGCCTTGCCGGGAGGGGTAGCCACAAGCTCGGTGCGTTCGTTTTTGCCCCTTGGTAACCCTGAAAACCCTGATTTCCGCAGCGCACTTGACGGCCAGGGCCCAAGGCCGGTTTATGGCGCAAACGCCGCCCGCTTGCGGCCCAAATCGGCTATTATAGCGATTGGCTGACCTTCAATTTCGCGACCGAAACCGCATGCCGAAACAGAAGTCCTTTTTGCGCCTGTTTACCGAGACCGGTCCGCTGGTCGCGCTGACGGTTGCGATTGCGCTTTTGGTCGGGATCGCGGGGCCTGCGTCGGCGCAGTTTTTCAATTTCGGCAATTTCGGCGCTCCGCCACGGCCGCCGCAGGCGGTGCCGCAGCAGCGCGGTGGCGGCGGCTGGTTCGGCAACGACCTGTTTGCGCCATTCCAGCAGCAGGCGCCGAGACGCCAGGCGCGCGAGGATTTTTCCAAAGCGCCGCCGCCGGAGAAGCGTGACAGCGCGGGCGCCCCCGAGCGCAACATCCTGGTGCTCGGTGACGCCATGGCGGACTGGCTCGCCTACGGCCTCGAGGACGCCTATTCCGAACAGCCTGACATGGGCATCATCCGCAAGCACAAGACCGTCTCCGGCCTGATCAAATATCAGCCGAAGGGCGATCCCGCCGACTGGGCCGCCGCCGCCCGGGGCATTCTCGCCACCGAGAAGCCGGACGCCATCGTGGTCATGCTCGGCCTCAACGACCGCACCTCGATGCGCGAAGTCGCGTCGGAGAAAGCCGCCGACAAGAAGGGCGACAAGAAAGACACCAAGGACGCCAAGGCCAAGCCCGATGCCAAAGCTTCGGACGGCAAGACGTCCGACGGCAAGCCTTCAGATGTAAAACCCGGCGCGAAGCCCGATGGTGCCGCCGACGCGAAACCCGACGACAAGCCGGCCGATGCCGAATTGTCCGCCGACGACGCCGACAACGCCGATGCGCCGCCGGCGATTACGCCGGAGAAAAGCGCGCGCTCGCCGAACGGCGTCTACGAGTTTCGCGAGGAGCGCTGGGTCGAACTCTATACCAAGAAGATCGAAGAGATGATCGGCGTGCTGAAGGCCAGGAACGTGCCGGTGCTGTGGGTCGGCCTGCCCGCGGTGCGCGGCGCCAAGGCGACCGCCGACATGCTGTTCCTGGATTCGCTGTATCGCGACGCCGCGGCCAAGGCCAACATCACCTATGTCGATGTCTGGGACGGATTTGTCGACGAGGCCGGCCGCTTCCTGCAGCGGGGTCCCGATTTCGAAGGCCAGCCGCGAAAGTTGCGCGCCGACGACGGCGTGTTCTTCACCAAGGCCGGCGCGCGCAAGCTTGCGCATTATGTCGAGCGCGAGGTGACGCGGTTGATGGCGGGACGCTCGGCGCCGTTCACGCTGCCGACTGAACCTGCGACCCCCGACGCCAATGCCGAGCCGGGCAAGCCTGCGCCGCGCCCGCTGGCGGGACCGATCCTGCCGCTGGTGGCGTCTTCGGTCGGCACCGATCAATTGCTCGGCGGGCCCGGCTCGCGTCCCGCGGCGGTCGATGCGCTGGCGGCGCGTACGTTGGTAAAAGGCGAACCGCTGTCGGCGCCGGCCGGCCGCGCCGATGATTTTGCCTGGCCGCGCCGCGAAGTCGGCCGCGAACAGGCCAAGGGCGAGGTGCCGGTGGCCTCGGCGTCGCCCGATGGCGGGACGCCGGCGATGGCCACGCCGCCGCCGAAGCCGAAAAAGCTGCGGATTCAGCCGGCGCAGCCGTCGATCGGGAATTTCTTCAGCTTTGGCGCGCCGCCGCAACCGCCGCGTCCGGCGCAGCCACAGCCGCCGCGCCCGCCCGGCAGCGTCGGCCGCGCCGCATCGGCGCCGAATTTCTTCACGCGGTAGCCGTCATTCCGGGGCGCGCGAAGCGCGAGCCCGGAATCCATAACCACGATGGTGATTATGGATTCCGGGCCTGCGCATCCAAGTCGGCTGTAGCCGACTTGGACAATGATTAATGCCGAACTCGGGTAAACCCGAGTTCGGGTGGCGCATCCCGGAATGACGGCGTTGGATTGCTTGGCTGGATTCCGGGTTCGCGCCGAAGAGGCGCGCCCCGGAATGACGGCTTAATACCGCCAGCGCGACGGCGGCGGACGGCGCGGCGGGCGGGTCATCAGCATCGCCAGCGCGAATCCGATTCCGCCGGCCACCAGCAGCGCGCCGATCGGATTGTCCCGCACCTGCTTTGCCATCGCCTGCGAGCCATCGCGAAAGGTGTCGCCGCTGTTGTCATAGGCGTCCTTGGCGAAGCTGGCGGCGGTGTCGCTGGCGTCCTTCACGGCGTCCTTGGCCTGGCCGTAGAGGTTCTGCACCGTTCCCGCGGCCTCGCGGACGCGGCCCGACGCTTTCGTTTCAGCGTCCCCGGTGACTTCGCCGAATGCGCCTTCGACTTTGCCCGCGGCGTCCTTTGCTGCGCCGGCAATGCGGTCCTTGTCCATCGTGATTACTCCTTGAGGGTGATTCTCGCAGGGGTAACAGACGAGGCCGATTACGGTTCCGCGATCAGAGGATCAAGCCGCCATCGACCACCAGCGTATGACCCACGATGTAGGACGAGAGCGGCGATGCCAGAAACAATGCGGCACCGGCCATGTCGGCGGGCGTTCCCAGCCGTTTGAGCGGTATCCGTTCGATCGCGCCTTCGAGCCGCTTCGGATTGGCCGTGGTCACCCTGGTCATCTTGGTATCGACCAGCCCCGGCGCGATGCCGTTGACGCGGATGCCATCCTCGGCCCACGCTTGCGCCAGCGTGCGCGTGAGACCCACCGCGCCGGTCTTGGAGGCGTTGTAGGCGGGATTGCCTTTTGTCGCGTGATAGGCCGCGGTCGAAGAGACGATGATCAGTGCGCCTTTGCTGGCGCGCAGCATCGGATGAAGTTTGCCGGCGCAGGCCATCAGGCTGATCAGGTTGACCTCGAGCACCTTGCGGAATCCTTCCATCTCGAATTCGCCGCGCCGGTAGATCACCGCACCCTGCGCCAGCACCAGCACGTCGAGCCGGTCGAACGATCGTTGGAATGTTTCGATGGCTTGCGGATCGCTGACGTCGAGTTGCGCGTAGTCGAGCCCTTCGAGATCGGAGCCTTCCGCCCTCAGATAATCGTTCGCGCGAGTTCGAGTACCGCAGACCTGCACCCGCGCGGCCCTGGCCCGGAACGCCTGCGCGATGCCGTTGCCGATGCCGCTGGAGCCGCCGATCACGAGGACCTGTTTTCCCGAGAAGTCGAGTTCGTTCATGGGCGTTCACTCCTTTTGGTGCGACCGTCATTGCGAGGAGCGAAGCGACGAAGCAATCCAGTCTGTACTTCGGGGCTCTCTGGATTGCTTCGCTTCGCTCGCAATGACGGCAATTGACATCGGCATTCCCGGTAGTAGCATTTTTACAAAGCGCGCGGACCAACCGCGCGACGCCCCGGGGAAAACGCCATGCCTGTTCAGATCAAACAGCTCCATCCGCATTTCGTCGGCGAAGTGTCCGGCGTCGATCTGACAAAACCGCTGACGCCGCAGGAAGCGCGCGACATCGAGGACGGCATGGACAGATACGCCGTGCTGGTGTTCCACGGCCAGGACATCACCGATGAGCAGCAGATGGCGTTCGCGCTGAATTTCGGCGAGCGCGAGAATCCGCGCGGCGGCAATATCGTCAAGCCGCAGGATTCCAGGCTCTCGACCGGCCTCAATGACGTCTCCAACCTCGGCAAGGACGGCAAGCCGCTGCCGCCGGACAGCCGCATCCACCTGTTCAACCTCGGCAACTGCCTGTGGCATTCCGACTCCTCGTTCCGCCCGATTCCCGCAAAGTTCTCGCTGCTGTCGGCGCGCATCGTCAATCCGAACGGCGGCAACACCGAATTCGCCGACATGCGCGCGGCCTATGACGCGCTCGACGCCGAGGCCAAGGCCGAGATCGAGGACATGATCTGCGAGCACTCGCTGATGTATTCACGGGGATCCTTGGGCTTCCTCGATTACACCGAGGAAGAGAAGCAGCTGTTCAAGCCGGTGCTGCAGCGGCTGGTGCGCACCCATCCCGCGCATGGCCGCAAGTCGCTGTATTTGTCGTCACATGCCGGCGGCATCAAGGGCATGAGCGTGCCGGAGGCGAGGGTGCTGCTGCGCGATCTCAACGAGCACGCGACGCGGCCGGAGTTCGTCTACGTCCACAAATGGACGCTGCATGATCTGGTGATGTGGGACAACCGCCAGACCATGCACCGGGTGCGGCGCTACGACCAGTCGCAACCCCGTGACATGCGCCGCGCCACGGTGGCCGGCACAATGCCGACAGTAGCGCAGCAGGCGGCGGAGTAGGGGACGACTTGCGCGCTCTCGTGTCCCGGACGCGGTGCAGCGCTTCTTCAGCGGTGCACCGCAGAGCCGGGACCGTGCCAAACGCCAAACCGTCATGGCCGGGCTTGACCCGGCCATCCATCTTCTTCGAAAGACTCTTCTGAAGAGGGATGGATGCGCGGGTCAAGCCCGCGCATGACGACAGAATTATGCTCGTTACGGCCCCGGCTCTGCAGCGCACCGCTTCGCGAAGAGCTACGCGCTGCGCTGCGTCCGGGGCACGATAGTTTTCACCGCGGCAGCGTCGTGCTTCCCATCAAAAACGCATCGATGGCCCGCGCGCAGAGGCGGCCTTCGCGGATGGCCCAGACCACCAGCGACTGGCCGCGGCGCATGTCGCCGGCGGAGAACACTTTTGGCAATGAGGTCTGGTAATCGGACGTGTTGGCGCGGACGTTGCCGCGCTGGTCGAGGTCGACGCCTAATGTCTTCAACAGGCCCTCGTGCACCGGATGCACGAAACCCATCGCCAGCAGCACCAGGTCGGCGTCGAGATCGAATTCGCTTCCCGCAATCGGCTTGAACTTGTCGTCGACCTGCACGCAATGCAGCTTTGCCACCTTGCCGTCGCTGCCTGAGAACTTCTGCGTCAGCACCGCGTATTCGCGCTTGGCGCCTTCGGCCTGGCTCGAGGAGGTCCGCATCTTCAGCGGCCAGTTCGGCCAGGTCAGGCCCTTGTTCTCATGCTCGGGCGGGGCCGGCATGATTTCGAGCTGCGTCACCGACTTGGCGCCTTGCCGGAACGAGGTGCCGATGCAATCGGAGCCGGTGTCGCCGCCGCCGATCACCACCACATGCTTGCCGCCGGCGAGAATATCCGGCGCGCTGCCGAGCGGCTCGCTTGAGACGCGGCGGTTCTGCTGCGGCAAAAAATCCATTGCGTAGTGAATGCCTGCGAGTTCGCGGCCGGGGATCGGCAGGTCGCGCGCGGCTTCGGCGCCGCCGGTCAGCGCCACCGCGTCATGGGTTTTCAACAGTTCTACCGGATCGATCGCGCCGGGCGAATTGCCGCCGACCGACGAACCATAATGGAACGTGACGCCCTCGGCTTCCATCTGCGTCACGCGGCGGTCGATGACGTGCTTTTCCATCTTGAAGTCGGGAATGCCGTAACGCAGCAGCCCGCCGGCCTTGGCCCAGCGCTCATAGAGATGCACGTCGTGGCCGGCGCGCGCGAGTTGCTGCGCGCAGGCCATGCCTGCGGGCCCCGAACCGATCACGGCGACGCGTCTGCCGGTCTTGACCGACGGCAGTTCCGGCTTGACCCAGCCATTCTCCCAGGCGCGGTCGACGATGGCGCATTCGATTGTCTTGATGGTGACCGGATTGTCGTCGATGTTGAGCGTGCACGAGGCTTCGCAGGGCGCCGGGCAGATGCGGCCGGTGAATTCCGGAAAGTTGTTGGTCGAGTGCAGATTGCGCGAGGCTTCTTCCCAGTTGCCGGCATAGACCAGATCGTTGAAATCCGGAATCTGGTTGTTGACCGGGCAGCCCGGCGTGCCCGGCGCCACCGAGCCGGTGCCATGGCAATAGGGAATGCCGCAATTCATGCAGCGCGCGGCCTGGTCGCGGGTGTCCTTCTCGCTTAAGGGAACGACGAATTCGCTGTAGTTCTGCACGCGCTCGGCGACCGGCGCATATTTGCGGTCGTGCCGGTCGATCTCGAGAAAACCTGTAATCTTGCCCATTAAACCTGACGCCCCTTGACCCGGTCTTTCGATCGTCATTGCGAGGAGCTCTTGCGACGAAGCAATCCAGTCTTGCTTGTGGCTCTGGATTGCTTCGCTGCGCTCGCAATGACGGTGTTATTTCCCTCGTCGCTTACGCCCCGATCGCGATTTTCGGCTCGGCGTCGGCGTTGGCCTTCATTTCCTTCAGCGCGCGGCGGTATTCCACCGGCATCACCTTGCGGAATTTCGGCAGCCAGGTTTTCCAGTTCGCCAGAATCTCGGCGGCGCGCTTCGATCCGGTCAGCTTGGCGTGCCGCGTGATCAGGATATGCAGCCGCTCGACGTCGGAGCTGAGCAGGTCGGCGAACACGTCGACCCTTCCGTGCGCTTCGAGATCGCCGGAGTGATGATAGGCGTTCTCGTTGATCATCTCTTCCGACAGCACCGGCTCAAGCTCGACCATCGCCATGTTGCACAGCTTCTGGAAATCGCCGGCCTCGTCCAGCACATACGCGACGCCGCCCGACATGCCGGCCGCGAAATTGCGCCCGGTCTTGCCGAGCACCACGACGATGCCGCCGGTCATGTATTCGCAGCAGTGATCGCCCGCACCCTCGACCACGGCGACCGCACCGGAGTTACGCACCGCAAAACGTTCGCCGGCGATGCCGCGGAAATAGCATTCGCCCTCGATCGCGCCGTACATCACGGTGTTGCCGACGATGATGGATTCTTCCGGCACGATGCCGGAGTTGCGCGGCGGCTTGACGATGATGCGTCCGCCGGACAAGCCCTTGCCGACATAGTCGTTGCCTTCGCCTTCGAGATCGAAGGTGACGCCGCGCGCCAGCCACGCGCCGAACGCCTGGCCCGCGGTGCCCTTGAAGCTCACCTGAATGGTATCGTGCGGCAGCCCGGCGTGGCCGTAGATTTTGGCCACGGTGCCGGACAGCATCGCGCCGGCGCTGCGGTCGGTGTTGTTGATTTCCATCTCGATTCTGACCGGTGCGCCGCGGTCCAATGCGGCTTGCGACTGCGCGATCAGCCTGCGGTCGAGCACGGCTTCGAGATGATGGTTCTGCGCCTCGGCGTGATAGATCTTCTGGCCCGGCAGCGCTTCCTGCTTGACGAACAGCTTTGAGAAGTCGAGCCCCTTCGCCTTCCAGTGCGCCACCAGCGTCGACTGGTCGAGCATCTGCACCTGGCCGATCATCTCGTCGAAGCTGCGGAAACCAAGTGCGGCCATGATCTCGCGCACTTCCTCGGCGACAAAGAAGAAATAGTTGATGACGTGCTCGGGCTGGCCGGTGAAGCGCTTGCGCAGCACCGGATCCTGCGTCGCAACGCCGACCGGACAGGTGTTGAGATGGCACTTGCGCATCATGATGCAGCCGGCCGCGATCAAGGGCGCGGTGGCAAAGCCGAATTCGTCCGCGCCCAGCAGTGCGCCGATCACCACGTCGCGCCCGGTGCGGAAGCCGCCGTCGACCTGCACCACAATGCGGCTGCGTAAGCGCTCGCGCACCAGGGTCTGGTGGGTTTCGGCGAGGCCGATTTCCCATGGGGAGCCCGCGTGCTTGATTGAGGTCAGCGGCGAGGCGCCGGTGCCGCCCTCGAAGCCGGCGATGGTGACATGGTCGGCGCGCGCTTTGGCGACGCCGGCGGCGACGGTGCCGACGCCGATTTCCGACACCAGCTTCACCGACACCAGCCCGTCCGGATTGACGTTCTTGAGGTCGTAGATCAGCTGCGCCAGATCCTCGATCGAATAGATGTCATGATGCGGCGGCGGCGAAATGAGACCGACGCCGGGCGTCGAATGGCGAACGCGGGCGATCACGGCATCGACCTTGTGGCCGGGCAATTGTCCGCCTTCGCCGGGTTTTGCGCCCTGCGCCATCTTGATCTGCATCATGTCGGCGTTGACGAGATATTCGGTGGTGACGCCGAATCGCCCCGACGCGACCTGCTTGATCGCCGAGCGCATCGAATCGCCGTTCGGCAGCGGCTTGAAGCGATCGCTCTCCTCGCCGCCTTCGCCGGTGTTGGACTTGCCGCCGATCCGGTTCATCGCGATCGCAAGCGTGGTGTGCGCCTCGCGCGAGATCGACCCAAAACTCATCGCGCCGGTAGCGAAGCGCCGCACGATATCCTTGGCCGGCTCGACTTCGTCCAATGGTACCGGCTTGCGCTTCTCGTCCTCGGCGGTCTTGATCTTGAACAAGCCGCGCAGGGTCAGCAGCCGCTCCGACTGCTCGTTGAGAATTTTTGCGAACGCCTTGTAGCGCTCCAGCGAATTGCCGCGCACGGCATGCTGCAGCGTCGAGACGGATTCCGCGGTCCAGGCGTGATCCTCGCCGCGGGTGCGGTAGGCATATTCGCCGCCGACGTCGAGCGCGGTCTTGTACACCGGCGCTTCGCCGAACGCGTCGGCATGACGCCGCGCGGTTTCCTCGGCGATTTCGGCAAGGCCAACGCCTTCGATCTTGGTGTGGGTGCCGACGAAATATTTGGCGACGAAATCCGCCTTCAACCCGACCGCGTCGAAAATCTGCGCGCCGCAATAGGATTGATAGGTCGAGATGCCCATCTTCGACATCACCTTCAAGAGGCCCTTGCCGATCGACTTGATGTAGCGCTTGACGATTTCATAGTCGTCGAGTGCTGCCGGCAGCCGGTCCTTCATCGCGATGATGGTCTCGAAGGCGAGATACGGATTGATCGCTTCCGCGCCGTAGCCGGCAAGACAAGCGAAGTGATGCACCTCGCGCGGTTCGCCGGATTCGACCACGAGGCCGACCGAGGTGCGCAGACCGGTGCGGATCAGATGATGATGCACGGCGGCGCAGGCCAGCAGCGAGGGAATCGGAATCCGATCCGAACCGGCCATACGGTCGGAGAGGATGATGATGTTGACGCCCTCGCGGACCGCGGCTTCGGCGCGCGCGCAGAGTTCGTCGAGCACCTGCTCAAGGCCTGCCGCGCCGAACCCGGCGTGGAAGGTGGTGTCCAGCGTGCGCGACTTGAAATGCGAGTCGGCGATATCCGAGATCGAGCGGATCTTTTCGAGGTCGCCGTCGGTGAGGATCGGCTGCCGCACTTCGAGGCGCTTGGTGCCGGCGACGCCCTGCAGGTCGAACAGATTCGGCCTGGGCCCGATGATGGAGACGAGGCTCATCACCAGCTCTTCGCGGATCGGGTCGATCGGCGGATTGGTGACCTGCGCAAAATTCTGCTTGAAGTAGGTGAACAGCGGCTTCGGCTTGTCGGACAGCGCCGAGATCGGCGTGTCGTTGCCCATCGAGCCGTTGGCTTCCTCGCCGGTGGAGGCCATCGGCGTCATCAGGATGGTGATGTCTTCCTGGGTGTAGCCGAACGCCTGCTGCCGATCGAGCAGCGGCAGGTTGGAGCGCATGCCCTTGACCGGCGCGTCCGGCAATTCCTCCAGCACGATCTGGGTGCGGTCGAGCCATTCGCGATAGGGATGGCTTTTCGCAAGCTGCGCCTTGATCTCGTCGTCGGGGATGAGGCGGCCCTGTTCGAGATCGACCAGCAGCATCTTGCCGGGCTGCAGCCGCCACTTGGTGATGATCTGGTCTTCCGGAATCTTCAGCACGCCCATTTCGGACGCCATCACGATGCGGTCGTCCGAGGTGACGAGATAGCGCGCCGGGCGCAGGCCGTTGCGGTCGAGCGTGGCGCCGATCTGGCGGCCGTCGGTAAAGGCGATGGCCGCGGGGCCGTCCCACGGCTCCATGATCGCGGCGTGATATTCGTAGAAGGCGCGGCGCTGCTCGTCCATCAAAGGATTGCCGGCCCACGCTTCCGGAATCATCATCATCACGGCATGCGGCAGCGAGTAGCCGCCCTGCACCAGGAATTCGAGGCCGTTGTCGAAGCAGGCGGTGTCGGACTGGCCTTCGTAGGAGATCGGCCACAGCCGGGAGATGTCCTTGCCGTACAGTTTCGAATGCACCGAGGCCTGGCGTGCCGCCATCCAGTTGACGTTGCCGCGCAGCGTGTTGATCTCGCCATTATGCGCGATCATCCGGTAGGGATGCGCCAGCGACCAGGTCGGGAAGGTGTTGGTGGAGAAGCGCTGATGCACCAGCGCCAGCGCGCTCTCGAAATCGCTCTCGTGCAGATCGGGATAATATTTGCCGAGCTGGTCGGCGAGGAACATGCCCTTGTAGATTACGGTGCGGCACGACATCGACACCGGATAATAGCCGGCAAGGCCGCGGTCGCGGCGCTGATAGATCGCCTGCGAGATCGACTTGCGCAGGATATAGAGCCGGCGCTCGAATTCGTCCTCGTCCTTGGCCGTGCCGTTACGGCCGATGAACACCTGCATATGGGAGGGTTCGGTCGGCTTCACGGTTTCGCCAAGCGATGAATTGTCGGTCGGCACGTCGCGCCAGCCGAGCAGCATCAGCCCCTCGTCGCGGATCTGGTCGGCGATGATGCTCTTGATGACGTTGCGCCACGCGGTGTCGCGCGGCATGAACAGCGCGCCGATCGCGTAGTCGCCGGGCGCAGGCAGCTGGAAGCCGATCTCGGCGGCCTTGCGCTCGAAGAAGCCGTGCGGGATCTGCACCAGGATGCCGGCGCCGTCGCCGGCGCGCGGATCGGCGCCGACCGCGCCGCGATGTTCGAGATTGCACAGAATGTCGATCGCGTCGGAGACGATCTGATGCGATTTCTTGCCCTTGATGTTGGCGATGAAGCCGACGCCGCAGGCGTCCTTTTCCATCGACAGGTCGTAGAGACCTTCGGCCGGCGGACGCCAAGTGTGCTCGCGTAAAGGCTGCTCACGCAAAGGTTGTGCGGATGTCTGCTCGAACGGTTTCGCGTCCGGAGCAGCCTGCAGCGCATCCGTCACGATGGTTTCGCGTTCGAACTCCGAGCCGCTCATGTTCAAGTCCTCTCACCCCCGGCCAAAAACTTGACCGAACAGGGTCTCGTCTTCGTCGTCGGCGCACCTTGGGCGTTCGCGGTACCCCCGGATTCAAATCTTGGGGCCACCGCTCGTCCTCCGCGAGCCGCAATTTCAGAATTCAGGTTTGGCGTTCAACGTCCCCGGCGAACGGCCTTGCCTGCCAACTTTCTGGCGCCGAAGCGCCAACTTACGTTGCAATCCCCATGCCGGATTGCCGCCACAATTGAGACAGTGATACTGTCCTAACCCTGACATTGCCAAATTTTTTTCTATCATACAAGCGCGTGCGAGTCCCCGATTGCATGGCTGGTCCGCCGCCGCCGCGCCTTCGGTTGCGGCTCACGGATTTGAGGCAGGCCCGCCGCGATCCGGCCCAAGGTCCGCCGGAATCAGCCGCGACGTTGGCGCCGGGACGGATGCGAAAACGCTCCGGGGCGCGACAGGAGACGTTCGATGAAGCTGTTCACGGGATGGGTGATGGCGGCCGGGCTGGTTTTTGTGGCCGCGGCCGCCAATGCGCAGGGTTTGGCGCCGTACGAGGTCGCAAGATCGCCGGTCACCGCGGTGTCGGACGTCGGCGGTCCCTATGCGGCGATGCCGCCGGAGGGACCGGGACCGGGCTATGGTCCGCGGCTGCTGCCGCCTACGGAAGTTTACACCATCGTCCGCGAGAGCGGATTTTCCCCTCTCGGAATTCCGCAGCAGCGCGGCCTCGTCTACACGATTTCCGTGATCGATCGCGGCGGCGACGATGGCCGGCTGGTGATCGACGCCCGTTCCGGGCGGATCATCCGCTTCATGCCGGCGACCCGGATGGGCGATAACTTCAACGACGATCTGAACGTCGCCTACGGCCCGGTCGGACCGCTGCCGCCGCCGCCAATCAACACCAACTACCGCCGCGTCCCGCGCCCGCCGCTCCCGGTGCCGCATGTCGCCAGCCGCTCGGCGCCGAAGGCGGCCCCAGCCGCCGCCAGGCCGGTCGCGCCGCCGGCGCAGCAATCGGCGGCGACGGCGAAGCCGGCTGAGGCGCAGGCAGCGCCATCATCCACGGTCGGCGTGGCCAAGCCGTCGGTGCAGCTGCAGCCGACGCAGGAAATGCCGAAGGCGCAAGGATTGGATTAGGTTTGCGCTCGGCGCTCTCCACGTCATTGCGAGCGCAGCGAAGCAATCCAGAAGCCACAGAGCGAAGACTGGATTGCTTCGTCGCTGCGCTCCTCGCAATGACGACAAAAAAGCGCCCCGGGGCACCGGGGCGCTTTCGCATTTGTCAGAGATAAACCTGGCCGAAAATCAAACCTTAGGCGGCTACCTTCTCCGCCGAGCCATCGACGACCTGAGCAACCGCATTGACGGTCGTGATCGGAATGCTGCGGGGTTTCTTGGCCTCGGGAATCTCGCGGACGAGATCGACGTGAAGCAGGCCGTTCTCGAGCGAGGCGTTCTTCACCAGCACGAAATCGGCGAGCTGGAACACCCGCTCGAAGGCGCGGGCGGCGATGCCGCGGTAGAGCACTTCGGACTTGTCCTTGCCGTTCTCGTTGGCGGACTTCTCGCCCTTGATGGTCAGCGTGTTTTCCTTGGCGACGATGGAGAGTTCGCCCTGCGAGAAACCGGAAACCGCGACCGAGATGCGATACGCATTCTCGCCGGTGCGCTCGATGTTGTAGGGCGGATAACCGGGGCTGCCGTCCGCGGCTGCCTGGTCGAGCAGCGAGAAGAAGCGGTCGAAGCCGACGGTGGAACGATAAAACGGGGTGAGATCGTAGCTGCGCATAGGGTAGTCCTCCATTGAGCGACTGCTGATGGGTCCCGCCCGCCAATCGGGCCGGGCTTTGGTCAAGCGTGCAGCCTTTAGCGGCCTGCACGAAGGTGATATGGGAGGGGCTACCTAGCGTTCAAGAGCCGGAACCGCTCCGGAATTTGCCGCTTCCGCCCTTGATTCCCAGAGCTTTTCACCTGTCCGGTCCGCCCTCATGACGCTCGTCTCGATCCCTGCCAATCCGGTTCCGGAAAACGTCGTCAGCGGCACCATCAAGACCCCGGATGGCGCCGAATTGCGCTTTGCGCGCTGGGCGCCGCCGGCGGGCCGCAAGGGCACGGTCTGCGTCTTCACCGGGCGCAGCGAATCGATCGAAAAATATTTCGAGACCGTGCGCGACCTGCGCGACCGCGGCTTTGCGGTGGCGATGATCGACTGGCGCGGGCAGGGCCATTCGTCACGGCGGCTGCGCGATCCGCGCAAGGGCTATGTGCGCGACTTCTCCGAATACGAGATCGACGTCGAAGCCTTCGTGCATCAAGTGGTGCTGCCGGATTGCCCGCCGCCGCATTTCGCGCTGGCGCATTCGATGGGGGGTGCCGTGCTGCTGCGCGTCGCACATGCGGGAAAACGCTGGTTCGACCGCATGGTGCTCTCGGCGCCGATGATCGACCTTCCCGGCCGCGCCACCTCGTTGCCGGCGCGCCTGTTGTTGCGGGCGATGCGGCTGACGGGGCAGGGCGGCAACTACGTTCCCCGCGGCGGCGACGGGCTGACCGGGGCGCAATCCTTCATCAACAATCCCTTCACCAGCGACCCCGTGCGCTTCGCCCGCAACGCCGCGATACTGGAGGAAGACCCGACGCTCGGTCTCGCCTCGCCGACGGTGGCGTGGGCGGATACCGCGCTGAAAACGATGCGCGGCTTCCGCGCCTCGAATTATCCCTCCCAGATTCGCCAGCCGATCCTGATGATGGCGGCCAGCAACGATACCATCTGCTCGACGGCGGCGATCGAGGAGTTCGCCTACCATCTGCGCGCCGGCGCGCATCTGGTCATCGCCGGCTCCAAGCACGAAATCCTGCAGGAGCAGGACCGTTTTCGCGCGCAGTTCTGGGCCGCGTTCGACGCCTTCGTGCCGGGCACGCCGCTGTTTTGATGCGTCGTCCCCGCGCAGGCGGGGACCCATACCCTCCGTCGTGAGTATCGCGGGAGGTGTCAGCCACTCGCGGAAGCGACCTGGCAGATCATAAACGCCGGTGGTTATGGGTCCCCGCCTGCGCGGGGACGACGGAGATCAGCTGAGCACATTATAACCCGCGCTTCCCGCCAGATAGATTCCGAGCAAAATCATCGCGATCAAAAACCAGCGGCGGAACGTCTCCGGCTCCAGCCGCGAGCGCACCGCCTGGCCGATGAACATGCCGGTGAAGGCGCCGGCCATCGCCACCGCACCGGGCAGCGCGGTCGCGGCGGTCAGCAGTCCGGCGCTGGTCAGGTTGAAGGCCAGCGCGACGGTTGCGACGGTGAAGAACACGCCGAGCGCCTGCACCAGCTCGTCCTTTTCCATGCCGATCGCCTGCATGAAAGGCATCGACGGAATCACCTGCACGCCGGTTGCCGCCGAGACGACCCCGGTGATCAGGCCGACAATGCCGCCGACCCATTTTTCATTTGCAGGCGCGACATGGAAATTGAATTTGCTGAGGCCGATCACCGCATAGATCACCAGCAGCACGCCAAGCACGATGGTGCCGTAGCGCGCATAGGGTCCGGTCATCAGCCCCGCGCCGCACCAGATGCCGATGGCGGTGCCGACCATCAGCGGCCACAGCCTTCTGGTGATGTCGCGCAAATAAGGGCCGACGAAGGTCTGCCAGATATTGGTGATGATGGCGGGCACGATGACGATGGCCAGCGCGCGGGCCGGCGGCATCGATACCGCGAGCAGGCCCATCGCCACCGTCGGCAGGCCGAGGCCGATTACGCCCTTGACGAAGCCCGCGAGGAAAAACACCGCGGCGATGGCGATGAGCATCGATATTGACATGCCGGCACATTGACCGATCGGCGGGTTCGGCACAATCTGGAGGTTACGGAGCAAGCCTTCGGCTGTGACGAAGGCACTTGTCGTCCCCGCGAAAGCGGGGACGACGATTACCCGTTGCACTTCTTTTCCGGGAATCGACAATGCAATTCGATCTGGTGGACCTGCGATTATTCGTGGCGGTGGCCGATGACCGCAGCATCACCCACGGCGCGGCGCGCGTGCATCTCGCTTTGGCATCCGCGAGCGCGCGGATCAAGGCGATGGAAGAAACCCTTGGGGTGGCGCTGCTGAAGCGCGGCCGGCGCGGGGTCGAACTCACCGCGGCGGGCGAAAATCTGCTCGGCCACGCCAGGGTCATCACCCACAATGTCGAGACCATGCGCGGCGATCTGTCAGCCTTCGCGCGCGGCCTTCGGGCAAGCGTACATTTGCTCACCAACACCTCGGGTCTGTCGGAGTATCTGCCGAAAGTGCTGGCGGCCTTTCTGCAAGAGCACCCGCATGTCAACATCGACGTTGAAGAGCGCGAGAGCACTGATATTGCCAATGCGATTGCGAGCGGCGCCGCGGACCTCGGGCTCGCCGCCGAACATGCGTTGCCTGACAGCATCGAACGGATTGCTTTCAGCGAAGATCGTCTGGTTCTGATTGCCGCGCGGCATGACGAACTGGCAAGACGGCGGCAGGTCGACTTTTCCGAAGTGGTTGGCCGGGACTTTGTCGGCCTGACGTCGGCCAGCGCGTTGCATGCCCACATCGCCGGGCACGCGGCGCGGCTCGGCGTGCGCTTACGCTATCGCGCGCGGCTCAATAATTTCGATACGATCGGCCAGATGGTGGCCGCCGGCATCGGCGTCGCGGTGATGCCGGAGGTCGCGGCGAAACGCTGCGCGCGAACGATGCGGATCAGCGTGGTGCGGATCCGCGATCCCTGGGCCAACCGCAAACTCGCGATCTGCGCCCGCAGCTTTCGGGCGCTGCCGCGCCCGGCGCAGCAGCTGGTCGAGCATTTAAGGAAGGCGGCGCGGTAAAACCGCCGTCATTCCGGGCCTGCGCCAAGAGGCGCGTCCCGGAATGACGAGTCACGTCAGCGTCGCGGAATGATCGATCAGGGTCTGATAACACTCGCACGACAGCCGCTCGAGGCCGGCGCGGTCCAAAATCCTGATGACGCCGCGCGAATAGGTGATGACGCCCTCGTTCTGCATCTTGCCGGCGACTTCGGTGACCGAGGTGCGCCGCACGCCGAGCATTTCGGCGAGCAACTCCTGCGTCAGGGTCACGGTGTCGCTGGCGGCACGGTCGGCCGATTGCAACAGCCAGCGGCAGAACCGCGCCTCGACCGGATGCAGCGCGTTGCAGGCGGCGGTGACGCGCGCCTGGGTCAGCAGCACCTCGTTAAAGTGAACGCTTAGATCGCGGATCGCTTCGCTGGAAGCAGCCGCTTTCCTGAACTGGGGCGACGCGATTTTGGTGGTGGTGAGCGGAAGCTGCACCACGGCGCGAACCAGCGATTTGTAAAGTCCCAGTCCCGCCATCGCGCCGACCACGCCTTCGCGGCCGACGGTGGCGGTCTCGATCGCCTTGCCGTCGCGCATCACCGCGAGCAGCGAGAACATGCCGTTGTGCGGGAAGTAGATCTGGTCGACTTCGTCGCCGGTCTCGTACACCACCGCGCCTTGCGGCAGCGATGTGGTGGTCAGATGCGGCATAAGCAGGTTGAACTGGCTGCGCGGCAGGGCTGCGAGCAGTTTATTGTCCAGATGACTACTTGTCGGCGAATGCACTGCGATATCCTGCCCGATCGGTCGGGCCGCATTACCGCAGGGATGGGAATGACGCTCCGAGAGCGTTCCACGGATAACTCATATAGGTATGGCAAGAGGGCTTTGTCGGTCCGGTAGCGGTCTTAACGGGATTTGGTGCAAGGTTATGAAAGGTGCGCGTCCGATTGGACTGCAATGCCCTGCGCTTAGCCAGCCTCAGTCCTGAAAACTTTATTTTGTCGGATAGCGGACGAAAGCCGCCAATCGGCGTCAGATCGGCTGAATCAGTCGTCGTCGTCCTCGTCGCGCCTGCCGTAGCGCACGGCCGGCGTTTCGTCGTTCGCGTCATCCTGGACGTCGGCCTGCTCTTCGTACTCGCTGGCGAGTTTTTCGAGCCGTTCCCGCGTCAGGGAATCGCTGGTGCCCCGGGCGAGGCGGCGGCATCGTTCGGCTTGCTCGCGAAGGAAAAAGGACTGCGCCATCGGACTCTCACGCAACAAGGCGGGAGTCCGGTTGGGCTCTCAGTTGCCGGCGCCTGAGGGTCCTTGCCGGCAATGGCCCATGCTATTCCTTTTATGTCCGGTAGGCGACTCTATTGTGGGCGCTAGAGGCCGGTCCCATCCGGCAACGCTCGGATCGGACGCTTGCGCGTCAAGTCACTTCGAGCACGCGATGATTGGAGCTGCGCGGACGATTGGATTATTGAACGTGCGATTCATGGTCTCGTGCCCCGGATGCTGCGCAGCGCGCCGCACTTCGCGGCGTGGTGCGCTGCTGATCCGGGACCGTACCAGACGCCGGCGCTTGGTACGGTCCCGGCGCTGCGGCGCCATAGCGCGTCGAAGACGCGCGTGAACGCGCTTATGTCGAAGAGACGCTGCACCGCGTCCGGGACACGAGGCCGTCGCTGCATGCCACGCATGCACAACTTCCGCATCTCGAACTATTGCAACCTTAACGAGATATTCTTTAAGGTAGTACTATCCGTGGATATTCCGCGGAACGAGAATCGTCCTGTCCGCAATACGAGCCTGGGGGCTCAGGGCAAGGACGACATAACAGGGGCTGATCAATGAAAAGACTACCAACAGCATTGCTGTCGCTTGGCTTCGCCGCACTGTTTGCGGCGTTCAATCCCGTAACTGCGCACGCGCAGGCGCAAGGACTGGCGTCGGTCGGACCGACCGATCCCGGCAACGGCTTCCGCAATTCTACCAGGACAAGACCGGCGTGGCGCTCGAGCCGTGCCTCGCGAACCTCGCGGCCGGCGATCCGTGCGCCATCGCGGCCGATGTTCCGGTGCCGACGTCGCCGGTGGTCTTCCCGACCAACTTTCCGGACGAATGGTTTTACTGGACCGGCAATGCGCGCATCCGTCCGCTGGTCGGAAGCAACAACTTTCGCGCCGACCTGACGCTGGCGCTGGAAGGAACCTTCGGCGGACCGACCGGCGCGGTCGTCAACGGCGACCAGGTCACGTTCGCGCGCTTCCGCTTTCGCGTGACCGGCGGTCTCGTCCCCAACGCGACCTACACGGTCACCTATCCGTACGGCGTGAAGACGTTCGTGGCCTCCACGACCGGCACCATCAACTTTACCGAGGACCAGGGCTGCGGCGCCACGCCGCCCGCCTGCAACTTTGCCAGCGTGCTGCCGACGACCAATGTCGGACCGTTCCTCAAATGGGACGCGACGGCGCCCGCCCCGCCGGCGGGATATGTCGGCAATGCGAATGTCACGCATTCGGTGACGGGAAGCCCTTTTAACACCAACTTCCTGCGTATCGACGGACCCAATGTCGGCGGACCCGGCATCAATACGATCCAGACCAACCAGTTCACCGTCACCGGCAAGATCTTCAACGGCGTGCTCGCCGCTCCGTTGACGATCGACCGCACCAGTTACGCGCGGGGGCCGGCCGCTCCCGAGATCGATCTGTTCGCACATTCGGTCGGCGCGGCAACGATCGTCGGCAGCGCAACCGGACTGCCGACCACGACCTTGACCAAGGATGCGACCAACGGCCGCTTCTATGCCCGGATCCCGCTCGCCGCCGGCGCCGCGGTGCCGCCCTTTGTTCGCTACACGGTGACGGCGACGGGCAGCGATCCCACAGTCCGCGATGCCCCGGTGGTCGATGAAGTCACGATCACGCAGGTGCGATACAGCCTGGCGACCCACACGCTGACGGTGAATGCGACGTCGAGCGATCAGGTGAGCCCGCCGGTTCTCACTGCGACCGGGAGCCCGCTCGAGCCGCTCGGCACACTCACCGGCGGCGTGCTGAATGTGTTCGTCACTGCGCCGCCATATCAGGTGGTGGTCACATCGTCGAAGGGCGGCAGCGATACGCTTCTTGTCGATCTCGTGCCGTAACACGCGCCCGGCGGACTTTCGCGAAACAGCCCGCTGCCGGACGGATGTCCGGCGGCGGGTTTTTGCGTGAGTGAGTGGACATCGAGGGGCTCTGCCGTCATTGCGAGGAGCGCAGCGACGAAGCAATCCAGTCTTGCTTGCCGCTTCTGGATTGCTTCGCTTCGCTCGCAATGACGAACGCGTATGCGGTCGCGCCGCGCTCACTTCGCCGTCGCGAGCCCGGCATCCTTGATCACCTTCGCCCATTTGACGAATTCGCTGCCGATGAATGCGCGAAAATGCTCCGGCGTATCGCCGACCACCGTCAGGCCCTGATCGGCGAGTTTTTCCTTCACAGCCGGATCGCCCATCGCCGCGGTCGCGATTCTGTTCAGGCTTGTGACGATGGCAGGCGGCGTTCCAGCCGGCGCAATCATGCCGTACCAGTTCTCGATCAGGAGATCGGGCATGCCGACTTCGGCCGTGGTCGGCACGTCGGGCGCGGTCGGCGCACGCGCGGGCGCGCCAAGCGCAATCGGCCGCAGCGACCCGGCCTTGATGTGCGGCAGGATCACCGGCAGGTCGAGGAACGTCATCTGCACCTGCTGGCCGAGCAGGTCGTTGATGGCCGGCGCGGCGCCGCGATAGGGCACATGCACGACGTCGATCTTCGCGGTCAGTTTGAACAGTTCGCCGGCCAGATGCGGCAGGCCGCCGACGCCGGCGGAGGCGAAATTGAGTTTGCCGGGCTGCGCCTTGGCGAGCGCAACCAGTTCAGCCATGTTATTTGCGGGAACGTTGCTGGCGACGACCAGCATTTCCGGGACCGTCACCACCAGCGTAATCGGTGCAAAGTCTTTACTTACGTCGTAAGCGACTTTCTCCATCGAGGGGCTGATGACGAGCGCGCTCGCGCTCACGATTCCGATGGTGTAGCCGTCGGGCACCGCTTTCGCGACCGCGTCGGTGCCCAGCACCCCAGCCTGTCCGCCGCGATTGTCGATCACGATCGGCTGCCGGGTCAGTTCCGACATGCGCTGCCCGACCACGCGCGCGATGATGTCGTTGGGGCCGCCCGGCGGGAACGGCACGATCAGCTTGATCGGCTTTGCGGGAAATTCCTGCGCGGCGGCCACGGTTGGCGACAGCATAGAAAATGCGGTGAGCAGCGTTGCGAGAATTCTCATCAAGACCTCTGCTGCAAATTGAACGTCAACTGCTAAGCAGCTTCATCGCGGCTTCATGCACGCGCGGATCGCCGGCGGCGATGATGCGGCCGCCGTTCTGCGCTGGTCTACCTTCCCAGGTGGTGACGACGCCGCCGGCGCCGGTGACGATCGGAATCAACGCCGCGATATCGTAGGGTTTCAGTTCGGTCTCGACCACGAGGTCGAGATGGCCGGCGGCGAGCATGCAGTAGGAATAGCAATCGCCGCCATAGCGCGTCAGCCGCACTTCGCTTTCGACGCGGCTGAAGGCGGCGCGGTCGGCTGAATTCATCAATAGCGGACTGGTGGTGAACGAGGTCGCTTCCTTCAGCGACGCGCAGCGCCGCACCGCCAGTTTCCGTTCGCCCGAGGGCCCGTGATAACGCGCCGAACCGCTGTCGCCCGAGAAACGCTCGCCGATATAGGGCTGGTGCATCATTCCGAATACCGGCGTGCCCCGATGCAATAGCGCGATCAGCGTGCCCCAGATCGGAAAGCCGGAGATGAAGGACTTGGTGCCGTCGATCGGATCCAGCACCCAGACATATTCGGCATCCTCGCGCTCGTTGCCGAATTCCTCGCCGACGATGCCGTGCTGGGGAAAGTTGGCCTTGATCAGGCGGCGCATCACCGCCTCCGCCGCGCGGTCGGCTTCGGTCACCGGATCGAATTCGTGGCCGGTAGCCTTGTTGTCGATGCTGAGCGAGGTCCGAAAAAACGGCAGGATGGTTTCGCCGGAAGCCGTCGCAAGCCGGCCGATGAAGGCGGTGAAATCGATGACCGTCACGGCTGTTCCTTCGTCAGGCGGGTTTTGCAAGCGCGTTTGCGCGCGAGTTCAAGGCTGCTCGGCGCATGGTATACCGTGGCCCATCGAAGTCCGCACCCGCGACCGAAGCGAGTTTACCGGCTTTCGAATCGACTTGCGAAATGGTGGATTTCGGGGAAATGCCGCCGATCACGAAGTCGAGAGCACAACGATTATGCACAGGCGGAATATGCATAGCTTTCTGCCAGTGCTGTTTACCGCGTTGAATTTGAAAGAGAAAACGGCACGGCGTCGGTTCTGACGCGCTATGCATATTTGCATGGAAAATGATTCGAAAACCCTTGCGCTTTGTGCAGCGCGGTCTCATATTGTTGCGGTGCGGTAGCGCTCTGCGCTATCGCTGCCCTCCTTGGGCGTTTCCTCCCTAGACTTGGGCCGCTTGTGCATTCGCAAGCGGCCCTTTTTTCTTGCGCCGTCATTCCGGGGCGCGCGCCTTCGCGCGAACCCGGAATCCATAACCACCATCGTGAGTATGGATTCCGGGCCTGCGCCAAGAGGCGCATCCCGGAATGACGGGTTACTCCGCCGCGGCCTGGAATGGCCCAAGATCGGCGAGCGGAATAGCTGCGAGCGCATCGGCCAGCACGGCGAAATCGGCGGTGACCTGATCGAACCGCGCGCCGCGCTCGCGCCGCCGCTCGTCCATATAGATCGCGCGGTTGAGTTCGAGCTGGATGGTGTGCAGCCCGCTCGCCGGATTGCCGTAATGCTCGGTGATGAAGCCGCCGGCATAGGGCTTGTTGCGGCCGATCGAATAGCCCAGCGCTGCCATGGTGTCCTCGACCACGTCGGGCAACAGCGGCGCGCAGCTCGTGCCATAGCGGTCGCCGATCACGACGTCCGGCCGGCGCGGCTCGTCGCGCGAGATGCCGATCGACGGCATCGAATGGCAGTCCACCAGGATCACGGTGCCGAACGCCTGATGCGCCTTGTTGATCAGCCGCCGCAGCGCGCGGTGATACGGCTTGTACAGCGCCTCGATTCTCGAAAGCGCGTCATCGACGCTGAGGCGCTCGCGGTAGATTTCCTGGCCGTCGCCGACCACGCGCGGGATGGTGCCGAGACCGCCGGCGACGCGCATCGACCTCGTGTTGGCGAAGCTCGGCAGCCTTCCTGAAAACATCCGCGGATCGAGTTCATAGGGCTCGCGATTGACGTCGACATAGGAGCGCGGAAAATTGACCCGGACCACCGGGAAGCCGCGGTCGCTCAAGCCCCCGGTCAACTCGTCCATGAACGAATCTTCCGAGCGGCGTAAGCTTGCCAGATCGATCCGCGACGCATCGAGGAATTGGTGCGGATAGACCGAACCGGAGTGCGGGGAATTGAAGATGATCGGCGCCCGCCATGCGGACGGCTCGACCACCTCGAACGGAGGCGACAGTTCACCGTCAAACTGGGTCATTGTCAGGCGCCGTCCCTTGCAAGCCGCGTGGTCTCGATTTGCCGATTCTGCCAGAAAAACGCGGGTTTTATGAGAACTCATTGTCTGTAATCACAAGCATTCTGCCAAGCAAAAAAAGATTTAGGCGCGCTGGAACGCCTCTTGAGCCCTGCGAAAACGCCGCCTTCATTGATTTGAGGGCCGTTCCGGCGCAAAATCAGGCACGCCTCAACCCGGCCGCGGCCCATCCCCTTCACCCGAAATTTACCAGCCATCGGGCTTAGTGAACGGATTGATCCTCAGTCACGGATTCGACGACCGGAAAGCCATGCACAAGATCCTCCTCGCCGAAGACGACAACGACATGCGCCGGTTCCTGGTCAAGGCGCTGGAAAACGCCGGTTTTCAGGTGTCGTCGCATGACAACGGGCTCTCGGCCTATCAGCGGCTGCGCGAGGAGCCGTTCGAGATGCTGCTCACCGACATCGTGATGCCGGAGATGGACGGCATCGAGCTCGCGCGCCGCGCATCCGAACTCGACCCCGACATCAAGATCATGTTCATCACCGGCTTTGCCGCAGTCGCCCTGAATTCGGATTCCGACGCGCCGAAAAACGCCAAGGTGCTGTCGAAACCGGTGCACCTGCGCGAATTGGTCAGCGAAGTGAACAAGATGCTGGCGGCCTGAACGTAATGTCATTCCGGGGCGCGCCCTTCGCGCGAACCCGGAATCTCGCGCACAATCTCTGGATTCCGGGTTCGCGCCAGCGGCCGCGCTTTGCGCGGACCTCATGGCGCGCCCCGGAATGACTGCCCAAAGGGCCGTCCTTGCCTGCCCGCGCCGGAGCCGATATAGGGACGCATCCCGGTATCGTTGCACTTCAAGGGCGCGTAGCTCAGCGGGAGAGCACCTCGTTGACATCGAGGGGGTCACAGGTTCGATCCCTGTCGCGCCCACCATCATCCGGTACCGACAAACCGCAAATCCCGGCTTCCAGGCGCTCGCAACAGGCATCGACTGGAACGCCGCGCTCGACGCGTCCGAGGTCGAACTCTCTCCAGCGCGCGGCTGCTTTCTCGCCCATCAGTTCGTGCAGGCGCAGAGCCGGACGGTGGGTTGCACCCAAGTGAAATTCTCGTAATACGTGTGTTATTCAAAAGAACAGTTACAGATTGCGTCGTTCTGAAAATCCTGTAGCATTTTCCCAACTCAAGCGTGCCGATCCTTTCACGAAAGATCGGCCGGGAGACGTGGGAATTTCTGCAAACCGGCAACTCCGGATTTTTGATCGGGACGGTCGTCTGGCCGGCGCCGGGCCGTGGGCGCTGGCCGATGACCTGATGACGAAGCGGATCGACGCCAACGACAAGCGCCTGGCCGCGGTGGAATGCAAGCGCGGCGCCAGCCTGCGCATCATCGAAAGCGTGGCGCCCGTTGGCGAGGCAGGGATGCGCGACAAATCCTGTAGCGCGGCACCTTGGTTTCTCCCCATGAGCAAATACCTCCGCACGCTTCGCTGTGCTGTCCTAACCGCGGCTCTGCTGCTCTTGTCATTTGTTCCAGCCCGCTCTCAACAAATTCAGTTGGAAGTCGCCCATGCCATAGCGATACGGAATATCATTGGCAACACGGCGATATCTGTAACCTTGAGCCCGGAGTCGCGTCGTGCATTCGCCGCCCTCTCAAAGGAAGTGGCGGGGAGGTTCATCGAAATTCGTGGCGCGGGCCGTGTCCTGGCGATCGACTATCTTGGGACCTCAATAGAGGACGGCGTTCTCGAGTTTATCGCCCGGGACGGCAATGCGGCCGAGCTGGCCCGCAAATTATCCGGGAACGCTGCAAGGCTGGAAGTCAGGGTGTTGGAAGAGAAAAGGTGATCGGGCATCATCGGATTGCCAGCGCCGCTTGCAGTCGGACGAAATGCTCGTAATCGGAATAGAAATCGGATCACGGGAAACTTTTCTGAGTTCGCGTAATCGGATCAGGGACTGAGGCGATTGCCAGCATCGCGTGCATTCGAGCGAAATACGCGTAATCAAAAAATCCGATTTCGTGTATTTTTTCCAAGCTCGCGTAATCAGATCAGGAAGTCCAACAACGAGCATTTCGTCCGGAGCTCTCGTAATCCGAGCCGTAAAACGGATGGGGTTGCCAGCGTCGCGCGCAATTGGACAAAATGCGCGTAATCGGAAGACTAAATCTGATTACGGGAATCTTTGCTAAAGTTCTCGTAACCCGATTAGAAATCCAGTTACGAGCTTTTCGGCGATGTTCTCGTAATACGAGTGTAAAAGCGGCCTGGAGTTGCGCCGCCGATTGCCAGCGTCGCGTGCATTCGGAAGAATGCTCGGAATCGGACTAAATCAGATTACGTGTATTTTTTCTGAGCTCGCGCAATCGGATCATAAATCCAGTTACGAGCATTTCGATGAAGCTCTCGTAATCCGAGCGTAAGGCGGCCGGGAGCTGCGAGCCGATTGCTAGCGTCGCGTGCATTCGGGCGAAATACGCGTAATCGGAAGATAGATCAGATTACGAGAATCTTTGCTGAGTTCGCGTAATCGGATCGTAAATCCAGTTACGAGCATTTCGATGAAGTTCTCGTAATTCGAGTAAAGCGGTTGGTTGCGTTGCGATTGCCAGCATCGCGTGCATTCTGGCGAAATACGCGTAATCGTAAAATCAGATTACGTGTATTTTTATCAAGCTCGCGTAATCGGACTATCAAATCCGGTTACGTGCATTTCAGCGGAATTCTCGTAATCCGTGTGTAAAAAACGGTGGAGCTGCGGGCTGATACCAGCATGACGCGTATTCAGGCGAAGTGCGCGTATTTGGAATAGATCAGATTACGGGAGGTCTTTGCTGAGTTCGCGTAATCGGATCAGAAATCCATTTACGGGCATTTCATCGAAGTTCTCGTAACCCGAGCATAAAACGGTTGAGGCCTACGACGCGTCGCATGCCGCCGCGCTCGACGTGCTGCAGCACGTCGAGATGATCGGCGGCGACCTGCTGCTGAAGCGCGCGCACCAGAACTCGCCGTCGAATATTGCGGATCCCGGGCCGGAGTGGAACGGCCTGACGGCGCCGTCGTCGCAATCCGGCGCCGAGAAACTGGCGACGCTGAGCGGCGACCTCAGCGTGGCGCAGGATTACGAGAACTATCTCAACAATCGCGAAGCCATCAACGCGGTAATGGCCGCGAACGTAAGCATGGCAAGCTCTCGCAATAGTTGCAGCCGGGCATTGTTCGCGTAAAAACATCTACAGCGTGTTATTTGTTTTACGAACAACTTCGCAGTTGCTGCGTCAAAAACAATGTGCTTAGTTTTCGACTCGCAAGGAGAATGTGCGGGGGGAAACGAATGAACAATGCCGAGGCTATCAGCAGGCACGCCGAAGCGCCGTTGCTGGGCGAGGCTGCGCTGCAGGAGGCATTCGCCGGACTAAGCCGTACTCATAATAGTTCGTCTGCTACCGGCGGCCAAACAGCCGATAGATATACACAGTCGCAGACCGGGCCAGCGAAGACGGTGTCGCAAGTACTCGGCGAAATAACCTGGCTGATGACACAGAGTCCGGGCCACAAAGCCCTTTCCCTCGGCGATCTGGAATGGCTTGTGATGCCGGCGATCCTGCTCCGGCAATTCCGGATTTTCTATAAAGGCGAACAACCGGTCGGCATCGCGCTGTGGGCGCTGGCGGATGAACTGGTCGCGAAGCGGATCGACGCCGGCGACAAGCGGCTGGCTGCGGTGGAATGGAAGAGCGGGAGCAATATGCGGATCGTCAATATCGTTGCGCCGTTTGGTGGGGAGGCGGAGATGCGGGGGCAAGTTGACAAACTGTAAAACGAATCTCGAGCAAGATTAGATGAGCCGCTCCAGGATCGCTATCTTTGGCTTACTTGCGCTAATAGCAGCATCGGTAATGATTTGGCTTCTATTGCCCTCGCCGCATGTTTTCGGTCCGATAGTCTATTCCAGCCGGGGCGCACTATGCAGTATCGATTATCCGCCTGAAAGGCAGCCGTTCTGCCAACATATCTCTTTTCATAGCCCTTCGTTCAGTCCAAATGGTCAAGCTCTTGCCGCTGTAAGTAGGACGACGTCGTTCGCCGGACATCCCTCTTCCAAAATTGAGGTCTTCGGCAGATCCGGTGCCTCGATCGGTTCCTTATCGGAATCCGATGGATTTATTCGACCCGTTTGGAGTCCCGACGGCAACTACATTTATGCTGTTGCTGATGCCTTTCGTCACGCCTCGGTTGCGCGCTGGCGTTGGCCATCGGGGGAGAGGACGCTTATTCCCGTGCAAAATCTTGAGCAAAGCTGCAATAAAATCGATAGCCTGTCGCTGTCTCCTGCGGGAGATCGTGCAGTATTGCTATGCAATTTTAAGCAGCTCTATCTGGCGGCGGTGCGTTCCGATCTCCTCCGCGTTGAACGAGAGCTGCCGCTGCAGTTTTCATATGTGAGTTCGCCGAAGTGGCTCGACGAGAGGGACCTGCTCGCCGTAGCGCGTCTTAAAAAAGGTGAAATTGCAAATCTATGGCGCATCGATTCCGCAACGAGCGTTGCGGAAATTGTGTCGACGCCGGAGCTTGCGCTGCAGGATTATGTGACCGTGTCGCCCGACAGCAAATCGGTCATCGTAACCGGAAGCCGGCGGCAACCGCTCAAATGGCGATTATGGCACATCGACTTGAGCGACAAAAAACAGACAGAACTGACAAGCGGTGACGAAGACGTCGCGGCGACATGGACGCGCTAATTGAAACGAAGCGGGGGGATATTCTCATGACCGATTATTCACTCAAGTTTGATGGCTACAAGCTTAGCCTGCTTGGCGATGGCGCGTTGATAAAAAGTTGGGACGCTGTCTCGGGAAAGGCCGGATTTCAGTCACCTGCCAATCAGGCGCAAAAAGACATCGGCCCAATCCCCGAAGGTAACTGGTCATTTAATACGTCGGCTATTCAAACCATTACGCTCCAGGACCACGCAATCGGAACTCTATCGAGTATACTTTACAACACGACGGGTCTTTCGGACTTGAAACGTGGAACTTGGTACGGAGGAGAAGTGGCGTGGGGCTTGGAGCGGGTTTTCCTAGCGCCATCTGACCAGACCGACACATTACAACGAGACAATTTTTCTATACATGGTGGTGCGGTTTATGGATCGGCAGGGTGCATTGATCTAGGTCACAACGAGGTCGATTTTTTTCGGACACTGACTGAAAATGGCATCTCGAATATATCCCTCAATGTACAATACGATCCGAGCCTGCTGACAAACCCGCAGCCGCTCGCGGGAACGCTGGCGCCTTTCCATTTCTCTATCCCGGTGGACCACCTCGGTCATCCACTCGATGTCGGGCCAAGCGGCGATAACGCCGCAATTGCGGTTCCAGCAGACCAATTTTCCGAACTTGCCGGGCATCCGTTCGATCCTTTATCTCAGCAAGACGCCAGCCTTCTTTTGGAAGCGGCCAACGACGGCCGCCTTCAGGTGAGCAGCGGCTATGCGGTTGGTAACGATCGGCTCACCGCTCCTTTTTCTACCGCGAGCGGTGAACAGGTTGTTATTTCAGGCGATTCATCCACATGGTTTGCATCGATGGTTCGCAACCATGAGATCGAGCGATTTACACAGAACAATAGCGATGGAAGCCGCAAGGATACAGAATTCGATCCCCGCAACACCCATCCCTACACCGAACTCGACATTACCGAAGACGTCACCGGCAAGGTCACCGCCGCGCAGATGAAGTTTGACGGCCAGTCCGGCAACACCGCCGACTTCAGCGCAATCGGGCAGGTGCTTGGCTCGGCGCTCGGGCGGGCGCTGGCGCCGAACAACCAGTTTGTGCATATCGCGGCCAGCACGGTGATCGGCGCTGCCGGCCAGAGGCTGGCGCAGGCGTTTTCCGCTTCGCTGCAGACGGATGCCTCGACGATCGACCTCGCCGGCGCGTTCACCGATTTCCACATCAGCATCGCAGGCGCGGGGGCCGGTGCCGTCGCTTCGTTCCTGGTCGCCGAACTCGGCCATGCGCTCGGCCTCTCCGGCTTCAACGAGCAATTGTTCAACGCAAGCGTCGGCACGCTGGCGAGCGGGGTGGCGAACAGGATCGCGAGCGAGATCGCCAGCGGCAGCCTCTCGTTCACCGGCGCGATCGGCACGCTCGACTGGAGCAGCGCGGTGAGCGGGGCGGTGAGCAACGCGGCCGGCAACCTCGAGCCCAATATCGCCGCCATGCTGGGCTCCTATCTCGGGCACGAACTGGTGCCGGCGCAGACCCACGAGGGCGCGGTCGGCGGCCAGTTGCTCGGCGCGGTCGGCAGCGTCATCGGCATCGCGCTCGGCAATGGCCTCGGCGCGGTGCTCAACTTCATCGTGCCGGGCCTCGGCTCGCTGATCGGCACCATCCTCGGCACACTGATCGGCGATGCGATCGGCTCGCATCCGCATCCCGCGGCGGTCGATGTGATCGACCAGGCCGGCGATCATTACAGCTACAGCCATTCCTCGGTCGCGGAAGGCGGCACTTACGACGCCCCCGACAGGATGGCGGCGGCCACGGTCGACATCGTCAACGCCTATCTGCACGCAGTGCATGGCATCGTGCTCGATCACAGCAAGCAGACCATGGTCGGCTACGTCACCGATCCGGACTTCCGCTACATCAACGGCTGGGTGCCGAGCCACACTTATCTCAGCTTCATCAGTCCCTACGACGCGTCGCATGCCGCCGCACTCGACGTGCTGCAGCATGTCGAGATGATCGGCGGCGACCTGCTGCTCAAGCGCGCGCACCAGAACTCGCCGTCGAATATCGCGGATCCCGGGCCGGAGTGGAACGGCCTGACGGCGCCGTCGTCGCAATCCGGCGCCGAGAAACTGGCGACGCTGAGCGGCGACCTCAGCGTGGCAGAGGATTACGAGAACTATCTCAACAACCGCGAAGCCATCAATGCGGTGATGGCTGCGAACCCCGATACGGCTTTTACCGCGGGCTGGATTGCAACCTTTGCTAGAGTGAACGACCTCGGACTCAACCACACCAATGCGAGCGACTTCCTCGGCGGGCTGGTGGGCTTTCTCGATTCGGTGAAGCAGGCTGGGCTGGCATTTGATGCTGCCGGGGTTTCCGTCAGTCAAAGCGGCAGCAGCGTCACGGTCGGGGTTAAGGTGGCGAACGGCACGGATATTCCGGGCTCGCTGTCGGTGTTCGCCGACCAGACCAATCAGAGCAGCGACGCCACCGGCACCACGGAGCAATTCATCTTTAACAACGGCATCTCCGCCGGCGGTTTCCACACGATCGCAGCCGGGCAGACCACCGGCGACGGCGTCAACGATTTGTGGTTCGGCACCGCCAACACTGCGAATAACTTCACCGGGACAGCCGGCCACGACATTCTTGTCGGCGGCGCCGCGAATGACACCATCCATGGCGGCGACGGTTGGGATTTTGTCGACGGCGGCGCAGGCGACGATCATCTGTTCGGCGACGCCGGCAATGACATCCTGCGCGGCGGCGCCGGTAACGACACGCTGTCAGGCGGCGCCGGCAACGATATCATCGATGGCGGCCTTGGCGCCAATACCGCAATCTACGCCGGGCTGCATTCCGATTACCTTGTCACCCGGCTGTCAGCCGGTTTGTTCCAGATCAGCGATACGCGCGCCGGTTCGCCGGACGGATCGGACACAGTCTCCAACATCCAGAACTTTCAGTTTGCCGACAACACGTACGTAATGGGCCAGCTTCATGCGAACCATGCTGCGACCAGCGATTTCAACGGCGACGGCAACAGCGACGTCCTGTGGCGCAGCGACGGCGGAGCGGTCGCCACCTGGGACATGAACGATCGCAGCTATGGAGGGGCTGTCGTCACGACGGTGCCAAACGACTGGCACATCGCCGGCACCGGCGATTTCAACGGCGACGGCAGGAGCGACGTCCTGTGGCGCAGCGACGGCGGATCGGTCGCCACCTGGGACATGAACGATCGCAGCTATACCGGAGCCGTCCTCGAGACGACCCCGAACGACTGGCACATCGCCGGCACCGGCGATTTCAACGGCGACGGCAAGACCGACATCCTGTGGCGCAACGACAGCGGAGCGGTCGCCACCTGGGACATGAACGATCGCAGCTATGGCGGGGCGGTCATCGGCACCGCCCCGAATGACTGGCATATCGCCGGCACCGGCGATTTCAACGGCGACGGCAAGAGCGACATCCTATGGCGCAGCGACGGCGGATCGGTCGCCACCTGGGACATGAACGATCGCAGCTACGGCGGGGCGGTCCTCGAGACGACCCCGAATAACTGGCACATCGCCGGCACCGGCGATTTCAACGGCGACGGCAAGAGCGACATCCTGTGGCGCAGCGACGGCGGAGCGGTCGCCACCTGGGACATGAACGATCGCAGTTACGGCGGGGCGGTCATCGGCACCGCGCCGAACGACTGGCATATCGCCGGCACCGGCGATTTCAACGGCGACGGCAAGACCGACATCCTGTGGCGCAGCGACGGCGGATCGGTCGCCACCTGGGACATGGACGATCGCAGTTACGGCGGGGCGGTCATCGGCACCGCGCCGAACGACTGGCATATCGCCTGAGGGCAGACGATTCGCCAGCTTGGGCCTCAGGCGTCGGCCGACCGTGTCGCGCGTCCAGCGGTGCTCTCGGCAATTGCCTTTGGCTGAAGCTCCGATTCCGGCGCGGCAAGATGTCCCGTCAAAGGGACCGAGAGACGGCAAATAAGGCCTTCGGGGCGCCAGTCGAATTCGGCCTGTCCACCGAGCTGGGACTCGACGCTGGCGATCACGCTTCGGGTCCCGAATCCCCGTGTCGTCGGTTTCTGGACCGGCGGTCCGCCGCTCTCTTCCCACGCCAGCATCAGCGTATCCGCCTGGACTCCCCATTTGAGCGAAAGCCGGCCGGCCAGCATGGAAAGGGCGCCGTATTTTGCCGAATTGGTGACCAGTTCGTGCAAGGCCAGCGCCAGGGTTTGCGCGGTCGCGGGCTGCAGCTGAAGCTCCGAGCCATAGAGCGCAATCTGATGGCCGGCAGAATAAGGCGCGAGTTCCTCATCGACCAGTTTTCCGATTTCCGCGCCCTGCCAGCTCGACAGTGAGAGGATGGTATGCACCCGCGCCAGCGCGTTGATCCGCCCTTCCACCGCATGAATGTAAGCCTTGACGTTTTCGCCGCGGGTCAGTCGGACGATGGACTGCGCGAGCGCCAATGCATTCTTCGCGCGGTGATCGACTTCCCGCGCCAGCAGGTTTTGCCGCTCCTCGGCTTGCTTGCGTTCGGTGATGTCAACGGTAACACCGCTGACGCGCACCACGCGGCCGCCCTTGTCGACGGTCGCAGCGGCTGTCCCGACGCACCAGCAAATAGCGCCGTCCGGCCGGATGATGCGGAATTCCGCTTCGTATGATTTTACGCCCTTGGCGAAGTGGGCCATCGCCTTGCGCAATTCGTCGATATCTTCCGGATGGAGCAAGGCTTGAACATTGGCCGGCGTCACTTCAAAGGTTTGAGGATCGACTCCGCAGATATGGAACTGGCCTTCGTCCCACATCCAGTCGCCATTGATCCAGTCCCAATCCCAGGACCCCATCTTGCCGGCCGCGATCGCCATGCTGCGGCGCTGCTCGCTTTCGAGCAGCCTTCCGTTGGATTCTTCCAGCTCCGCGGTGCGGGCGCGAACGCGATCTTCAAGTTCGGCATTGAAGCGCTCCAGCTGCCGGGTCTTGCGATACAGCTCGGCGAAAACCTTGACCTTGGCGCGCAACACTTCCGGGATAACGGGTACCGGAACGTAGTCGACCGCGCCCATCTCGTAACCGCGCAGCCGGTCGAAGTCGCTGACCTGGATCGCGGAGATGAAGATCATCGCCGTCTTCTGGAAACGCGGATGCTCGCGGATCATGGCGGCGAGTTCGAAGCCGTCCAGCTCCGGCATGCAGACATCGACCAGAATCACCGCGACTTCGTTCTTGAGCAGGTATTCCAGCGCCTCCCGCCCGGAGGTAGCAATGACAAGATTTTCGCCGAGCTCCTTGAGGATGACTTCATAGGCAAGCAGCTTCGCCGGCTGATCGTCGACCAGCAGAATGTTGACTTTCTCGTGGTCTGCCATTTTGCTCACGGTCAGCGGTGTAGCCACATGCGGATGGCGAGCAGCAACTGCTCGGTGTTGACCGGCTTGGCCAGATAATCCGAAGCCCCGGCCTCGAGACATTTCTCCCGGTCTCCCTTCATCGCTTTGGCGGTCAGGGCGATGATGGGAAGCCGGCGGAACGCCGGGTTTTCGCGGATGACGCCGATGGTCTGATAGCCGTCCATCTGCGGCATCATGATATCCATCAGAACGATCGCGATTTCGGGGCTCGATTCGACCAGTGCGACCGCCTCGCTGCCGGTCGTCGCGGTCAGAACCTTCATGCCGCGCCGCTCCAGCACGCTGCTCAGCGCGAAGATGTTGCGCGCGTCGTCATCGACCAGCAGCGCGGTTTGTCCGACCAGATCCTCATCGGATGAGTTGAGTTTCTCCAGCATGCGCTGCTTCTCGATCGGCAGCTCCGTTATCACGCGATGCAGGAACAGCGAGGTTTCATCCAGCAGGCGTTCGGGCGACTCCACGCCCTTGACCACGATGCTGCGCGCCATCGTGTGCAATTCGGCGTCTTCCTCCACCGACAGCTCCCGCCCGGTGAACACCACCACTGGGACATTGGACAGCGAGTCGTCTTTCCGGATTTTGTCGAGCACCTCGAAGCCGCTCATGTCGGGCAGCCGCAAATCGAGCACGACGCAATCGCACGGGCTGTCGCGCAACATCGACAGCGCGCCCGCGCCGGTGTCCGTTGTCACGATCTCGATGTCGTTGTGGTCGAGTAGTTCGGTGATGCTCATCCGCTCGGCCGCGTTGTCCTCCACGATCAGCAGGCGCTTGCGGCGAGGCTTGGCGTATTCCTTGATTTGCGACAACGCCGCGCTGACGCCCTCGGTAGTGGTCGGCTTGTTGACAAAGGAGAACGCGCCGCGCGCCAATGCGTGCTGACGATCCTCGTCCAGCGTGATGATCTGAACGGGGATGTGCCGGGTAAGCGGGTTATGCTTCAACTGGCTGAGCACGGTCCAGCCGAGCATGTCGGGCAGGAACACGTCGAGCGACACCGCCGTCGGCTGGAACTGCTTGGCAAGGTCCAGAGCCTCGGCGCCGCGCGCCGCGCTCAGGACCTTGAAACCCTTGTCGCGCGCCAGGTCGATCAGCACGCGCGCATAATGCGGATCGTCCTCCACGATCAGAAGGATCGCGTCTCCCGGCTCAAGATTTAGCCGGTCGTCCGCAAGCTGTTCAATGACGCGCTCTTGCGTAGCGACCTGCAGCGCCGGCGCAGCCATGTAGGGAGTCGGCGTTTGGGACCGCGGCGCGATCGTCGGCCCGGAATATTTCAGCGGCAGATAGAGGGTGAACGTGCTGCCTTTTCCGGGCGTGCTGCGCAGGTGAATTTCGCCGCCGAGCAGGCTTGCAAGTTCGCGGCTGATGGCGAGCCCGAGGCCAGTGCCGCCATATTTCCGGCTGGTGCCGGCGTCCGCCTGCTGGAAGGCTTCGAAGATCAGCTTCTGTTTTTCCAGCGGAATGCCGATGCCGGTGTCGGACACCTCGAACGCGACAACGGCGGGCGAATGGTTCAGCACCGGATGCTCGGCGCTCCAGCCGCCGACCGCGGCGGACACATTGAGGCGGACGCCGCCTTCCGCCGTGAACTTGAACGCATTCGACAGCAGGTTCTTCAGCACCTGCTGCAAACGCTTGGAATCGGTGACGATGCTGCGCCCGAGGTTGGGATCGACCTCGATGTTGAAGGACAGTTGGCGGTTTTCCGCTTCATGCCGGAATGGACGCCCAACCGTATCGAGCAGATTGGTGGTGAGGATCTCTTCCGCATCCACCGTCACGGTGCCGGACTCGATCTTGGACAGGTCGAGAATGTCGCTGATCAGGTTGAGCAGGTCGGTGCCCGCGCCGTGAATGGTTCGCGCGAATTCGACCTGCTTGAGCGACAAATTGCCGTCCGGATTTTCGGTGAGCTGCTGGCCCAGAATCAGGATGCTGTTGAGCGGCGTGCGCAACTCGTGGCTCATGTTGGCGAGGAATTCCGACTTGTATTTCGACGTCAGCGAAAGCTCGGTCGCCTTTTCCTCCAGCGCGCGGCGGGCCTGTTCGATTTCCTGGTTCTTGCGCTCGACCTCGACGTTGCGCTCGGCAAGCTGCTGCGCCTTCTGCTCGAGCTGCTCGTTGGTCTGTTGCAGCTCTTTCTGCTGCGTCTGCAACTCGCCGGCGAGCTGCTGCGATTGTTTCAGCAGGCCTTCGGTCTGCATCGTCGCCTCGATCGAGTTGAGCACGATGCCGATGCTGTCGGTAAGCTGTTCAAGGAAGGTCATCTGCGACGTCGTGAACGAACTGACGGAAGCCAGTTCAATGACGGCCTTGACCTGGTTTTCGAACAGCACCGGCAGCACCACGAGATTCTTCGGCACCACGCGCAACAGCACGGAATTGATCGGGATCGCGTCGGTCGGGATGTCCGACACCAGCCGCTGGCGCTTGTCCATCGCGCATTGCCCGACCAGGCCTTCGCCGAATTGCACGAATTGCTGGTGCGGGATCGTTCCATCGCCCGCATAGGCCGACAGCAGCCGCAGATGCGGATTGTCTTCGTTTTCGACCTGATAGATCACGCCCATATGCGCGTTCACCAGCGGCGTCAGTTCGGTCAGCAGCAGCCGGCCCACGGTGGCGAGATCGCGCTGGCCCTGCAGCATGTTGGTGAATTTTGCGAGGTTGGTCTTCAGCCAGTCCTGCTCGGTGTTGACGTCGGTGGTGAGTCTCAGATTGCCGATCATCGTATTGATGTTGTCCTTGAGCTCGGCGACTTCGCCGCGCGCGTCGACCTGAATCGAACGGGTCAGGTCGCCCTTGGTGACGGCGGTTGCGACTTCGGCGATGGCGCGAACCTGCGAGGTCAGGTTCGCCGCGAGCAGGTTCACGTTACCGGTCAAATCCTTCCACGTTCCGGCTGCTCCGGGCACGTTGGCCTGACCGCCAAGGCGGCCTTCGACGCCGACTTCGCGCGCGACGCTGGTGACCTGGTCGGCAAAGATCGCAAGCGTATCGGTCATATTGTTGATGGTTTCGGCAAGGGCTGCGACCTCGCCCTTGGATTTGACCGTCAGGTTCTGCTTGAGGTCGCCGTTGGCGACGGCGGTCACGACTTTGACGATGCCGCGGACCTGCTCGGTCAGGTTGGCGGCCATGAAGTTCACGGTGTCGGTCAGGTCCTTCCAGGTGCCGGCGACGCCGGGGACTTCGGCCTGACCGCCAAGCTTGCCTTCGGTGCCGACCTCGCGGGCAACGCGCGTGACTTCGCCGGCGAAGGCGTTGAGCTGGTCCACCATGGTATTGATGGTGTTCTTCAGCTCAAGGATCTCGCCCTTCACATCGACGGTGATCTTGCGTGACAAGTCACCGCGCGCCACGGCCGTGGTCACTTCAGCGATGTTGCGCACTTGCGTAGTGAGGTTGGCGGCGAGCAGGTTGACGTTGTCCGTCAGGTCCTTCCAGGTGCCGCCGACGCCGGGCACCACTGCCTGTCCGCCCAACCGGCCCTCGGTGCCGACCTCGCGCGCCACGCGCGTGACTTCGGCGGCGAACGAGCGAAGCTGCTCGACCATGGTGTTCAAGGTGTCCTTCAGCAGCAGAATTTCTCCGCGCACGTCCACCGTGATTTTCTTCGACAGGTCGCCGCCGGCGATCGCGGTTGCGACCTCGGCGATGTTGCGGACCTGCGCGGTCAGGTTGGACGCCATGAAGTTGACGTTGTCGGTGAGGTCCTTCCAGGTGCCCGCCACCTCAGGCACTTCGGCCTGGCCGCCGAGCTTGCCCTCGGTGCCGACTTCGCGGGCGACGCGGGTCACTTCCGAGGCGAACGAGTTGAGCTGGTCGACCATGGTGTTGATGGTGTTCTTCAGCTCGAGGATTTCGCCCTTGACGTCGACGGTGATCTTGCGCGACAGGTCGCCGCGCGCCACCGCCGTGGTGACTTCAGCGATGTTGCGGACCTGCGCGGTGAGATTGCCCGCCATCGAGTTCACGCTGTCGGTCAAATCCTTCCAGGTGCCGGCGACGCCGGGCACGTTGGCCTGGCCGCCGAGCCTGCCTTCGGTGCCGACCTCGCGCGCGACGCGCGTCACCTCGCCGGCGAACCGGTTGAGCTGGTCGACCATGGTGTTGAGGGTTTCCTTGAGCTGAAGGATCTCGCCGCGGACGTCGACGGTGATCTTGCGCGACAGGTCGCCGCCGGCGATTGCGGTCGCCACCTCGGCGATATTGCGGACCTGGCCGGTCAGGTTGCCGGCCATCGAGTTGACCGAGTCGGTCAAATCCTTCCAGGTGCCGGCGACGCCGGGCACGGCGGCCTGGCCGCCCAGTCTTCCTTCGGTGCCGACTTCGCGCGCGACGCGGGTAACTTCCGAGGCAAACGCGTTGAGCTGGTCCACCATGGTGTTGAGCGTTTCCTTCAACTGAAGGATTTCGCCGGAGACGTTCACGGTGATCTTTTTCGACAGGTCGCCCTGCGCCACCGCGGTGGCGACCTCGGCGATGTTGCGGACCTGGCCGGTCAGGTTCGAGGCCATCGAGTTTACGGAGTCGGTCAGGTCCTTCCAGGTGCCGGCGACGCCGCGCACCAGCGCCTGACCGCCCAACTTGCCTTCGGTGCCGACCTCGCGCGCGACGCGCGTCACTTCACCGGCGAAGCCGTTGAGCTGGTCCACCATCGTATTGATGGTGTCCTTCAATTCCAGGATTTCGCCGCGTACGTCGACGGTGATCTTTTTCGACAGGTCGCCATTGGCGACGGCGGTCGTCACCTCGGCGATGTTGCGGACCTGGCCGGTCAGATTGCCGGCCATCGAGTTGACCGAGTCGGTCAAATCCTTCCAGGTGCCGGCGACGCCGAGCACGTTGGCCTGTCCGCCGAGCCGGCCTTCGGTGCCGACCTCGCGCGCCACCCGCGTGACTTCGCCGGCAAAGGCATTGAGCTGGTCCACCATCGTGTTGACGGTTTCCTTGAGCTGCAGAATTTCGCCGCTGACGTTCACGGTGATTTTCTTTGACAGGTCGCCGCCGGCGATGGCGGTGGCAACCTCGGCGATGTTGCGGACCTGCGAGGTCAGGTTGCCGGCCATGGAATTGACGCTGTCGGTCAGATCCTTCCAGGTGCCGGCGACGCCCGGCACCGCCGCCTGGCCGCCAAGCTTGCCTTCGGTGCCGACCTCGCGCGCGACGCGGGTCACTTCCGAGGCGAAGGCGTTGAGCTGGTCGACCATCGTGTTGATGGTGTCCTTGAGCTCCAGAACCTCGCCCTTCACGTCCACCGTGATCTTGCGCGACAGGTCGCCGCGCGCCACGGCGGTGGTCACTTGCGCGATGTTGCGCACTTGCGTGGTCAGATTGCCCGCCAGCAGGTTGACGTTGTCGGTAAGGTCCTTCCAGGTACCGGCAACGCCGGGCACGATGGCCTGACCGCCAAGCTTGCCTTCGGTGCCGACTTCGCGGGCGACGCGCGTCACTTCCGACGCGAACGAGCGCAGCTGGTCCACCATGGTGTTGATGGCTTCATTCAGCTGAAGAATCTCGCCGCGCACGTCCACCGTGATCTTCTTGGACAAGTCGCCATTGGCCACCGCGATGGTGACCTCGGCGATGTTGCGAACCTGGCCGGTCAGGTTGTTGGCCATCGAGTTCACGCTTTCGGTGAGGTCTTTCCAGACACCGGTGACCTCGGGAACCTGCGCCTGACCGCCGAGCTTGCCTTCGGTGCCGACTTCGCGCGCGACGCGCGTCACCTCGGAAGTGAACACGCTGAGCTGCTTGATCATGGTGTTGACGATGTTAGCCGATTGCAAAAATTCGCCGCCCAGTGGGCGGCCATCGACATCGAGTTGTACGGTCTGCAGCAGGTCGCCTTGCGCGACGGCGGCGACGGCTCGGGTGACCTCGCGGGTCGGCCACAGCAGATCGTCGATCAGCGTATTGACGGAGCCTTCCATGTCGGCCCACGAGCCGCTGGCAAGGCCGAACTTGACGCGCTGCCGGGTTTTTCCTTCGCGGCCGACGACCTGACCGACGCGCTCCAATTGCTGCGCCATGCGCTGGTTGGCGGCCACGATCTCATTGAACGTGTCGGCGATCTTGCCCTCGATCCCGAGATGGTTCCCGGTCATCCGCACCGAGAAATCGCCGCTCCGCATCGCCTGCAGCGCGTGAAGCAGTTCCTGCGACGGATCGGGTTTTCCGTTGGTGAAAGGTTTGGCTTTTGCGGAACGGCGAGTGGTCGATGGCGCGGCTGGACCGAGATCGCTCATGGTATTCCCCCTGGGACGCGCGCGCTCGAATCTGAGCGTTTTGTACAATAGAAACGGCTTCGGACTCTCAGATCAAGTAGGCAGGTGATTAAGTGCAATCTCGCCAACTTGAGCCGGTTGGATCAAAGCTCAAAGGAGCTCTTTGTTCCGAGCGACACGAAAAAAGATTGGTTCCACCACCGAAGCCGTGGGGCCGGCTAACGCGTCAACGGAACGGCGCGAGAATGCCGGATATTTTCCTCATGGAGGCTTCGCTCATCTTCACCGTGCTGACCGCCATCTTCGCTAAAGGTTGGTGTCGCCACGCACAGGGGTCCTGAAGGTTGCATTTGACGCCATCAAAGCTAGCCGTTATATCAGTTTAGAAGCATTCTAAACAAAGAATGACGGACTGCTTGATGAAGAATTTCGCGGATCTAACCGAACGGGAAGTGCTCGCCGTCGCTATTTCCGGCGAGGAGGAAGACAGCCGCATCTACATGAGTTTTGCGGAGGATCTCGCCGAGCGTTATCCGGATTCCGCCAGGATATTCGAGGAGATGGCCGAGGAGGAAAAAGGCCATCGCCACATGCTGCTCGAAATGTACGAGCAGCGTTTCGGGCCAAACCTTCCGCCTATCCGGCGCGCAAACATAAAGGGGTTTTTGCGCCGCCGGCCGATCTGGCTGACTAAGAACCTGTCTCTCGACGCCATTCGCAAGGAAGCCGAGACGATGGAGTTCGAAGCCGAGCGCTTCTATGTGAAGGCGGCGGAACAGGCGGAGGATGTCGGCGTCCGCAAGCTGCTCGGCGACCTCGCAGAGCTGGAAAAGGGCCACGAAAATATCGCTGCGAAGCTGACGGATAAAATCCTCAGCCCCGATGTCCGCGCCGAAGAAGACAAGACACGCAAGCGGGTGTTCGTGCTGCAATATGTGCAGCCGGGTCTTGCCGGATTGATGGACGGGTCGGTCTCGACGCTTGCCCCGCTATTTGCCGCCGCGTTCGCAACCCATCAGAACTGGCAGACGTTTCTGGTTGGCCTGGCCGCTTCGATCGGCGCCGGCATCAGCATGGGCTTTGCCGAAGCGCTGTCGGACGATGGATCGCTGACCGGGCGCGGCTCGCCGTGGCTGCGCGGTGCCACCTGCGGCGTGATGACGGCGTTAGGCGGGTTGGGGCACACGATGCCCTATCTCGTTCCCGACTCCTGGGCCAATGCGTTCTGGATCGCAACGGCCATCGCCGGCGTCGTTGTATTCTTCGAGCTATGGGCCATCGCCTACATTCGCGCCCGCTATATGGACACGCCTTTTCTTCAGGCGGTGTTTCAGATCGTGCTCGGCGGCGCCATTGTGCTTGCCGTCGGTATTCTTATCGGCGCGGCGTAGCTGGCTCAGCGTTGGTCTTTGTCCTTCGGGGCGCGCTGTTTTTTTACGGGAACCGAAGCATCCTGCCGAACGACTTTTAACGATCGCAGGATCGGCCGTTCGCGTGAGACGGTCTTGAAGACGCCGGCGGCATCTTCCCTGAGCGCGTGCTCGACGCACCCCTCGATATGCAAAACCAGAATCGCCTGGGCTCTTTTAGCGTCACGGGCGAGCGCGCTTTCGAGCAGTTGCTGGTGTTCGCGCGCGGCTATTTCTCCGCGAAATATCACCGCGATCATCTGGTAACGAAGATAGCGGTCGTAAATCGACGCGTGGGTATCCAACAGAACGTTCGAACCGCAAGCCGAGATCAAGGCGTGATGGAAATCCCAATCGCATCGCTTCCAGAGTTCCTGATCCGGCCGGTCGCCGCCGAGCATGCGGCGTTCCATGACCGCCAGCTTGTGGTGCGCGGAAACGACGCGGCCCTCCCAGTCCAGATCGCCGGCAGCGAAGGACTGCTCCATGGCGTGATTTTCGAGCAGCAGCCGAAGTGCGGCGACCTGCCTGAATTCGTCTGCCGAAACCGGTGCTACCTCGAACCCGCGCTGTCCTTCGGCGATGATGAGGCCTTCGGAAGACATGCGATTCAACAGCTCGCGGAGCGTGCTGATGCTGGTGCCGTAGACTTCGCTCACCTTCTCCAGTTTGAGCTTTTGCCCAGGGGTGAGGACACCAAAGATGATGTCCGCCCGGATACGGCGGTAGGCCGTTTCTCCAACCGTCTCGGCCGCTGGCGTATTGACTAACAAAGAGAATCTCCTTGTGCGCGTGCGCCACAATCGCACGCGTGGGCTTTGGCTTCAACGAGCGTTTGAACTGGACCTCCGGTCATTTTAGCTTCCCGGCGGCATGCATGGCGGCACGCCAGCCGAACACGATGGCGGGGCCGATCATGGTCCCGGGCCCCGGATAGGTGCCGCGAAATATCGAGGCGGCGTCGGCGCCGGCGGCGTAGAGGCCTTCGATCGGCCGCCGGTTCAAGTCCAGCACGCGGGCATCTTCGCCGGTTTGCAGACCTGCGCTGCCTGCGAGATCCGCAGGCCAGACCGCGACGGCAAAATAGGGTCCGGGTCCGATCTTTCGCATGCAGGGGTTGGGCTTGTTATAGGGATCGCCATTGAACCGATTGAGATCGCTGGAGCCGCGTCCGAACTCTTGGTCCACGCCTTCGGCAGCGAAGCGGTTGTGCTTCGCGATCGTTTCTTTCAAGGCAGCGGCATCGACGCCGATTAGCCGCGCCAAGGCCTCGATCGTATCGGCTTGTTTGAGATAGCCGGCCGTTACGAACGAATTGAGATTGCGGGTGCCGGGATGAACCAGACCGATTCCATAGTCTCGAATGAATGTGCGGTCGCAAATGAGATAGGCCGGAACGCTTGGCACGCTCTGATCCGAGTGCAGCATGGCGGCGACGAAATCATGATAGGAGTCGGCTTCGTTTACAAAGCGGCGTCCGGCGCCGTTCACCGCGATCAGGCCGGGCTTTGCGCGGTCCAACATGATGTGCGGAAATACCGATGTAGTCCCATCGGGACGGCGCAGCACCGAGCTCGGCATCCATAGCGCCGGACTGCGCAGATCTTCATCGAGGCCCGCTCCAACGCGAAGGGCGGTCGAAATCCCATCTCCGGTATTTGAATCCGGCGCGAGACTGAATTGCTGCGCCGCCTTTGGAAACAGCCGGCTTCGGAGCTCGCTGTTCCAGGCGATGCCGCCGGTGGCGAGTACGACGCCCTTGTTGGCGCGGATGGCGCGCCGTCCTTTCGGGTCCGTCACGATCGCGCCGGTCACCCGGCCATCTTCCGTCAAAAGTTCGGTCAATCGTGTTTCGAACCGGACTGGAACGCCGTGCCGTCGCAGGCTGTGGAGCAGCCGCGCGACCAAAGCGTTGCCCATGATCAGGCGTGTGCCGCGCGGATAGCGCAGGCGATCCATCGCCTGACGTGCGAGCAAACGGGCGGCATGCATGAAGCCTCTAAGAGAGCCGAACGGATGCAGCAGGGACGGGATGTCGGATTTGCCCACCATCATCCCGCCCAGCACCAGAAACTCCGGGCGCGGCGGCCGCACGCGCGTAAAATCCGCACCCAGCTTGCGGCCGTCGAAGGGTTCTGCACCCAGCGCCCTACCGCCGTAGGCGGCGCCGGGTTGATTCTTGTAATCGGGATGGGCGGCAGCAGGGACAAATCGCACACAGGTCTTCGTTTCAAGATAGTCCAGCACCTTAGGCCCGCTTGCCAGAAATGCGGCGCGGTGTTCGTTGTCCCCGTCGGTGCCGACGACCTCGTTCAAATAGGCTTTTGCGTCGGCGATCGAATCCGGGATGCCGGCCTTTGCGCTTTGGTTGCTGGCTGGAATCCACACGGTTCCGGCCGAGGTCGAAGTCGTCCCGCCGACCATGCCGGTCTTTTCGCAGAGAAGGGTGCGCAGCCCTTCGATCGCGCCGACCAGGGCCGCGGTCATTCCCGCGGCGCCTGCGCCGATCACCAGCAAGTCAACCTCGTCATCGAAGACCGGGGTCGGATTGGGCGGCATGATCAAGCCTTGTTTCTCTCGCCCTACTCAGCCCAGAAATCCAATCGAAATCCAGGGCACGAACGCCACGATCAGAAGTCCGACAGTCAAGGCGATCATATAGCCGACAATGGGCTTAAGGCCCGCGTCGGGATGGACCCGGCTGATGGCGCAGGCGGCGTAGTAGCCGACCCCAAAGGGCGGCGCGAACAGTCCGATGCCCATCGCCAGAATGATGACCATCGCGTAGTGAACCTCATGCACGCCGACCTGCTTGGCGATCGGAAACAGCAGCGGTCCGAACAGTACGATGGCGGGGATTCCTTCGAGCACGCTGCCGAGAACGATAAAGGCCGCCATCGACACCAGCAGGAAGGTGGGAATGCCGCCGGGCAGGCCGGTCATCGCGTTGGCCAGATCGCGCGAGAATCCCGACTGAGTGAGCGACCATGCCATGCTGGTCGCGGCGCCAATGATCAGGAGAATGGCGCCGGAAAGTGCTGCGGTCTCGACCAGCATCGGATAGATGCGCCACCAGTCGAACTGCCGGTAGATCATCAACCCTGCCAATACAGAGTAGGCGATGCCGATCGTCGAGACTTCGGTCGCCGTCGCCACGCCTTCGATGACAGCGGCCCTGATAACAAACGGCAACGCGATTGCCGGTAGGGCAACCAGAAATGTCCAGCCGATTTCCCGTGCCGAGGAGCGTTTGACCGCGGACAGGTCTTCGCCGCGATTGCGCCACCACACTACGACGCAGAGGATTGCGCCGACCACCACGCCGGGGAGCAAGCCTCCGGTGAAGAGTGCTGCGATCGACACGCCGGTTACAGAACCGACCGTGATCAGGACCAGGCTCGGCGGGATGGTTTCGGTCTGCGCGCCGGTCGCCGAGAGCAGCGCGACCAGCTCTCCCGGCTTCGATCCGCGCGCCTTCATTTCGGGAAACAACGCCGGCGCAATCGCAGCCATGTCCGCGGCCTTCGATCCGGAGATGCCGGATACCAAATACATCGCACCGATCAGCACGTAGGACAGGCCGCCGCGGACATGCGCCAACAGGCTTGCAAGGAAATTGACCATCGCCCGCGCCATGCCAGTCATTTCGATCAGCAAGCCGAGGAACACGAACAGCGGCACCGATAGAAGGATGAGGTGCGACATGCCTTCTTCGATGCGGCCGACGACGACGACGATTGGGGTCGCGGTCGTCAGGGCCTGGTAGCCGAATGTCGCCAGTCCGAACGCAAAAGCGATCGGGACGCCCGCGAAAACCAGAAAAGCAACGAGCCCGACGAAAAAAATCAGCAGATTAAGGTTGCCAAGGCTTTCGAGAAACGGTTGCAAAAGAAACAGCCCGCCAACGATCGCCGCGCTGGTGACGGCGGCGCCGAGTACATGACGCCAATTGCCGGCTTCCAGTAGCCGCAGAAACGCGATCAAAATCATCAGCGCAAAACCGACGGGCAATGCCGTTGCGCGCCATGCGCTGGAAATCTCCATCGCCGGCGTCGTTACCGGAATCTCATCCATCGCAAATTCAAAAGCCGAATGAATGATCAGGAGCAGGAAGGTGAGGGCTGCTACGATCGCCACGACGTCGAGCAACGCACGGGCAGGGGGCGACAGCATCCCGACGAACGCGGTCATTCGCATATGCTCGGACCGGCGCAACGCCACCACCGAACCCAGCATCGCAAGCCACAGAAACAGTAACGCCGCCAGTTCGTCGGACCAGATGATGGGGTTGTGAAAGACGTAACGCGCGATCACCCCGCCGAGCAGAACAAAGATTTCGACAAGCACGAGCAGCGCGGTGGGAATCTCGACGAGCATCCCCAGCGCGTTATCCAGTCTGGCCGGCCATCCGTTTCGCGCGGGATGTGGGGCGCTGCCGGCCAGTTGCTCGATTTTCATCTAACCGCTCCCGATGGCCGCAGCGGCGCTGGCCTGAATTTGTTGCCCATGCCGCCGCTGTCGCCAGTTCAGGACAAGGCGCCGGAATATTTTTCGAGTGTCTTCCAGGCCTCGGGGCCGTACTTGCCCTTCCATTCGGTATAGAAGCCGGCTTTGGAGAGCGCGTCACGAAACAGCGTCTTGTCCGGGCGGTTGAATGTCAGTCCCTTCCCCTTCAGCGTCGTTTCGAGTTCGACGTTGAGCCGCGCGGTTTCCTGCCGCTGCTTCAGCGTCGAGGTCTCGAACGCCTTGGTGATCATGGCCTGGTCTTCCGGCGCCAGCGCCTTGATGCGCTTGCCGTTGGCGACGATCCAGAGGCCGTCCCACATATGCTCGGTGATCGAGCAGTATTTCTGGACCTCATAATATTTGCCGGCTTCGATCACCGTCAGGGGGTTCTCCTGTCCATCGACGATCTTGGTCTGCAGCGCCGAATAGAGTTCATTGATGGTGATGGATGTCGGCGACGATCCAAGCGCGGTGAAAAGCGAGACCCAGACCGGGCTCGGGGGCACTCTCATCTTGAGGCCCTTGAGGTCGTCCACGGTGTTTATCGGCTTGGTGCTCGTGGTGATATTGCGATAGCCGCTGTCGAGAATTTTCGGGTAGGCGTAGAGGCCGGCCTTGTCGAGGCCGGCGCGAATGTCCGCGCCCAAGTCGCCGTCCATCGCCTGCCAGACGTGGTCGTAGTCGGTAAAGGCGAAAGCCATGCCGCTGATGCCGGCGATGGGCGCCACGACCTGCATCGAAATTCCCGACGCCGTCATCATGTCCAGCACGCCGGAACGAACCTGCGTCAGCATCGCAGCATCCGAACCCAACTGCGCGTTCGGGAAAAACTGAATGTCGATACGTCCACCCGATTGTTTGCGGATTTCGGCGCAGGCCTCTTCCATCGCCATTGAGGCCGGATGCGTGGCCTGAAACTGTCCGCCCACTTTCAGGCTGACCTTTGCGCCTTGTGCAAGCACGGGCGCGCTTTGAGCGGCGAGCAGGCCTCCAAGAGCGGTTGCACCCAATTGTCGTCGGCTAATCAGCATCTTTCTCTCCCTGAGATTCACGTCATTGAATTTGAACTGTCGAATTCTTTTGGCGATGGCGAAGCGATCTTAAGGTTTGCTCTTGACCAATTCGGCGATCGCATCGACCGCGAGCGCATAGCCCATGCCGCCGAGCCCGGCGATGACACCGGTCACGCCATGCGACATCAGCGATTTCTGGTATATCGGCTCGCGCTTGTGGATGTTGGTGATGTGAACTTCGACCTTCGGGCCGTCGAACATTTTCAGGGCGTCGAGCAGCGCGATGGAATGAAACGAGAAGCCGGCGGGATTGATGACGACGCCCGCCATGGCGCCGCGGGCTTCATGGAGCCAGTCGATCAGAACAGCTTCGGAATTTGACTGCCGGAAATCAACCTCGAGGCCGTGGCCTTTGGCGCGCGCGATGCAGCGCTGCTTGATGTCTTCGAGGGTCTCGCGCCCGTAAATCTCAGGTTCGCGAACCCCCAACAGATTCAAATTCGGTCCGTTCAGAACCAGAACCGTTCCCGCCATTCCCAAGCCTCCCAGGCGCCATTTAGGCGTTGGGTATGCATAAAACACTAGACGATTTATAAATCAACCGATATTTATCGTTTCGTCATATATTATTACGGACGCGATCTACCGGTCCAGTTGGAGGCATGCGACGCTTCCGTCGCGGATTTCGAGCGGGAGAAGGCAATGTGGAACGCCGGTCACGGCTTCATGGCGATCTGGAGCGACGTGGGCCCAGGCGATTTCGATTTTTATCATGACTGGCTGCTCAAGGAGCATTTCGCCGAGCGCGTCGGCATTCCCGGTTTCATCGCGGCGCGGGTGTTCCGGCGGCAGTCCGGTCCGGACTTTCAGTTCTTCATCATCTATGAAACGGAATCGCCGCAGGTGCTGGCGAGCCCTGCCTATGTGGCGAGGCTCAACAACCCGACGCCGATGACGCAACAAGTAATGCCGAAGCTGAAGAATTTTGTCCGGGGCGCCGGCCGTGTCGTTCAATCGAGCGGGGTTTGCGGCGGCGGAGCAGCAAGGGTCCTGCGGTTTGAAGAGCCGCACGCGCTTCTCAGCGACACTTCCGCGCGAAACGCCCTGTTCAAGAAGATAAACGAGTTGGACAGCGTGCTCGCCGTCCGTCTGTTTGAAGTGGACACCGCGGCGACAACGATTCAAACCGAAGAAAAGAAGATCAGAACCAGCAGGGAAGAAATCTATAACCAGTTGCTGGTGATCGAAGCCGTGGACGTCGAGGCCTTCGAAGCGGTTTCGGATGTCCTGAATGCTGCATTGTTCACGCCAGAAAGCAGTCGCCGTCCGTTCGATCAGTCGTATCGGCTCATCGCTGAACTGCAGGCACGAAGCCTGATCTAGCATGGATCTTCCAGGGCGCGCGCTGTTCGGTCGACACGTATCGCCCGGTGCAGCAAGCTAGAGTTCAGTCCCCTCGCCCTGCAAATACCCCTTGACCTTCGGGTCGGGCATCAGGATCGAGGCGACGAGGGCGATGGCGCACATAAAGGTGACGTACCAATAGAAGCTTGTTTCGGCGCCGGTGTTCTTGAACCAGAGCGCGACATATTCCGCGGAGCCGCCGAAAATTGCGTTGGCAATCGCATAGGCGAGACCGACGCTCATCGCGCGCACTTCCGGTGGAAACATTTCCGCCTTCACCAGCCCGCTGATGGATGTGTAAAACGATACGATGGCGAGCGCCGTGATAATTAAAAAGTAAGCCGCGATCGGGCTTTGGACGTCGGCGATCGCATACATCAGCGGCACCGTACACAACGTCGCAAGGCCGCCGAACAGCAGCATCGAGGTTTTGCGGCCGAAGCGATCGGAGAATATCCCGAAGAACGGCTGCATGATCATGTAGGTAAACAGCACCGCGGTCATAACCACATTCGCGACGCGGTCGTTCATATGCGCGGTATTGATCAGGTACTTCTGCATGTAGGTCGTGAAGGTGTAGAAAATCAGCGACCCGCCGGCGGTATACCCAAGAACGATCAGGAATGCCCTGGTGTGATGCTTGAAAATCTCACGGAGGGAGCCCGCTTCCTTGCGCGAGCGGCTCTCGGCCGAAGACGTTTCGGTGAGCGATGCCCGCAAGAACAGCGCGACGATCGCGAACGCAGCGCCGATGAAAAACGGAATGCGCCAGCCCCACGCCCGCAACTCGCCGTCGGAAAGCGATTGCTGGACGATGAGGACCACCAGCGAGGCGAGCAACTGGCCGCCGATGAGGGTGACGTATTGGAACGAGGCGTAGAAGCCCCGTTTGCCCGGCAGTGCTACTTCGCTCATATAAGTTGCGCTGGTGCCGTATTCGCCGCCGACCGACAGACCCTGCAGCATCCGCGCCAGCAGCAGCAGCACCGGCGCCGCCGTGCCGATGGTCGCATAAGTCGGCAGCACGGCGATGGCGAGCGAACCCGCGCACATCATCAGCACGGAAATCATCATCGAATTCTTGCGGCCGTATTTGTCGGCAATAAAGCCGAAAACGTAGCCGCCGATCGGCCGCATCAAAAAGCCGATCGCGAACACGGCCGCGGTCTGCAGAAGTTGCGTGGTCTGATCGCCTTTTGGAAAAAATGACGGGGCGAAATACAGCGCCGTAAAAGCGTAAGCGTAGAAATCGTACCATTCGACGAGGTTGCCGGAGGAGCTTCCGAAAATCGCCCAAATGCGGCGGCGGCGGTCGGCAGCATCGAGGTCATGCCCAACAGCAATGGCGGTCATTGGCAATTCTCCCTTAAGAAACGTCTTTTATTTCCAACGACTGTAGTCTTGAACATTTAGCCCAGCAAGGATCGTCGCGCGTTTCACTTCGAAGTTGCGCTGCAAGATTAGCCCGTTCGCGGTCACGCTCCATATTGTACCAGCCGTACACCGCGTTGCAGGATTGCGGCGGGTGGTGTTATTGAAATCCGATGGCTAGATCCACCGGGCACGAATGGCTCTTCCAGCACAGGCCCGAGTTGCGGCTGGCCCTTCGCATGACGGTCGCGAGCGTGGCAGCGTTCGCCGTCGCCACAGCGTTTGGGTTACAGCAGGGCTATTGGAGCGCGCTTACCGCGCTGATTGTGACTCAGACAAACGTCGGCGGCTCGCTCAAGGCCGCGGTCGACCGCATGGTGGCCTCCTTGTGCGGCGCGATCTACGGCGCGGCGATTACGGTCGCGCTTCCACACCACTCGTTGTGGACGATCGACCTTGCGCTGGTTGCAGCAGTTGCTCCTTTGGCCGTCCTGGCAGCGTTCAATGCGGGATTCCGCGTTGCGCCGATCACGTCGATTATCGTGCTTTTTGGCACGACGGTTTCGTCGGCGGGACCGATCAGCTATGCCACCGAGCGCGTCATCGAAATTGCCTTGGGCTGTGGGATCGGACTTGCGATATCGTCGTTGCTGCTGCCGGCACACGCCTACACGCTCGTGCTCGAGGCGACCGAAACAACGACGGCCTTGCTCGCGGAGCAACTTCGGGCGCTGGCGACCGCCGTATGCGATCCGCTCCCGAGCCTCGGCGAGTTGCCCGACAAGCTACGCAAGGCGCTCAACAAACTTGAGACTCTCGCCGACGAAGTTGCGCGCGAGCGCCGCAACAGGCTCTCCGATGAGCCCGATCCGGAACCGCTTTACCGCACGCTTCGGCGGCTTCGTCAGGATATCGGCGCCATCACGCGCGCCTTCGGCGAGCCACTGCCGAAAGAAGTCCAGAAGCATCTTGCGGAGCCCTGGCTGCAATTCGCGCAGGCCGCGGCCGCGGCGCTCGCCGAGTTGGGCGGGGCGCTTGTCAGCCGAGAAGCGCCGCCAAGTCTCGATCGCGTAACGCAAACCATTGCCGGCTTCAAAGTCGCGGTCGAGGAAATGCGAAGCGCTGGCGCGACGCGAAATCTTTCGAGCGACGCGGTCGCCCGCGTGTTCGGTGTTGTCTTCATCCAGGAGCAACTGCGGACCAATCTGGAAGATTTGGCCAGCCGAACCGCCGAGTCCGCGCGTGCGAACTAAGCTACCTGAAGCCTCGGCGATTGCGGCAACAGCCGGTGCGGTCGTACCATCGCGAACGGCAGCCCTCGCTCGGGGATATGGCTGTTGGCGGGTACGCTTGAACGACAGGCATTCGCTTGTCATGATGTGCATGATCTTAGCGCCGCGTCCCGGCAGACAAGGACAAGCCGATGCCTAAGGGTTCTGATCTCCTCGTCGCCGCCCTCGAGAATGAAGGCGTCGACCGCATCTTTGGGGTTCCCGGTGAGGAAAACCTTGATGTCGTCGAGAGCTTGCGAAACTCCTCGATCAAATTGATCCTCACGCGCCACGAACAGGGCGCGGCCTTCATGGCCGCGACCTACGGCCGTCTGACCGGCAAGCCCGGCGTCTGCATCACCACCCTCGGTCCGGGCGCCCTGAACCTGACGACGGGAGCGGCTTACGCGCTGCTCGGCGCCATGCCCATGATCATGCTCACCGGGCAAAAGGGCATCATGAGCAGCCGCCAGGCGAAATTCCAGATCGTCGATGTGGTCAGTGCATTCAAGCCGCTGACAAAACTCTCACTGCAGATCGTCAGCACCAGCAGCATCCCGACCATCGTTCGCGACGCCTTTCGCATCGCCATGGAAGAGCGGCCGGGCCCCGTGCTGCTGGAGTTGCCGGAGGATGTCGCTGGCGAAGAAGGCGAAGATATCGCGATGCTGGCGCAGCATCCGATCGAAATTCCGGTTGCGCACCGCGCCTCGCTGGATCGCGCCGCCGAGATGATCCTCAAGGCAAAGCGGCCGTTGATCATGCTCGGCGCCGCGGCATCCCGTCCGCGCAGTACCGCTGGCATCGGAGGTTTCGTCCGCCGCACCCAAATTCCGTTCTTCACGACGCAAATGGGCAAGGGAACGGTCCCCGGCGGAAGCAAGCTTTACATGGGAACGGCTGCGCTGAGCGAGCGCGATTACGTTCACGAGGCTGTCGATCGCGCCGACCTGATCGTTGCAATCGGTCACGACACGATCGAGAAGCCGCCCTTTATTATGGGCCCGAAAGGCCCGCAAGTGATCCATGTCAGCTACACGCCTGCTAACGTCGAGCGGGTTTACTTTCCACAGTGCGAAGTGGTGGGCGACGTCGGTCCAAGCCTGGAATTGCTGGCCGATCGCGTCGAGGGGCGGCTGCACAATGCCGGCGCCTTGCTCAGCCTTCGCGAAAGTATTTTGAGCCGTATTACCGACCGCGCCACCGAAGAACGCTGGCCACCCACCCCGCAGCGCATCGTGCACGATGTACGACAAGTCATCCCGGCGGACGGCATCGTCGCCCTGGATAACGGGATGTACAAGATCTGGTTCGCACGGAATTACCGGACCTATGTGGCGAACACGCTGCTGCTGGACAACGCGCTGGCGACCATGGGCGCCGGACTGCCTTCAGCGATGATGGCCGCAATGCTGTACCCTGAACGGCGGGTTCTCGCGGTCTGCGGCGACGGCGGCTTCATGATGAATTCGCAGGAAATGGAAACCGCGGTTCGCCTCAAGCTCAATCTCGTGGTCCTGATCCTGGAAGACTCGGCCTACGGCATGATCCGCTGGAAGCAGGCGGTGGATCATTTCCCGGATTTCGGCCTGACCTTCGGAAATCCCGACTTCGTCAAATACGCGGAGAGTTATGGTGCGAAGGGTTCGAAGGTCGAAAGCACCGACGATCTAATCCCGACGCTGGAGCGGGCGTTTAAAGGCGGCGGGGTGCATCTTATTTCCGTTCCCATCGATTACAGCGAGAACACCCGTGTGCTGGTCGATGAGCTTCGCGAGAAGCTGAAGCAGGTGGAGGAACCGGCGGAGTGAACCACTGAACGTCTCGGAACAGCGGCCGTGGAGCCAACGTAGGAGAGTGCAATGAGTGACAAGATCAACGAGCAGACTGAAAAGATGCGCGAGATGGCGCAGACCACGCTCGATAAGGCGAAGGATGCCGTATCGAAATACATGACCGAGTCGCAAAAGATGCGCGAGAAAGCCGATTCCGGCGTGCGTGCATCTTATTCAACCGTGAAAGAGATGAACGAAAAGGCGGTCGCCTTCGCCGAAGCAAATGTGAACGCGGGCTTCGAACTTGCGCAACGGCTGCTGCATGCAAAAGACCCGCAGGAAATGGGCTCTATCTATCAAAACCATCTTAAAGAGCAGATGGAAAAGATGACCGCGCAGTTTCGCGAGCTCGGAAGCGCGATGACGCAACCGCCGGCAGTCGACCTGAACAAATAAAGTGGCGCGCGGTCTCACCGGGCGAAGAAATCCGATTTCGCTCGATGAGAAGAAACGCCGTCCGCGTTTGACCGGGGCGTGGACAGCGCAGCATCGTCGCTGCGCCACCGATGAACTTGCGGCGGCCATTTCGCCGTATCATTCCCAGATCAGGAGGCAGAAATGAAAGCTTTCACATTCCAGGCGCCGCCGAACATCCTGTTCGAGGCGGGTGCTTCGCGAAAACTGGCGGAGATCATCGCCGGCTATGGCGTGACGCGGGTTCTGCTGGTGACCGACAAGGGCGTGCGGAATGCGGGCCTGACCAAACACGCCGAAAAAGACCTGATCGATAGCGGCTGCGAGCTTACGGTATTCGAAGACGTGGAAGCCGATCCGCCGTCGCATGTGATCGAGCGGGCCGTCGCACTTTGCCGCGACAGGGAAATCGGGCTTGTCGCCTCGATCGGCGGAGGCAGCGCGCTCGATACCGCGAAGCTCGTGGCCTATCTCGCCAAAACTCCGGAACGGCTCGATGACATTTATGGCGTCGGCCTCGCCAAGGGCGAACGCTTGCCGCTGCTGTTGGCGCCGACGACGGCGGGTACCGGTTCGGAAGTGACCCCGATCGCCATTGTCACGACGCCGACCACCGAAAAGAAGGGCGTCGTGTCGCCGCGCCTGATCCCTGACTGGGCGATCCTCGATCCGGAACTGACGCTAGGCTTGCCCGCTCATGTCACCGCGGCGACCGGCATAGACGCCATGGTGCACGCCATTGAGGCTTATACCAGCCGGCACAAGAAGAATCCGATGTCGGATCAATTGGCGCGGCAGGCGCTCGCCTTGCTGTCGGCGAATGTGCGCACCGTTTGCGTGGACGGCTCGAACCTCGAAGCGCGATCGCAGATGCTGCTGGGCTCGATGCTGGCCGGCATGGCGTTCGCCAATTCGCCGGTGGCCGCGGTGCATGCGCTGGCCTATCCGATCGGCGCGATCTTCCATGTTCCCCATGGATTGTCGAATGCGCTGGTGCTGCAGCAGGTGCTGCGGTTCAATCTGCCGGAGGCCGAGGCGCTCTACGCCGAACTGGCGCCGATCATCGATCCCAAGACGGAAGGCATGTCGGTCAGCCAGAAGGCGCGGCTTTTCGTCGATGGCATCGGCGCAATCTGCAGGGACTGCAAGGTGCCGGCATCACTAGCGGATGTCGGCATCGGCGCGAGCGATCTGAAAAAGCTGGCCGAGGATGCGATGAAGCAGACGCGCCTTCTGGTCAACAACCCGCGCGAGGTCACCTTCGACGACGCGCTGGCGATTTACACGGAAGCGTTCGGAAATAGAGCGGCGGCCTGATGCGCAACAAGATCGTCGATGCCGCGGAGGCGGTCGCCATCATCCGGTCCGGCGACATGGTTGCCTCGTCCGGCTTCGTCGGGGTCGGAACGCCCGATGAAATCATCAAGGCGCTGGAGCGGCGCTATATCGAGACCGGCGAGCCGCGGAACCTTTCGCTGGTATTCGCCGCCGCACCCGGGGACGGCGCCGATCGCGGCCTCAATCGCCTCGCGCATCCGGGCCTGATCAAGCGTTTGATCGGCGGGCACTATGGTCTGGTGCCGAAGCTCGCCCGGATGGCGGTGGACAATCATGTCGAGGCGTACAACTTGCCGCTCGGCTGCGTCTCGCATCTGTTTCGCGAGATTGCCGGTCGCAAGGCCGGCCTGCTTTCGAAGGTGGGGCTGGGGACGTTCGTCGATCCGGCCAATGGCGGCGGCAAGCTGAACGAACGCACCACCGAAGATCTGGTGCGCCTGATGGAAATCGATGGCGAGCAATGGCTGTTCTACAAGGCGTTCCCCATCAACGTCGCGATTATCCGTGGCACTACGGCCGATCACAACGGCAACATCTCGATGGAAAAAGAGGCGTTGACGCTCGACAATCTGGCGCTCGCCACCGCCGCCAAGAACTGCAAGGGCTTTGTCATCGCCCAGGTCGAACGCATCGCGGCGTCAGGTTCGCTCAATCCTCGGCATGTGAAAATCCCGAGCATCCTGATTGACTGCGTGGTCGTGTCGCAACCGGAGAATCATGTCCAGACCTATGCCACCGGGTACAGCGCCGCCTTCTCCGGCGAATTGCGCGCGCCGGCGGATCGTAGCATTCCGATGGCGCTCGACAATCGCAAGATCATCGCGCGGCGCTGCGCGCTGGAATTGCCGATGGGCGGCGTGGTCAATCTCGGCATCGGCATGCCCGAAGGTGTCGCCTCGGTTGCGGCGGAAGAAAAGCTGTTCGACTTTGTCACGCTGACGGCGGAACCGGGCATCATCGGTGGAATCCCGCAAGGCGGCCTCGACTTTGGTGCTGCGATCAACGCCGAATCGATCATCGACCAGAACCAGATGTTCGATTTCTACGACGGCGGCGGCCTCGACCTCGCCTGCCTCGGCATGGCGCAGGTCAATGCGACAGGCGATGTCAATGTCAGCCTGTTCAATGGCCGCCTTGCCGGCGCCGGCGGCTTTATCAACATCTCCCAGAATGCGCGCGAGCTGATCTTCGCGGGGACGTTCACCACCGGCGGCCTCAAGACCGCTGTCGCAGACGGCCAGCTAAAAATACTCCGCGAAGGGAAATCCTCAAAGTTTATCGGCAAGATCGATCAGATCACGTTTTCGGGGAGTCTGGCGGCGGCCAACCGGCAGCCGGTTCTCTATGTGACCGAGCGATGCGTTTTCAAATTGACGCCGGAAGGTCTCGAACTGATCGAGGTGGCGCCGGGCATCGAACTCGAGCGCGATATTCTCGCGCTGATGGGCTTTAAGCCCATCGTCCGTTCGCCGAAACCGATGGATGCGGCACTTTTCAACGAAGCCTTGATGCGGCTCGATGACCGGCTTCTCAACCGCCCGCTGTCGGAACGGCTGACGTTCGACGAGAAGCGCAACACGCTGTTTCTCGGTCTCGACGGCTACCGCGTGCATCATTCCGCCGACGTGGAGGCGATACGGGAAGCCGTGTTTGCGATCTTCGCCCGGGTCGGGCACCGGTTTTCCGCGATCATCAATTACGATTCGTCCGACATTGCCCCCGATATCGCGGACGAGTGGTTTTCCATGGCCGCCGAGGTGGAACGGACCTGCTACGATCATGTCTCGCGCTATACCACCAGCGCCTTCATGCGGCTCAAGCTTGGCGACGCGCTAACGCGCCGCAACGTCGCACCGCATATCTTCGAGACGTCGGCCGACGCCCACCAGTTCGTCGCCGATTAACGGGGTCCTGGCGCCGTTAACCATAACCGCCCGCCTTTGCATGTTTACCGGACGGTTAAACTCGATTACGGTAAGTCCTTTCAGGCTTGGGACCGGCGATGATCAGGACGGTTTGGCTCGCCATAGCGTTTTTAATTGGTCTTGCAGCGCTGACCGTCATCAAGGTCGGCACGCAATCGTTTGTGCAAGAGGCGGTTGCTCCGTCCGATCAAACCGTCGGCACCAACCTCGCGTCCGACATGTCGGAGCCTCAACCTCTGGCAAAATCGGACCGGCTCGATGCGGCCGAAGAGGAAGATGCAACGAGGCCCGTCAAGCCGATTGCGATCGCTGTGGCTGCAGAACCCGCGTCTCCCAAAGAAGCCGGCAACTCCCAGCGGGGCTGGCGCAATTCATACGCCAAGCGGCAGGCCAGCGCGTCACGGCATCACAGGGGCAAGTTGCACCGCACGTCGAGACGTCATCACGGCCATGTCGCCTCGAGAAGCCACAGGCATTCGAAGCACGCGATGAGCCACAGACAGAAAAAGAGCCGCCGCGGCTAGCGGATAGCCATGACGTTCAGTCACCTCTCCCCGCAGGGGAGAGGTCGGATCGCATCGTCAGATGCGATCCGGGTGAGGGGTCTATCCGCGAGAGTCCGAGCGTGTGGAGAGTCCCCTCACCCGAAGCCTGCGCTGCGCTCCGGCTTCGACCTCTCCCCTGCGGGGAGAGGTGATGCGAGCGGTTTCAACCTAAATTCGTCAAGCCCTAGCGACGCCTCAGCGGGCCGCGCTCAGATGATCCGGCTCTTCCGGTCTCCCCAGTAGCGGTCGCGCAACACGCGCTTGTAGAGTTTTCCGGTCGGCAGCCGCGGAAGCTGGGCCTCGAAATCGATCGAGCGCGGGACCTTCTGGCGCGACAGATGTGTCGCGCAAAACGCGATCAATTCATCCACCAGAATGGAATCGGTGGCGACGCCGGGCATCGCCTGCACCACGGCCTTTACCTCTTCGCCCAAATCCTCATTCGGCACGCCGAACACGGCGGCGTCGGCGACCTTGGGATGGGTGATCAGCAGGTTCTCGCATTCCTGTGGATAGATGTTGACCCCGCCGCACACGATCATGAAGGTGGCGCGGTCGGTGAGATAAAGAAAACCGTCGTCATCGACATAGCCGACGTCGCCGACCGTGCTCATCGAGCCGTCCGGCGTTCGCGCCTCGGCGGTCCGCGCCGGATCGTTGAAGTATTCGAACGGCGTCGCGGTCTTGAACCAGAGCGTGCCGGGGGTCCCCTTCGGGCACGGCTGCATGTCTTCGTCCAGCACATGCAGGTCGCCCAGCATGACCTTGCCGACGGTACCGCGATGCGCAAGCCATTGCGCGCTGTCGCAGGCGGAAAAGCCCAGGCCCTCGGTCGCGCCGTAATATTCGTGCACGATCGGTCCGAGCCATTCGATCATCTGCTCCTTCACCTGCACAGGGCAAGGCGCCGCCGCATGGATCACGACTTCGAGCGACGACAGGTCGTAGCGGGATCGCGCCGCTTCGGGCAGCTTCAGCAAGCGCGAAAACATCGTGGGCACGAGCTGGCTGTGGGTCGGCCTGTATTGTTCGACCAGTTGCAGATACCGCTCCGGATCGAAACTCTCCATGATGATCGCGGTACCGCCGTTGCGGATCGCGAGATTGACGGCGGCCTGCGGCGCCGAGTGATAGAGCGGCGCGGGCGACAGGTAGATCATCCCTTCGCGATAGCGCCACAGCTTCTGCAGAAAATCGAACAGCGGAAGCTGTTGCGATGGCGGCTGTTCGGGTAGCGGCCGGATGATGCCCTTCGGCCGGCCGGTGGTCCCCGATGAGTAAAGCATCGCGGTGCCGACCGCCTCGTCGGCGACCGGCGTGTCGGGCAGACCTGACGTCGCCTCGTCAAGATTGAGAATGCGTTTCCCATCACCGGGTCCGTCCACCACCAGGCTGACCTCGATGGCCGGGCACTGGCGCAACGCTTCGGTCGCGACCGCGCGCAAAGTTTCCGAAAATATCAGCACCCTGGAGGCGCTGTTGTTGACGATGTAGGCGAGTTCATTCGCGGTGAGATACGAATTGATGCAAGTGTAATACAGGCCGGATCGCTCGCCCGCGCCGCAGCACTCGAGGTAGCGCGCGTTGTTCTCCATGAAGATCGCATAATGGTCGAGGCGCTTCAGGCCGCGGCCTCGCAGAAAATGCGCCAGCCGGTTGGTGCGCGATTCGAACTCGGCGTAGGTCACCGTCTCGCCGGACCGCGCCATGATGAAGGCCGCCTGCCCAGCTCTGGGCTTCGCGTGAGTGCCTGGATACATGGCTGTCGCTTCCTCCGATGATGGCGCCGAATTGATTTCGGTCTGAATCGGCGGCGATAATTCCACGTCCGCGCGTTTTTGGCCAGAAACGCCAGCGCTGTCACGCGAGTTTGAACCGGCTGGTTTCGCGCCCAGCCCTTGCGCCAGGGCGCAGTCGGCGGCACATTCGCCCGGCGGCGCGTCCCGCCGCCAAAAACCAGTTCCGAGGGAGCTCCATGGCGGCTACGCGGATCGACTGCGATATCCATCCCGCTGTCGGCGGAACGCGCACCACGCTGCTGCCCTATCTCGACGATCACTGGAAGGAACAGGTGGTGAGCCGGGCCATCGACGGCCTCGACCTCACCTCTTATCCGCCCAACATGCCGCTGTCGGGCCGGCCGGATTGGCGGCCCGCGGGCGGCAAGCCCGGCAGCGATCTTGCGATGGTGCAGCGCGGGGCGTTCGACCAGCTCGGCGCGTCGCACGCGATCTGCAACGTGCTCTACGGCGCGCAGGCGGTATTCGATCCCTATATGGCCGCCGCCTTCTGCAAGGCGATCAACGATTGGATCGCGGCGGAATGGCTGTCGCGCGATTCGCGGTTGCGCGCCTCGATCGTGGTCCCGATGCAGGCGCCGGATTTGGCGATCGAGGAAATCGAACGCCGCGCTTCCGATAACCGCTTCGTCTCCGTGCTGGTGCTGGCGCAGGGCGAGAGCCTGCTCGGGCGGCGGCATTTCTGGCCGGTCTATCAGGTCGCCGAGAAGTATAAGCTGCCGATCGCGATCCATGCCGGCAGCCAGTATCGCCAGGCGCCGAGTTCGATCGGCTGGCCGTCCTATCGCTACGAATATTATCTCGCCGAGGCGCAGGCGTTTCAGGCCCAGGTGCTGAGCCTGATTTACGAGGGCGTGTTCCTGAAATTCCCCGGCCTCAAGGTCGTGCTGATGGAATCCGGCATCAGCTGGCTGCCGGCTTTCATGTGGCGCGCCAACAAGACCTGGCGCGGCGTACGCGTCGAGGTGCCGTGGATCGACCGCGAACCGGCAGCGATCATGCGCGACCACATTCGCCTGACCACGCAGCCGTTCGACAGCCCGCCGGATGCAGCTGGCGTCGCCGACATCATCGACCAGATCGACTCGGATAAGATGCTGTTGTTCGCGTCGGACTATCCGCACTGGCAATTCGACGGCGACGACGCCATACCGCCGCACCTGCCCGCCGACATCGTGTCGCGGATGTGTAGCGACAATCCGCTCGAAACCTTTCCGCGGCTCAGTATCGCCGCATGAGACTACGAAGGAGGATCGCATGAACGTCATCGACCGCCCTCTGCTTGAACAGGAAGTGCAGCCTAAGAGCCGGCTGCGGATCATCGACTGCGACGTGCATCCGAGCCTGCATTCGCGCGCCGACCTCAATCCGTTCCTCGCCAAACGCTGGCAGGAGCACCTGAAGACCTACGGCGATCATCTGCGCACGCCCTATATCGGCACCACGCCGTATCCGCGCTCTTCGCCGCTGATCTCGCGCCGCGACGCCTGGCCGCCGACCGGCGGCCCGCCCGGGTCCGATCTCGATTTCATGCAGAAGCAGCATCTCGATCCGCTCGATATCGAGTTCGGCATCCTGCAGGTGCTCGATCTGTTCATCTTCTCGCAGCAGAACCTCGATTTCGGCGCGGCGATCCAGCGCGCCATCAATGAGTGGCAGCTGGCGCATTGGAGCGACCGCGATCCCAGGCTGAAGGCATCGATCCTGGTCGGGCAGGACGACACCGAGGCGGCCATCACGGAAATCGAGCGCTGCGCCAAGACCGGCCGCTATGTGCAGATCAATGTCTCGCCGCGCGCCAACGAGCCGCTCGGCCGCCATCGCTACTGGCCGATCTACGCGAGAGCCGAGGAACTGGGCCTGCCGCTCGGCATCCATGTCGGCGGCTATGGCGGCCACGCGCCGACCGGCGGCGGCTGGCCGTCTTTCTACACCGAGGAGCATCAATCCAACGCGCATTCGGTGGCGGCGGCGCTTTCTAGCTTGGTGATTGAAGGCGTGCCCGAGCGTTTCCCAAAACTCAAGATCGTATTCATCGAGGGCGGGTTCGGCTGGATTCCGCCGACGACCTGGCGGATGGACCAGCACTTCGAGCGTTTTCGCGATGAGGTCCCGCATCTCAAGCGCAAACCGTCCGAATATGTCCGCGAACATTTCTGGTTCACCACCCAGCCGATCGACGAGCCTGACAACGCCGCGCATCTGCGCTCAGTGATCGACTGGATCGGCGTCGATCGCCTGCTGTTCTCGTCGGATTATCCGCATTGGGATTTCGACGATCCGCGTTTCGCCTTCAAGACGCCGCTCACGGAAGCCGAACGCGCAAAAATCTTCAACGGCAACGCCCGCGCGCTTTACAAGCTCTGATCGCATGGCCCGTCACATCGTCGCCCGCACAACAGAAATCCCGCCCGGCGGTAACAAGGTGGTCGGCGTCGATGGCCGCGACATCGTGGTGTTTCATGTCAACGGCGAGTTCTTCGCGCTATTGAATCGCTGTCCGCACGAAGGCGCGCCGCTCGACAAGGCGGCGTGCGTCGCGCGGCTCACCTCCGATGAACCCGGCGTCTATCAGCGTTCGCGCGTCGGCGAATTGCTGCGCTGCGCCTGGCACGGCTGGGAGTTCGACATGCGCACCGGGCAATCCTGGTTCGACCCCAAGCGCGTCAAGATCCGCACCTATCCGGTCGTGATCGAGGACGGCGAGACGCTGGCCAAAGGTCCCTATGTGGCGGAGACGTTTCCGGTCCACGTCGAGGACAGTTATGTGATCGTCGAGGTTTAGCGGGAACGGGTCCCTAAAATTTAACGGCGGGCTTCATTTCACGCAGGCATCGGCCTGTGATAAAATGGCCATGGGGAATCGGAGAGCCCGCATGCCGTCCTTGACCGAATGGAAAGTAGCGCCGGCCAACCAGCCGCGCGCGGAGGATTATGGTTTCGACCTCGAGCGCGCGCTGTCCGCGGTGGTCGGCCTGCATTCGATCATCCCGAGCGATGCCTTCACGGCCGACACGCTCGGCACCGAGCGCGCCGGCAATGGCGTGCTGATCGGCGACGGGCTGGTGCTGACCATCGGCTATCTGATCACCGAAGCCGAAACCGTCTGGCTGCATCTTGGCGACGGCCGGGTGGTGGAAGGCCATGCGCTCGGCTTCGATTCCGAATCCGGTTTCGGCCTGGTGCAGGCGCTCGGCCAACTCGATCTTGAGCCGTTGCCGATCGGCAGCTCCAGTGCCGCGCAAATCGACGATCGCGTGGTGGTGGGCGGCGTCGGCGGACGCACGCGCTCGCTCGCGGGCCGTATGGTGGCCCGGCAGGAGTTCGTCGGCTACTGGGAATACCTGCTGGACGACGCGATCTTCACCTATCCCGCCCATCCCAACTGGGGTGGCACGGGGGTGATCTCGGCGAGCGGCGAATTGATCGGCATCGGTTCGCTGCAGCTCGAGCGCGAGCGCGCCGGCAGGGCCGAGCATCTCAACATGGTGGTGCCGATCGACCTGCTCAAACCGGTGCTCGAGGACCTGCGCAAATTCGGCCGTGTCAACAAGCCGTCGCGGCCCTGGCTCGGGATGTATTCGCACGAGATCGAGAACAGGATCGTGGTGGCTGGGATCGCTGACAAGGGCCCGGCGGCGCGCGCCGAGCTCAGGGTCGGCGATGTGATCCTGGCGGTGAACGGCGAAAAGGTTTCGCGGCTGGGGCAGCTCTACCGGAAACTTTGGGCGCTCGGGTCCGCCGGCGTCGACGTGCCGCTCACACTCTACCGCGAAGGCGATACCTTCGATGCGAGGGTGAAATCGTCCGACCGTGCGAAGTTTTTGAAGGCGCCGAGACTGCATTGACGACGCCCGTCATTCCGGGATGCGCCCTTTTAGGGCGCAGACCCGGAATCCAGCACGACGCACTGCTCTGGATTCCGGGTTCGCTCGCAGGGCGAGCGCCCCGGAATGACGGGTTCAGTGCGTAGCGGCTTCGCCCACGCTACGAAACAAGCGAAAACAGCAGCAGCGATCGCCCCGTCACCTCATAGCTGCTGCCGAAGGCGAAATTGGCGCCCGGCGGCGCGTCCGGAATATTGGTGTCCAGCAGCAGCGACCACTGCGATCCGGCAACTGCTTCCGGCAGCGTGAAAGATACCGCGCCCTCAAAGCTGTTCATCACCATCAGCACCGTCTCATCCTCGCCGTGCCTTGGAATCGCGGTCTTGCGGGTACGGCCATCGAGCAGCATGCCGAAGCATTTGATCCATGCCGTCTTCCAGTCCTGCTCCGACATCTCGCCGCCATTGGCATTGATCCAGGTCACGTCGCGAACGTCGAGTTCGCCGTCGTGCTGGCCGGTCAGGAACCGGCTTCGGCGCAGGATCGGATAATCGCGGAGCAAACCGATCAGGCGCCTGGTGAACGCCAGCAAATCCCTGCCGTGGTCGTCGAAATTCCAGTCGAACCAGGAGATGTCGCTGTCCTGGCAATAGGCGTTGTTGTTGCCCTTTTGTGTGCGGCCGAATTCGTCGCCACCTAAAATCATCGGCGTTCCCTGTGAGAATAGCAGCGTGGCGAGCATGTTGCGCTTCTGCCGGTTTCTCAGCTCAATGATGGTTTTATCGTCGGTCGGGCCTTCGACGCCGCAATTCCAGGAATGATTGTTGGAACTGCCGTCATTGTTGTTCTCGCCGTTGGCCGCGTTGTGCTTGTCATTGTAGCTCGCCCAGTCGTTCAGCGTAAAACCGTCATGGGCGGTGATGAAGTTGACGCTGGCCCAGGTGCGCCGGCCCTGGTGATGGAAGCAATCAGGCGATGCGAGCAGCCGCGGCGCCAGCGCCGCCGGCGGCGCCTCGCCGCGCCAGTAGTCGCGGACCACGTCGCGAAACTTGTCGTTCCATTCCGCCCAACCCGGCGGGAAGTTGCCGACCTGATAACCGCCGGGCCCGGTGTCCCATGGCTCGGCGATCAATTTGACGGTCGTCAGCAGCGGGTCCTGGTCGACCGATTTCAAGAAGCCGCTTTGGTCGTCGAAGCCATAGACCTCGCGTGCGAGGATGGTGCCGAGGTCGAAGCGGAAGCCGTCGATATGCATATGTCCGGCCCAGTAGCGCAGGCTGTCCATCACCATTTGGATCACGCGCGGATGCGACAGGTTGACGGTGTTTCCGGTGCCGGTGTCGTTGATGTAATAGCGCTTGTCGGGTGCGAGCCGGTAATAGCTCGCATTGTCGATGCCCTTGAACGACAGCGTCGGTCCGTGCTCGTTGCCTTCCGCGGTGTGGTTGTAGACCACGTCGAGAATGACCTCGAGGCCTGCGCCGTGCAGGCGCGAGACCATCTCCTTGAATTCGCGTAAGGAGTTCGGCACGTCCGAGGCGTAGCGCGGATCGGGCGCGAAGAAGCCGATGGTGTTGTAGCCCCAGTAATTGGTCAGGTGCTTGTCGAGCAGGTGGTCGTCGTTGATAAAGGTGTGGACCGGCAGCAGTTCGACCGACGTGATCCCTAACGATTTCAGGTAACCGACCGCCGGGTCGGAGCCGAAGCCGGCATAGGTGCCGCGCAGGTTCTCAGGCACGTCCGGGTGCTTCCTGGTAAAACCCTTGACGTGGGTTTCGTAGATGACGGTCTCGTCCCAATGCACGTTTTGCCGGTTGGCTTCGGCAGTCCAGTCGAAATCCGGATCGACCACGACGCATTTCGGCATGAACGGCGCACTGTCGCGCTCATCGAAGGTGAGATCGTCGCCGCTTTCCATATGATAGCCGAACACGGCCGGATCCCATTTGAGCGAGCCGGCATGGGCGCGGGCATAGGGATCGAGCAGCAGCTTGTTCGGATTGAAGCGATGGCCGTTGGCCGGATCGTAAGGTCCGTGCACGCGATAGCCGTAAAAGGTGCCGGGACCGACGTCCGGGATGTAGCCATGAAAAATCTGGTCGGTGTATTCGGGAAGTGTGACCCGGCTCTCGCGCTCGCCATCGAACAGGCACACCTCGACCTTGGTGGCGTTGGCTGAGAACAGCGCGAAATTGGTGCCGTTGCCGCTCCAATGCGCGCCGAGCGGATAGGGAAGTCCTTCTTCGATGGTCATGCTGCCCCCGTTTGGTCGCGCAGCTCGAGCGCGCTGAGCATAACTTGGCTAACGGAGAAATGTTGCAGCGCAGCTCAGCGCTTTTTCAAGCTGGTTTTATGGGCACGTCGTCATTCCGGGGCGCGAGCAAAGCGAGCGAACCCGGAATCCAGACGTTTGAGCTACACCTCTGGATTCCGGGTCTGCGCCAAAGAGGCGCATCCCGGAATGACGGCCTTCACCCCCGCCGCTTGTAAAGCTCCGTGCGGTCCAGCCGATAGACGCGGCGGGCGTTGGCTTCGAACACCTTGCGGCGGTCGTCGTCCGAGAGCGGCAGCGCGTCGATATAGAACTTGGTGTCGTCATAGTAATGGCCGGTGAACGGATCGACGCCGCGCACCGCGCCGACCATTTCCGACGCGAACAGGATGTTGTCGACCGGGACCACCTTGAACAGCAGTTCGATTCCCGGCTTGTGATAGACGCAGGTATCGAAGAACACGTTGTTGAGTAGCAATTCGTCCAGCGGCGGTTTCTTCATGTCCTGCGCGAGGCCGCGATAGCGTCCCCAATGGTAGGGCACGGCACCGCCGCCGTGCGGAATGATGATCCGCAGTTTCGGAAAATCCTTGAACAGGTCGGATGTAATGAACTGCATGAACGCGGTAGTATCGCCGTTGATGTAATGCGCGCCGGTGCCGTGGAAATTCGGGTTGGCCGAGGCGCTGACATGGACCATCGCCGGAACGTCGAGTTCGACCAGCTTTTCGTACAGCGGATACCACCAGCGGTCGGTCAGCGGCGGGTCGCGCCAGTAGCCGCCGGACGGATCGGGATTGAGATTCACCGCGACAAATCCGTAAGATTTCACGCAGCGCTCAAGCTCTCCGATGCAGTTGTCCGGCCGCACGCCCGGCGATTGCGGCAATTGCCCGATACCGATGAAATTATCCGGATAGAGCCCGGCTATCCGATGGATGAGTTCATTGGAAACTTGCGACCACTCCGCGCTGGTCTCCGCGGTGCCGATGTGGTGGCCCATGCCGCCGGCGCGGGGCGAGAACAGCGTCACGTCGGTGCCGCGCTCGCGCTGGAAGTTCAACTGCGGCTGCACGCTCTCGCGCAACTGATCGTCGCTGATTTTCAGGTCGGCGGCGGACGGCTTCTTCGACGGGTCTTTCAGCGCCGCGATCTGGGCCGCGCGAAAAACGTTCAGCGCCTCAGGCTCGGTGGTATAATGGCCATGACAGTCCACGATCAGCGGTTTTGCGGCCGTTTGTGCGAAGGCCGGAAGGGCAGAGGCGACGGCGTTCATCGCTGCGTATGCGCCCACGCCTTGAAGCAATGCGCGTCTGGATAATCCCATGGTTCCGTTCTCCCAGGCTTGATCATCATTATTATTCCGCCGCGGCGGCTCTTGTTTTGTATCGATAGAGTGCTGCCGGATGTGGTGCAGAAAGCCGCGCGCGGCCGGCGCCGAACAGCTTTTCGCGCAGTGTGCCTGGTCGATAGGCGGCTTTATAACGCCCGCGCCGGACCAGTTCCGGCACCAGCAGGTCGGTGATGTCCTCGAAATCTCCGGGCGAAATGGCGAAGGGAACGTTCAAGCCATCGACGTCGGTCTGCTCGAACCAAGCTTCGATCTCGTCGGCGACCTTTTCCGGTGTGCCGACCAGCACCGGCCCGATGCCGCCGATGCCGACATGCTCGGCGACCTCGCGCACGGTCCACACCCGGTCCGGATCGGCGCGGGTGATGTTGTCCATCGCGGTGCGGCCGGCGTCGTTGTGAACGTGGCGCACCTGCTGGTCGAGATCGTAAGTCGAGAAATCGACGCCGGTCCAGCCCGACATCAAGGTCAGCGCGCCCTCATGATTGATATGGCTTCTGTAGTCGGCGTATTTGGCGGCCGCCTCGGCTTCGGTTTTTCCGAGGATCACCGTCATCATGCTGAACATCAGGATCTCAGCCGGGTTGCGGCCGGCTTCCTTGGCAGCCGCTCGAATCGCCGCCACGCGCGGCGCGATCACCTTGGCGGAGGGACCCGACATGAACACGCATTCGGCATGCTGGGCGGCGAATAGCCGTCCGCGCGGCGAGGTGCCGGCCTGATACAGCACGGGAGTGCGTTGCGGCGACGGTTCGCTCAAATGAATCGCATCGAGCCGGTAATTTTCGCCTTCATGCTGCACCCTATGCACCTTTGCCGGATCGACGAAGACGCCACGCGCGCGGTCGCGCAGCGCCGCGTCGTCCTCCCAGCTGCCTTCCCACAGCTTGTAGACCACCTCCATATATTCGTCGGCGACGTCGTAACGGTCGTCATGCGCGGTCTGTTTCTCCTTGCCGGCGCCGCGCGCGGCGCTGTCGAGATAGCCGGTGACGATGTTCCAGCCGATCCGCCCCTCGGTCAGATGGTCCAGCGTCGACATCCGCCGCGCGAACGGATAGGGCGGCTCGTAGGACAGCGTGCAGGTAACGCCGAAGCCGAGGTTTTCGGTGACCGCGGCCATCGCCGAGATCAGCAGCAGCGGATCGTTCACCGGCGTCTGCGTCGCATTGCGCAGCGCCGCGTCGGGGGTGCCGCCGAACACGTCATAGACGCCGAGCACGTCGGCGAGAAACAGGCCGTCGAAACGTCCGCGTTCCAGCGTGCGCGCCAGATCGGTCCAGTACGGCAACCGATTGTAGTCGCTGGTGCGATCGCGCGGATGGGTCCACAGCCCCGGCGACTGATGCGCGACGCAGTTCATCGCAAAAGCATTGAGCCGGATTTCCTTGGCCATGATCGACGACTTTCAAACGCGTTGCCGCGCGGCATGGCCGCGCGGCCAATGGTGACAAGCGAGCGGGATTACAGGCCGGCCTGCTTGAATGGTATCGGTTCGCCGGCCGGCGGCGCGACGCGCGCCACGTTCAGCGTCATCGACACCACGTCGTAATAGCCATTGACCGCGATCAGGTCCATCACGCCCTGTTCGCCGAACTTCTCCACCGCTTTGGCGTAGATCGCATCATCCACCGAATGATCGCGGCGCAACTGCGTGGTGAATTCCCAGACAATGGCTTCGTCATCCTTCATCTTTTCCGGCTTCTTGCCGGCGCCGATCGCCTCGACGATGGATGGATCGAGGCCCGCCTTGATGGCGAGCGGCGCGTGTGCGTACCACTCGTACTGCGAACCCCATGCCTGCGCGGTCATGATGATCGCCATCTCGTTGACGCGCTTGTCGAGCGAGCTGTTGAACCGCAGATATTCGCCGACCTTCTGCAGACGGTCCGCCAATATCGGGCTGCGCAGCCAGGCATTGAACGGGCCCCGCAGGCCTCCGCGCGGTCCGGACATGATGGCGTCGGCGACGGTCCGCTGCGCCGGCGTCATTTTATCGAGCGGAATTTCCGTGAAGCGTTCGCCGGTCAGCGCCACCGCGGAACCTGCAAACAGCACACACAACACGGACGCGCGCAGGATCGATTTCATGGTGTTTCTCCCTGTTCGCCCGATCGAACGCCGGGCTGCCAACAGAAATTGTTGCATCCCGGCGGATTTTAGCAAGCTGAATCCGGCAGCGGTGCTATGTCGTCAGCATGAAGAGGAGTTGCAAACGTGACTGATTTGACCGGCCGCGAACCAGAAAAACGCATCGCCTTGCTTGGCGTGCCCGTCGAAGTCGGTGCGTCGCAGCGCGGCACGTTGATGGGGCCGGCGGCGCTGCGCACGGCAGGCCTTGGACCGCTGCTGCAAGATCTCGGCTTTGCGGTCGAGGATCATGGCGACATCTCGGCGCGCGACCTGGTGCAAGCCGACGATGTCGCGCCGCAGAATTCGAAACATTACCGCGAGATCGGGGCATGGGCCCGGGCCGTGAGCGCGCGCGCCTACACGCTGGCGCGATCAGGCGCCATTCCGGTCTTCCTCGGCGGCGACCACAGCCTGTCGATGGGGTCGGTTAACGGCGTCGCCCGGCACTGGCACGAACAGGGCCGCGAGCTGTTCGTGCTGTGGCTCGACGCCCATGCCGATTACAACACCCCGGTGACCACCATTTCCGGACACATGCATGGCATGGTGGCGGGATTTTTATGCGGCGAGCCCGGCCTTGACCGCTTGCTGGGTGATGAGCCGCGTGCGTCAATAAAACCCTCGCAACTCGATCTGTTCGGCACCCGCTCGATCGACCCATTGGAGAAGGAATTGGTGGGCGCGCGCAATGTCGCGGTGGCGGATATGCGGCAGATCGACGAGTTCGGCGTCGGCGTATTGATCCGGCGCGTGATCGACCGGGTCAAGGCCCGCGACGGCGTGCTGCATGTCAGTTTCGACGTGGATTTTCTCGATCCCGCGGTGGCGCCTGGGGTCGGCACCATGGTGCCGGGGGGTGCGACCTATCGCGAGGCGCATCTGGTGATGGAGCTGCTGCACGATTCCGGGCTGGTGCGGTCGGTCGATATCGTCGAGCTCAATCCGTTCCTGGATGAGCGCGGCCGCACCGCGCGTGTCGCCATAGAGCTCGTTGGCAGCTTGTTTGGCCGGCAGATCACCGACCGGCCGACGCCGACCAATGCGATCGCACCCTGATTGCGAAGGAGGTTGCCTTGTCACGAAATTCGGAGGCACCGGCGAAGCCAAAGCCGGTTGCAACAGCCAAGCCGGTCTCGGGCTGTTGCCTGTGTGGAAAAGTCTGCTTCGAGATCGATTATCCCGCGCGCTGGGCCTGGCACGATCATTCCAGCGCCAGCCGGCGCGCCCATGGCGCGGCCTACGCCACCTATGTCGGGAGCTGGCGCAAACGGTTTCGCATCACCAAGGGAATGGCCGAGATCACCCGCTTCGAAGACAAGGCTGCCAAAACCGCGCGAAGCTTTTGCGCGCGCTGCGGCACGCCGCTGTTTTACGAGCGCGCGCGCTCGCCGCACATGGTGAACATTTCGCGCGCGCTGTTCCTCAGCCGCACCGGCCGACAGCCGCTCTACCATATCGCGATCGAGGAGCTGCAGGAGTGGGCCTATACCGGCGCGCCGCTGGACCCGCTCAAGGGTTTTCCGGGCGTGGTGTGGGAGCGCTCGAAGAAGAAAAAACGCGTCGATCACGACGGGTTATTCTGATCCCGAGCTGCAAGATTTCGCCGGCCTGCATTTCGTGACATAGTGCCTGAAAGATTGCGAAACGGAGGAGATAGCCTTGGCTCACGACCGTTCTACCGTTGAATCCGTCGTCCAGCATTATTTCGACGCGCTGTATGAGGGCGACGCCGACAAGCTCGGCGCGATCTTTCATCCCACCGCCGATCTGCGCTGGCTCGAAAAAGGCGAGTTGCAGGTTCTAACCGTGCCCGATTGGCAGGATCGCGTGCGCAAGCGTCCGTCGGCCAAGGCGCAAGGGCAGGCGCGCGAGGATTTCATCGTGACCATCGACCGCTCGGATGAGACGACGGCTTTCGTCAAGGTGCGCTGCCAATTGCCGCCGCGCTATTTCACCGACTATCTGGTGGCGATGAAACTCGCCGACGGCTGGCAGATCGTGTCGAAATCCTATCGCTACGACACCCGCGACTGAGCGATCGCTACGCGCCGCTGCGCGGTGCCGCAATCAAACGCAGGAAGCTCATCACGCAGCCGACCGCGGCAAATCCGGCGCCGAGCGCCAGCGCGACGGTGGCACCTTCGCGGCCGGCAAGGCCGAAGCACAATGCCGCAAGCGCTGCTCCCGTGGTTTGCCCGATCAGCCGCGCCGTCGCCACGATGCCGCTGGCGCTGCCGCTGCGGCCGGGCGGCGCGCTGGACATTAAGGCCTTCATGTTCGGCGTCTGGAAAAAGCCGAAGCCGCAGCCGCAGACCGCTATTCGCCACACGATATTGGCCACGCTGGGCGATGCCGGAAGCGTCGCCAGCAGCACCATTCCAAGCCCAAGGATCGCCAAGCCTACGCCGCCGAGAATGCCGGCGGGGTATCGGTCGGACAGCCGGCCGGCGATCGGCGCCATGATGGCGACCACCAGCGGCCACGGCGTCATGAAAAAGCCGGTCTCGACCTGGGTCCGCAGCAGAATGTCCTCGAAGTAGAACGGCAGCGACACGAATGCGAGCCCCTGTACCGCGAACGAACAGACCGCCGTGGCCGCCGACAGCGCGAACACCGGCCGCCGGAACAGATCGATCGGCAGCATCGGCGCCGGGTGATCCGCGTGCCGGCGCATCAGCAGCCAGCCCAGCAACAGCGCGGCGACGAGTTCGGTCATCACGATGCCGGGCCGTGCCCCGTGCGCGGCACTTCCGATGCCGAGAATGAACAGCCCAAGACAGCTTGTGGCGAGCAAGGCGGCGAAAAAATCGAATGCATGTCCGGCTCGCGGCGTTTGCGGCAGGGTTTTCAGCCCGATCGCAATGGCAATCACGCCGAACGGAAGGTTGATCGCGAACAGCCATGGCCATGGCCCGAGCGCCAGAATGCCGGACGCGATGGTCGGCCCGAGCGTGAAGGCGGTGGCGACCACCAGCGCGTTGTGGCCATAGCCGCGACCCAGCATCCGCTCCGGATAGACATAGCGCACCAGCGCGGTATTGACGCTCATGATGCCGCTGGCGCCCAGTCCCTGCAGCGCACGCGCCACCAGCAGGCTCTCCAGCGACCACGCGCAGGCGCAGGCCAGCGACGCCAGCGTGAACAGCAATAGTCCGCCGAGATAGATGCGCTGGTGGCCGATGATTTCGCCGAGTGCGCCGAGCGGCAGCAGCGTCGCCACCAGCGCGATCTGATAGACATTGACTACCCAGATCACGTCGGCCGGGCTGACATGCAGATCGGCCGCAATGGCGGGCAGCGCGATATTGGCAATCGCGGTATCGAGCGAGGCCATCGCCAGCGCGGTGAAGATCGCCGCCACCGCCCATCGCCGGCGATCGGGCGGCAGGCCGTCGAACGGCGCGAGTCTGTTCAGCGGTACTGCAATTTCTACAACTTCAGACACTTTTGGGGAATTCCGAAAGGTTGATGCGATTGCATCATTGCGGCGATGTATAGCCGGTGAAGGACATCCTGCAGAGGCCGATCTGCATAAGGCATATGCATTGTCTCGTCATTCCGGGGCGCGCCTCTTGGCGCGAACCCGGAATCCAGACGTCGGTCCCCGTGCTTCTGGATTCCGGGTCTGCGCCAAGAGGCGCATCCCGGAATGACGAGGTTGGTGAGGAGCCAGGGAATTGACTCTTTCCCGGTGGGACGCGGATATTGGCGACTTGTCAGGCGATGAAAAAGAAAGAGACCCGCCTTGGCCGAGACTCCGAACAGTGAACCTGAGCGCGGGCCGGCTCCGCAAGCTCAACCCAGCCCTGGCGCGGCATGGCGCCGCCTCGCAATTCCATCAATCGCGGTGCTCGCGGCGCTGATCTTTATCGCAGTGGCGACGCTGCGCTGGGACGCCTGGGTCGGTGGCTCCGCCGTGCAGACCACCAACGACGCCTATGTTCGCGCCGAGACGACGCGGCTCGCCAGCCGTGTCGCGGGCGAAGTGCGCACCGTCGCGATGAAGGATTTCCAGCGCGTCAAGTCCGGCGATCTTCTGGTCGAGATCGATCCGGCGGATTACGAGGCCCAGGTCGCCCAGGCTGAAGCCGGCGTCGCGGGCGCGAAAGCCGCGCTCGACAATCTCGATAACCAGGTCGAACTGCAATACGCCACCATCGCGCAGGCCGAGGCACAGCGCGTCTCGGCGGAGGCGCGCAACGTCGAGGCGCAGCAGGAACAGGAGCGCCAGCAGGCGCTGACACAGACGCAAGCCGGCACCCGGCAGAAGCTGGAGCAGGCGGTCGCCGACTACGCCAAGGCGCAGGCCGATGTGCGCGCGAGCCGGGCCGTCATCGCCGCGCAGCGTCACCAGCTCGAAGTCCTTGCCGGGACCAAGAAGCAGCGGACCGCGGATCTGCTGGGCGCGCAGGCGGCGCTTGCCGCGGCCAGGCTGCGGCTCGGCTATACAAGGATCGTAGCACCCTTCGATGGCGTCGTCGGCGAGCGCCAGGTGCAGCCCGGAGATTACGTCAATATCGGAAGCAGCCTGGTCAACATCGTGCCGTTGCCGAATGTGTATGTGATCGCCAACTACAAGGAGACCCAGCTTACGCGGGTAAAGCCCGGTCAGCCCGTTGAAGTCACCATCGACACTTTTCCGGATCAGACGCTGCGCGGAACGGTCGAGCGGGTGTCGCCGGCGAGCGGATCGCAGTTCGCGCTGCTGCCGCCCGATAACGCCACCGGCAACTTTACCAAGGTGGTCCAGCGCATCCCGGTGCGGATCGCGCTCGACAAGGGCCAGCCGCTGCTGGAGCGGCTGCTGCCGGGAATGTCGGCCGTAACCCGAATTCGTGTCGACGACTCCGGCGCTGCGAGCGCGAGCGGCGCCAATGGCGGAAAGTAAGTGCATCGAGTGCGGGCCGGTCTCGACCGGCGCGATATCGCACCGGCCGATCTTCGCCGTCGGCGCGGTTTTGTTGGGCGCGTTTCTGGCCAACTTCGACAGCCGATTGTTCACCATCGGTCTGCCCGATCTCAAGGGCGCGCTGGGGTTGAGCTTCGACGAAGGCGCCTGGCTGAGCACGGCCACGACGGCGTCACAGATCATGATCGCGCCGGCGGTCGCCTGGCTCGCCACCGCGTTTGGGCTGCGCCGTGTGCTCGGCATTCCAAGCCTGTTCTATGCGCTGGTCTCGCTGCTGATCCCTCTGGTACGCGACTACAACGTCCTGCTGGTCCTCAACATCATCCACGGCCTGCTGCTCGGCACCTTCGTTCCGGCGACGCTGATGATCATCTTGCGGAATCTGCCGATGCACTGGTGGTTGCCGGCGATCGCGCTCTATGCGATCCGGGTCGGGCTCTCGCTGAATTCAGGCATTTCGGCCGTGGGTTTCTATGTCGAGCATGTCGGGTGGCAGTGGTTGTTCTGGCAGGACGTGATCGCAGCACCCTTGCTGGCATTATTCGTTTATCTCGGAACGCCGCGTGAGGAGGTAAATTACAAACTGGTTGAAGAAGCCGATTGGGGCGGCATGCTGTTGCTTGGAACCGGCATAGCGATGATCTATGCCGGCCTCGATCAGGGCAACCGTCTGGACTGGTTTGAATCGGGCACCGTTGTGGCGCTGCTTGGAGGCGGCGGTTTCCTGACCGCGGCTTTCTTCATAAATGAGTCGCTGGTGCGTCAGCCGTGGGCGCACGCCAACGTGCTGTTCTCGCGCAATGTCGGGCTCGCGCTGTGCGTAATCCTTTTATATACGCTGACCAGCCTCTCCAATTCCTCGCTGGCGCCGAATTTCCTCATCATCGTCGCGCAGTTGCGGCCCGAGCAAACCGGGTGGCTGTTCCTGATCTATGCGGTTCTGCCGATGCTGGCGTGGGTGCCGCTCTCGGTATTCCTGATGCGGCGCATCGACGCGAAGGCCGTGCTGATCATCGGATTGTCGGCCTTCGCCGCGGCAGGCCTGCTCGGGACGCAGGTCACCCACGACTGGTCGCTGGGCGACTTCGTGCCGATGGTGCTTTTGCAATCGCTGGGACAGGCGTTCACGCTGCTGCCCATCATTGTCCTCGCGCTTTCCAATGCAGACCCGACCCGGGCGACGGCGTTTGCGGCTTACATTCAGGTAATGCGGCTGGGAGGCGCCGAGATCGGCGTCGCATTGATGGCCACCTGGCTGCGGGTGCGCGAGCAGATTCATTCGAATTTTCTTGGCCAGCACGTCGTCAATGGCAGCGTCGATGTGAACCATGTGCTCGCGCAACTGTCCGGCCGGTTCGCCAGCCACGGCGCGGCGGTGGCGCCGGCGCGGGCATTGGGGTCGCTTTCCGCGATCGTCCAGCGCGAAGCCAATACGCTCGCTTACATCGATGGCTTCTGGCTGACGGTCTGGTTCGCAATCGCCGCCCTGGCAATTGCCGCCCTGATCGGCCGCGCGCCCCCCGGTCCGTTCACGCCCAAATCGAGCTGGCTGCCGCGTCGCGCAGGAACTTGAATTCACTCGCCATGATGTGAAGCAGTTCACATTCGCTTCCCGCAAGTAGGGCTACTGCAACGGCAACGATATTGCATTGCAGGAGAGACGATATGAAAATCCGACGATTGGCATTGTGGTGGTTCAGGTTCGTCGTGTCCGGGCGATTTTTTGAGACGTTTTTCAACGCAAGGCGAGCACGGCGCTCGTGATGAGATAGTTCTGGCTCGCCTCCGGCCTGGGCGACCAGGAGCAGGTTCAGGCCTGCCGTAAAACTGTCACGAAACTTCCCCTGCATCGATTGCGCAAGCTGTGGACCAGCCGCGCCGATCGCCGTCGTGTCATCCAACCTTCAAATCTATCGGTCAAAGATTAACGCTCATCAAGTGGAGGGGCGTTCGCATGACCGATTTTGCTCTCAGTCAGACCATGGATACCGGGCCGGTACAGCCTGCCGCCAGACCCAACCTCGACAAGGGCTTCAACCCGCTGACGTTGATCGTCTTCTTCGGCATTATGGCCGCGGGGTTGCTGTTCGTGACTTACAGCATTTACGCCGATGTCGATGCGACGGGAACGAAGGTTACAACCTATCTGCCGTATCTGCTGTTGCTCGTGGCGCTGCTGATCGCGCTCGGTTTCGAATTCGTCAATGGCTTCCACGATACCGCCAACGCGGTTGCGACTGTGATCTACACCCATTCGCTGCCGGCCGAATTCGCGGTGATGTGGTCGGGCTTCTTCAACTTCCTCGGCGTCCTGCTGTCGAGCGGCGCGGTCGCCTTCGGCATCGTCTCGCTGCTGCCGGTCGAACTGATCCTCCAGGTCGGCAGCAGCGCCGGTTTTGCCATGGTGTTCGCGCTACTGATCGCGGCGATCCTGTGGAATCTCGGCACCTGGTACTTCGGGCTGCCGGCTTCCTCTTCGCACACCCTGATCGGCTCGATCATCGGCGTCGGCATTGCGAATGCGCTGATGCGCGGCCGCGACGGCACGTCCGGCGTCGATTGGGGCAAGGCCACCGAAATCGGTTACGCGCTGCTGCTGTCGCCGCTGGTCGGCTTTATCTGCGCCGCGATGTTGTTGCTGCTGCTCAAGATGATGGTCCGCAACCCGGCTCTCTATGCTGCGCCGGAAGGCAACAAGGCGCCGCCGCTGTGGATCCGCGGCCTCTTGATCGCGACCTGCACCGGCGTCAGCTTTGCGCACGGCTCCAACGACGGCCAGAAGGGCATGGGACTGATTATGCTGATCCTGATCGGCACCGTGCCGACGGCCTATGCGCTCAATCGCGCGTTGCCGGCGTCGCAGGTGGAACAGTTTCAGAAGAGCTCGGCGGCGGCGTCGACCGTGATCGCGGCCAAGGGCGCCGGGCACAGCATCATCGGCGATCCCCGCCCGGCGGTGACGGCCTATGTCTCGCAGCACAAGATCAATGAAGGCACCTATCCCTCGCTGGCGGTGCTGGTGAAGGACGTCGGCGACCAAGTGCAGAAATACGGATCGCTCAACAAGGTGCCGGCGGAAGCAGTCGGCAATACCCGCAATGACATGTATCTCGCGTCAGAGGCGATTCGTTTCCTGATGAAGGACAAGGAAAACGACCTCAACAAGGAAGAAGTCGGTATCCTCAATGCCTATAAGGGCTCGCTCGACAGCGCCACAAAATTCATCCCGACCTGGGTGAAGGTGGCGGTGGCGATCGCGCTTGGCCTCGGCACCATGATCGGCTGGAAGCGTATTGTCATCACCGTCGGCGAGAAGATCGGCAAAACCCATCTCACCTACGCCCAAGGCGCATCTGCCGAACTGGTCGCCGCCGCCACTATCGGCGCCGCCGACATGTTCGGCATGCCGGTCTCCACCACGCATGTGCTGTCATCCGGCGTCGCCGGCGCCATGGCCGCCAACGGCTCCGGGCTGCAGATGGCGACGATTCGCAACATGCTGATGGCGTGGGTGCTGACGCTGCCGGCGGCGATCATGCTGTCGGGCACGCTCTACGTGATCTTCTCGCGGTTGTTCTAAGTTGCGTCCGTTGTCAGGAGGCCGCCGCCAAGCGCGGCGGCTTCCGCTCTATTCCGCGCTGCTCACCAGCTTGATGCGCGGTTCGGCGGCTTCCATCAGGCTGCGATACGCCGCGAGATAGTCCAGCGCCATGCGGCGCGCGGTGAAGCGCGTTTCGAACTGCGTTCGCACCGCGCCGCGATCGATTTGCGCAAGGCGGCCGACGGCGGCGACGGCGCTGATCTCATCCTCGACGATGAATCCGGTCAGGCCCTCGTCGATGATTTCCGGCACCGAGCCGCGGTTGTACGCAATGACCGGCGTGCCGCATGCCATCGCCTCGATCATGACCAGGCCGAATGGCTCCGGCCAGTCGATCGGAACCAAGAGCCCGATCGCGCCCGAGAGAAAATCGGATTTCTCATGGTCGCCGATCTCGCCGATGTAGTCCACCAGCGGGTGATCCATCAGCGGGCGGATGATTTCGTCGTAATATTCCTGATCGGCGCGGTCGACCTTGGCGGCGATCTTCAGCGGAATGCCGCAGCGGATCGCGATCTTGATGGCGCGGTCGACGCCTTTTTCCGGCGCGATGCGGCCGAGCACCGCGAGATAACCGGGCGTGACCGGCCGCGGCGTCAGCAGCTTTTCCGGCAGGCCATGGTGGATGGTGCGGATGAAGTTGGCCTGCGGCACCGGGCGACGCTGCGCGTTCGAAATCGAAATCACCGGTATCTCGGAGAACGTGGTGAACACCGGCTGGTGCTCGGGCAGATCAAGCCTGCCGTGCAAGGTGGTGAGAAACGGCGTCGGCTGCCGGGAAAACAGCGAGAATGGATAGTAATCGAGATGAAAGTGCAGAAAATCGAACTCTTCGTCGTCGCATTTTTGCCGCACGCGCTCCAGCATCACCATGTGCAGCGCGTTGGGATCGCGAACCGATCCGTCAAGGCGCAGCGCCTTCGGCCAGGTGGCATCGAGTTTCGCGGATGTTTGAGAATCGCCGCTGGCGAATAATGTGACGTCGTTTCCCAGTGCGACCAGTTCCTCCGTCAGCCAGTGCACCACCCGTTCGGTACCGCCATAAAGTTTCGGCGGAACAGCCTCCGTCAACGGAGCAACCTGCGCGATGCGCATCTATGCGTCTCCTGTGTTGTCGTTTGGGAACAAAAGACCCCTAAGTTCGGTTGGCACCGGCATGCCGAGATGGGAACGTTCTCGCATGTGCGAAGTTCCTTTGAACAAGCGCACTTCTTCCACACTGCGGTCTCGCTGATGCCATTTCACCCGATCAGATTTTCCTCGTGCTTGTTGCTGCAAAATTGTTGCGCAGTGATGGCAGCGCGGCTGGAAATGCCGAACGGCGCCGGCGGTCTGCTTGCGCGAAATGTGTCCGGATAAAGATTATCGTTTTCCTTCAACAGGTTTGCAGATCACATGGACAGCCTTTCTGGATACGCACGTCGCCCGTTTTCATTCGTGCTGCGCTATCTTCGCCAGCGTCTTGCCGCGCATGTCCTCATCCTGAGTGCTGTTGTTGCAGCGGTTGCTTGTTCGGTAGGCACGCAATATGGCGTGAAATATCTGGTCGATGGCCTCGCGGCGGGACCGAACCATGAAGGCGGCGTATGGCTGGCATTCGTAATGCTGGTAACTCTGATCGCCGCCGATAATTTCCTGTGGCGGATCGCGAGTTGGACCGCGAGCTTCACATTTGTGGGAGTGACCGGTGATCTCAGGCGCGACATCTTCCGCCATCTGACCGGACATGCGCCGAGCTACTTTTCGGACCGGCTGCCGGGAATGCTGACCAGCCGCATTACCGCCACATCGAATGCGGTCTTTACCGTCGAAAACATGTTCGTCTGGAATGTGATGCCGCCGTGCATCGCAACCGTTGCGGCGATCGCGTTGATTGGAACCGTGAGCGGGCCGATGGCAGCGGGATTGATCGTCGTCGCCGGCGTGATGGTGGTTGCGATGTTTCATCTGGCCGCCGTAGGCAAGCCGCTGCATGACGATTTTGCCGACAAGGCCGCCGCGGTCGACGGCGAAATGGTCGATGTCATCAACAACATGCCGCTGGTGCGGGCATTTTGCGGCCTCGGCTACGAGCACGACCGGTTCGACGCCACGGTCAACCGGGAATTGAGGGCTCGGGGCCGCAGCCTGCGCTACCTGGAAAAGCTGCGGCTCACCCATGCCGCGGTTACCGTCGTCCTGACCATCTCGCTGCTGGCCTGGGCGATCGTGCTTTGGCAACGCGGCGGCGCCACCACCGGCGACGTGGTGCTGGTCTGCACCTTGGGGCTTTCCATTCTGAATGCCACCCGCGATCTCGCAGTCGCGCTGGTCGATGTCACCCAGCATGTTGCGAGGCTGTCGGAGGCCACTGCCACGCTTCTGGTTCCGCACGAACTGCGCGACCACCCTCAAGCCGAACCGCTGGTGAAGGGCGGGGCCGCGATCGTCTTCAACAAGGTATCGTTCCGCTATCCCGGCGGCCTTAAGGTGTTCGACAAGTTCAGCCTCCGCATCAATGCAGGCCAGAGGGTTGGGCTGGTGGGCCAGTCCGGCGGCGGCAAGTCCAGCCTGTTCGTGCTGCTGCAGAGATTTTACGACGTAGATCAGGGCCACGTCGCGATCGATGGCCAGAACATATCCAAGGTTACGCAGCAAAGCCTGCGCCAGGCGATCTCCGTGGTGCCGCAGGACATTTCGCTGTTCCAGCGCTCGATCATGGAAAATATCCGCTATGGACGGCCGACCGCGACCGACGACGAAGTGTTGCGCGCGGCGACCGCGGCGCGTTGCGATTTCATCGAAGCCCTCCCGGAAGGTTTCGCAACCATGGCCGGCGACCGCGGCGTCAACGTGTCCGGCGGCCAGCGCCAGCGCATCGCGATCGCGCGCGCGTTCCTGAAGGATGCGCCGATCCTGCTGCTGGACGAGGCCACCGCCGCGCTCGACTCGGAATCCGAGGAAGCCATCCGCGAGGCGCTTGGCCGCCTGATGCGCGGGCGAACCGTGATCGCGATCGCGCATCGTTTGGCCACGCTGCGCAATTTCGACCGGGTAATCATGCTGAAGGCGGGCAAGATCATCGAGGACGGCCCGCCGGATCGCCTGATGCAGGGCCAGGGCCCGTACCGGGAACTGGTGACGCAGGAAATGAACCGGCTCGCGGCCCACGCGGCCTGATCCTGCGGTGTATAATGGTGCCGCCGACTCAGCGAACGTTCCTTGCAACGCCGGCGAATTGCCTGAGGTCAAATGTCAGTTGAAGCCGTGACCAAAATGACGATCCGGGATGTCGAGCCCGTCTCGGAATCGCCGTTCTACATTCCGATGACCGGCCCCGCCGCGCGGCCGCGCCGCTCGCTCAAGCATGACGATACCTTTATCGTGCTCGACAGCCATGGCGACATCGGCGCATCCGCCGGCGGTCCGGACGGGCTGTTCAACGCCGATACCCGCTATCTCGCGCGGCTCGAGCTGGTGCTGGACGAAGTGCAGCCGCTGCTGCTGGGATCGAACCTGCGCGACGACAATTCGGCGCTGACCGTCGATCTCACCAACCCCGATGTGATTCGAGGCGGCCGCATCGTGCTGCAAAAAGACATGCTGCACATCGTGCGCACCATCTTTCTGTGGCGCGGCACCGCCTATCAGCGCATCGGCGTGCAGAACCACGGCGAGAGCGTGGCGAGTTTCGACCTGACGCTGCTGTTCGACAACGACTTTGCCGATTTGTTCGAGGTGCGCGGCGAGAAGCGTTCGCGCCGCGGCATTGGCTCCAGCAAAGTGCTCGGCCCCGCCGACGTGGCGCTGGACTATAACGGGCTCGACGGCAAGCAGCGCAGCACGACGCTGCATTTCGACCCCAAGCCGACGCGGCTGGCGGTGAACGCCGCGACCTATCATCTTGAGTTGGCGCCGCAAGCGATCGCCTCGTTGTTTGTCGCGGCGTCCTGCAACAAGCTTATCCCGGAAAAGCCGGCGCCGTTCTTTCGCGGGCTGCTGGCGCATCGCCGCGAGATGCGCGCGTTTACCGCGGGCGCCACCAGCATCGAAACCTCCAATAATATCTTCAACGAGGTGCTGTGCCAGTCGATGGCCGACCTCAACATGCTGATGACCGAGACGCCGCAGGGCCGCTATCCCTATGCGGGAATTCCCTGGTATTCGACCACATTCGGCCGCGACGGCATTATCACAGCACTACAGATGCTGTGGATCGATCCGCGCGTGGCGCGCGGCGTGCTGAAGCGGCTCGCCTTCTATCAGGCCAAGTCGGTCGATCCGCTCGCCGACGCCGAGCCCGGAAAAATCCTGCATGAGATGCGCGGCGGCGAGATGGCGGCGCTGCGCGAGGTGCCGTTCGCGCAGTATTACGGCAGCGTCGATGCGACGCCGCTGTTCGTGCTCTTGGCCGGTCTCTATGTCGAACGCACCGGCGATGACGAGACGCTGACCGAGCTATGGCCGGCGATCGAAGCGGCGTTGAAATGGATCGACGGGTCCGGCGATCCCGACCGGGACGGATTTGTCGAGTACCAGCGCGCATCCGAGCAGGGACTCGCTAATCAGGGCTGGAAGGATTCCTACGACGCCATCTTCCACGCCGACGGCAAACTCGCCGAAGGCTATATCGCGCTGGCGGAAGTGCAGGGCTATGTGTTCGCCGGCAAGCAACTCGCGGCCCGCTGCGCGTTGCGACTAGGCAAGACCGACATCGCGCGCAAGTTGGAGGCTGAAGCGCAACAACTCGCGGAGCGCTTTGAAGCGGCGTTCTGGTGCGACGAACTCGGCACCTATGCGCTGGCGCTCGACGGCGACAAGCAGCCGTGCACGGTGCGCACCTCGAATGCCGGACAATTGCTGTTCACCGGCATTGTGCGCGAAGACCGCGCCCGCATGGTTGCCGCCGACTTGATGCGGCCGCATTTCTTCACCGGCTGGGGTATCCGCACCGTGGCGCGCGGTGAGGCGCGCTACAATCCGATGTCCTATCACGACGGATCGATCTGGCCGCACGACAACGCGCTGATCGCGCTGGGGCTCGCGCGTTACGGGTTGAAGCATTCGGTCGAACACGTGTTCAAGGGTCTGTTCGACGCCGCCACCTATATGGACCTGCGGCGGCTGCCGGAGTTGTTCTGCGGCTTCCAGCGCGAAAAAGGGCGAGGGCCGACGCTCTATCCCGTCGCCTGCGCGCCGCAGGCTTGGGCCAGCGCCACGCCGTTCACGCTGCTGGAAGCAGCGCTCGGACTCGAATTCGATGCAGCGCGCGGCGAAATTCGTCTGCGTAATCCACGGCTACCGGCGTTCCTCAACGAAGTTGTGTTGCGCGATCTGCAACTCGGTCCTTCCAGCGTCGATCTCAGGGTCCGCCGCCACGGCGACGACGTATCGCTGGAAGTCTTGCGTACCCGCGGCCGGATTCAGGTCTCCATCGTTCTCGCGCATTGAACCCAGCGGCGCTTTTATCGGCATTCGTGCGATGCCAGCGCGCCTAAAATTCGAACTTTGATCGCCGGCCCGGGTTGGTATCGGTGGAGCCGTCGGGTTCCCCAACGGGTTCCGCGCCGCCTGGAACCATCGCACGCCAAACTCACGCCCGTTGATCAGGATTCAGGAGGCCGCATGCGCGCAAAACGAATGGTCACATCTATTGCGATCGTTTTGGCAGCGTTCGCGGCTGCCACATCCTGGGCACAAAATGACACGGCTTCGCCGCAAGCGGACCGCAAGCCGCCACAGTCGGGCACGGCCGCGCCGAAAGAGGCCGCGCCGCCGCCCTCGGTCACCATTATCGGCGCGAGGGACGCCCACGGCGTATTGGGCCGCGACGTCCGCAGCCCGGCGGATGAGAATATGGGACGCATTGTCGACGTCATCGTCGATCGCGGCGGCACGGTGCGCGCGGCGGTCATCGATTTCGGCGGTTTTCTCGGCGTCGGCAGCCGGAAAATCGTGGTCGACTGGAATGCGCTGCATTTCGGGCGCATCGCCAACAAGGGCGACAGCATCACCCTCGAATTGACCAAGGAGCAGGTGACCGCGGCGCCGGAATACAAGGAAGACACGCCGATCGTGGTGCTCGGCGCGTCCGGCAGCCTGCAGCCATTGCAGTTCACCCCTTGACGATTTTGGAGATGTAGCCTGTTGGCGCGCTCGTCCAGACAGCCAGTTGACCGGATTGACGATGACCGCGACCGGCTGACCGGCGAGGGCAGTCCGCCGCCGTCATCGCAGCCGGAAGCGCGCGGGCCGCCATCGTCGCCGTCGCGCCAGAGCTTGCGCGGGCTCGACTGGTTCATCTTCTTTCTCGCCGACGTGCAGACCGGGTTCGGTCCTTTTGTCGCGGTTTATCTGACCACGCAGAAATGGACCCAGGTCGAGATCGGTTTTGTGCTTTCCATCGGCGGACTGGTCGCGCTGATCGGGCAAATGCCCGGCGGCGCCATCGTCGACGCCGCGCGCTCGGAGCGGCTAGTCGCCGGCCTCGCGGTTGCGACCATCGGCGTCAGTGCGCTCGGCTACGCGGCGTGGCCGATTTTTCCGGTGGTAGTGGCCGCGGCAACCCTGCACGCCATGGCCAGCTGCGTGCTGGGACCGGCGATCGCCGCGATCAGTCTCGGCCTGGTCGGGCCGATTGCGATCGGCGAACGGTTCGGACGCAACGCGCGCTACGCGTCGCTCGGCAACGGCGTCGCCGCCGCGGTCATGGGCACCGCCGGTTATCTGCTGTCGAGCCGTTCGGTGTTTCTCGTCACCTTCGTATTGGCGATTCCGACCTTGCTTGCGCTCGCGCGGATTCGCGAGTGGGAAATCGACCCGCATCAGGCGCACGGGGAGGTGGTGCGCGCCGTGCCCGATGCCAACGCAACGAGCGTGTTGAAACTCATGCGCCAGCGGCCCTTGTTGATCTTCGCCGGCAGCGTGCTGCTGCTTCAGCTCGCCAATGCGGCGATGCTGCCGCTGATGGCGGGCGTGGTGACAACGCGCTCCAGCGAGTGGGCACCGGTGTTGATCGCCGCTTGTATCATCGTGCCGCAAGCCATTGTCGCGCTCTCGTCTCCTTCCGTAGGGCGCAAGGCGCAGCAATGGGGCCGCAGGCCGCTATTGCTGCTGGGTTTTGCCGCGCTGGCGGTTCGCGGCGTGCTGTTCGCCACCGTGAGCGATCCGTATCTGCTGGTCGCGGTGCAGGTGTTCGATGGCGTCACCGCGGCGGTGTTCAGCGTCATGATACCGCTCGTTGTTGCCGACGTCGCCTTCGGCAGCGGCCATTTCAACCTTGCGCAGGGTATCGTCGGCACTGCGACCGGCATCGGCGCCTCGCTCAGCACCGTGCTGGCGGGCTATGCCAGCGACAAGTTCGGTAGCAGCGTTGCGTTCCTGGGACTCGCGGCGGTGGCGGCGACGGGCCTCGCCATGATCTGGCTGGTGATGCCGGAAACGCGGCGAACCTCCGGCTGAAGTGCTAACAGCCCATCTGGATCGGATCGCAGCAATGCAATACGCTCACCGCGCCGGGGTTCGTTCCATATGGTTTGCAATCTCATATCCAGCCGCGGTCGTGCCGTGCTGCTCGTCACAGTCTGGCTGCTCGGTTGCACGTCAGCCGCCCGGCCGTTATGGGCTGACGATGTCGTGCGCGATCCGTCGAAGCAGGCGGTTTTTTCTGCGGAAAAACTGAAGCGCATCGACGACTATTTCAACAACGAAGTCGCCACCGGCAAAATCCCCGGCGCGATGGTGCTGATCAAGCAGCATGGCCAGCAGGTCTATTTTAAATCCTTTGGTATGAGCGACCCCGACAAGGGGAGGCCGATGTCCCCGGACGCGATTTTCCCGCTGCATTCGATGACCAAGACGATCACCAGCTTCGCGGTGATGACGCTGATCGATCAGGGCAAGCTCCAACTCGACGATCCGGTCTCGAAATACATTCCGTCCTTTGCGAAAATGAAAGTCGGCGCCGAGAAGAAGGGCGACAGCGGCCGGCCGGTACTTGAACTGGTGCCGACAGACCGGCCGCTAACCATCGAAGACCTGCTGCTGCATACCTCCGGCATCACCTACGGCTTTTACGGCGAGGGGCTGGTCAAGGCAGCCTATGCCGACATCTATTTCGGCGACTTCGACAACGCACAATTCGCCGAACGTATCGCGATGCTGCCGCTGGCAGAGCAACCGCGCACGCTGTGGGACTATGGCCATTCGGTCGATATTCTCGGCCGTGTCATTGAAGTCGTATCCGGGCAATCATTGTACCAGTACGAGAAGACGCATTTTCTCGATCCGCTCGGCATGACCACGACGAAATTCTTTCTGACCGATCCGGCGGAGCGTGCGCGCTTCGCGCAGCCGCTGCCGCGCGACCGCCATGTCGAGCGCAATTCGCTCGACGTAACGCGATGGGAGTCCGGCGGTGGCGGCATGGTATCGACCATGGGCGATTTCGAGCGTTTCACGCAGATGCTGCTCAATGGCGGCGAACTCGACGGCAAACGCTATCTCAGCCCGGCGAATTTCACCGAGATGACCACCGACCACATCGGTCCCGGCTCCGGCGTCGCCCGCAATTATTTCTACTATCCGGGCGACGGGTTTGGCTTCGGGCTCGGGTTCGGAATCCGCACCGATCCCGGCAATGCGGTGCCGCCGCCGCCCGGGGTGATCGGCGAGATCAAGTGGGACGGCGCCAGCGGCACCTATTTCGTGGTCGATCGCACCAACGATATGTTCTTTATCTTGATGGAGAATTCGCCGTCGGAGCGCACCCGCATCCAGCCGGCGCTGAAGCGGATCATTTACGGAGCGATCGAGAAGTGATTTGAACCCGCTTTACGCGCGCGCGAAGTTTGCGATCGTTTTTCGTCGGCGCGCTCTCGATCGCACCCGCTGCCTTCTATTAAGCCAGTCAATTCTGCGGCACCTCGTCTGCTTTGCCCACTGAGGAAACCGGTTGACATGGAGCCGTTGAGAAATGAGGCTAGGCGCGATTTGCGGCTGCTTTTACGGAGATTATCTTGGGCAATCTGGAAAAATCCCGTAGCAATTTAAACTTGCTGACCTCGCCACGCTGCAATGGTCTTGCGCCGGTTCTCGCGCTGCTGTTGCTCGCCGGCTGCGGTGATAAACCGAGCCAGCCAGCCGCAACCGCGCCGCCGCCGGTGACGGTCGCGCAGCCGGTCAAGCGTACGGTTACCGACTGGGATGAATTCACCGGGCGGTTCGAGGCCGTCGAAGAGGTGCAGGTTCGCGCCCGGGTCGGCGGCTTCGTCACCAGCGTGGAATTCCGCGACGGCGCCATTGTCCGCGCCGGAGATCTGCTTTACGTGATCGATTCGCGCCCGTTCGAGGCGGTCGCGCTGCAGGCCGATGGCCAGCTTTCCGACGCACGAGCCAAGGCCGAACTGGCCAAGCGCGAGCTCGATCGCGCGCTGACCTTGGTCCAGACCAGTGCCGTCTCCGAATCCGTCGTCGATCAGCGCCGCCAGACCCTGCAGGCCGCGCACGCCGCCGAGATGCAGGCCGAAGGCGCGCTGAAAGCAGCCAAACTCAATATCGAATTCACCCACGTGGTGGCGCCGATGACCGGTCGCGTCAGCCGCCATTTGGTCAGCGTCGGCAATCTCGTCCAGGGCAGCGAGGGCAATGCCACGCTGCTTACCTCGATCGTCACAATGGATCCGATCTATATCTATTTCGACGTGGACGAGACGACCTACCTGAAGAACAACAAGCTGTGGTTCGAAGGCCGCCGGCCCAGTTCGCGCGATACGCCGAACCCGGTGCAGGTGACGCTGACCGGCGAAACAAAACCACATGACGGCAAGATGGATTTCATCGACAACCGGCTCGATCTGTCGACCGGCACGTTGCGCAGCCGTGCGGTCATTCCCAACCAGGACCTTTCGATCCTGCCGGGGCAATTCGGCCGCGTCCGGTTGATCGGCAGCGCTCCCTATGAGGCCCTGCTGCTGCCCGACACCGCGATCGCCACCGACCAGTCGCGCAAGATCGTATTTGTCGTAAAGGACGACGACACCGTCGAAGCAAAGCCGGTCACGCTCGGACCGCTGGATGAAGGCTTGCGCGTCATTCGCGAGGGGCTGAAGGCGGAAGACCGTGTCATCGTCGACGGTATCCAGCGCGCCCGCGTCGGCGCCAAGGTAGCGCCGCACGCAGCACCGGCCGGTAGCAAGTCATGAATCTCGGAAGGCTCTCCATCAACCAGCCCATCCTGGCGATGGTGCTGTCTATCGTCCTTCTGATCGTCGGCGCGATCGCCTACACCACGCTGCCGGTCTCGGAATATCCGCAAGTCGTGCCGCCGACCGTTGTCGTCACCACGCAATATCCCGGCGCTACTGCGCAGACCGTGTCCGATACGGTCGCAGCACCCATCGAGCAGGAAATCAATGGCGTCGAGGACATGCTGTACCTCTACAGCCAGGCGACCTCGAACGGCAATCTGACCATCACGGTTACCTTCAAGCTCGGCACCGATCTCGACAAGGCGCAGGTGCTGGTGCAGAACCGCGTCGCCATCGCGCAGCCGAGATTGCCGGAAGAGGTGCAGCGCAACGGCGTCGTCACCCGCAAGAACAGCCCCGACATCCTGATGGTCGTTTTCATGCTGTCGCCCGACGACAGCTTCGACCAACTCTATATCAGCAACTATGCGCTGCTACAGGTGCGGGACGAGTTGCTTCGTCTCGACGGCATCGGCGACATCCAGATGTTCGGCGCCCGCGACTACTCGATGCGGCTGTGGCTCGATCCGGACCGGATCGCAACGCTTGGCTTGACCTCCGCCGAGGTGGTGACAGCGATCCGCGCGCAAAACCTGCAAATCACGGGCGGGCAGATCGGGGAGCCGCCGATCGCCGACCGCGCGTTCCAGCCCAATCTCACCTTCACCGGGCGCCTGAAGGATCAGAAGCAGTTCGAGGACATCGTGGTCAGGGCCGGCGCCGATGGCCGCACCGTTCGGCTGCGCGATGTCGCGCGAGTAGAGCTTGGCGCGTTGTCGTATTCGACCAACAGCTTTCTGCTGCGGAAATCGGCGGTCGCGCTGCTGGTGACCCAGCGGCCTGGCTCGAATGCGCTCGCCACTGCGAAGAACATCTCTGACGCGATGGTGAAGCTGAAGGCCAATTTTCCAAAGGGCCTCGATTACAACATTGGCTACAATCCCACCGAATTCATCGCGCAATCCGTCCACGAACTGATCAAGACGATCTACGAGGCGATGCTGCTCGTCGTCATCGTGGTGCTGGTGTTCTTGCAGGGCTGGCGGCCGGCGATCATTCCGATCGTCGCCATTCCGGTATCGCTGGTCGGCACCTTTGCCGTAATGGCGGCGCTGGGGTTCTCGATCAACAATCTCACGCTGTTCGGGCTCGTGCTCGCGGTCGGCATCGTGGTCGATGACGCCATCGTCGTGGTGGAAAACGTCGAACGGCATCTCGAGCACGGCATGAGCCGGCGTGATGCGGCGCTCAAGACGATGGAGGAGGTCGGCAGCGCGCTGGTGTCGATCGCGCTGGTGCTGTGCGCGGTGTTCGTGCCGACCGCCTTTCTGGGCGGCATCTCCGGGCAGTTTTTCCAGCAATTCGCCGTCACCATCGCGGTGGCGACCGCGATTTCCTGTTTTTGCTCGCTGACGCTTTCTCCGGCGCTGGCCTCGCAAATCCTGCGGCCGCGTGACGACAAGCGGCCGCCGGCAAGCTGGAATTTCGTTGCGCGCGGCTGGGACGCCTTCACCGGCTATTTCAACCGCGGTTTTGACCGGCTGTCGCACGGCTATGCCAGGTTGGCGGACTTCGTGATCCGGCATTCCGTAGTGATGCTGCTGGTTTATGTCGTGCTGATCGGCAGCGCCGGATGGCTGCTCGCTACCACGCCGCAAGGTTTTATTCCCGCGCAGGACCGCGGCTATGTCATCATATCGGCGCAACTGCCGGGCGCGGCGTCGCTGGCGCGCACCACCGATATCGTCCGTGAGATCGAGAAAACCGCGCTGGATACCCCGGGCATCATTCGCGTCGCGGCATTCGCCGGCTTTTCGGGCGCGACCCGAACGCAGGCGGGCAATGCGGCGGCGCTTTTTCCGGTGTTCGAGGAGCCGGAAGTGCGCCACAAGAAAGGTCTCACCGCGGCGGCGGTCACCGCCGATCTGCGCAAGCGACTGTCCGCCATTCAGGGGGCCTTCATCATCGTCATTCCGCCGCCGCCGGTGCCGGGCATCGGCACTGGCGGCGGTTTCACGATGCGGATCCAGGATCGTCAGGGCCGCGGACCCGAACTGCTGGCAGCCGCCAACGACGAGCTTGTTGCCGCCGCGCGCAAGGCGCCCGGATTGACGCAGGTATTCTCGCCCTTCACCGCCAATACGCCGCAGGTGTTCGTCGATATCGATCGCGTCAAGGCGCAGAAACTCGGCGTTCCGATTGCGAACGTCAACGAAACCATCCAAACCTATTTCGGCTCGACCTACGTCAACGACTTCAACCTGTTCGGCCGCACCTATCACGTCACCGCGCAGGCCGACCTGCCATTCCGCAAGGAGACGTCCGATTTGGCGCGCCTGCGCACCCGCAATGCCGCAGGCGACATGGTGATGCTCGGCAGTGTGGTGGATTTCCGCGACGTTTCCGGCCCCGACCGCGTCGCGCGCTACAATCTCTATCCGACGGCGGAGCTGCAGGGAGAAGCGTTGCCGGGAACGAGTTCGGCGACCGCCATCGACACCATGAAGCGGCTGGCGGATCAGACCTTGCCGAGCGGGTTTTCCTATGAGTGGACCGACCTGTCCTATCAGCAGGTGACCGGCGCCAATGCCGGTCTCTATGTGTTTCCGATCTGCGTGCTGTTCGTGTTCCTGGTGCTGGCCGCGCAATATGGCAGCTGGAGCCTGCCGTTCGCGGTGATCCTGATCGTGCCGATGTGCCTGCTCGCCGCGACCTTGGGCGTGCGTATCATGGGGCAGGACGTCAATATTCTCACGCAAATCGGGTTCGTGGTTCTGGTGGGCCTCGCCGCCAAGAACGCGATCCTGATCGTGGAATTCGCCCGTGACATCGAACTTGAAGGAAAGCCTCGCCTTGAGGCGGTGATCGAAGCCTGCCGCCTGCGAATTCGCCCGATCCTGATGACGTCGTTCGCGTTTATTCTCGGCGTGCTGCCGCTGGTGATCTCGACCGGCTCCGGATCGGAAATGCGTCAGGCCGTCGGCGTCGCGGTATTCTTCGGCATGCTTGGCGTGACGCTGTTCGGCCTGATCTTCACGCCGATCTTCTATGTGATCGTTGGGGACTTGGCGGACGGCAAATCGGCGCCGAACACGCCGTGACGTCAGGCTGCGATGGCGCGCGACGCCCGGCGTGGCTTGTGGCGCACCACCACGTCTACTTTGTAATCCAACCGATCAAGGCAGCGAACTAGGCGGTCCAGCGAGAACTTTCCGACACGGCCGGTAATAATGGAAGACACGTCGGGCTGCTTGAGGCCAAGCAAGATCGCCGCCTTGGCTTGGGTGAGCTTGCGGCGTTTGATGATCGAACGAATTTCCCGGATCAGCTTTGCCTTGAGCAACTCTTCTTCGGGATTGGCAAAGCCAAGGTCAGCGAAAACATTGTCGCTGCCTATGGTCACCTTCTTGTCGTTGCTCATGCCCTCACTCCTTTTCCATAGTACTCGCGGTAATGTGCTTCGGCCAACTTGAGCCTTGCCTTGATTACCTCGATATCGCGCTTCGGAGTCTCGATTCCCTTCTTGGACTTCTTTTGAAAGGCATGAAGGACGTAGACAACGCCGGCGAAGCGAACGGTGTAGACGGCGCGATAAGTATCGCCGTCCTCGTCATCGACCACCTCAAGCACACTCCGGCCGCCAAATCCCTTCAAGGCTTTGACGAGGATGTTCTTCGCCATTCTGTGCATCGTTGATCGCCAACCCCATGACGCGGCGTACCTCGTCAGGGAACGCCCGCAAGTCGTTTCGTGACGATCCGATCCACAATGCGGGTTTTTGCATCTTTCGCACTTTTAATATAGCAGTAGAGCTATAGTTTTGTCAATGGATTCCCGATTTGTGATCTGATTTCAGCAGCGCTACGCCGCCGATGTCAAACCCATGCCGATGCGTCCGAGGCCCGGTAGTTTGATCGCCGGGCGCCGCAGGTCGACGCCGAACACCGCGCCGAGAAAATTGATTTCAAAACCTTCGACCCAGCCGATGGTCGCACCAAGGTAGCCGGCGAGCGTCAGACGAATGCCGGTGCCAGAGGGCGTCAACCCGATCCAGCCACCGTCGTAGGGATAGTCCTTGCCGATCGCGGTCGGCGGAAGCGTGGTCTGCAATTCCGGCACCGCGGCGAGCGCCGCGGTGACGAAGGTGTTGGAATTCGGCCCCGGCCAGGGCCGGTAGTCGCCATAGGAGCGCAGCTTGTAGTTCTCGATCGCCGAACGGATTTTTGGAATCATGCGCGCGGCGGCTTCGCCATCGGCGGCCGCGATGGTTTCCGGCGCACCACCAAACCATCGTCCGTCCGCCGCAAAACCGTTGACCCGGATCGGTTCGCCCCATGCGGTGTAATCGTAGCGGGTGTACTGACGCGCATTGCGCTCCTTGACGACGATCCAGCTATGCACCGCGAAGATGCCCTTCCAGCGCACGGTCCGCGCGGCGAACACGCGGACCAGCGCGTCCGGATGTTCGGATGGAGCAGGAAGCAGCCCGGCGCTGGAGCGGTCCGCCGTCTGCCAATTTACGGAGCGGTCACCGAACCAGTATTTGGCCGCCGACGCGCCGATCGGAACGGCTAGCATCAATAACAAAACGATCACGGGTTTTCTCGCGGGCAGGGAACTTCGGTCACGGAATGCGGCTGATATAATCAGGAATTGCGGTTTCGCCATAGACGGCCGGCCTTTCGCGGTCATGGCCTCGACCCCATATCCCGGACATGAGCAGAGCCTTCGTCAAAGAATCCGACGCCGACGCCATCGAGGACTTGCCCGACCGGCCGGTCTCCGACCATCCCAACGATGTGACCAGGGAAGGCCTCGCGCAAATCGAGACGGCGGTTGCGGCAGCGCAGGCGGCGCATGGAATCGCACAAGCCGCGGGCGACCGCGCGGCGATGGCGCAGGCGTCGCGCGACTTGCGCTACTGGAGCGCCCGGCGCGCGACGGCCCGGGTCGTACCGGACAGCGACGACACCGCGCAGGTCCGTTTTGGCGGCACCGTAACGATCCTGCGCGACGACGGCCGCGAACAGACGTTTCGCATTGTCGGAGAAGACGAGGCTGATCCTTCGCAGGGAACGCTGTCGCACGCCTCGCCGCTGGCCCGCGCGTTGTTCGGGAAAAAGGTCGGCGACGTCGTTCCCGCTGGGAATGGTGAAGCCGAAATTGTGGCGATTGGCGGCCGCAGCCGATAGGCCCGTGAGCCTATGCCGGGTCCGTCTGCCGAAACTTCCTTGGAAACTCATCCGGCCATGCGAGCGAGGTCTGCTCCGCCAGTGCTTTCATCAGTGTCTCGGCGCCGCTGCCGTAAGACGAACCGGGCGGCAGTTCGAAACCGGCGCACAGGTCTCCCGACATTGCCTCGGGTTCATCAAGTACGTCTATTGCCGGCCCCCACCACCACGCCGGCGCAGGCGACCGTTCCTCGTCGGGCACGAGCCGCCATTGGGCAAACTCGTGCACGATGCGTTCGAATTGCAGTTTCGCTGCTTGATGCACGCTCATATTTGTCCGTGCTGCCAGTGCGAGGTCACGTCGGCGCCTGACTTGTTCAGATGCACGTGCTGATCGACATGATCCACCCAGCCTACCGGAATGAAATGATGGTGCTGTCCGTCCGGCGAACTCTGTTTGGTCAGCTTGATCTTGTCGGACCCGTCGAGATGGTCGACCTGTCCGACCGTCTTCTGGTCGGAGGAAATAACGTCCATGTGCTCTTTGATCTTCGATGTATCGGCCATAACGCGTCTCCTCGGGATTATTGCAGGACTAAACGCCGCAGCCCTGAATAGGTTTCACGCGGCGCCGTTGCCCGACCAAAGGCCTATGCGGCTACCGGCTGCCGGACGCGGTTTTCCTTGTCATCGGATGGATTTAAGGGTCGAATACATGAGCGACCGGGTTAAATCCGTCTGGTCCGGATGTTGCAAGCGATGCATCGTCGAAGGACCGGCGCGGTCAACAGGAATTCAGCCAGGAGAACACGAATGAAACGCAGCTATATAGTCGGTTTTGCGCTTGCCGCGGCGCTCAGCGCGGGGCCGGCGACGGCCCAGGAGCTCACCGGCACGCTGAAAAACATCAAGGAGACCGGCGCCATCACGCTTGGCTTCCGCGACTCCTCGATCCCCTTCTCGTATCTCGACGACAACCAGAAGCCGATCGGCTATGCGATGGATATTTGCTACAAGATCGTCGAGGCCGTGAAGAAGGAGCTGAAGCTCGACAAGCTCGAGGTCAAGCTCAATCCGGTGACGTCGTCGACCCGTATCCCGTTGCTGGCCAACGGCACCATCGATCTCGAATGCGGCTCGACCACCAACAACACCGAGCGCCAGAAGCAGATCGCCTACACCAACACCCACTTCCTGACCGCCAGCCGCTTCGTCTCCAAGAAGTCGAGCAACATCAAGTCGATCGACGACCTCAAGGGCAAGCCGGTGGTTTCGACCTCCGGCACCACCAATATCAAGCAGCTCACCGAAGCCAACGCCGCCCGTAACCTCGGCGTCAACATCATTCCGGCCAAGGATCACGCCGAAGCCTTCCTGATGGTCGAGACCGATCGCGCCGTCGCTTTCGTGATGGACGATATCCTGCTCGCGAGCCTCGTTGCCGGATCGAAAGAACCGAGCGCCTATGTAATCTCCACCGACGCGTTCTCGAAGCCTGAGCCCTACGGCATCATGCTGCGCAAGGATGACCCGGCTTTCAAGAAGGTGGTCGATGGCGCCACCGCGGCGCTTTACCAGAGCGCGGAAGGTCCCAAGCTGTATGAGAAATGGTTCATGCAGAAAATCCCGCCAAAGGGATTGAACCTCAACGTGCCGATCGGACCAGAACAGAAGAAGACGTTTGCCAAACCTTCGGACTCGCCCGATCCTGATTCCTACGCGATGTAAACATATCTGCCGTCATCCTGAGAGGGATGTGAATGTTTGCGTCATTCCGGGATGCGCCCTCTTGGGCGCAGACCCGGAATCCAGCACCGCGCACTGTTCTGGATTCCGGGTTCGCGCCAAGCGGCGCGCCCCGGAATGACGGAGAGCAAGACGGATATTCACCGTGAACTATAACTGGAACTGGCACATCTTCTTCGAGCCGGCGCCGAACGGCACCGGCACCTATCTCGACATGCTGCTGTCGGGGCTGGTGCTGACCATCGAGACCGCGATCTGCGCCTGGATTCTGGCGCTGACCTTCGGCTCGATCGTCGGCGTGCTGCGCACGCTGCCGTCGAAGACGGCGGGGCGGGTCGGCTTCGCCTATGTCGAATTCTTCCGCAACATGCCGCTGCTGGTGCAGCTGTTCCTGTGGTTCTTCGTGCTGCCGGAAATCCTGCCGCGGTCGTGGGGCCTTTGGATGAAGCAGATGTCCCACGCGCCGTTCTATACCGCGGCGATCGGCATCGGGCTGTTCATGTCGGCGCGCGTGGCCGAGCAACTCCGTGCCGGCATCAACTCGCTGCCGCGCGGCCAGGGACTGGCCGCGACCGCACTCGGCCTGACAACGTTCCAGAAATTTCGCTACGTGCTGTTGCCGATCGCGTTTCGCATCATCCTGCCGCCGCTGACATCAGAGTTTCTCAACACCATCAAGAACACCTCGGTGGCCATTACCATCGGCCTGATCGAGTTGACCGGCGAGGCGCGCGCCATGCAGGAGTTTTCCTTCCAGGTGTTCGAGGCCTTCACCGCCGCGACGCTGCTCTATCTCCTCGTCAACGCCGTCGTCGTGACCGCCATGCGCTTCCTGGAGCGCCGCGTGGCCATCCCCGGCTACATCACGGGGAAATAGCGCGCCCATGTTCGCCAATTTCGACTTCGATGTGATCAGGCGTTCGCTGGGTTACCTGTTCATCGACGGCATGACCTTCACGCTGACGCTGACGGCCCTCGCAGCCGTTGGCGGGCTGGTGTTCGGTACGTTGATCGCGCTGTTGCGGCTGTCGCGGCTGCCGGTGCTGAGCCATATCGCCGGCCTTTACGTCGATCTGATCCGCTCGCTGCCGCTGGTGCTGGTGATCTTCTGGTTCTACTTTCTGGTTCCCTATATCGGGCAATGGCTGACCGGCGCGTCGCGTCCGATTCGCGTCGGCTCGTTCACGTCATCGCTCGTCACCTTCATCATGTTCGAGGCCGCGTATTTTTCCGAGATCATGCGCGCCGGCATCCAGTCGATCTCGAAAGGCCAGCCGGCGGCGGCGCAGGCCCTCGGGCTCAGCTATCGCCAGACCATGCGCTACGTCGTGCTGCCGCAGGCGTTCCGTAACATGCTGCCGGTGCTGCTGACGCAGACCATCGTGCTGTTCCAGGATACTTCGCTGGTCTATGTGCTCTCGATTCCGGATTTCCTCGGTGCAGCGAGCAAGGTCGCGCAGCGCGACGGCCGGCTGGTCGAGATGTACCTGTTCGCAGCGGCGGTCTATTTTACGATTTCATTCGCGGCCTCGCTCGGCGTCCGCCGGCTGCAGGCCCGTATCGCCGTCCTTCGCTAGCGAGAGTTTCATGATCGAGATCAGCCACGTCGATAAATGGTATGGGCCGAGTTTTCAGGCGCTGAAGGACTGCACCACGAAAGTCGCCAAGGGCGAGGTGGTGGTGGTGTGCGGTCCCTCAGGCTCTGGAAAATCGACCCTGATCAAATGCGTCAATGCACTGGAGCCGTTCCAGAGCGGCGAGATCATTCTCGACGGCATCAAGGTCAACGATCCCAAGACCGATTTGCCGAAGCTGCGGGCACGCGTCGGCATGGTGTTTCAGCATTTCGAGCTGTTTCCGCATCTGAAGATCATCGAGAATCTCTGCCTCGCCCAGGAAAAGGTGCTCGGCCGCAAGCACGAGGAGGCGATGGCCAAGGCGGAAAAACTGCTGGAGCGCGTCGGCCTCACGGTTCATGCGCAAAAGTATCCCGCCAACCTGTCCGGCGGCCAGCAGCAGCGCGTCGCGATCGCGCGGGCGCTGGCGATGGACCCGATCGCGATGCTGTTCGACGAGCCGACCTCGGCGCTGGACCCCGAGATGATCAGCGAGGTGCTTGACGTGATGGTCGATCTCGCCCGCGAAGGCATGACCATGATGGTGGTCACCCATGAGATGGGTTTTGCCAGCAAGGTCGCGCATCGGGTGATCTTCATGGACCAGGGCGAGATCGTCGAAGACGCGCTGAAGCAGGACTTTTTCGGCGCTCCCCGCAGCGACCGGGCGCAGAAATTCCTCTCCAAGATTCTGTCGCATTGAGAATTGACCGTCATTCCGGGACACGCGTCTTCGCGTGGACCCGGAATCCAGTTCTGTGCACTGCGCTGGATTCCGGGTTCGCTCGCTACGCTCGCGCCCCGGAATGACGTATAAGAAAACATGACCGCCGCGCTGCGCGGATAAGGAGATTCGTTTGGAACAGATCGTTTACGTCGATGGTTCGTTCGTCCCGGTTGCGGAGGCCAAGGTGTCGGTGTTCGACCGCGGCTTCCTGTTCGCCGATGGCATCTATGAAGTCTCGGCGGTACTCGACGGCAAATTGATCGACAACGACGCGCATCTGGCGCGCCTTGAGCGCTCGGTCGGCGAAATCGCGCTTGCCTTGCCGGAAACGCTGGAACGGATCGTGGAAATCCAGAAAGAACTCATCGCCCGCAACAACCTGGCCGACGGCATGGTGTATATGCAGGTGACGCGCGGCGCCGTCATTCCGCGCGACTTCGCGTTTCCAAAAAATGCCAAGCCGACCTTGGTGATGTTCACCTCGGCCAAGGACATCATCAACGCCCCGTCGGCGAAGACCGGCATCGCCGTGATTACCGTGCCCGATATCCGCTGGGCACGGCGCGACATCAAGAGCGTGGCGTTGCTGGCGCAGGTGCTCGCCAAGCAGGCCGCGGCGGAAGCGGGCGCCGGCGAGGCGTGGATGATCGAAGACGGCAAGGTCACCGAGGGCGGATCGTCATCGGCCTTCATCCTGACGCAGGACGACGTGCTGGTGACACGGCAAAATTCCAGCGCGATCCTGCCGGGATGCACCCGCAAGGCGGTGATGAAGCTGGCCGAAGAACGCCAGCTTCGGGTCGAGGAGCGCGCGTTTTCCGTTGCGGAAGCGCTGGCCGCCAAGGAAGCCTTCATTACCAGCGCGAGCCTTTTCGTGCAGGGCGTGGTGACCATCGACGGCCAGACGGTGGCGAACGGTAAGCCGGGGCCGATAACAAACCGGCTGCGTGAGATCTATGTGGAGTTCGCGCGCGCCACGGCGGTGTGAATAAAGCAGTGCTTTCGAGGCAATGACCTGGGTCACGCTTCCCTGGCGACCTCCGCGTCGCGGTGCCGTTCGATTTCCTCGGGCTCTTTCTCGTCGAGCTGGGTGAGTTCGGACCTCGCGTCGTTGTCCACGCGCAGCAGTTCATCAAGCTTGGCATGAAGCGCCAGCGAATCCCGCCTGTTCGTCCTCTGAATGAACAGGGTCATTATCCACACCGCCAACGTTGCAACCGCATTCCAGTCGAAACTGGTGCGATCGAATGCCAGCCATAACACGGCATATATGATGACAATGACGAAAGCGGCGGGATGACCCGCCGCCTGTCCGACATGTGTAGTCCAATGCTTTTTCTCTGACTGAGCCATGCGCGGCCTTAGCTCGTTTTAACGTTCGGCTCGCGACTCCAAAGGCGCAGCTCTCCAAGCGTGGCGATAAAGGCGGCAACGTCTTTCGACGACTTCAGCGCGATGCAGCCGTCGTCAAGCGCGTCGGCGATGCCGGCCTTCTCGAATAGCGGAATCACGGCAGCGACATAGCCGATGAACTTGCAATGGGAGAAGGCGTCGGCGACGAAATCGCGCGCCGCCGATTCCCGTACCAGATCATCGATTGCCGCTTCGGCGGGCAACAGTGCGATCGCGTCGTAAAGCACCGAAGGCCCGCCGTCGATCATCTGGTCGGCTTCGACCCAGCTGCCGTCGCTGGCCTTGGCGCCACCGACCTTGGGCGCGATGATTTCGAAGCTGGCGCCGGCTTTCGCTAACGCTGCCTTCAGCGCTTTCAGGAGGGCGGCATCGGTGCCGTCGGTGACGAGGATACCGAGCTTGCGTCCTTCGAAGCGTTGCGGCCCTTTCCCGACAATGCTGAGCGCAGGCGAGATGTCGAGATCCTGCCGCGTCGGCATTGCCGCGTCCGCCGGTTTCGGCATCGCCTTGAGGCCGAGGGCCGTCGCAACGTTGCCCGCCAGCGTTTTGTCGATATTCAGCAGATGCGACACCATCCGCTCGCGAATGACCGGGGTTTTCACCTTGCTGAGCTCGAAGGTCAGCGCCGCGGCGATATGGTGCTGTTCGCCTTCGGTCTGGCTGATGAAGAACTGGCGCGCCTGGCTGTAGTGATCGGCAAAGCTTTCCGCGCGCAGCCGCCGCTTGGCGCCTTGCTCGACATCGGCGAACGGCGTGAAGCCGCGGTCGGGTGATTCCCGCGGGCCTTCGCCGAACGAGTTCGGCTGATAATTGACGTGCCCGACCGGATTGCGCATGGCCATGTGGCCGTCCTGCTGGAAATGATGGAACGGGCATTTCGGCGCATTGATCGGAATGTGCGTGAAATTCGGACTGCCGAGACGCTTCAACTGGGTATCGAGATAAGAAAAATTGCGGCCCTGCAGCAGCGGGTCGTTGGAGAAGTCGATACCGGGCGGCACGTTCTGCGTCATGAACGCGACCTGCTCGGTCTCGGCAAAGAAGTTGTCCGGCATGCGATCCAACAACAGGCGGCCGACCGGAATCGGCGGCAGCATTTCTTCGGGGATCAGCTTGGTGGGATCGAGCACATCGAATTCGAAACTGTCGGCAAAGGCCTGGTCGAACAGCTGGAGTTGCAGCTCCCATTCCGGAAAATTGCCGGTTTGAATCGCGGTCCAGAGATCGCGGCGGTGAAAGTCCGGATCGGCGCCGTTGATCTTCACGGCCTCGTTCCAAAGCACCGACTGCAGGCCGAGTTTCGGCTTCCAGTGAAACTTGACGAAGGTCGATTCGCCCTTGGAATTGATCAGGCGAAACGTATGGACGCCAAAGCCTTCCATGAAGCGGAACGAACGCGGGATCGCGCGGTCCGACATCACCCACATGATCATGTGCATGCTTTCCGGCGTCAGACTGATGAAATCCCAGAAATTGTCGTGCGCGGATTGCGCCTGCGGAAATGCGCGGTCCGGCTCTTCCTTGACGGCGTGGATGATGTCGGGAAACTTGATGGCGTCCTGGATGAAGAATACCGGAATGTTGTTGCCGACGATGTCCCAGTTGCCTTCTTGCGTATAAAGCTTGACGGCGAAGCCGCGCACGTCGCGCGCAAGGTCGGCCGAGCCTTTGCTTCCCGCTACGGTCGAGAACCGCACGAACGCCGGCGTCCGTTCGCCGGCGCGCTGAAACAGATCGGCGCGGGTGTATTTCGACAGCGGCTTGTAGTTCTCGAAAAAGCCATGAGCACCGTAGCCGCGGGCGTGGACGACGCGTTCCGGAATCCGCTCGTGGTCGAAATGGAAAATCTTTTCGCGGAAGTGGAAGTCTTCGATCAGGGTCGGTCCGCGCGGACCGATCTTCAGCGAGTTCTGGTCGTCGGAAACAGGACCGCCCTGCGCCGTGGTCAGCACCGGCACATCGCCTCGCGCGATCTGATGCAGTTCGCCGCCCTCGCCGCGATCGAGTTTTTGATCGTGGATGGTGACGGATTTGCCGCTCACGCGCTTCGATGATTTGGCCATGCTGAAATCCCCGGTGACGAGATGCCGTCATCACCCAATGCGGCGGAGGATGCGTTGTTCCATGGCCGCATCGTCGCGCCGGAGCAGCGATCAGTCGCCGGCCTTGACGTCCGCCAACGCGCTTATCGCGGGAGCATTGAGAGCGGTACCGTCGACCGCGAACTGCGAGCCGTGGCAGGGGCAGTCCCAGCACGTCTCGAAAGAATTCCAGTGCAGATGGCAGCCGATATGGGTGCATGCGGCCGACCGCGTGGTCAGGGCGCCGTCCTTGTCGCGATAGGCCGCGATCTTGGTCAGGCCTTGTCGCACGATCGCGCCCTGGCCGGGCTTGAGCTTGTCAAGCGAAGCGATCTCTCCGGGGGCCAGGTACTCGGCAAAATTCTTAACGGCGGTGACGTTCTCGCGAAGAAAATTGCCGATCGCCGATGGCGTCTTGCGCGTGGGTTCGTAAACCTCCTGCCACTTCGGATTATCGCCGAGGATCAAGGCTGAGTTGATCAAGCTGCCGACCACGCCGTGAGTCATTCCCTGGCCGGAGTCGCCGGTGTGGACGTAAATATTTCGATTGCCCGGATTACGGCCGATGAACGCCGCATAGTCGATGGTATCGAGCACCTGTCCCGACCAGCGATGGGTCACGTCTTGTAAGGCCGGAATGAGATTTCGTGCCCACGCCTCCAGCGCTTCAAACCGCAGGTCGGCGTCGTCGGCTTCTCCACTCTTGTGGTCGGCGCCGCCGACAATGACGTAGTCGGTTGGGCCTTCTCCGGGCTGCAGGCGCACGTAGTGATAGGGGTCGAGCGTATCCCAATACAATGCGTCCGGAATGGCGCCGCGTTTGATCGCAAACGCCATCGCGTAGGTGCGATAAGGCGCCATCTTGGTGTGAAGCGCAAACGTATCCACGATCGGGGAGTTGGTCGCCACCACCGCCGCTTGTGCGGCGACGGTGCCGCGGTCGGTCCTGACGATGACCGAGCCATCGTCCCGCTCCTTGATTTCCTGAACGATGGTGTGGGGATAGAACACGCCGCCCTTTGCCTCGATGATTTCGGCCAGGCCTTTCAGGTATTTCAGCGGATGAAAGGTCGCCTGGCGCGGATAGCGCAAGGCGTGTTGGTTGTCGCAATGAGCAAGGGGAACGCCGACCAGCCGGTTGACGGGTGCGCCCACCTTGCGCACCGCGTCCAGTTCGTCGTCGATCATCCGTGAATCGGTATTGAGCGCTTGAAATAGATACCCGTCGAGACGGCGGAAATCGCAGTCGATCTCTTCCCGCTTTTGAATGGCTTCGATCCGGTCAACCGCCGCGGCCTGGCTTTCGTAAAATGCGCGCGAAGTTTCCTCGCCGCGCAATTTGATCATTTCCGAGGTGAGGTCGTCGCACAGCGGCGCCAGATGGGCGCTGGTGCGGGCGGTGATGCCGCCGGCGATACGCCCGCGGTCGACAATCATCACCCGCCGGCCCTTGAGCACCAGTTCATAGGCCGTCGAGATGCCGGCGATGCCGGAGCCCGCGATAACGACATCGCAGGCTTGATCGCCCTCAAGCGGGCTGGCATCCGGAGCGACCTCAACGTCCATCCATAGTGACTTGCTGCGCTGGTCGCCGGAACTGGACATTGTCGCCTTCAATTTTTTAAATAAATTACAACCCGCCCTCGCATAGGAAGGCCCGGTGCGACATCAGCCGCACCGGGCTACTGTTCGTTACTTCGCCTTGTCGAGGCCTTCCGCCATCTCAAGATGATGCTTCAGCGCCGGAAGGGTCTTGCCGGCCCAGTCCTTCAAGTCGGAATTGTCGCCGCCCTTGGCATAGCGTTCGAACAGCGACACCGCATCCTTGTGCGCGCTGACCTGCATCGAATCGAAATCCGAGCTGAAGTCCTTGCCGCTTTCGCCCTTGAGCTTGTCGAGCTTGCTCTGGTGGCCGCTGTCGAGCGCGCTCGGCAATTCGGCCTTGACCTTGCCGCTTGAGACCAGTCCCTTCAACTCGGTGCTGGTCTTGGTGTGATCGGTCACCATTTGCGACGCAAAGCTCTTTTCCGCGGCGTTGCCCTTGTCCTTTGCGAGCGTGTTCGACTGGATTTCGAACATATCGCTGATCGCCACTTCCTTGACGAAGTCGGCGGTGGTCGGACTGATGCCGAGCGTGGAATTGACGCCGGTTTTCTCACCGACCGACTGGGCCAGCGCGGGGCCTGCGATCAGCAGGCATCCGATGGCGATGAGTGAACGTTTCATGATGTGTATTCCCTCAGCTTGCAGCTTTGCGGTTGACGCCCTTGCGGAGTGCTACGGTGTTCAGCTTGGTGTTGGCGGCCTTTTCTTCGTTTAGATTGGTGGTGAGAAAGCGGACGATGTCGTCATGGCCGAGCTCCTCGGCCCAGGCGATCAGCGTGCCGTAACGGGCGATCTCGTAGTGTTCGACCGCCTGCGCGTTTGCGACGATCGCAGCGTCGAGCACCGACTTGTCCTCGATTTCGCCCGCGGTCCCGTCGGATTCCTTGATCAGGCCATCGATCGCCGGACAATCGGTGCCCGACGGTTTCTTGCCGAGTTTCTTGAACACCTGGTCCAGCCGCTCGATCTGCTTGTTGGTCTCTTCGAGATGCGTCCTCAGACCTTGCGCGAGGTCGCGGTTGGTCGCCTGATCGATCATCTTGGGCAGCGCCTTGGTGATCTGCTGCTCGGCGTAATAGATGTCCTGCAGGCCGTGCAGCAGCAGGTCGTCCATCGTCTTGATGTCTTTTGAAAACAGTCCCACGTCAGCCTCCTCAAATGGAATTGCGAAACCCGTACCGGGCGTGGCGATTAACATTTTCGAAGGGATGAGGTTCCGAATGTGTACGGTTCTAAGTTCGATGCCGCCGACCGGACATTCAATCAAGCACCGTCACATGCCCGATCGCAGGTCGCGAATTTTGAAGGCGAGCACGCTTGCGGATAATATCGCGCCGACGCTGTTGGCGGCGACGATGACCCAATCGCTTTTCAGCAAGCCGTATCCGACCCACAGCAGCAGCCCTGAGGTCAGGACGACCAGCATGTGCAGCGACAGGTCCTTGGTCGATCCGCGCGGCCAGGCCTTGCGAACCTGTGGGACATAGGAGAGCGAGGTAAGAATGGCGGCGCAGACGCCGATCCACGAAATAATACTTTGGATCATTCTGCTGAAAATCTAAACGAGACCGGCCTTCCGCTGCTACGGCTCATTTATGCCGCTCGCCCAGCAGGCCCAACTCCTTGCGAACCGCGGTCACGGAGTTGCCGACCTTGTCGACGGTGCGCTGAAGTTCGTCTTTGGTGACCCCGAGATGCTTGGTCCAGTAGCGCACTTCATGCGGCTGGCCCATGGCGATATGGCTGCGGTCGCGCTGGCCCTTGTCGAGGAGATCGTCGCTCATTGTGGTCTCCTGCGGTGACGAAAAAGACCCCGCCCGGGGGATGAGGCGAGGCCTTTCGCTGCCTCGCCGCGTTTGCGGCTCGGCTAAACGCCGTTCTTTCGCTGCCCGCTAGTGGTGCATGAACAGCGCAAGAATGAGAATGATCGGAAGCGGAATTCCGATTAACCAGAGCAGTGCACCTCGACCGAAACCCATGTCAGCCTCCATAAGTTTGAACTGCACAGATAACTGCGGGGGGTTCCGGTGGTTCCGCCGAGTTGCAATCGTCGCAAACCGACCCGCAAAAAATTTTTGCGGAACCAAATGGACCGGGCTGAAACGCTAAAATTTGCGCGGCGCTCGAGGCTGCCCCAACTCGCATTCCAGCGCGGCGCGGTCCCATTTTGCGGCGTCGGCCGCGGCTTCATAAGTGCTCTGCAGAAAATCCAGCAGCGCGCCGTCGGGATTCGTGGCCGTCCGCACCGCGTCGTAAGGGAGGACGAACTCGCCGAGCGCTTCGCTGAAGAACGCCGCATCCGGTTTGACGCGTGCAGTGCTGAAACCTGCCGGCGCGGGGTAGGCATAGGAATAGAATGCGGGGTAATCGATCGCGCCGCCGCCCGGCCAGAAGCCTGCGCTGCTTACCTCGTGGGAATAGGCTTCCTGCGCTACCGTATCCGGAAGATTGGGCACGCCGCCGGGATGGCGCGGCGCGCGCCGTCCGGAGAAGCGCGTCACCGCCAGGTCAAAACTGCCCCAGAAAAAATGCACAGGACTGGATTTGCCGAGGAAGCCGGTGCGGAATTGCGCGAACACGCGGTCGGCTTGCCGCAATATCTGCCAGAATCGATGTGCGGCATCAGGATCGTAGGACGCATGGATGTGGTCTTCGCCGAAGCGGATCGGGTCCGGCAATTCGTTGGGCTTGTCGTCGATGGTGACCTCAATGCCGAGCTCGCCAAGCGTGGCCATCACCGCGGTGTAAAACGCGGCGACCGATAGTGGGACCAAGGGCAGTTGCCGTTGCTGGCCGTCGCTGGCTGAAATGCGCAGCACATGATCGATGAAATCGAAATCGATTTGGAACGAGCGCGCGCCGTCGGGAATCGGCGACGTCGTCAGGCCCCGGGCGGTGACGTACAGCACGACATGCCAGGAATGGTTCAGCCAGGGCGTTCGCGCCAGACGGATCTTGCCGACAATCTGGGTCCACAGATGCAGCGTCTCGCAGCTGTCGCGCCATGCCGCAGTGGGCAATTCCGGCCAGGCCTCTTGAATACGTCGCACGCTGCCCATGGCCGCGACCCTAGGCGGTGCGGCGCGGCGCGGGCGAATCAAATCTCTGTTTCGCCGGGTCCGGGGTCTGCATCGCCTCGGCCAATGATTTCCGCAACGCTTCGAGCGAATAGGGCTTTTGCAGCAACGTAAAGCCTTCATTGACGGCGATCGCGGCGCGGTCGCTGTAGCCCGAGGCCAGCACCACCGGCGTCTCCGGATGATGCTCCCGGATCAGGCGGCCGAGTTCAAGGCCGCTCATGCCGGGCATCACGATGTCGGAAAACACCAGCGCGATGTCGCTTCGCTGGTTGAGAATATCGACCGCGACTTCCGCCGATGTCGCGCAAACCACCTTGAAACCGCATTGCTCGACATAGTCGGACCCGACCGCCGACACGTCAGGGTGGTCTTCCACCAGCAGGACGGTCGCCGGCCTGGCGAGCGCAGGCGCGTCATCGACAGCTTTGCTTTCCGCATGCAAAGCTTCATCGCAACAGGGCAGAAATAGCTCGAATGTGGTGCCGGCGCCGGGATGGCTGGTGACGGTGATGGCGCCGTGCGATTGCTGCGCAAAACCGTAGACCTGGCTGAGCCCGAGCCCGGTGCCGCGGTCCACCTTCTTGGTAGTGAAGAACGGCTCGAAGATGCGGTCGCGGATATCGTCGGCGATGCCGGAGCCTGTATCCGAAAACGCGATCACCGCGAACTCGCCCTTCAGCCCGTTCGGAGCGGCGCCGCCCTCAAGCGTCGTCTTCGTGATGGAGATCGCAATGCGCCCGCCGTCGGGCATCGCATCGCGGGCATTGAGGGTCAGGTTGAGCAGCGCGATCTCGAATTCATCGGGATCGATCTTGACCGGCACATTGCGGTCAGGCGCCTTGACGCCGATCTCGATATCGCCGGGGATCGATTGCTTCAAGACCTCGCGAAACTTTTCGATGCAATCGACCAGATCGATCACCTTCGGTGACAGGCTTTGGCGCCGGGCAAAGGACAATAGCTGGCGGGTCAGGTTCGATCCCTTGCGCACCGCGGATTCGATCATCTCGAGCGAGCGGACGTCGGCGGGGTCGTGATGCCGCCGCTTCAGCCGTTGCGCGGATCCTCCGACCACCATCAGCAGATTGTTGAAGTCGTGTGCGACGCCACCGGTCAACTGGCCCAGCGCCTCCAGACGCTGCGATTGCTTGAGCGCGTTCTCGGCAACCTGGCGGCGCTCCGCCTCCTCGTGGAACCGCCGCGTTCGTTTCAGCGCCAGCAGCACGATCGCGATCAGCGCCGCCGTTGCCGGCAATCCGAAGATCAGATGGTTGCTCATTTGCGACAGCCACTGCGCGCGAATGGCCGGGGTTTCCAGACCGGCGACGACGTACACCGGGAAGCCCGACACCTTGCGGTAGGCGACCTTGCGCTCGACGTTATCGAGCTTCGATGTGACTAGCAGCGAGCCCTCCGGGTTCGCGCGAATGGCTTTCAGCAAGTCGCCGTTCGGGAGCAGCGCGATAATGTCGTGCGGCGGGTAACGCGCCAGGATCAGCCCATCGTCGCGGATCAGCGACGCGTAGCTTCCGGCCTCGCGGCCGATCTTGGCGTAAAAGCCTGAAAAATATTCCGGCAATATCGACGCCTGGATCACGCCGTTAAAGCTGCCGTCCGGAGATGACCGACGCCGGCTGACCCCGAAAAACGGTGCGCCGCCATAGGGCGGCCTCGGCCGCAGCACTTCGCCGACGTAGACTCCGATGTCGCGATCAATATGAGCCTTGAAATAATCGCGATCGGAAAAGTCGATCGTCGGCGCGGGATAAGTCAGACTGTTGACAAGCGCATGGCCGTTTTTGTCGAAGATCCAGACCGATTTGATCTGCTCGGAGCTGTCCGCGAGCCGTTCGAGGCGGAGATGAAGGTTTTCCTCATTGGCCGAGATTCGCGCGTCGGGCATGTCGCGGACGACTTCATTGATCTCCGCGATGCTGCGCTCGACGGTCTCGAAAACCTTAAGCGCATGTTCGGTAACGACGTCACGGGTGCGATCGATTTGCCGGTCGGCGATGACCTGGTTATTCTGGTAACCGAGCCAGGACGCATAGACGAAAAGTGCAGCCGGCAGCGCTACCGACGCCACGAGAATGCCGTGCAATAGCCGGGTGGAATCCCGTTGAGCCGTCAGCATTAGCAAATCATCCGAATGCTTCGCGGCAGATTATATGAATCGCGGGCGAAGTCTATCTGATGTAAAAGCCGGATTAATCGATTGCCTAAGGGAACCGCGTTCGCAAAGCAGCATCCAAGGATAGCAAAGCAGCATCCAAGGGAGTGAAAACATGGCGGAAGAACAAGCCACCCCGAGCGGCCCCGATCTGGCGCAAGGCGTAAGCTTAAGCGAATTCACCGCCGAGACCTTGCTCGGACATGTCGGCGATCAGGATGTCCTGCTGGTGCGCTCCGGCGGAGAGGTTTTTGCCATCGACGCGCATTGCAGTCATTATCACGGGCCGCTGGCGGAAGGGCTCGTGGTCGGCGACAGCATCCGCTGCCCCTGGCATCATGCCTGCTTCGATTTGCGCAGCGGCGAAGCCACGCGCGCGCCGGCGCTCAATCCGCTTTCAGTCTGGCAAGTCGAGCATGAGAACGATCGCATCTTCGTCCGGCGAAAGCGCGAGCAGCCGACGCCGCGCGGCGCAGGCCCTGCCGATGCGCCGGACAAGATCGTCATCATCGGCGGCGGCGCTGCGGGATTCGCCGCGGCCGAGATGCTGCGGCGGCAGCACTATCGCGGCAGCATCGTCATGCTAAGCAGCGATACCGCGCCGCCGGTCGATCGGCCGAACCTGTCGAAGGACTATCTCGCCGGCAGCGCGCCGGAGGATTGGCTGCCGCTGCGCCCGGATAGTTATTACTCGGAAGCCGGTATCGACCTGCGGCTCAAAGCAGATGTGACTTCGATCGACACCAAGGCACGCCATGTCGTCATCGCCGCCGGCACCGTTCCCTACGACCGTCTCCTGCTGGCAACCGGCGCCGAACCGGTGCGGCTGCCGATCCCGGGCGCCGACCAGCCGCACGTCCATACGCTGCGCTCGCTCGGCGATTGCCGGGCCATTATCGACTCGGCGAAAGGCGCGCGCCGCGCGATTGTGATCGGCGCGAGCTTTATCGGCCTCGAAGCCGCCGCGGCGCTGCGGGCACGCGACATCGAGGTCCACGTCGTGGCCCCGGAGCAGCGGCCGATGGAGCGCGTGCTCGGGCCTGACATGGGCGACTTCGTGCGCGCGCTGCACGAGGAGCACGGCGTGATCTTTCATCTCGGGGATACCGTGACCGCGATCGACGGCAAGCGCGCGACGTTCAAAAGCGGCGGCGTGTTGGAGGCCGACATCGTGGTGGTCGGCGTCGGCGTGCGGCCGCGGCTGGCGCTGGCCGAACAGGCCGGGCTCACGCTCGATCGCGGCATTGTGGTAGACGCGTATCTTGAGAGCAGCATTCCCCGCATCTACGCCGCCGGCGACATCGCGCGCTGGCCCGATCCGCATTCCAAACAGAACATCCGCGTCGAGCATTGGGTGGTGGCCGAACGCCAGGGCCAAACCGCGGCGCGCAACATGCTCGGCGCGCGCGAGGCGTTCGACGCCGTGCCGTTTTTCTGGAGCCAGCATTACGACGTGCCGATCAACTATGTCGGTCACGCCGAGAAGTGGGACGAGATCGCGGTCGACGGCGATATCGCCGCCAAAGATTGCCTGCTGAAATACAAGAGCGGCGGCCGCGTGCTTGCGGTCGCCTCGATCTATCGCGATCTCGCAAGCCTCAAGGCCGAGCTTGCGATGGAGCAGGGGACGATGCGCTGAATGGCCGCCACACGTCATTGCGAGCGAAGCAAAGCAATCCATGGCGCCGCAAGCGGAGGAATGGATTGCTTCGTCGCTTTGCTCCTCGCAATGACGGCGGGATGCGTCCACGCTCGGACGCCTTCCACGGCATCCGCGGGCAGCGGCGTCAGAGCGATGCGCTGAGCGCCTACTTCTCTTCCGCCGCGGTCGAAGTCGCCGGGCCTTCGCCCATGATCAGCAACACCGCATCCTCGTCCTTGGCGCCGTCCCAATGCACTTGCTTGCCGAAATGCGTGACAAAACTGCCGGCCGGCATCGGGGTGGTGTTGGCGGGATCGAATTTCGGCCCCGAAGCGACCCACCAGGTGCCCTGCAAGACGACGATGTAACGGTCGTTGGGATGGAAATGCGGCCGGCTGAAATGATTGCCTTTGGTCCATTTGTTGTAGACCGCATAGAATCCGGGCTTGGTTGGGTCGCCGACGACGACGGCGCTTTGCGCGCCGTTGGCGTTAACCGGGCCCCACGGTATCTGATCCGGTAATTTGTAGATCACCGCCGCGGGATTGAGTTCGGCGGCAAGGCCGATGCTCATGCCGCCGAGCAGGGCGGCCGGGATCACGAGGGTTTGCCAAAACCGGTTTGCGGCTTTCATTGTTTTCTCCCTGGTGTGAGCCGATTGCGCGGGCTCATCTTGATTATTCCACCCATGCTAGCCGGTCCGGCTCGCATGGTGCAAGGCGCACGCCCGAAAGCGTTGGCAGACCAAGCCGAAATCACAACGCAAGTGCAGCATGAAAAACGCGTTTACGGAACGTGTAGCCGCCTCTATGTTCCGCGCAACGAAAAACTCAAAAGGGAGGACACTTGATGAAACGCCTATCGATACTCGCGGCCGGACTGCTTGTCGGCGCCGCGGCCTTTCAATTCTCGAACGTGGCGTCCAGCCAGGATGGCTGGGTCACGTTGATGGACAGCACCAAGATGGGTGACTGGACCGAGGTCGGCAAAGCCAATTGGGCGATGAAGGACGGCGTGCTTACCGTCGACAAGCTCGACGGCAAGGACCTCTCCTACCTCGTCAGCAAGAATTCCTACAAGGATTTCCAGATCAAGGCCGAGTTCTGGGCCGATGACGACGTCAACAGCGGCATCTTCATCCGATGCAAGGATCCGGCGAAAATCGATGCCAAGCTTTGCTATGAAGTGAATATTTTCGACAAGCGGCCGGACCCGAGTTACGGCACCGGCGCGATTGTCGATGTCGCCAAGGTCGATCCGATGCCGAAGGCCGGCGGTAAATGGAATACCTATGAGGTCACCGCGCAGGGCAACCATCTCGTCGTCGTGCTCAATGGCCAGAAGACCGCCGACGTACAGGATACCAGGCTTTCCGAGGGACCGTTCGCGCTGCAATACGGCTCGGGCGTGCTGAAGTGGCGCAAGGTGCAGATCAAGCCGCTGTAACGATCTCGTGTCCCGGGCGCGATGCAGCGTTCTTCACGCTGCTCCGCAGAGCCGGGACCGTATCAAGCACCGGCGTTCGTGACGGCCCCGGCTCAGCAACGCACCACGCCGCGAAGAGCGGCGCGCTGCATTGCGTCCGGGGCACGATAGTTTAGGCAGCCGGCGACAAATCCGCATCAATCCGAACAAGCTCGTCCGCTTTCAGCGGATGAGCTTTTTGGTGCCAGGCCCAAGCGGTGCGCACGATCGTTGCAAGATCGGAATGCATGGGCCGGAATTGCAGCGTCGCGCGCGCCGCGGTTGGGTCGGCGACGAGATAGGCCGGGTCGCCCGATCGGCGCGGCTTGACGGCATGCGGCACCTCGCGGCCGGTCTCGGCCGCGATCGCGGCAAGAATTTCGCGCACGGAAAGGCCGATGCCGGTGCCGAGATTGCAGGCGCCTCCGCCATGCCCCTGCATCAGCAGTTTCAGCGCCGACACATGCGCGGCCGCGAGATCGGTGACGTGGATGTAGTCGCGGATCGCGGTGCCGTCCGGCGTATCGTAATCGTCGCCGAACACCGCGAAGTCCTGGACATGGCCTTGCAGCGCCATCATCGCGCGCGGGATGAGATGGGTCTCGTTGTCGCGCAACTCGCCGATGCCGCCGCTGGCGTCGGCGCCGCTGGCGTTGAAATAGCGCAGCGCAAATGACCCGAGCCCATAGGCGTTGCGATAGTCCGCGAGCATCCGCTCGATCATCCATTTCGACGCGCCGTAGGGATTGATCGGCTCGCAGGGATAATTTTCGGGCAGGGCTTTGCTGTCGGCATTGCCATAGACCGCGCCGGTCGAGGAAAACACCAGGCGATTGCAGCCGGCCGCGCGCATCGCATCCAGCAGCGACAGCGTGCCGGCGACATTGTTGATGTAATATTTCTGCGGATCGGCGACGGACTCGCCGACAGGGCCGCAGCCCGCAAGTTGCATCACCGCGACGACGCCGTATTGCGCGAAGGCATGCGCGAGCTTTGCGCCGTCCTTGAGATCTCCGGTCACCAGCGAACCGGTGACGAAGCTGCGATGCCCGGTGGAAAAATTGTCGTAAACGACCGGACGATAGCCGGCTGCATCCAGCGCCCGGCAGCAATGCGAGCCGATATAGCCCGCGCCGCCAGTGACCAGAATGGCCGGTCGATCGCTCATCTCAGCTCCGTGGTGTCCGGTCGCCGGACGAACGGCTCTTGTTGAACAGCAGATAGAGTGCGCGCGGATTGGTGGTCAGGTAGCGCCAGAACAGCCGGCGCGGCTCCAGCCAGATCCGCCACGCCCATTCGAGGCCAGCCGCCTGCATCCACGCCGGCGCGCGGGCGCGGCTGCCGGAGAGGAAATTGAACAGTCCGCCTGAGGTCTTGATGACGCCGACATTCGACAGCCGCGGGGTGTATTCCTCGACAAAGGCCTGCTCGTAGGGCACGCCGAGCGCGACCCACAGATAGTCCGGCGCCAGCGCATTGATCTCGTCGACCTTGGCGCGCAGCGCGTCGCCCTTCAGGTAGCCGTGCGAATGCCCGACGATCTGCAGATCGGGATACATCGCTCGCACATTGGCGACTGCGAGCGCGTTTTCCTCTTCGTCGGCGCCGAACAGGTAGAATGTCAGCCGCGCAGCCGCGGCCTTGCGGGCGACGACGTGAAACAGATCGGTGGTGGCGACGCGTTGCGGAAGCGGCGTCTTTGACTTGAACCGCGACGCCGTGACCAGCGGCTGGCCATCGGCATTGATGAGATCGGCCGATCGAAACAGGCGATCGGTCATCGGTTCGGTCGAGCAGCGCGCCAGCACTTCGCCGTTGGCGGAGGTCAGATACAGCGGACGGGCGACGCAGCGTTCCGGGAACACCATGCCGATCATGAAATTGGCGGTCTGCTCGAGATCGAGCACGGCGAGCCGAAGCCCGCCCAGCGTGATGCGAGGCACGCTGGCCGTGGCGGCTCTCCCGATCGGGTTGATGCGGCGGTCAAGCATATTGTTTGTCTCGCTGCTGGTTGTTGCCCGCGGGATTGAGTTCATTGAGGACGACGCCGATCAGCTTGCGCTCCGCGTCGCCGAGCGCCTTGATGATGTCTTCCATGGCGTCGTTGATATCGAGATGGATCGGCAGGATCGCGACGAGGCCATCGGCGACGTCGAGCAGCTTGCGGTCGGGCGCTTGCCAAGGCATCGCCGGTTCATCGAGAATGACGAGATCGTAGTCGCGGCTGGAGCGTGCCTGCGTGATCGCCTTGCGGATGGCCTCGGAGGCCTTGACGTCGGAGCCCTCGAGCGCCGGCAGGATCGAGATTCCGTTCGCGGTCTTGATCGCGCGCGACGCTTTAGTGCCGATGCTGAGCCAGCCAAAACGGCTGGCGTCGCGCTTGCCAAAACCGCTCGCCTTGTTCGAGAGCGCGTGCTGGGTGTGATCGGCGTCGATCATCAGCACCTTGGTGCCGTCGCGTGCCGCTGCGAGCGCAAGATTGAGCGCGGCGACGGTGCGATCCTCGCCGCTGCCGGCGCCGATCACGGCCAGGACCGGCGTCTTGCCTTCGGGCGAACGTTTCGCGGCTGTCAGACACAACTGGCCGATGGCTTCGATGAAAGCCGCCGGAACCGTGCCCGCGCGCAGCGTCGGCCAACCCATCCGCGTGACGTCCGACAGGCCGCTGACCGCCAGAATTCCGGTCAGGGTACGCAGCACGTCCTTTTCCTGCAGCCGTATGATCAGCGGCTTCTCGAGCGACGCTACCTCGAGCTTTTGGCCCGGCTGATCGCTTTGCAGCGGCGGCTTTGCCGGCGGCGTCTTGGTTGCCGGCGGCGTTTTGGCGTTGGTTTCAGGAAGCGCCGGCTGCTTCGGCTGTGTTTCGGCTGCACCGGGTATCGACAGGCGATCGACCGCGACCACCCATGCCGCCGCTGCAAGCCCGCCGATTGCAAAGCCGATCATCGCGATCAGGCTCATCGCCGGCGGGAAGGTCCGCCGCTGCGGCGCGGTGGCTTCGCCGATGATGCGCGCAGCCGAGGTGTTCAGGGTTTCCTGCTCCTCGGTTTCACGCGAGCGCTTCAGGAACGACTGATAGACGTTGCGGTTTGCCTCCACGTCGCGCTCGAGTTCGCGTAAGCGCACCGAGGCCTGGCTGAGATCGACGCTCTGATGCTTTTGCGAGTCGAGCGTCTTGGTCAATGAGGCTTCATAGTCGCGCGCGCGGGCAAGATCGTTCTTGGCCGACTGCGAGAACCGATTAAGCTCCTCGGTGATATTTTTGCGCAGGTCCTCGACCTGCTTCTCCATATTTTTCAGCGAAGGATGCAGCGGACCCAGCTCGCTTGAGAGTTCGGCGTACTTCCGCCGCGCGTCGGCGAACTGCGCGCGTAAATTGGCGATGGTCGGAGATTGCAGCGCCTCGGGAATCGCGCCGGCATCGGTGGCGCCGCGCCGGGAGGCTTCGATCTGGTCATATTTGGCTTGCGCGTCCAGCGTCAGCGCGTGGGCGTTGGCGAGCCGCTGGGTGATCGCGGAAAGCTGCTGGTCGCTGACCAGCGTGTCCTGGGTGCCGACGAAATTGTTCTGCGCCTTGTAGACGGCGAGTGCGTTCTCGGAAGTACGCAGGCGGTCCTGCAGTTCCTTGAGCCGTCCCGACAGATCGGTGGTCGCGCGCCGCGCCGCGTCAGCCTGCGACTGCTTCGATTCGGCGAGGTAAGCGGCCGAGATGGCGTTGGCGAGCATCGCGGCCTTGGCCGGTTCATGCGACCAGACTTCGATATCGACCACATAGGTGCGGTCGGTTCGCTTGACATTGATGTGGCGGTTCAAGGCGTCCAGCAACGAGGCCATCCGACCGGCATTGGCATCGACCGACGACCTAGCGCCGAAGCTGATCAGGTTCAACAGCGTTCCCATCAGGCTGCTGGTTTCGCCACCGAACTCCGGATCCTTGTCGAGCTTGGTGTCTTCGATCACACGCAACAGCACGTTGTTGGAGGTGATCAGCCGCGCCTGGCTTTCCACCACCATCGACAGGCCGGAAATATCCTGGGAGCGCGGCGTCAGCTCGCGGTCCACCAGCTGCAATTCGCGCGGGTCGACATAGAGCTGCGCGGTCGCGGTATAGCGCGGGGTCAGGCTCTTGCCGATCATCACCGCCGTGCAGGCGCAGATCATCGCCGCCGCCACGATCGCGACCTTCCGCTGCCACAGCAGACGGACCAGATCCATCACGCTGAAGCTCGCCGCCGGATCCGGCTGCGCGGACACGGTGTCCGGTTTCGGCTGATTTATCGGCTGGTCATATGCAAGCATGGGCCCCTGCTTTCGTTCTTGCCGGCGCACGCGCCGGGTGAGGGGTTACTCTTCGCAACATGCCATTCGAGGCCGGTTCCGATGCGGAACAGGCCGGACAGGGAAAATTAACCATACTCATTGAGGGAGTATTCACCGGAAAGGCAAAAAAAGCGTTTAAGCGCCAGCGCATTGCAATGCCTCCGCCATGTTCAAAACCGGGATTTTCCGGCGCGACGCGGCCTCAAGCGCCTGGCGCAGCAGACGCGGCGAACAGCCATAGGGGCTGGGCTCGTCGGCGACGTCGTGGGTGTAGAAAATTAACCATCCGTTATTGCTTTGCGCCTCGTCGAAGGCGCGTTCGATCCCGTCGCGGTCGATGCGCCGGTCGATCAGCGGCATTGCCCGCAGGAACTGCAGATCGACGCTGCCGCTGTTCACGCCGGGCACGATGCCGCGGCAGGACTTGAAAACGGTCTTGAGCTGCCGTTTGCGCACGAACGACCCATAGCCGAACGGATAGGCGAAATTCTCGATCTGAATCGATGAATCCAGCGACCGCAGATAGCGCTGGTTACGGTCGATCTCGGCGCTCAGCGTCGGCGTATCCAGATCGCAGGCCCGTTTGTGCGAGAAGGTGTGGCAGGCGATTTCGTGGCCCTTGCGATGAAGTGCTACGATCTCTTCGCCGTCGATCATGTCCCACAGCGGCGATGAGGTGCCGACCTGGCTGCCGATGACATAGTAGGTCCCGGTGGCGCCGTGCTCTTCGAGGATCGCAGCGCCGATCGTAGCGGCGCTCTTCGGAACGTCGTCGAAGGTGAAGCTGACCATCGGCGTTTCGTTGCGCAGCCGGAACGGCTCGACGCGCAAATGCATCGCCAGCCGGTGGCTTATTCGAGCGTGGGCTTCGGACCAGATCGCGTTCATGTTCAGCGCTTTCGCAAAATCACGTGATAATCGCCGTGCCGCACATCGGCCTTGCCCGGCAGGAACAGGTTCATGACGGCGGCAGCGGCGTCGAGCAGGGCGGCAAAGAGCGGCGTGCGCGCCCGCATCTCGGGAAAGCGCGGGCTCTCATATTCTTTTCTGTAGGTCACCTGCAGCCCGTGCTTCGCGGCGAATGCCTCAAGCCTGGGGAGCGACACCAGCGGATGAAAGAAGGTGGGGAACGGCGCCTGACCGGGCAGGCCGGCCTTCGCGTCGCCGCGCACATGGCGGTAGAACCAGACATGGAACCAGTGCGGCGAATACTTTGTCACGACGCCGGAGAGCGATTTCGGATTGGGCGCGCCGATCAGGATCAGGCCGCCGGGCCGCAGCGACTCGCAAAAGCGAAGCAGCGCGGCCTCGACATCGGGGAGGTGCTCGATCACGTTGTAGCAGATCACGAGATCGAAGCTGTTCGGCTTGAAGCGATAGCTCTGGATGTCGCCGAGGATGGTTTCCTGCGCGTAATCGTTGTTGCGGATCTGGTCCTCGTCGATATCGACTACGGTGACATGGGCGCGGTCGAGCACGCTGAGCGGCAAGAAGCTGGTCGATCCGCCGCCGGCCTCGTAAATCTTAAGCTTCGTCGGCGGTAGCACCGCGCGCAGGATGCCGTGAACCGCGAGCAGGCTTTCACGCGCTTCCCCGGATGGCAGGTCGAGCAGCGACTTTGGATGCACCGCAGCCGGCGGCAGCAGCGCACGCGCGTCGGTCCCATCGACGGGGACCGCGTAGGTAAAATCGGTGGCGACGTTCTTGTTCATTGGCGTTGTTTCCCAATATCCTTTTGAATCTTACCCAATGCCCATGCCGGCGAGCTTGGACCTGAAAAACGTCAGGCCGTCCTTCAAGCGCCCGCGAAGCTGCGAGATGTCGAACGCCCAGCACAGGGCGGCGTAGCAGACCAATCCGGCGATCACCAAAATGAAGCACGCGGTCAGATCCGACACATGCAGCGCCCTGTCGAGCGATCCGACCAGCAGCGCCATGACCAATCCGGCGATCAACGTCAGTGACAGCCGGCCAAGCGGCAGGGGAATCGGAAATGCCCGGCGGCTCAGGATCAAGGCGCAGACAAATCCGAACACGTCGGCGCCGAGCCGCGCCCACGCCGCGCCAACGACGCTGTATTCGCTGATCAAAACGTAGGACAGGATCACGTTGACGGCGATGATCGAGACCGTGTTGATCAGATAGAACGAATTACGCCCCGACAGCAGAAAGCTGACATGCAGATATTGCTGCGTCAGGACCTGGAACACCACCGCGATGGCGATGATGGGCATGATCTGCGCGGCCGTTTCACGGAAATCGACACCGAGCACGACATTGGCGATGTGCGGAGCAATCACGGCAAACCCGAGACATGCCGGCAGGGTAACGCTGAACAGCAATTCGGCGCATTCGCCAAGGTGCGACCGCAGCGCGGCGTGCCCCTGATTTGCCTGGACCAGGACGGCCATCGGGAAAAACGCGGCAGCCATGCTGATCGCCGGCATCATCAGCGTCTGCCGGACCAGGTCGAGGCCGGCGACATATTTTCCGGCATCCGCGGCGCCGATCAGATTGGCGATCATGAACCGGTCGGTCACGCTGGAGACCGCGAGCAATGTCAGCGAGATCGTCAGCGGCAGGCCCAGCTTCGCAGCAGCGAGCAGGGCCGGGCCGTCGAACTTAACGATCGTGCCTCGCCATGCGGCGCGCGACTGGACCAAAGTCGCGACCAGATAGGCCAGCGTCGAGGAGGCCAGCAGGATAAAGCCGGTCCGGTCGATCAGCGTAAACACGACGCCGAGGCAGAGCACCGACAATGCGCGAACCAGCGTGGCCTTCATGGCGGTGATCGCCAGAAGCCGCGCGCGAACGAGATCCTGGGTGATCTCAAACAGTCCGACCGCGATTGCGAGTCCGACCGCGGCCGCGGCCGCCCAGGCATCGAGTCCGACAAGACGAGCCAGCCCGTAGGCCAGCGGCGCCGCCAGGCAGGCAACGGAGTATCCGGAGATCACGAGGCCGCGAATGTCGGTGCCGTCGTTTTTGGCGTGTTCCCGCAGGATCAGGTTTCGAAACCAGCCGATGAAGGCGACGCTGATGACGGACGCAAAGCCGACCCCGAGCAGGTAGATGCCGTAGTCGTGGGCGGAAAACAGCCGCGTGAAGACGAAGACGCTGAGCAGCCCCAGCAGCGCGGACAGGATGTTCGCGGAGAAATTGATGGTGGTCTGGCCGATCAACATAGCGCGTCGAGCCTCGCGGTTTCTTTCGAGGCGGTGCGCGGTGCTCGTGCCGCTTCGTGCTCCTTGATCGCGGCGCGAATGGTCTGCACCGGCGTGCCCGAGAAGGAGGCGATCGAGAAGGCGACGTCGTCCTTATCGGCGCTGCGAAGCAGTTCGTTCAGATCGTTCTCGCTCAGCTTCGGCTGCTCCCGATGACTGACGCATTGGGTGCTCGAGGTGAGCCCGTGAGCGCCGGAAAAGCGCGCGTCGTTTTGCACGAAATAGCCGTACAGCATGTATTCGGAAAACTCGCGGCTCCGGCACAGCGCCTCGATCCAGTGCAGGTTGGTCACGGCTTCGATTCGAGAGACCATCGCATGCGTGGTCTGGCGGTCCCGGAACGAGATGTGGCCGGCGAAATCCGTTGCCGGCAGCGGCGGCACCGGCAGGCCCAGCAGTTCGTGGCTGGTTTGGACCCGGCGCGAATGCCGCGACTGGGTAGCAACCACCTGATCGGGCAAACCGAACAGCGGAATCGGATTCGGAGCCTGGAATTGCGAAAGGTCAAAATCGCGAAAGAAAACGATATCCGAATCGAGGATGCAGTAGCGCTCGTAAGGCAGCAACATGGTCGCGGCTATCTTCAGATACTGCTGAACATGCCATCCCGAGACCGGTTTGGTCCGGAACGACCACCAGTATTGACGCCGCTTGCGCTGAATCGCGCGGGGAAGCGGCCGCAGCCAATAGGGAAGAAACACGGACGCTGGAATAACCTCGCGGCGCTCGCTCTGAAAGTGCGCGAACAGCGGCAGGTCGGAATCCGGCACCAGCAGATAATGCTTCGAAAATGAACCGACGTGACGGTCCACGCTCTCGCAGAGCAGCGTGCACAGTTCCAGGTCGCGCCCGTAAGTTGAGGTTAACAACGCTACAGGATTCATCTCGCGGGTCTCTCTGGTGACGTTCAGAGCGATTGAGCTTACGGCTTCGTGCTTCATGTGGTTGGAGTGAGCAAGATCGATGCCGAATCGGTCCGAGAACGCGCGCAGCGTTGCAAAGTTGGTTAATTCGCGGACGCGCTAACCATCTCCGGCATTCATTGAGGCGCTTGAGTGCGCTGGACCGTAACTTGCAATGACAGTCGCGAACCGTTGAACCTTCCAAGCGAGACCGCGAACGCATGACAAAACCGACGCATTCCCGGCGTGATTTTCTTAACGGTACCGCAAGGGCCGCGGCGCTTGGCGTTTTCGGCACAGCAGGGCTGTCCGGAATGTCCGCTTTTGCGACACCGCAATCGCTTTCGAGCACGCCTGCCGCAGGGTTAATTCCCTACGGCTCGGCGGTGCGGGTCGGTGCGCTGGAATCCGATGCGACGTATCGCGAGGCAATCATTGCGAATTGCCAGATGGTCGTTGCCGAAGGTGAGATGAAGTGGGCCGATCTTCGCCCCACCCGCGGCGAATACCGGTTCGAAAAGGCCGATGCGATCATCGATTTCGCGCGCCAGAACAAGCTCGACGTCCGCGGCCACACGCTGGCCTGGTACGGCGCATTGCCGGCGTGGACCAGCGAGATCGCCGGCCGGGCCGAGGCCGAGCGCGAACTGGTCGATCATATCAAGACGGTTGTGTCCCGATATCGCGGCGTCATCCCGTCCTGGGACGTGGTGAACGAGCCGCTGGTGGACTTTCCGGAGGACGCAAGCTCGCTACGCCCTTGCGTTTGGACGAAATATTTGGGCGCGGATTATCTGTCGATCGCGCTGCGCACCACCGCCGCGGTCGACCCTCAGGCCCGCCTCGTGCTTAACGAATACGATATCGAGTTCAAGGGCCCGCAGTTCACCGCCAAACGCAATGCGCTGCTGCAATTGCTGCGTTCGCTGCGCGACAAGGGTGTGCCGCTGCACGGCGTCGGGCTGCAGGCCCATCTGTTTGCGGACCGCGCCATCGATCGCGACGGGTTGCAGGCGTTCTTGCGCGAAATGACAGCGCTCAAGCTCGACGTGCTGATCACCGAACTCGACGTGGTCGATTACGAGCTGCCCGGCAAGGTAAGCGAGCGCGACGCGCTGGTCGCCAAAAAGGCCGGCGAATTCCTCGAAGCGGTCTGCGACGTGGTTCGCCCCAAGGCGATCCTGACCTGGGGCCTGAGCGACCGCTACACCTGGGTGCCGATTTATTTCAAGCGGCCGGACGGCATGCCCAATCGTCCGCTGCCTTTGGATGCCGACCTCAAGCGCAAGCCGCTGTTCGATGTCATCGAGCAATTCAGGCGCAAAACAGTTTGAATCGAGCCCGTAGGCCTTCGTCAACGTATCAACAGCTAGATTAACCGCCCATGAGCCAGACTTCGAAAACCTCCCGCGAATTGGTGGCAACGTCCGGCCCGCTCGATCCCTCGATCGAGATCGTGGTCTGCATCCCGAGCTTTCGTCGCCCGCAGCATCTGCGGCTGACGCTGCAGTCGCTCGCCAATCAACGAACCGACAAGCGTTTTGCCGTCGTGGTCGTTGAGAACGACGCGCTGAAGCGCGAGAGCGTGCCGGTCGCGATTGAATTCTTCTGGACTGGAACAACTCCCGGCCTTTGCATCGTCGAGCCGCGGCAGGGCAATTGCCACGCGATCAATGCCGCGTTCGAAACCGCGCTGGCGACGTTTCCCGCCGCGGCCAAGCTGCTGATGATCGACGACGATGAAATCGCCTCGCCGGAATGGCTGGAGCGGATGGTTAATGTGGCTGAGGCCACCGGCGCCGATCTGGTCGGCGGGCCGGTGCTGCCTGACTTCGACGACGAGTTGAAGCGCGGACTTCGCCGCCACCCGGCGTTCCGCCCGGCCTATGATGTGAGCGGCCCGGTGCCGATCATCTATGGCTGCGGCAACTGCCTGATCACGCGGTCCGTGTTTGAAAAGCTCGCCGATCCGTCCTTCGACCTGAAGTTCAATTTCCTCGGCGGCGGCGACACCGATTTCTTCGTGCGCTGCCGGCAGGCGGGAATGAAATTCCACTGGGCGGCGGATGCCGTCATCACCGAAACCGTGCCGCACAGCCGCACCAATCCCGGCTGGCTGGTGTTGCGGGGCCTGCGCATCGGCGCGATCAATTACCACATCGAGGTCAAGGCCGCGCGGACTTATCTCGCGCGGGCAAGGCTGCTGGCAAAGATGTTCGCGATGCTGCCGCTATCGCTGTTTCGCGCCGGCCGTCTCTTTCGTGCCGAACAGAAGCCCATCATCGCCCTGCATCCGATGACGGTCGCGGCCGGTAGCGCACTGGCCGCCATCGGCATCGAGCCGCAACCCTATAAAGCCTCGAAGATCAGCCAGTGAGCCTCATCGCTGCAAACGAGCTTCGTACCGTCGTCCATCAGCTGCGGCGCCAGCAGGTGATGGACGTGGTGCGCGCCGCGGCCTTCATCGGCACCTTGCTGCTGGTCTGGGTTTCGCTGCATCCGTTCGTCGATATCTCTGGCGCGCAGTTGAAGGACGTTACCACCGGCAATGAAGCGCTGACCTATGCGGCGTTCGGATGCCTGGCGCTGCTGACGGTCGCGCTGGCGGTACGCGACAATATGCGCGGGCTGCTGACGCTGCTGTCGCCGGGTTTTATGCTGTTCGCCGGCTGGGTGTTCGTCACGGTGGTGCTGTCGCTCGATCCCAGCACCTCGATCCGCCGCTTCGTGCTGACCGCGTGCGTCATCGCAGTGGCGTCGACATTGATGCTGGTGCCGAAATCGCAGACCGAGCTGATGCGGTGGTTCAGCATCGCCGCACTTGCGTTGCTGGCGATCTGCTATCTCGGAATATTGCTGGCGCCGAACCTGTCGATCCATATGGCGACCGATGCGCAGGAGCCGGCGCTCGCCGGCGACTGGCGCGGCTCGTTCGGCCACAAGAATGCCGCCGCGCCGATGATGGTGATGTTGCTGTTCATCGGAATCTACGTCTCTCGCATGGGCGCGCTGCTGTCGGGCGCGGCAATTATCGGCTTCGCCGGAGTATTTCTGCTGTTCTCCGGCGGCAAGAGCGCGCTGGCGCTTTGCATCGCCGTCTTGCTGCTCACCGGCCTCGTATCGGTGATCAAGACGTTCTGGCTCCGCGCCGTCGTTTGCTTTACGCCGCTGGTGACCCTGAATTTGCTGAGCGTCGGCACGGTCATGAGCGATGGGCTGGAAAACCTCGCAAAGATGCTGCCGTTCGACACCAGCTTCACCGGCCGCACCGATATCTGGACCTTCGCATTCCAGGCGCTGCAGCAACGGCTGTCGACCGGCTATGGTTTTTCGGCGTTCTGGGGCTCAAGCTCGATCAGGGACCTGCCCGAGGGCAAGGAGTGGGCGGAGTTCGCCTCGCACAGCCACAACGGCTATCTCGACACCACGCTGGCGATGGGCCTGCCCGGACTGCTGTTGCTGGCCGTGGTGCTGGTGATCGGCCCGCTGAAGAATTTCCATGCCGCCGACCGCGGCGGCAACAGCGGGCCGCTGGCGGCGATGCTGCTGCAAATCTGGCTGTTCGGACTTTATCTGTCGTCGATGGAAAGCTTCTTCCTCGACCGCGCCGATCCGTTGTGGTTCACGTTTTTACTAGGGGTGTTCGGGCTGCATTATTTGGCGCGGTTTCGGGTGAGCGAGTGACGTCGTGTCCCGGACGCGGCGCGGCATTCTTCATGCCGCTCCGCAGAGCCGGGACCGTACACATATTCACCCGTCATGGCCGGGCTTGACCCGGCCATCCATCTTAAAAGGAATCTTGTGAAGATAGATGGATGCGCGGGTCAAGGCCGCGCATGACGAAGTCTATCTTGGTATGGCCCCGGCTCTGCAGCGCACCGCTTGCAAGGGCTACGCGCTGCACTGCGTCCGGGGCACGGCTACAACTGCTTCTTCACCGCCTCCGCCACATCCCGCCACCAGCCGTCGAAATCGAACGGCGCATGCACCGACGGCCATTGCAGCGCAGACGCGATCCGGTCGGCATAGGCGTCATCGCCGGACCCGCGCGACACCAGCACGATGGCGCCGCGATCGATCAGTTCCTTGAAGCGCGGATGATGGTCGAATTCATCCGGCTCGGCTGGTCCTGTGACGATCACCGGGCGGCCCGACTGCACGCAGGTCAATACGCTGGAGCGACGCGCGGTGAGACCTTCATCGAGGGAAAAGCAGAACGCATCGACCTCGCTGAACAGGCCGAACACTTCGTGATCGGAAGCGATGAAGCCGCTGACGACGACGTCGTCGGTGATGCCAAGTTCGGCGGCGCGGGCATAAAACTCTTCTTCGACATTGTCGGTGGCGCGAATGAACGAGCCGATATAGACGATCAGCGGCTTCAGCCCGCGCGCCTTCAGGATCGCGCCGATATGGAGCAGCGCATTCGGCTGCTTGCCCGGATAGATCGATCCGAAATGGCCGATCACGAGCCGGCTGCTCTCGCGCGCCGCCGCAAGCTGTTGCCGCAGCCTGGAATCGACGATCCCGGCCGGCGCCTCGATATTCGGCGGCAGCGGCGCCAGCACGCATTTTTCGGCCGCCCAGCCGACCACGGAATCTCCTGCGAGTTCGCGCCGCACCAGCGGCGAAAACATCACGATGGTGTCGGCCAGCAGCAGCGCCGGCAGATAGGTGATGCGGCGCAGCCAATGCAGCCCGCCCCATTCATGCTGGATCAAAACGACACGCCTGCCGCGCAGCCGCGCCAGCGCCAGCGCCAGCAGCGGCCGGAACAGCACGCGCTTCCACGCCACCAGCGGAAAATTGCAGACTACGCTTCGCGCGGTTCCGACCGCGCGCCAGATCTCGGCAGCCGAGCCTTGCGTCCGCGTCAGGGTTAACGAAGTGCAACTGCCGGGCTCGCGCTTTTCGAGCGTCTCCTGCAGCAGCCGGGTGAACTGCCCGACGCCGCATTGCATCTGCGGCCCCGCGCCTAACAAAAGCGCCTGATGTGCGGGTTCTGAAATCATCGCGTTAGCCATAGCGCGCAGACATTAGCTTCCGGTAAGCGCCCCGTTTGGGGGCGGCATCGTTTTTGCCAGATAGGAGGTGAGAATCGCCCGGCCGTCTCATATCGGGACATCGGGCATTCGAGATTTCGAGACAACAACAAAGCGAAGCCAGCAGGAGCGCGACGATGACGACCAGCAAGATCTTCACCAAATGGGACCAGACGCATTCCGAATTGTGGAGCCACCAGCCGATCCGGCTCGAGCACGAGATGCACAAGTCGCCGGCCTTCTCCATGGACGATCTCGCCAAGCTGATCGAAGGCTATCCGCGCGAGCATTACAGCCTGGTGCAGACCGGCGCCCGCGGCAGCAAGAAGCTGTGGCGCGAGGGCGACATCGGCAATCTCTCCGGCCGCGAGGTCATCGACGCGATCTCCCGCGGCGGGCTCTGGCTCAACATGCGCGATGTCGGCTCGGTCGACAGCCGCTATCGCAAGCTGGTCGACCAGATGTTCGAGGAAATCGTCGCCAAGGTTCCAGGCTTCGAGATACCGAAAGGCCACCAGGAAAGCATCCTGATCTCTGCGCCGAACGCGCAGGTCTACTACCACGCCGACATGCCCGGGCAGAGCCTGGTCCAGATCGCCGGACGCAAGCGCGTCTATGTGTATCCGAACTCCGCGCCGTTCATCACTGCGGAGCATCTCGAAGACATCGCGCTGTTCAATGTCGAAGTCGATCTTCCCTACAAGGACTGGTACGACGACCATGCCAAGGTGCTCGACATCGGCCCAGGCCAGATGCTGGGCTGGCAGATGAACGCGCCGCATCGGGTGGAAAATCTCGATACTTTCAGCGTCTCGATGACCATCTCCTACACCAACGAAGAAATTCGGCGTTCCGAGATCGTCCACCTCGCCAACGGCATGCTGCGCCATCGCTTCGGCTACACGCCGAAGAGCCGCAACCTGCGCGGCCCTTCGTATTTCGCCAAGGCGGTGATGCAGAAGCTGCTGCGCGACGGCAAATGGGTCAAACGCGAGCGCAGCGCGCGCCGTCCGATCGACTTCCGGCTCGATGCCGAATACCCCGGCAAGATCGTCGATCTGCCGAAGGCGGCGTAAGGAAACGCGTTCGCATGTCGGTATTGAGCGCAGAGACGGCGCGGCTGGATGCGTGGGAAATTTCCCGCGCACCCGGATTCCGCGTCGAATTTGCGCGCGACTGGAAACAGGCCGAGGCGCGCTGGCACGATCTCGGCAACGCGACGCCGTTCCAGAACGGGCGATGGCTGCAGGCGTGGTATGGCGCCTTCGCCGATACCGCCGGCGTCGAACCGCTGATCGCGATCATTTCGAATGCCGCGACCAACGAACAGGCCGCGCTGTTGCCGCTGATCCGGCGGACCCAGAACGGCATCCGCATTGTCGAGCCCGCCGATCTCGACCTCACCGACTACAACGCTCCGATGCTTGGCCCTGCCGCGCCGCGCGATGCCATGGCGGCGCGCGCGCTGTGGAAGGATCTGCGCGCCGCGCTGCGCCGGTTGCCGGGCGGCGCCGATCTCATTCGCCTGCGCAAGATGCCGGTCGATCTGGATGGAAAACCCAATCCGCTGGCGCTGCTCGACGGCGCGGGGCCATGTTCGCTGAACGGCAATATCGTCACGTCAGGCGATGACTTCGACGCCTGGCGGTTCACGCTGGAGCGCACCGTGCGCAAGGAGCTGGAGCGAAGCTGGCGCGTGTTTACGCGCGACGCCGCCGCAGCGTTCCGGATCATCACGGACAAGGATGAAGCGTTGCGCATTCTCTCCACCATGGAGGTGCAGCAGGGCAACCGGATGCAGCATCTCGGGTTGAATTTTGTGCTCAACGACGAGACCTGTGCCGCGTTCTACCGCAACCTCGTCAACGAGAATGTCGGAAATGGTTACGCCGTGCTATCGGCGCTCACCGTCGGCGATGAGGTGATCGCGACATTGCTCGGCATCCGGCAAGGCGCGCGTTATGTGATGGTGCGCATCAGCAATGCCGGAGAAAAGTGGTCGAACTGTTCGCCGGGCCGGCTCATCATCGAGCGCACCATGGCGGCGCTGCACAGCGACGGCGTCCGCCAGTTCGATTTCAGTATCGGCAACTACGCCTACAAGCGCCGCTTCGGCGTAGAGCGCATTGCGCTGGTCGATTTCACCGCGGCCTTGAGCTGGCGCGGACTGCCTTACGCGCTGCGCGACCGCGCCGCGCGCTGGCTGCGCGGGCATCCGGAGCTGGCGGAGCGTGTGAAGCGAGTGCTGGGTAAGCCGCCGTCGCGCGAAGAGAAGTAGTTTTGCCGTAGGGTGGGTTAGCGCCGTAGGCGCGTAACCACCGCGATGTCGCGGATCGCTGTGGTGGGTTATGGCGCTTTGCGCCTAACCCACCCTACAGACTCACCCATGCAGCTTTTTCGCGGTCTCGGCGATCACGCGTCCTTGATAACGCGCGCCTTCGAGTTCATTCGCGGTGGGCTGGCGGCTGCCGTCGCCCCCCGCAATCGTGGTCGCGCCATAGGGCGATCCGCCGGTCACCTCGTCGAGCTTCAACTGGCCGCCAAACCCGTAATCGAGGCCGACGATCACCATGCCGAAATGCAAGAGGTTGGTGACGATCGAGAACAGCGTGGTTTCCTGGCCGCCATGCTGGCTCGCGGTCGAGGTAAAGGCCCCGCCGACCTTGCCATGCAACGCGCCCTTCGCCCACAGCCCGCCGGCCTGGTCGAGGAAATTAGCCATCTGCGATGACATCCGGCCGAAACGCGTGCCGGTGCCGACGATGATGGCGTCGTAATTGGCGAGCTCTTCGACCTTGGCGACGGGGGCGGCCTGATCGAGTTTGTAATACGACGCCTTGGCGACGTCCGGCGGCACCAGCTCGGGCACGCGCTTGATGTCGACCGTGGCGCCGGCTTCGCGGGCGCCTTCGGCCACTGCGTTCGCCATGGTTTCGATGTGGCCGTAGGCGGAATAATACAGGACGAGAACTTTGGTCATGGTGGGTCTCCGTGAGGTTGTCTGATGTCTTGCTAATTTCTTCGTCATTGCCGGGCTTGACCCGGCAATCGATCCGCTTCGAAAGACTTTTTGCGAAGTGTGATGGATACGCGGGTCGAGCCCGCGTATGACGCAGTGGGTGTTGCTTCCGAGCGTTACGCTGCGTCGACCAGCACCAGTTCGGAATCCTCCAGCGCGGTGATCTTCAGCTTCGCCTCGTCGCGGATCGCGACGCCGTCGCGGGCATTGACCCGCACGCCGTTGATCTCGACCGCGCCCGCCGCCGGCACCAGATAGAGGTTGCGTGTCTTGTCCGGCGCATATTCTGCGCTCTCGCCGGCTTTCAGCGTGGTGGCGAGCACCCGAGCATCGGCGCGGATCGGCAGCGCATCGTTGTCGGCCTTAAAACCGCTGGCGATGGTGACGAATTTTCCGGAGCGGTCCGATTTCGGGAACGGTTTTGCGCCCCAGGTCGGCTGGCCGCCCTCGGTGGCCGGCTCGATCCAGATCTGGAAGATGCGTGTCGTCGCAGGCTCCAGATTATATTCGGAGTGACGCACGCCGGATCCTGCGCTCATCACCTGCACGTCGCCGGCTTCGGTGCGGCCCTTGTTGCCGAGTGAGTCCTGATGCGTGATCGCGCCTTCGCGAACATAGGTGATGATCTCCATGTTGGCATGCGGATGCGCGGGGAAGCCGGTGTTCGGCGCGATCTCGTCGTCATTCCAGACGCGCAAGGAGCCGTGGCCCATATTGTCGGGATCGTAGTGGCTGCCGAACGAGAAGTGATGTTTTGCCTTGAGCCAGCCGTGGTCGGCGCCGCCAAGTTTTGCAAAGGGTCTGAGTTCGATCATGGGATTTCTCCGTTGTCTGAATTCCGATGACGTCTGGATATGCCCTCCCGCATGAGCTATAAATAGAAACTATCGAAACGCATTGTTTCTGATATTGACCTAAAGGGCGATCTCAATGGCAAAACTCCCCGATTTCGAAGGCCTCGCGATTTTCGCAAAAGTCGTTGAATTACGGTCATTTGCGGCTGCCTCAGCCGAACTGGCGCTGTCCAAAGCCACCGTCTCCAAGGCCGTCACCCGGCTGGAGCAGCGGCTGGGCGCGCGGCTGTTCAACCGCACCTCGCGGCGGCTCGCCTTGACCGATGCCGGACAAAAACTGTCCGAGCGCGCCGCGCGCTTACTGGCCGATGGCGAGGCGGCGGAGAACGAGGCGCTGGCGCAGTCGGTGGCGCCGCGCGGGCTGGTGCGGCTCGCGGTGCCGATGACGTTCGGCGTGAAAGCGGTGGCGCCGCTGCTGCCGGAATTTCTCGCGCAATATCCGGAGGTCTCGATCGATCTTCATCTCAGCGACGCGATGGTCGATCTGATCGGCGAAGGGTTCGACGCGGGCCTGCGCATTGCGAGCCTGCCGGACTCGTCGCTGATCGCGCGGCGGCTGTGCGCGATGCCGCGCTACACGGTGGCCTCAAAGGCCTATCTCAAGCAACACGGCCGCCCGACACATCCGATGCACCTCGCCCAGCACAGATGTCTCGGCTACACCTATCTCTCGACGCCGGGCGTCTGGCACTACACCAATTCGGCCGGCGAGCAGGCGAGCGTCCGCCCCGCGGGTCCGTTGCGCGTCAACAATGGCGAGGCGCTGATGCCGGCGCTGCTCGCGGGGTTAGGCATCGCCGACCTGCCGGACTTCATCGTCGGCGACGCGATCGCTTCAGGCGCAGTCGAGGTGATCCTGAAAGACTGGAAGCAGACCGAAGGCGCGGTACATCTGGTGACGCCCCCCGGCGGCCCGCGCCCCGCCCGCGTCGAGGTGCTGGCGGATTTTCTGGCGAAGGAATTGGGAAAGGGGAGCGAAAGAACTGGCCCACAACTCCGCCGTCGTCCCCGCGCAGGCGGGGACCCATAACCACCGATGGTTATTGTCTGGCGAGTCCCATCCGCATTGGCTGATACCTTCCAAATCACGAAGACGGAGGGTATGGGTCCCCGCCTTCGCGGGGACGACGTTAGAACTATCGCGGTGCCGCGCCGTTCGGGCTAGGCTGCATCCAACAACAACGAAAATTTTCAGGAGAGAACGCTCTATGAATCGCCGTGAACTTCTCAAGGCTGCCGCTGCGTTGCCGCTGGTACAAGCCGCGCTGTCGAATCCGGCGCGCGCCCAAGCCGCATACCCCACGCGCAACATCACCATGATCGTGCCGTTTCCGGCCGGCGGCCAGGCCGATCTCGCGGCGCGGCCGGTGGCGCTGGCGCTGGAGAAGATTCTCGGCAAGCCGGTGATCGTCGACAACCGCGCCGGTGGCGGCGGTGGTTCGGTCGGCAACGCGGCGGCGGCGCGCGCAGAGCCCGATGGCTACACGCTGCTGATGACGCTGTCGTCGCTGGCGGTATTGCCCGAGGCCGACCGGCTGTTCGATCGCCCGGTGGCTTACGAAGTCTCGCAGTTCGCGCCGATCGCGCGGGTGCTGGCCGATCCGACGCTGCTCGCGGTGCCGGCGTCGGCGCCGTGGAAGACGCTGCAGGAATTTGTCGATGACGCCAAGAAACGACCGGGCGAGATCCCCTACGGCTCGTCCGGTCCCTACGGCACGTTGCATGTGGCGATGGAAATGTTCGCGGCCAGCGCCGGCATCAAGCTCCTGCATGTACCGTTTCGCGGCGCAGGCCCCGCGCTGACCGGGCTCCTGACCGGCACCGTGCAGGCGATGGCGTCGGCGCCCGGCACGCTGAAGCAGCAGGTCGATGACGGCAAGATGCGCGTGCTCGCCAACTGGGGCGCGGAACGCATCGCCAGTTTCCCCGATCTGCCGACCTTCAAGGAGCTCGGCTACAAGGACGTCGAGTTCTACATCTGGGCTGGATTGTTCGCGCAGGCAGCACTTCCGGCGCCGATCATGGCGCGGCTGCGCGAGGCGATGGCGCAAGCGGTGAAGGCGCCTGAAGTGACCAGGACCTTCGAGGCGGCGGGCAGCCCGGTCGCCTACATGGATGCGCCGGAATTCGCAAAGTTCGTCGAAGCCGACAGCGCGCGCCTGATCGCCGCGGTGAAGAAGATCGGCAAGGTGGAGTAGGCCAGTTTCGTTTCCCGGGCGCGATGCAGCGCCATAAGCGCGTTTACGCGCGTCTTCGACGCGCTATGGCTCTTGCGAAGCGCTGCTTCGCAGACCCGGGACCCCGGTTTCTTTGACCGCTCAAGCAACCGGGACCCCGGCTCTGCAGCGCACCACGCCGTGAAGAACGGCGCGCTGCGCAGCGTCCGGGGAACGCCTCTCTCGTGTCCCGGGCGCGATGCGGCGCGTAGCACTTCGCGAAGCGCTGCTTCGCAGAACCGGGACCCCGCTTTCTTTGACCCGCTCAAGCAACCGGGACCCCGGATCAGCAGCGCACCGCTACGCAAGGGCTACGCGCTGCGCAGCATCCGGGGAACGAGCGGCATCATGCGCAGGCGTGAGGTGCCGCCATCTTCCTCAAACACTCCCGGCAAAGGCAATCCCCGCCATCGACCGGCATCGGCAGCCGCACGGTTTCTTCGGCGCACCAGCATGGTCCCGACAAGGCGCAGGTGAATTCCGTGCCGCAGCCAGCGCAGGCAAGGCGGCGGGAGGCTGGAGTTTCTAACCGATTTGTCATGAATCGGACCGCATTTCGACGGGCTTTTAATTCGAGGTTCATCGCGAACAGCGTTATAATCCGTGGGCTAAAGCATACGCCCAAACAAGCTCAGCAGGAACGTCCGAGGAAGCCTAAAGGAAAATCCCGATGGCCCGCGATTCGCAAGCCGCCCTTGTTGCGCTCAATCGTTTTGGGCTCGGCGCGCGCGGCGGGGCGTCCGGCGATTTTGTCAATGCGGCCTCCGACCCGCGCGGCTTCGTCAAGGCGGACTTGAGCCGCCCCAACGGCGTGCTGCTGGAAATGCCGGGATTGCAATCGACGCCGGCCTTGGCGCAGACGGTATTCGCCTATCAGTTCGAGATCGTGCAGGCCCGCAATGCGGCCGCCAAGTCAGGCACGCCAGCGATGGAGGCCGCTCAGGCCGCTCCGACGGACATCGCGGGCAAAGCGGCCGCGATGGAAGCAACCAGCGCCAATGCGGCGATGGCGCCAACTGCGCCGGACGCCATGCAGCCCGATCCGCCGAAGCCGGCGCCGCAGCCGCCCAACATCATCCAGAAGACCTATCGTACCGAGGCGCTGGCGCGGCTGCAGCGTGCCATGATCGCCGATTGCGGATTCACCGAGCGGCTGGTGGTGTTCTGGTCCAATCACTTCTGCATCTCCGCCAACAAGGGCGGGCTGGCGCGGATGTGGGCGGGCTCGTTCGAGCGCGAGGCGATCCGGCCCTACGTGCTTGGCCGCTTCGGCGACATGCTGAAGGCGGTGGAGCAGCATCCGGCGATGCTGTTCTTTCTCGACAACCAGCAATCGCTCGGCCCCGAATCGCGCGCCGGACAAAACCGCAACCGCGGCCTGAACGAAAACCTCGCCCGCGAGATCATGGAGCTGCACACACTCGGCGTCGGCGGCGGTTATTCCCAAGACGACGTGACGTCGCTGGCGCGCATCATCACCGGCTGGACCTTTGCCGGCCGGCAAGGCCAGCTCGGCACGCCCGGCACCTTCGTGTTCAACGCCAACGCGCACCAGCCCGGCGCGCAGCGGCTCATGGGCAAGATTTACGAAAACACCGGCGTCTCGCAAGGCGAAGCGGCGCTGGCCGAACTCGCGCGTCATCCCTCCACGGCGACATTCATTGCCACCAAATTCGTGCGGCATTTCGTGGCCGACGATCCGCCACCGGCGTTGGTAGCGCGGCTAAGGGACGTGTTCCTCAAATCCGACGGCGACCTCAAGGCGCTGGCGACGGCATTGGTGGATTCGGACGAAGCCTGGCAGGCGCCGATGACCAAGCTGCGCAGCCCTTATGAATTCCTGGTGGCGACCGGGCGGCTGCTGGCGCGAATTCCGGAAGATCCGCAGCGCTATCTCGGCGGCCTGAACGTGCTGGGCCAGCCGCTGTGGTCCCCCGCCGGCCCGAACGGATTTCCCGACACCAATGCCGCCTGGGCCGCGCCCGAAGGCATGAAGCTGCGGCTCGATATCTCGGCGCAAGTGGCGTCGCGCATCGCCGAGAGTATCGATCCTCGCGATCTGCTCGAGCTCGCCGCGGCCGACGCGGCATCGATCGAGACGCGGCGGACCATCGAGCGCGCGGAATCGCGGCAGCAGGCCTTGGCGCTGCTGCTGATGTCGCCGGAATTCCAGAGGAGATGACGATGGAATGTTGCGAAAGCCGGACATCATCAGCGCTATCGCGGCGCGCGTTGCTGCTCGGCGGCGCCTCGTTCGCGGCCTGGGCCTATTTGCCGAAATTCGCGCGCGCCGCCGACGGTCGCGACCCGCGCCTGATCGTCGTCATCCTGCGCGGCGCGCTGGATGGCTTGGCCACGGTAGCGCCGGTCGGCGATCCAGACTACGCCGGCCTGCATGGTTCGATCGCGCTCACGTCCAATGGCCCGCATGCCGCGACCATGCTCGACTCATTTTTCGTGCTGCATCCGTCGATGCCGGAATTCGCGCGGATGTACCGGGAGAAACACGCGGCCGTGGTCCACGCGGTGGCGTCGCCCTATCGCGACCGCTCGCATTTCGACGGCCAGGACGTGCTGGAAAGCGGCTACGCCGGCCCGGGCCGGGTTCAATCCGGCTGGCTCAACCGCGCGCTGGAAGCGCTGCCGCGCGGCGAACGTGTCATGAGCGGCCTCGCCATCGGCCCGACCACGCCGTTGGTGCTGCGTGGCACAGCGTCAACCGTTGCCTGGGCGCCGGTCGCGCTGCCGCAGGCCGCCGACGATACCGCCGCGCGGCTGATCGAATTGTACCGGCATCGCGATCCCGCGCTGGCGACGGCATTGTCGCAGGGCCTGCAGCTCGACAAGGCCGCGCAAGGCGACGACATGAAGCCAAAACCCGGCGGCAACAATGCAGGCTCAATGCGGCTGGTCGCGCGCGGCGCTGCAAAACTGATGTCGGTGGATGACGGTCCGCGTATCGCGGCGCTCGCCTTCGACGGCTGGGATACCCACGCCAATGAAGGCGGGCCTGTAGGGCGGCTCGCGACCTTGCTGTCGGGCCTCGACGGCGCGCTGGCGGAATTCGAAACCGGACTCGGCGAACGTTGGCGCGACACGGTGATGGTGGTCGCCACCGAATTCGGCCGCACCGCGCGTATCAACGGCACCGACGGCACCGACCACGGCACCGGCACCGTCGCGCTGCTCGCCGGCGGCGCGGTGAAAGGTGGACGGGTGATTGCAGACTGGCCGGGTTTGAAGCCCGCCAGCCTCTACGAGGGCCGCGATCTGGCGCCGACCACGGATCTCCGCGCAGTGATCAAGGGCGTGCTGCACGATCATCTCGGTGTTGCCGAACGCGTGCTGGCGGAGACGGTGTTTCCGGAGAGCGCAAGCGTGAAGGCGGCGCAGGGGCTGGTGGGGTAGGTTCCTCAACTCATCAACGCCGTCATTCCGGGGCGCGCGTAGCGCGAGCCCGGAATCCAGAAGCAGTGCGCGGTGCTGGATTTCCGGGTCTGCGCGCAAGAGCGCGCATCCCGGAATGACGGTGAATGAAGCGGTTTTTGCGCGAGCCCGCCTTGGTGCAGGCTGCATTACCACTCGCCAACTAGAACCTGATAGGTCGGAGTCGGTAGACATGGGAAGATTCGTAATTTGACCATCACCGGCCGCTTAAGATGATCGATCTGATCAAACTTCTCGTAGGCCAGAGTGCAGACACTAGCTTCGACAGGCGCAATCGTCGGCTCGCTGCCGATCCAATGAAGTGCATGACTGACCTTGTAAGGTGTTTTCCCTAGGATGAGGTCCGTTAGAAACGGACGGAATCCATCAAGGCCCAATTCTGCGACAGCGTAAGAATGGGCTATTTTGGCTAGTGCTTGCGCGAACTCGAAGGGGTAGATCATTTCGCTTTGGAGCGCATTTGCGCTGTTTCCCAATGCACCTCTAATTTCGTCGATATTTTGAAGCATGGTTACATCGTAAGAAACGTCCCAATCTGGATCGCGCCCAAGTAGACAGCCCATGCGTGGAAACTTGAGAGCGGGATAAAGTAGCGGCACATTCGAAGCGTCAATCGTTATCGTGCCGGTTGGTGTAATGGAGCCGGGGCTCTCTACGGAGCCGCCTGCCCATTTGCCGACCCGCACTTTAATTTCCTTCGGCCGATCTTTGGGGCGTCTGGTAGGAGCGCCAAGCTTGATCCGCGTATTGCCTATCATGTTGCGGAAGATTTTATGTTCAATCTTACCCGTAATCTTCGCGCAGTGCTTGCAGCTCGCGGCCGGCAAAATGGCAGCATCGCCAGCGAGCGCGAATGGAATAATATGCTCGTCGGAGAACGGCACTTCGCCACAGTAAATACACTTTCCAACAGGAGCATACCTCTTGTTGGGTGTAGTGATTTCCAGTGGAATAGAGATAGTTATCATACCAAAACAAACCGACGACAATACAGCGAGCAAGAAACTCAGCGACGCTTCATGGCGTAGTTAAAGGTGGCGGTGAATATGCCGCGCAAGCCGCTCAAGAGCATGACTCGGAAGGGCGTTAAGGTGCAACCAAAGAAGCGCCCGGAGCGTTCTCGGAAAGACCTAAACTCCCACGACGTGTTCGTAAAACCATTCATGAAATGCCTGACAGTTATTTGTCTCGGCAACGCCAAGACTTTCGCGATCAATATCTGCTCGCAAAATCATCTCATAGGCTGCATCCTCTAAGTCGGGATGCATCCGTGGTCTCTGGTAGCGATTGTCATTTCGTTTTCGAGGTCCGTGCTTAAGCAGGTCTCGCTCCAGATTTTTTCGATCCCTAAATGCCTCTAGTCGTTTATCCTTGGGCAGGTCATGTCTGATGTCGCCAAACCACGGTGCGATTTTCTGAGTTTGGTCCATCGCCTCAAATGAGTAAGTCAGCATTGATTGCTCGCCCTTCGCTTTGAGCGCGCTCTCAAATACTCCACTGGCGGCTCCGGCAAGCGTCAATGCGGATACATGACTGCGACCGCTCAGGAATAGTTCAATCGCGATTTCAAGTTGCTCGCGCGCGGCAGCGAGCGGATCGATATCATTTCTTGTCTCGTTCTGCGCCATGCCGGAATCTCTTTTTCCTTTTCTTACGCCGGCGCAAGAAGCGGCTAGCGCGATTTGAAATTGGCTCAGTGAGCCAGATGGTGGGCACGCTTCGCTTTGCCCACCCTACGGACTCGTGTGGCATACCTTACCGCGCGATGGCAAATCTGCGGAATATTTTCCGCAAAATCATGGCGCGCGCGTTTTTCACGGAACCGCTCGCCGCCACACATTCACCGCGAAAAAACCTCGCGCTGCCGCATGAAAAAATTGCGTGCCTTCAGTTTGCCACAAGACTCGAAGGTCGAGTTAATGTTCGGCGCGGCTCGTTTTGGCGAACCGGCCTTAAGCGCTTCACGCAGCTTGGGATTTCACATCGTGCCGCGCCGACGCCGTTCGCCGCAGCGCCTCGACATCCCGCGCAAGTGCTTCAATAAGCGCAGGATTTTGGACCAAACGCGGCAGCTCGCCCCGTGATGACCCTTAAGCGCTTGCAGCGGCGCGCTTTTTCGCGAGGAGCGGCGCGCCGGAGGCTGCTGCTTGCCTTTGGTTTGCCGCAAGGCGCCTGAAGTTTGCCGCAAGACTCAGCAGTTCAAGTCGTTCGCCGGCCCATGCAGCTTTGGTCCTTCAGCCAGCACTCAATTCGTCTTCGAACGAAATCGGATTTTTTGAAGCGTCATTGCGAGCGAAGCGAAGCAATCCAGAGTGCCGCGAAGCAAGACTGGATTGCTTCGTCGCAAGTGCTCCTCGCAATTACGGGAGTGTCTATTTCGTAATCCCGTCGATCTCCGCAATCTCCTCCGCGCTCAGCGCCCAGTCGATCGCCTTGACGTTCTGCTCGATCTGCTCGACGCGCGTGGCTCCAGCGATCACGCTCGACACTTGCGGCCGCGATGCCAGCCATGAGAACGCCAGTTCGAGCATGGTGTGGCCGCGCGCTTGTGCGAACGCCTGCAGTTTCTCGACGATGTCTTCGTTGTGCGGCGTCACGTAGCGATCGCGCAGCGCGGGGCTTTTGCCGAAGCGGGTGTCGTCGGGCGCAGCTGAGCCGCGCTTGTACTTGCCGGTGAGGAGGCCGCTGGCGAGCGGGAAAAACGGCAGCAGCCCGAGCTTGTACGCTTGCGCCGCCGGCAGCAGATCCTTTTCGATATCGCGCACCACCAGGCTGTATTCGTCCTGGCACGAAATGTAGCGGCTCACATTGATCGCCCGCGCGGTGAGCTCTGCCTCGGCGATCCGCCATGCCGGGAAATTCGAGTTGCCGATGTAGCGCACCTTGCCTTGGCGCACGAGATCGTCCAGTGCGCGCAGCGTTTCCTCGATCGGCGTCAAGGGATCGTAATCGTGCTGCTGATAGAGATCGATGTAATCGGTTTTCAGCCGGGTGAGACTCGCTTCCACCGCGGACATGATGTAGCGCCGCGACGCGCCCTGCTTGGTGCCGTCGTCGCTCATCGCCTTGGAAAATTTCGTCGCCAGCACGATGTCCTTGCGCCGGTCGCCAAGCACCTGGCCCGGCACAGTCTCGGAGCCGCCGCGACCCGCATAGATGTCGGCGGTATCGAACAGCGTGACGCCGAGGTCGATCGCCTTGTGGATCACCTTGCGCGACGTCTCGAGATCGGTGCGCTGGCCGAAATTGTTGCAGCCGAGACCGACCGCGGAGACGCGCAGGCCGGAGCCGCCGAGATTGCGAATTTGCATGGATCAGTCCTGTGGGGAAGCGAGACGGGATCGCATTGTGACCCGCGCGCATCGGTGCTGCAAGGCGCGGCGTATCATGGCGCACGTGCGGATCAGGTCAGGCTTGGCGCCGGCCGTTCGGCAACGGGCGCGGCGCCATAGCGCCCTTCAGGCGCGGCCCGCAGCGCTGCCACCGTCATCCGCCGCACCGATTTTTCCGCGTCGCGGGCAATCTGCTTGCGGTCGGCGCGCATATCGTAAGCGATGGCGTCGCCCCAGCTTACCGTGACGTCGACCGCGCCGGACGCCAGCACGCCAATAAAATGCGGAATCAGATCGGCGTCGCCATACCACGCCACGCGCTCGCGTAACCCGCGCCCGAGCGGCACGCCGCCGAGGCCGACATAGGCCAGCGACATCGGCTGCACGGTGATCTCTTTGTGCTGCGTGGAACCGCCGAGCGCGCGATGTACCGCGCCGATCAGCGCCGAGCGAAACGGCAGGATGCGGGTGCCGTCGCTCGAAGTGCCCTCGGCGAACAGCACCACCGCGTCGCCGCCGAGCAGGCGTCCCGCGATCTCCCGGGTGGCGGCGCCGGTCTGATGCCGGGCCTGCCGGTTGATGAAGATGGTCCGCTGCAATCGTGCGAGCCAGCCGAACACCGGCCAGCGCGCCACTTCGCTCTTGGCGACGAACACCACCGGCGCCAGCGCGGTGATGATGCAAATATCCAGCCACGACACGTGATTGGCGAGGATCAGCACCGGCATCTCGGCCGAGCGTTGACCGACCTCGCGAATCCGCACGCCGACAAGCGCGCACAGCACGCGGTGATAGAGATGCGGGATGCTCCGCTGCAGGCGCAGGTCGAAGGCGATGCCGATCAGTTGAAACGGCAACAGCACCAGGGTGAGCACGGCGAGTGCGAGAATGATAAGGACGAAGCGGATCATGAAGGCTTTTGGTTATCGCGCTGTCTGCTGCTGCGGAGCGATCAAGCGCGGGGGGCTCGTTATAACCAATGCAACCGAACGCGGGCAAAAAAATGCGGTCCCGGTCAGACGCGGCGACTGACGGGGACCGCTTGGGGCGTGCGATCGGTGACGGGGGGCCAGATCAGACGCAGGCGGAACCTAGCCGCGCCGTGTAACACGGCGATGACATTGGAGTTATCCACAGGCTCTATTCCGCGGCGCGCAGATGCCGGGTGAGGGCGCGCTGGCCGCCGCCGCGCAGCGAGAGGTAATAGTCCGTGCTGGAAGGCTCGTCGGTATGCCGCACGAGGTCGGTCACCGGCGTATAGCTCAGCATGCGCCCGCCGTCGGGCAACGCCGTGCAGCTGAAGCGCATCACCTGGCCATCGGCGAGGTTGATATTGATCGGCCTGGAATCGCCGACCCGCATCAATTCGGTGCGCTGCGCGATGAAGGCGCTCAATTCATCCTCGGGCAGTTCATAGGCGCCGGTGTCGCGGCCGTGATACATCAGCGCGATAAACGGCGGCCTGGCGTCGGCTTTCTGGTCGGGCAGCGAGAAATAATCCCGGAAGGCGCGGTTGATGAATTCGGCGCGCGTATCCGAATCCAGCAGCACCACGCCGATGTCGATCTGGTCCAGAGCGGACGACAGCCGCTCGGCGGTCGCATGCCGGGCGCGCTCCCACGCGAACGCATCCGTCATTTTCTGCCGCAGCAGGCCGGTGATGACCGCCGTTCCAGCCGTGGTAGCCGCGAGCAGGAACAGGCGTACCAGGTCGGAGACGTCGTAACCCGGCGTCGCGCGGTGGTTGAGGAAAAACAATGCCGAGGATGCGACCGCGATGGCGGCGCTGATCATGCCGGAGGCAAGGCCACTTAAGGACGCCGCGAACGCGACAATGCAGACGAACAGCGGCGCGGGATTGGGAACGGTCACAAGACTGCGATCGACGGTAATGGCGATCAGCGCCGTCGCCGTCGCAAGAGCCGGGCCGCATATGGTGCGCCAGTCGACCTGCATCATCTGTTCTCGTGCGTGACGAAAGTATGAGACGTGAGTATGCGGTTAGTTTCAGTTTCCACCGGCTTTTCTGCCGCGACCGTTAAGGCGCGGTTGACGGCATGGACGCAGTTTTCCGATGCTTGTATTCAAATGAGTTCGACCGGCGACGGAACCCGGTTCCGCGCGCGGTGTTAGCGCTCAGAATTTTTTGAAAGGACTGATATGCCGACCATTTCGCCGCAGCTGTTGCCGGTCCTGATGCTGTTTGCCTCCAACGTGTTCATGACCTTCGCGTGGTACGGCCATTTGAAATTCAAGGAGAACTCGCTCCCGCTCGTCATCATGGTGAGCTGGGGCATCGCGTTCTTCGAATACTGGCTGGCGGTGCCGGCCAACCGCTGGGGCAGCGCGGTCTACACCGCGGCGCAGCTCAAGACCATGCAGGAGGTGATCACGCTGGTCGTGTTCGCCGGCTTCTCGGTGCTGTATCTGAAAGAGCCGCTGGGCTGGAATCACGCGCTGGGTTTCGGGCTGATTGCCGCGGGTGCGTTTTTCATTTTCCACAAATGGTCGTGAGGTGTTCCCCGGATGCTGCGCAGCGCGCCGCTCTTCGCGGCGTGGTGCGCTGCTGATCCGGGGCCGTAATGAAGCGCGGCGTTCGTAACGGTCCCGGCTCTGCGGAGCGGCATGAAGAATGCCGCACCGCGTCCGGGACACGAGTCACTTCGCCGCCGGCGACACCCGCAAGATCCGCCCCGCCGAGCTGTCGGTCAACAGCCACAGCGCGCCGTCCGGCCCCTGCCGCACGTCGCGGATCCGTTCGTTGAGATTTTGCAGCAGCCGTTCCTCGCCGCTGACGGTATTGCCGTTGAGCGAGAGCCGCACCAGCATCTTGCCGGCCAGCGCGCCGGTAAACAGGCTGCCGTTCCATTTCGGAAACAGCTTTGCGGTGTAGAACGCCATGCCGGACGGCGCGATCGACGGCACCCAGTATTTGATCGGCTGCTCCATCCCCGGCTTTGCGGTGCTCTCATGAATTTTCGCGCCGTTGTAGTCGATGCCATAGCCGATCACCGGCCAGCCGTAATTCTTGCCCTTGCCGATGATGTTGACCTCGTCGCCGCCGCGCGGGCCGTGCTCGATTTCCCATAGATCGCCGGTCGCGGGATTGATCGCGAGGCCCTGCTCGTTGCGATGGCCATAACTCCAGATTTCAGGCTTTGCGCCGTCGCGGCCAACGAACGGATTGTCTTTCGGCGCCGAACCATCGGGCGCGATGCGGATGATCTTGCCGAGATGGTTGGCGAGATTCTGCGCCTGGTCGCGAAAGGTGAAATGTTCGCCCAGCGTCACGAACAGATTGCCGTCGCTGGCCTGCACGATGCGGCAGCCATAGTGATTGCCCGACGACAGCGGGCCTTGCTGCCGGAAGATAATGCTCAAATCTTCGAGCCGCGCCTGGTTGCCGCTCACGAGCGTTGCGCTCGCAACGGAGGTGCGGCCGCCATCGCCGTCACGCTCCGCGAAGCAGAAATAGATGGTATTGTTCTGCGCAAAGGATCTGTCGAGGATGACGTCGTGCAAGCCGCCCTGGCCGGAGGCCCAGACCTCCGGCACGCCTTTCAACGGCGGCGAAAGCTGGCCTTCCGGCGTCACCAGGCGCATCCGTCCGGGACGTTCGGTCACCAGCATGCCGCCGTCGGGCAGAAATGCCAGCGCCCACGGGTTGACCAGGCCGGTTGCGACAGTCTGGACCTCAAGCTGTCCCGCCGACGACGCGAACGAAGTATTTTCGCCGCGCGTGCCGGTGGCGATCAGGAATGTCGCCGTCAGCACGATCCCCGCTGTCAGCGCCGCTGTAACCCATACGACAGGTGTCTTCATCTCAAAGTCTCCTTCGCGGAGACGACCGTCGCCCGTGCGCGATGCCGATCATCGCTGTGGTACGCGAGGCAGGTCGGTGATCTGGAAAAAAATAGGTTGGGTTACGCCGGAAGCGGCATCGCCATGCTAACCTTGATCGACAGCACGGTGAGCGCAACGATCAGGCACAGCGAGAGCGAGCCGACCGCGAGCGAAGCCGCGACGGCGTTGGTCAATCGGGACGAAGCAACGGGCACGGTTTGGCTGTCAAAGCCTGCCGCACGGGGCGACCGTATCATGGCCGGAAATCCTTATGTCCGCGGGCGAATCACCCGTGGAACCCGTTTTTTTGCAGGAATCGCAGGCAATATTTGGGCGGAGCCGACTGAAAAGCGGCAAAATAACGGCGGCTGCAACGGTTATGCCCGCTGTTTCCGTCTCATCCACCGCTCAGCAATAACCGTAGAAGCCGCAGGCATAGGGCAGGCGGTTATAGGTGCTGTAGATCGAGCTGCCGTAATAGGGGGTGTAGTAATACGAGTTCGGCTTGCCGTAATAGCCGGCGACCAGCGGCGGGATATCCACCGGCGGCGCGAACACCGCGTAGGTGTCGGGCAGCGGATAAGCGGCGACGACCGGCGGCTCGGCAAAGACCGCTCCCAGCCGGCTTTGCGTTGGCAGATCGGCGGCGTTTGCGGCCATTCCGGTCATGGCGGCCGCGAAAACAGAGAGCATGACTTGGCGCAGCATTCCCGACCTCCGCATCGATTCGGGAATCATATCGCGGCGCCGTTAGGAATCGTTAACACCAGAAAGCCGGTGAAGCCTCAGGCCTCGGCGGCGATGCTGGCGGAGTCGGTCATTTCCAGGTCCGGCCGCCAGTCCATGGGTACGAAGCCCGGCATCCGCTCGACCCTGCGCAGCCACGATCCAATCGCGGGAAACGGCCCGAGGTCGAAATCGCACTGATCGGCGACGTGGGTGTAGCCGTACAGCGCGATGTCCGCGACCGTGAGCTGGCCCGCGGCAAAGAATTCGTTGGTTTTGAGGTGATTTTCCATCACCTGCAACGCGGCGTAGCCGCGCTCCATCCAGTCTTCCAGCGCGTGGGTCTGCAAATCGCGGCCGCCCTTGACCAGCGAGAGCCAGAAATAGGCCGCCCCGATGTTCGGCTCCAGCGCGTGCTGTTCGAAGAACATCCACTGCAACGCCTCGGCGCGATCGATCCGCGTCTCCGGCGCGAGCGAAGTGCCGCCGGCGACATACCAGAGAATGGCGTTGGATTCGGCGAGATAGCGCCCCTCGGCGACTTCCAGCAGCGGCACCTGTCCGCTCGGATTCTTGGCGAGAAAATCCGGCGTGCGGCTTTCGCCGCGCAGGATATCGATCTCGATGGCGTGATAGGGCGCGTCGAGGAACGCCAGCGCAAGGCGGACCTTGTAGCTGTTGCCGGAGCGCTGCATCGAATAGAGTTTGTACATTGGATGTCGTCTGATGGTCGCGCGTAAATCGGTGCCCGGCTTGTCCGCCTGCAACGCGGCCAAACAATGATGCCGATGCGGATGCGTCGCAAGCCCCGGTGCCTGGAAAAAGTCGAAATCCGCTGCCGCACCGCAACCGCAGAGCAGATCATGCCAGCGTGACCTTGAGAATCAGATCAAGCTTTCGCGACTCGCGCGCAATGAATTGAGCCATTCGGGGGTTACGCGCCATTGCCAGAAATAAGCCATTTCGCCGCCAAATTTTATGAATGTTGCGCCGAAGGCGATGTCAGCCTTCGGCGTCTGCGAAAATTTGCAGCCGGGATGCCAAGCTTCTTGCGATGCAGCGCCGCGCGCTTTAGGGTACGCCGATCCCTTCAGAACGATTTCTGCGATGCCGGATCACCACGCCTGCAAAAGGAGATGATGATGCCGTTTCTGTCCGCTGCGCTCGACCGTGTGAAGCCGTCCGCGACCATCGCGGTGACGGATAAAGCACGCGCGCTGAAAGCGGCCGGGCGCAACGTCATCGGCCTCGGCGCCGGCGAGCCGGATTTCGACACCCCCGCCAACATCAAGCTGGCGGCAATCCACGCCATCGAGGCCGGCAAGACCAAATACACCGATGTCGGCGGCATTCCCGAACTGAAGGAGGCGATCATCGCCAAGTTTCAGCGCGAGAACGGCCTGACCTACAAGCCGAACCAGATTGTCGTCTCGACCGGCGGCAAGCAGGTGCTCTACAACGCGCTGGTGGCGACCATCAATCCCGGCGACGAGGTGATCATCCCGGCACCCTATTGGGTGAGCTATCCGGAGATGGTGGCGCTGGCGGGAGGCGAATCGGTGCCGATCGTCTGCACGGCTGAGTTCGGCTTCAAGCTGCAGCCGGCAGCGCTGGAGGCTGCGATCACGCTGAAGACAAAATGGATCATCCTGAACTCGCCGTCGAACCCGACCGGTGCGGCCTATTCGCGCGCGGAATTGAAGGCCCTGACCGACGTGCTGGTGAAGCATCCGCAGGTCTGGATCATGACCGACGACATGTACGAGCACGTGATCTACGACGATTTCGTGTTCGCCACGCCGGCGCAGGTCGAACCGAAATTGTTCGACCGCACGCTGACCGTGAACGGCGTCTCCAAGGCCTATTGCATGACCGGCTGGCGCATCGGCTACGCCGGCGGTCCCGCCGAATTGATCAAGGCGATGACGACGATCCAGTCGCAATCGACCTCGAACCCGTCGTCGATTTCGCAATGGGCGGCGGTGGAAGCCTTGAACGGCCCGCAGGATTTCATCCCGGTCAACAACGAGACGTTCAAGGAGCGCCGCGACCTCGTAGTGTCGATGCTCAATCAGGCCAAGGGCATCGATTGCCCGCGGCCCGAGGGCGCGTTCTATGTCTATCCGTCCTGCGCCGGCACCATGGGCAAGACCACGCCGACCGGCAAGGTCATCGAAAACGATGAGGACTTCGTCACCGAGCTATTGGAGAACGAAGGCGTCGCGGTGGTGCAGGGCTCGGCGTTTGGCCTCGGCCCGGCATTCCGGATTTCCTATGCGACCAAAACGTCCGATCTCGAAGACGCCTGCAAACGCATCCAGCGCTTTTGCGGCAATTTGAGATAGGGCGCTCTCGTGTCCCGGGCGCGGTGCGGCGTTCTCAGGCGATGCGAAGCATCGCCGTCTACGCCGCTCCGCAGAACCGGGACCGCCAAAGACGCTGTCGGTTGGTACGGTCCCGGCTCTGCGAAGCAACCCTACGTGTTGCATCGCGTCCGGGACACGATGCGTAATGACGCGTTTGTGACACCATCAAACATCGGCGCCATGTTTTGAACACGGCGCTTCCTTCCTGTCCCTCCGCACATTCAATTCTTAATGCGGAGATCACATTCATGCGACTTTCAACACTGTCCGGCCTGGCCATCACAGCGCTGGTGGCGTCCCTCACCAGCGCCAGCGCGCTGCCGGTTCGCGCCGGCATCCTGCAATGCCAGGGTGGCCAGAATGTCGGCTTCGTTGTCGGCTCGGTTACGAGCCTCGAATGCGTGTTCCAGAGCGAAGGCCGCCGTCCCGAACCTTACGTTGCGACCATTCATCGGCTCGGCCTCGATCTCGGCGTCACCCAACTGACCCGGCTGTCCTGGGCGGTGAACGCGCCGACCAACCGGGTTGGACGCGGCGATCTCTCCGGCAATTACGGCGGCGTTGGCGCCAATGCGTCGGTCGGCGTCGGTGGCGGCGGCAATTTTCTGGTCGGCGGCCCGGCCAATTCCTACGCGCTGCAGCCGATCAGCGTGCAGGGCCAGACCGGGCTCAACGTCGCGGCGGGAATCGCCGATCTTGAACTGACGCCGGTCGTGTTCGGGCGCGGCGGCCATCACGTCCGCCATCGCCATCGCCGCCGTCATCATTGATCAGTCCGCAATGTGAACAAAGAGGCTCGCGAAAGCGGGCCTCTTTTCTTGTAGGGTGGGCAAAGCGAAGCGTGCCCACCACGCGTACTAACGTGTTAGATTAATATGGTGGGCACGGCGCGAAGCGCCTTTGCCCACCCTACGTACTTTCAGCCGGAGATTTTTTATGCCCCATTTCCCAATTCTCACTAGCGCGGCGGCCGCAGTATTGATTGCATCCCTGACTGGCGCCAGTGCGCAGCAGCCGATGCAGCGCGTGCAGGTCGGAGTGCTCGAATGCCGAGGCGGATCGAGCGTCGGCTTTATCGTAGGCTCCGTCACCAATCTCGGCTGCGTGCTGCGCGTCAATGGCGTGCCGGACGACAGCTACGTCGCAACCATCCGTAAAGTGGGCCTCGATATCGGCATCACTGCGGAATCGGCGCTGGCCTGGGCGGTCTACGCGCCGGTGGCGCGGCTCGGTCCCGGCGATCTCGCCGGCAATTATGGCGGCGCGCAGGGCAGCGCCTCGATCGGCGTCGGTCTTGGCGGCAACGTCCTGGTCGGCGGCTCGGCGAATTCGATCGCGCTGCAGCCGCTCAGCGTGCAGGGCCAGGTCGGCCTCAACCTCGCGCTCGGCGTCGAAGGGCTGGAACTGCGGCCGGGAAGGTAGGTCGCTCACAAGCGCGGAAACTTCTTTGCCGCACAGCGTCATTTTTCCTGCTTGCCAATTCCCGATCCCCCTGAGACGATTGGGCTGCCGACCCAATCACGGGCCGAGCTCCAGATCAGGAGGCGGCAATGGGACAAGACGCCAGAAGTCCCCGCGGTCCCCGGTGCATTGCACTGGTGGGCCCTTTCCAGAGCGGTAAAACCACACTTCTCGAAGCGATATTGGCGCGCACCGGCGCCATCCCCAAAGCCGGCAGCGTCGAAGCCGGAACCTCCGTCGGCGATGCCAGCGCCGAGGCCCGCCGTCACAAGATGGGCGTAGGCCTCACCGCCGCCACCACGACCTTCATGGGCGACAGCTACACCTTTATCGACTGCCCCGGATCGGTGGAATTCGCGCACGACATGCGCGCCGCGATCCCCGCGATCGATCTGGCGGTGGTGGTCTGCGAAGCCGACGAGCGCAAGCTGCCGCAGCTGCAGATCATCCTGCGCGAACTGGAAGACTTGGGCATTCCGCGCCTGCTGTTTCTCAACAAGATCGACAAGGCCAACAAGCGCGTGCGCGAAACTCTCGCCACCTTGCAACCGGCATCGCGAGTCCCGCTGGTATTGCGGCAAATTCCGATCTGGAACGGCGACCTGATTGCCGGTTTCGTCGATCTCGCGCTGGAGCGCGCCTTTGTCTACCGCGAGCACATGGCCTCCGAAGTGATCGCGCTTGAAGGCAGCGATCTCGACCGCGAAAAGGAAGCCCGCTTCTCGATGCTGGAGAAACTGGCCGATCACGACGACGCGCTGATGGAGCAACTGCTCGAGGATATCCAGCCGCCGCGGGATGCGGTGTTCGACGATCTCGCCCGCGAATTGCGCGAAGGCCAGATCTGTCCGGTGCTGCTTGGCTCCGCGACGCGCGAGAACGGCGTGCTGCGGCTGATGAAGGCGCTGCGCCATGAAGCGCCCGACATCACCGCGACCGCCGAGCGGCTCGGCGCGCCCGCCATGGCCAAGGACGCGCTGGCCTATGTGTTCAAGACCGTGCATCTGCAGCACGGCGGCAAGCTTTCTCTCGCAAGGGTCTTGAGCGGCCGTCTCGACGACGGCGCGACGGTGCAATCCTCAAGCGGCGCAACGGGGCGGGTGTCGGGAATAACCGCCGTGAGCGGCGCCCACGACTCCAAACGTCCCTCGGCCGAGGCCGGCGAGATGGTGGCGCTCGGCAAACTCGATAGCATCAAGACCGGCGACACCCTCTCGACCGCCAAGACCGCGCCGGCGGCACTGATCGAGCTCGCGGCGAGCCCGCCAGTGCTGGCGATGGCGCTGGCCGCAGGCGATCGCAAGGACGACGTCAAGCTCGGTCAGGCGCTGGCGCGATTGAACGAAGAAGACCCGTCGTTCACCATCGTGCACAATCCGCAGACCCACGACACCGTGCTGTGGGGGCAGGGCGAGATGCATCTGCGCGTCGCACTGGAGCGATTGAAAGACCGCTTCGGCGTCACCGTCAAATCGCAGGCGCCGGGAATCGGATATCAGGAGACGATCCGCAAATCGGTCAGCCAGCAACGCGGCCGGCACAAGAAACAATCCGGCGGCCACGGCCAATTCGGTGATGTGGTGCTCGACATCAAGCCGATGCCGCGTGGCGGCGGCTTCGAGTTCGTCGACAAGATCGTCGGTGGTGCGGTGCCGCGCAATTACATCGGCGCGGTGGAGGAAGGCGTGGTCGATGCGCTGGTGCGCGGGCCGCTCGGCTTTCCCGTCATCGATGTGCAGGTGACGCTGACCGACGGCTCCTATCACAGCGTGGACTCGTCCGACCAGGCATTTCGTACGGCGGCACGCATAGGCATGAGTGAAGGGCTGCCGCAGTGCCAGCCGGTGCTACTGGAGCCGATCCATGTGGTGGAGATCGTCTGTCCCACCGACGCCACCGCTAAGATCAACGCGATCCTGTCGGGCCGGCGCGGCCAGATTCTCGGCTTCGACACCCGCGAGGGCTGGGCCGGGTGGGATCGCGTGCGCGCGATGATGCCGGAGGCTGAGATCGGCGATCTCATCGTCGAACTGCGCTCAGCCACCGCCGGCGCCGGCAGCTTCACCCGGCAGTTCGACCGCATGGCCGAAGTGACGGGCCGCGCTGCCGACCAGATCATCGCCGCGCATCGGGACGCGGCGTGATTTAACCGTCATTCCGGGACGCGCGTCAGCGCGAACCCGGAATCTCGAGATTCCGGGTCTGGTCCTTCGTACCATCCCGGAATGACGACGGTTGAGAGCGGCGTCGGATTTCACGCACCATTATCGTGATAGTCTCCCCCGACTCGGGGACTCGCGGTCATGGCCATCACAAAACAGCGCGCGCAGCACGGCCGGCAGCCGACCTTTGCCGAGTTGTTCACGCCAAAACTCGTCACGGTGCTGCGTGAGGGCTATCGTCTCGCGAATTTTCGCGCCGACGTGATCGCGGGCCTGACGGTGGCGATCGTAGCGCTGCCGCTGTCGATGGCGATTGCGATTGCGTCGGGCGTCACGCCGGACCGCGGGCTTTACACGGCCGTGATCGGCGGCTTCATCGTCTCGCTGCTGGGCGGCAGCCGGTTTCAGATCGGCGGACCGGCCGGCGCATTCATCGTGCTGGTGGCGCTGACCGCCGAACGCCATGGTGTTGACGGCGTCATTCTCGCGACCTTGATGGCCGGCGTGTTTCTGATTGCGGCCGGGTATCTCAGGCTCGGCACCTATATAAAATTCATTCCCTATCCGGTGACGGTGGGATTCACCGCCGGCATCGCCGTCGTCATCTTCGCCACCCAGATCAAGGATCTGTTCGGCATTACGCTTGCGAAAGAACCGGGCGAACTGGTTCCGAAATTGCACGCGCTTGCAGGCGCGCTGCCCACCACCAATTTTTCGGCCGTCGCGGTGGCCGCGATCAGCATCGCCATCATCGTCGTGCTCAGAAAGTTGCGGCCGGCCTGGCCCGGCATCCTGATCGCGGTAACGGTAGCGGCAATCGCGGCGTGGGCGTTGTCGTTGCCGGTCCAGACCATCGGCACCAAATTTGGCGGCATCCCCAGGGAATTGCCGTGGCCGGCGTGGCCGGTGTTTTCGATCGAGAAAGCGCGATTGGTGCTGCCGGACGCCATTGCCTTCGCGTTGCTCGGCGCCATCGAGTCGCTGCTGTCGGCGGTGGTGGCCGACGGCATGACCGGCCGCCGGCATCGCTCGAATTGCGAGTTGGTGGCGCAGGGTTTTGCCAATATCGGCTCGGCATTGTTCGGCGGCATCTGCGTCACCGGCACCATCGCACGCACCGCGACCAACGTCCGCGCCGGCGCGCTCAGCCCGATCTCAGGCATGCTCCATTCCGGATTTCTGCTGCTGTTCATGCTGATCGCCGCACCCCTGGCGAGCTACATTCCGCTCGCAGCGCTGGCGGCGGTGCTTGCGGTGGTCGCCTGGAACATGGCGGAGAAGCAGGAATTCTGGACCCTGATCCGCTCATCCTGGGGCGATGCCACGGTACTGCTGGCAACGTTTTTGCTGACGATCTTCCGCGATCTCACCGAAGGAATTCTGGTCGGCTTTGCGCTCGGCGCAGTGCTGTTCATCAACCGCATGGCGGAGATGACCGGCATCGAGGCCGACGCGCCGCTGGTCACCGACGACAAGGCAGACGGCCGCAACGGCGAGCGCACGCCCTACGATTCCGGCCTCGCTGCGGATCCCGATGTCGTGGTGTACCGCATATCGGGCGCGTTCTTCTTTGGCGCGGCGTCCACCGTGGGCACGGTGCTGGACTCTATCGCCGATACCCACAAGGCGTTCGTGGTGGATTTCGCCGCGGTGCCGTTTCTGGATTCCACCGCGGCGAATGCGATGAGCCGGGTGGCGGCCAAGGCGCAGCGCCAGGGCATCCGGCTGTTCATCACCGGCGCGTCGCCGCCGGTGCGCCGCGCGCTCTTGACCCACGGGGTCCGTCCGCCGCGCGCGAAATTCCGCGAAAGCATCGCGCGCGCCGTCGCCGACATCAAGGCCGATCGGGGCATGCCGACTGTTGCGAAGGATGGCCTTGCTGGACCTGCTCCCTCCCCCCCTGCGGGGGAGGGTCGGGGAGGGGCGTAGCCACAAGCTCCGTGCCGCGGTGACCCCCACCCCCGACCCCACCCCGCAAGGGGGAGGGGAGAAGAAAGCCACCGCGCTTTTCAATCCAGCCGCTTTCATGAACACTGCGGCGGTTGAAATGCTGGAGCGAACCGCCGCTTGATGAGCGCAATGGACAAGATCAGCCTGTCATTGAAACTGAAGCGTCTCACGGCGTGGCTCGACAGCCGATGCCAGCCGGACAGCCGGGTTCGAAAGCAATTCGATGGTGCGCCCTTCGGCAGTTGCTACGTGACCGTCGATCCCGGCCGCCAGGATTCCGCTGCGTCCGTCAATCTCAATCGCGTATATCTGTGTGGGACGGAAGCTGGACTGCAGCCTGAGGGTCTCGACCGCTTGATCGAGTTGTTCACGGCTGAAGGGGTGAAGCGGTTTTTCGTCTGGCTCAGCCCCGGCCCCGATATGGATCGGGTACGCGACTGGCTGAAGGAGAGGGGACTTTCCCGTCCGCGATGGACGGCCTATCCGACGCTGTGCCGCGAAGGTCATGCTCCGGTTCAATTCAGAACCGATCTGGAAATCCGGGAAGTCGGCACGGCCGAGATAGCAGCGGCCCGCGAACAACTGGGAGAGACCTTGTGGCCGGAATATGCGAGGTCCGCCGGCACGGCTAACTTCTTTCACTTCATGGCGTTCGACGGCACGCGTCCCGTCGCCATAGCCGCGCTCTGCATGTTTGAAGACCTCGGATACCTCATGGCGGCGCGGACCACTGAGGCTCACCGCAAGCGCGGCGCGCAGCAGGCCCTCATTGCCGCGAGGATCAAGCAGGCCGAACGGATCGGTTGCTCGGTTCTGGTGTCCGAAACCCTTACGATGCTGGAGCACTCGTTGCGCAATCTGCAGCGGGCAGGCTTTCAGGAGGTGTACGAGAAGGAAGTCTACCAATGGAACGCCTGACGGTCCTGCGATGCTGAACTCCCGCCGCGATGTCGCCCTGGCCTGCGCGCTCAGCGCGCTGGCCGGCTATGTCGATGGCATCGGCTTCATCCATCTCGGCGGCCTGTTCGTTTCCTTCATGAGCGGCAACTCGACCCGGATGGGCGTCAGCCTGGCCGATGGCCACTGGCATGACGCGGCGCAGGCATTGGGCCTGATCGCGCTGTTCGTGATCGGCGCGGCGCTCGGCAGCCTGATCGTGCTCGGCCGCGGCGCCAACCGCCAGCCATGGGTGCTGCTGGTGGAGGCGATGCTGCTCGCCGCTGCTGCGGTCAGCGACGCTCTGGGGTTTCCGAGCATTGCGATTGCCGCGATCGTGCTGGCGATGGGGCTGGAGAACGCGGTGTTCCAGATCGACGGCGGCGCCGGCCTCGGCCTTACCTACGTCACCGGCGCGCTGGTGAAGGCCGGACAGTTGATCGCGGCGGCACTCACCGGCGGCGCGCGCTGGGGCTGGATGCCGAACCTGTTGCTGTGGGCGGCGCTGGTGGCGGGTTCCGTGTGCGGCGCGCTGGCCTATCACTGGCTCGGCCTGGCGGCGATCTGGTTTGCCGCGGGCGCGGCTTTCGCCTTGAGTGCGATCTTGACACAGTCAGGCAGAACATAAATTGATCGCCATGGCCGGGTCTATCCCGGCCATCCACGTCTTTGAGCAAATAAAAAAGAAAGACGTGGATGCCGGGACAAGCCCGGGCATGACGAAGGATATTTTGTTGATGACCGCCATGACAAAACCCCGCGCCGCGTGTCTGATCGGATGGCCGGCGGCGCATTCGCGCTCGCCATTGATCCATCACACCTGGCTGCGCACGCTCGGGATCGAAGGCGGCTACACCATCGAGTCGGTTCCGCCGGAGGATGTCGCCGAGTTCATCACCCATCTCGCGCACCACGGCTTTGTCGGCGCCAATGTCACCATTCCGCACAAGGAGCGCGCACTGGTTTTGTCGATGCCGGACGAGCGCGCCAAGGCGGTCGGCGCCGCCAATACGCTGTGGTACGACGGCGATATCTTGCGATCGACCAACACCGACATCGAAGGATTCATCAACAATCTTGACGCCTGCGCAGCCGACTGGGACTCCGCTCCCGATGCGCTGGTGCTCGGCGCAGGCGGCTCGTCGCGCGCGGTCATCTTCGGGTTGATCGAGCGCGGCATTGCGCGCGTGCATCTCGCCAACCGTACCGCAGGCCGCGCGCAGGCGCTGGCGGATCAGTTTGGGCCGAAGGTCGTTCCCGTGGAGTGGAATCAAATCGACGACGTGCTGCCACGTGCGGGATTGTTGGTGAACACCACGTCGCTCGGCATGAAGGGACAGCCCGCGCTCGAGATCGACGTCGGCCTGCTTCCGCCGCAGGCCGTGGTGGCCGATCTGGTCTATGTGCCGCTCGAGACGCCGCTGCTTGCGGCGGCGCGGGCGCGGGGATTGAAGACCGCCGATGGGCTCGGCATGCTCCTGCATCAGGCGGTTCGCGGCTTCGAACTCTGGTTCGGGCAGCGCCCCGAGGTAACGCCGGAATTGCGCGCGCTGGTCGAGGACGACCTCACAAAGACTTGAGCCCGGAATATCGGCGTTTGGCAGGTGTCTTTCGTTAGACAGCCCTGCATCGGAGCCCAGCACATGCCGTCTCGCCGTACATCTTGGTCGCGCCCGCTCATCGCGCTCGCGATGGTCGCAACGTCCTCCCTAATGGCGCTTGCGCAGCAGACATCCCCCACGCGGGTGCGCGGCACCGTCGAAAGCGTCGATGGCGACACGCTCATGGTGAAGTCGCGCAGCGGCGAGGACGTCAAGCTGACGATGACCGGCGACCTGCGGATCGTCGGCATCACGAAAATTTCACTATCCGATATCAAGGTCGGTTCCTTCATCGGCACCACCACGGTGCCCGGGCCCGACGGCGGCAACAACGCGGTCGAGGTGCACGTGTTTCCGGAAGACATGCGTGGCACCGGGGAGGGCTCGCGGCCCTACGACCTGCGTCCCAACAGCTCCATGACCAACGCCACGGTCGCCGAGTCCGTGGTCGGCAATGACGGCCATACGCTGCTGATCAAATACAAGGACGGCGAGAAGAAAGTCGCCGTCGCGCCGGACACGCCGGTCGTGACCTACGTGCCCGCCGACAAGTCGGACCTCAAACCCGGCGCCAAGGTGATCGCCTTCATGAAGAAATTGTCGGACGGCTCGTTCGAAACCAACCGCGTCAGCGTCGGCCGCGACGGCCTCACACCGCCGATGTGAACGGGCGGCACCGGCATCTCAACGAGTCGTCCCCGCGAAGGCGGGGACCCATACGCCGTGCACTCTCGTTTTAAAGCGCACTGTTCGACCGGCAGCGTGCCAACGCAAACGCCGGTGGTTATGGGTCCCCGCCTGCGTGTTTGGTCC
>Ga0193726_1000082_pt1 | contig 167945 bp, 146 predicted proteins | sample H2c1metaG_FD_144928 | JGI IMG/M metagenome (GOLD analysis project Ga0193726, IMG submission 144928) | Soil microbial communities from a riparian zone of the East river system, Colorado, United States - H2c1 | ecosystem: Environmental > Terrestrial > Soil > Riparian zone | place: USA: East...
GCTGGGGCCCTTACGGCCGGCGGATGCTCGCCATCATCATCATGTCGATTGCCTTCTTTACCGCGCAGCATCACGTGTACGCGCTGATCGCGGTTCCGCAGGGCAATGAATGGCAGCTGATCATGTCCGGCGCCAAGCACGTCCATTTGGACGGCGCGCGCCCGCGCATCTTTGCCATCGCCTCCAATCCGGCGGATATTTCGACGGCGACGATTTACCACGACGAATTCGGTTCGCTGTCGACGAATTCCGAGTGGGTGCCGCGGGAGATGTTCAAGCGTGCCATGCACGATTTGCATCCGGAAATTGCCAATCTCGACTCGCGCTATGACTTCTCGTCGGGTTTTCAATTGCCCATCGACCAGCGCTTCGATGTCATCATCGACTTGCACAAGCTGCGCCAGTACTACATCGATAATTGAGCGCGGCTCACAACCCCAGATAATCGCTGACGCGCCCGTGGGCAATGGCGGCCTTGACGGCCAGCGGCCACAACGCGTGCAGCGGAATGTTCTTCATGCCCGTGATCGGCATGTCGAACCCGGCCGTGGGATTGAGGATGCGGTGTGCCAGCTGTGCGCCCATCGCCGTGGCCATCGCGACGCCGCGGCCGTTGTAGCCCAGGCAAATCAGGACTCCGTCGGCGGGTTCATGAACGTGCGGATAGTGGTCCGGCGTCATTGCCAGGCGCCCGCCCCAGGCATGCGTAAAGGGCGTATTGCCCAGGCACGGCCAAAGCGTGCGCGCGTACGACAGCAAGTGCGGAATCGCCGAGGTCGCCGCCACTTCGGAGCTAGGGCCGCGGCCGCCGATCAACAAACGCTGGCCCGCATCCACGCGGTAGTACACGGTCACGGTGCCGCTCTCGTAGAGCACCGCACGGCTCGGCATGACGGCGCGCGCAATGCTCTCGGGAAGCGCGGCGGTCGCCGCGATGGCGCCGAATAAGGGGACGATCGTGCGCCGCAAATTCGGCCACAGATCGTCGGTGTAGCCGTTGGTCGCCAGCACGACGTGCCGCGCCGAGACGCTCCCGTGCGCCGTGTCCACCATCCAGTCGGCGCCGCTCCTTCGCATGCCGAGGGCACGGGCGCCGCCGTACACGGCGGCCCCGGCGGCCTGCGCGGCGCGCGCCAGGCCTCGCGCATAACTCAGGGGGTTCACGTCTCCGCCGCGCCGGTCCAGCATCGCGAGCTGGTAGCGAGCCGTGCCGGTCGCCCGTTCGAGATCGCTGCCCTGGAGCAATTCGACCGGAGCGCCCCGGTGCCCCAGTTGCACCGCCGTCGCTCGAACCTGCGCCGCGTGCTTGGCGCGGACGGCCGCGCGCAGGGTACCGTTGCGGCGCGCATCACACCGAATCCCGTGACGCTCGATGAGACCGAAGACCAAAGCCGGCGCCGCGCCGGCGAGGGCATTCATACGCGCGCCCAAGTCCGGGCCGAAGTCCGTTTCCACCTGATCCGGGTCGAGCTTCAGACCGGGATTGACTTGACCGCCGTTGCGCCCAGACGCGCCCCAACCGGGCTGCTCGGCCTCCAGCACCACGACCTTGGCGCCCCGCTCCGCGAGATGCAGCGCCGTGGATAATCCCGTGATGCCGGCGCCGATCACGGCCACGTCGGTGCGCAGCTTCTGGTCGAGGGACGGAGCCGGCAGCGCGGGTTCAGCGGTCTCGAGATACAGATTCGGCATGAGATTGGTTGCTGCGCGCGGTAAGCTTCCGTCAATGATAGCCGAACCACTGCAGTGGGTATGCGCCGTCCTCGGCGCCCTGATGGTCGGCATTGCCAAGGCCGGCATCATGGGCTTGAGCCTTCTATCGGTCGCGCTGTTCACGCACGTATTCCCCAGCAAACAGGCCACCGGCTTGGTGCTGCCGCTGCTGATATTTGGCGATTTCGTCGCGGTGCTGGCCTACCGCGCCCACACTCAATGGCGCTATCTGTGGAGGCTCATGCCCTGGACGGCGGCCGGCGTGGTGCTGGGTTATGTAGCCCTCGGCCATATTTCCGACCAGAGCACGCGGACCCTGATCGGCGTGATCATCGTGTCCTTGTGCGTCCTGGGCTACTGGCGGCGGTATCTGACGGTACAGGCACCGGACGCGGCGGCACCCAAGCATTGGGCCGTGGCGGCGGCGATCGGCGTGGTCGCCGGCTTCATCACCTTGATTGCCAATGCGGCGGGACCTCTGATGGCGATCTACCTGGTCGCCATGCGCCTGCCGAAGATGCAATTCGTGGGCACGGCCGCCGTGTTCTTCATGGTGCTCAACCTCTTCAAGGTGCCCTTCATGGTCAAGCTCGGGCTGATCACGGCGCAGAGCTTCGAGTTCAATCTCATGTTGGCGCCGGCGGTGCTGATCGGAGCGTTCGCCGGCCGTTGGCTGTTGATCCGCATCAATCAGCAACTGTTCGAGAAGCTCGTCCTGGCCTTCAGCGCGATTGCGGGCCTGCTGTTGATCGTGTGACGCCGGCCCGCCGTCCTACTTGAATCTCTGCCCGAATTTCACGCCGAAGGTACGCGGCTGGTTCGGCAGGTTGTAGATGGCGACCGCTCCGCATTGCAGAACGTCGCATTCGGAATAGCGGTCCAGGATCGCGCGCTTGTCGAAGGCATTGCTCACGAACAGCTCGGCCGTCAAAGAATCCCTCTCGACCCCGGCCGAGAAATCCGCAACCGTATAGGCGGGTTCCTCTCCCAAGGCCTGCGAAGCGAGGTAGCGCAAGTCGGCGGTACGCGAACCGACATAAACCACCGAGCCTTGCACGTTGCCCTTGAAGCTGCCCATCGGGAAGGTGTAGCGCGCGGTGAGATCCCCCTTAAATTTAGGTACCACCGGCAGCCGCGTCCCCGAAGGCGCGTACTGTTCATTGTCGTCGATCACCGCCTGCGCCGGGCTGTAGCCGCTGCCGGGGCCGCATACGGACTGGTCGGAGCAATAGTCCTGCGTGAGCTTGGCGTCGAGCCAGGAGATGCCGGCCGTCAAGGTCAGATTCTGCGTGGCCGCGTACTCCAAATCCATTTCCGTGCCTTTGATCTCGGCTTGGCCCGCGTTCGCAATAATGGTGAGCGCATTCGCACCCAGATAGGAGAATTGGAAATCTTTCCATTTTTCGAGGAAGAACGCACCGTTGAAGCGCAGCCGGTTGTCGTCCCAGGCCGTCTTCCAGCCGAATTCAAAGTTGGTCAGGAAGTCCGGCTTGTAGGGCGGCAGCGTGCCGCCGCCGTTGCGGTTGACCCCGCCCGGACGGAAACCCTTTGAATAAGTCGCATAGATCATATGATCCTTGTCGAACTTATAGGTGAGGTTCACCTTGGGAGAGGTTCCCGAATCGGTGGTGCGGCCGTTCAAGTCCTGGCACGGCGCGCCGTGGAACGGCACGAAGGGCGTGAAGCAGGTGGCAATGCCCTCGTGCGAGCTGTAATTGTCACTGAAGCCGTAAAAGCCCTGCAGAGTATTGTCATATCGGAAGTAGCGAATACCCGCGTTCGCCGTCAGATTGCTCAAGATGTCGTAGGAGAATTCTCCGAAGACGGCCGAATCGCGATCCACGCGCTCCTGATCCGTGAGCCACAGTGTTCCGGGCCAGCCAGGGATGGACAACGCGTCCGACAGGGGATCGCCGTTGTTCACCACATAGTCCTGCAGGATTTCGTGCACCTGGCGCTGAAAGAAAACGCCGCCGACGAATCGAAAGGGGTAATCCTTCGGCGAGGACACGCGCAACTCATTGCTGATCTTGCTGTAATGATCCGTGCCGACGATGTGCTGCGCATCGTTGATGAGTTTGCCGGCGTTGTCCACGAAAGAGGCGCCATAGGCGGCGTTGTAGTACAACGAATAATCGGTGTAGTCCGACGACTCATGGGTGTTGCGCGTCAGATAGGCGCCCGCATAGACAATGTCGAAATTGCTGATCTTGCCTTCGACGGTCAGCGAGGATTGCACCCACGAGTCGTGCAGGGTCTCCGGAAAATACTGTTGAATCTGCAGATCGCCGAGTGCCGGGTTGTACGCGAAATTTCCGTTGACCTGGGTGTCCTGGCCCATGATGGTGGGCGTGATCGTCCAGCTGTCGTTCAAATCAACTTTGAGCGCGGCGCGGCCGCCCCGGGTATCGACGTCGTTGAAATCCTTCCGGACGTAAGCTGCGTTGTTGAACGGGATATTACCCGTGGGAAAGACGACCGAGCCGGCCACGTTGTCGATGTAGCCCGCCTTGTGCTCATCCCAGGCGACCAGGCGCACCGCCGAATTGGCCGTGAGCGGCAAATTCACGAAGGCCTCGACCGTGTAGCCGATGCCGCCGTGGGCCACCGTATTGCCCTCGACGTCGTAGCCTGCTTGAAAGCCGCTCGGATCGGGTTTGTTGGTGATGATGCGGATCGTGCCCGCCTCGGAACTCGCCCCATACAGAGTTCCCTGGGGGCCGTTCAAGACTTCGACGCGCTGGATATCGTAGATATGGATATCGAGGTTGCCGTCGATGGTTGTCACCGGCTGCTCGTCCAAGTACATGCCCACGCTGGGCAGCGAGCCTGAATGGTTGCCGTCGCCGTCGCTCACCACGCCGCGAATATAGGTGTGCTCAAATCCCGGCCCCGCGCTCTGAAACGAGACGCTGGGAAGATACTTGACGTAATCGTCGAAATTGGAGATATGCAGTTCTTCGAGCTTGGTGGCGCTGAGCGCCTGAATGCTGATCGGCACGTCCTGCAGGTTTTCTGTTCTCTTCTGAGCGGTCACCACGACCTCTTCCAAGGTCGTCGTCGTTTCGCTGGTATCCGCGGCCGCGGCATGCGCCAAGGGACTGCAGGCGAGCAGCGCCGATGCGAGAGGCAGCATCTTCCTGATTTGGGGTCCGCGGCTAATCGCTTGAATACGCCGCAATTTTCGCAGTCGACTACGAGTCATCTGATCATCCCCTTATGGTCTTGGCGCCGCTCCCGCCCCAAGAGTATGACATTCCCGTGAATTATCAAAATTCCGGCGCCCCCGGATAGGCATCGAGCACCGATCCCAACGCAAGCTTCAGCGGACCCAGCCAGGGCTCGAAGCGGCGCCACTGATCGACCCCCTCGCGGAAAATGGGTTGACGCACCTGCTGCGAACTCGCCGTGCGTACCGAACGGCTGTTTTCATAAAAGCGCAGGCAGCTCTCTTCAAAGGGCAATCCGCAATATTCGAGCAATCGACGTACCTCTTTCTCCGTGTCCTCGATCATCGATTCGTAGATCACCCGGTGGATCCGGCCCGGCACGACCGAATCGAAGTGCGCCATGTGCTCGACGTAGTCGCGATAGTAGCGGCCGATGTCTTCCAGGCTGTATGAGAAATATTGTCCGCGCGCGAAATGCTGCTTGAACCCGGAAAAGCAGCAGCCCAGGGGATGGCGGCGCGCATCGATGATTTTGGCATTGGGCAGCGTCAAGAGAATGATGTCGAGGTGCGCGAAGTTGTTGGGCATTTTGTCAATGAAGTACGGCGCCGCCGTCCTGCGTTGAATGCGCGTGCCCGCCAGATAGCGCTCTCCCAACGCGCGGCATTCAGCGGCGCTCGAGGCCGCCAGCACCTCCGAGTAGCCTGCTGCCTGCGATTTCTTGGCGATATCGAACAGACTCTTGGCGATGGCGGGAATGTCCGGCAGCTCCATCGTGCCCTCGACCTGCGAGTGACTCGATAGGATCTGTTCGATCAGTGTGGAGCCCGCACGGGGCAGGCCGACGATGAATATGGGGTCCGGGGCGGCGGCGCCATAACCCAAGCGTGCCTCCAAGAATTGCGGGGTGATGAGCGACCGGCAGCGCCGCAGCCGCGCCGCGATGTCATCCGCGTCATAGATGATCTGAGAACGCCTCAGCCGATTGCCTTCGGCGTAGTGCTCGAATGCACGGGTATAGTCGCGCGCATCCTCCAGCGCCTTCCCCAGCGCAAAATGCAGGTGAAAGCGATCCTCTTCCGATAGGTCGGTCCGCGCCAGCTGTCCGGTCATAGCTTGCAATTCAGATGCTGCGAAATGCACGGTCTTCAGATTGGCAAGGCTCCAGTACGCCTCCCCCATACCGGGACTGAGCGCGATGCTCTTGCGGTAGGCATCGATGCTCTCGGCCTCGCGGCCCTTGGTTTTCAACGCATGGCCATAGCACATCCAGATCTTCGGATGCTGTGAGTGGTTGGCGAGCACTCCTTCGTAGATCTGGATGGAGTCGTCCAGCTCGCCGATCCTGGCCAGGATCGCCGCTTTCAAATTGTTGTAGCCGGGATTTTGCGGCTCGGCCGCGAGCAGATTGTCGACTTCGCGCAGCGCGGCCTCCGGCTTGTTCTGACGGTGCAGGACAATGGCATAGTTGTGGCGCGCGCCGCTGAAGCTCGGCGCGAGCTCGAGGCAACGCAGCAGCAGCTTTTCCGCGTCTTGATAGCGCTGCAGCCGTGCCGCGACTTCCGCGAACATGCGGATCGCCGCGACATCGGTCGGATATTTCTTCAGATGGGCACGCAGCAGTGCCTCGGCTTGCGGAATCTGGTTGTCGCAGAGCGCCGCGGCCGCCTTGAGCAAGTTTGGATCCTTGGTGGAAGCTCTGATGTTCTGCGCGTAGGCGGCATCGGCGCCCCGCGCATCGCCCGCCGTCGTCAATTGATCGCCGAGTGCACGCCAGGCATCCGCCATGTCGGGCTTGAGCGCCACCGCTCGCAGCAAGGCGCTCTGAGCGGCGACGGCGTGCCCCATCCGGTCGCACGCCAACGCGAGCTCATAATGCGCCAGCGCCCATTGGGGATGGGCGGCGGCCAGGCTCTGCAGCACCTGCAGAGCACCGGCCGCGTCCCCGCCGGTGCGGCGCGCGACGCCCAGCAGCAGCAGAGCCAGAGGCTGATTGGGGACGGCCTTGAGGATTTCGGCGGCCTGTTCCGCCGCCAGCGCGGGATCACTCTCCAATAGCCGCGCGGCGTTGCGCACCGCGGCCTCAACCGAACCGACGGACTCAGCCGTGCTCATTTATACTTCGTCCTCCACTTCCCATGATTTTCCGGCGCCATGAGCGGGCAAAGGTGTAGCGTAGCGGTTTGGATACACCAATAGGGGATGATTGCGACATGCAGTACCAGGGCATATTCGGTCTGATTGTCTTGATCGCCGACGTATGGGCGATCGTCAACATCTTCCAAAGCAGTGCGGATACCGGCGGCAAGGTTCTGTGGACCGTCGTCGTGATCGTCCTGCCCGTGCTCGGATTCATACTCTGGTATTTCCTGGGTCCGAAAACCGGCAAGGCGTAGCGCGGCTGTTGATATATACAGGGTAGGAATGCGTCCACGTAGACATGAGCGCCACAGCCTGGGCGGGGTTGGCTGGCTGCGCGCCAGCGTGTTGGGCGCGAATGACGGCATTGTATCGACCTCCAGTTTGATCCTCGGGGTCGCGGCGGCGCACGCCTCCCAGGCCAATATCTTGCTCAGCGGCACGGCGGCGCTGGTCGCCGGCGCCATGTCGATGGCGACCGGTGAATATGTTTCCGTGCATTCGCAGGCGGACACCGAAGCCGCCGCTCTCGCCCAGGAGCGCGCCGAATTGGAGGTGGATTTCGCCGGCGAGCGGCGCGAACTGACTGAAATCTATGTGCGCCGCGGGCTCGATAAGAAACTCGCCGCGCAAGTGTCGGCGCAACTCATGGCGCACGACGCCTTGGGGTCGCATGCGCGCGATGAACTGGGATTGACGTCGAGCGCCAAAGCACGGCCGTTGCAGGCCGCGCTGGCGTCGGCCGCCAGCTTTTCGGTCGGCGCCGTGCTGCCGCTCACCGTCGCAGCATTGGCGCCGCCGCGCTACTTGATGAGCGCGACGGTGAGCGTGTCGCTGCTCTGCCTGCTCATCCTCGGCGGCTGGTCGGCCAAGGTCGGCGGCGCCGATGTGCGCACCGGTGCGTTGCGCGTGACTTTTTGGAGCGCGCTCGCCATGGCGGTCACCGGTCTGGTCGGCGCGCTTGCCGGAGCGCTGGGTTGAACCGCCGCATCGTATTGGCTCAGCGTCCGCAGCCCGCGGCCACTCTGGACTCCTTTCGCCTGGAAACCGCGCCGATGCCGGTCCCGGCTCACGGGGAAGTGCTGCTGCGCTCGCTGTGGCTGTCGCTGGACCCCTATATGCGCGGCCGCATGAGCGATGCTCCCTCGTATGCAGCGCCGGTGGCTCTGGGCGAGGTGATGACGGGACAAACGGTGTCGCGGGTCGACGCCTCGCGGCACCCCGACTATCGGACCGGCGATCTGGTGTTGGCGATGGCCGGTTGGCAGGAATTTGCGGTTTCCGATGGGCGCGGTCTCATGCGCTTGCCGGCCGGTCTCGCGCAGCCATCATGGGCTCTTGGGATCCTCGGCATGACGGGCTTCACGGCCTACATGGGCCTGCTCGACATCGGCAAGCCGCGGTCGGGCGAGACGGTGGTGGTCGCGGCCGCGACCGGCGCTGTGGGTTCGGCCGTCGGTCAGATTGCGAAATTGCAGGGTTGCCGGGTCGTGGGCATTGCCGGCGGCGCCGAGAAATGCCGCTGGGCCGTCGATGAACTGCGCTTCGACGCCTGCGTCGATCATCGCTCGCCGGCGCTTGCCGAGCTGTTGGCGGCGGCCTGTCCCCGCGGCATCGACGTCTATTTCGAGAACGTCGGCGGCAAGATATTCCGCTCCGTGGTGCCGCTGTTGAACACGCATGCGCGAGTTCCCGTATGCGGTCTCATCGCCCACTACGATACCGAGGCGCGGCCCGCCGAAACGGATTGGGCGCCGACCTTGATGCGCACCATCTTGGTGAAGCGCATCACGCTGCGCGGATTCATCATTTACGACGACTACGGACCGCGATTCGGCGAATTCCTGTCCTCGATGCAGGGATGGTTGAACGAGGGGCGCATCAAGTACCGCGAGGACATCGTCCACGGTTTGGACAATGCCCCGCAGGCCTTTCTCGGATTATTGGCGGGCCGCAACTTCGGCAAGCTCGTGGTCTGCCTGGACGACGCGCAAGGAGCCCGCGCTTGACGGGCGGCCCGCGGTCAACCCCAATCGCACTGCTCAGTGTCGCGCAGATGACCGAGGCCGATCGTGCGGCGATTGCCGCCGGCATCCCGGGATCAGTCCTGATGCAAAACGCCGGTGATGCGGTGGTGCGCGAGATCACGCGCCGCTGGTCGCCGCGCCCCGTCAGCATCCTGTGCGGACCGGGCTACAACGGCGGCGACGGATTCGTCGTGGCCGTCGGGCTGGCGCAGCGCGGTTGGCCGGTTCGAGTGGGCTTGCTGGGAACACGGGACAACCTGCGCGGCGACGCGCGCACGCACTCGGAGCGCTGGACCGGTGCGGTCGAACCGGTGAGCACCGCAATCCTCGACGGCGCGGCGCTGATCGTCGATGCGCTCTTTGGATCGGGACTGAATCGGCGGCTCGAGAATCACGTGGCCGCCACGCTGGCGTCCGTCACGCAACGCGCATTGCCGCTGGTGGCCATCGACATTCCGAGCGGCGTCATGGGCGATAGCGGCGCGTGCGAAGGCGCGGCGCCGGCGGTCTGCACCGTCACCTTCGCGCGCAAGAAGCCGGGCCATGTCTTGCTGCCGGGCCGGGATGCGTGCGGCGAGGTGGTGGTGGCCGATATCGGTATTCCGTCCGACGCCATCGATTCACTGGCCATCGACACCTGGGAAAACGACCCCGCCTTGTGGCGGGCGCAGCTGCCGCACACGAAGTCCTCTTCGAACAAGTACACGCGGGGCCATGCGCTGCTGTGGGGCGGCTATCCCATGACGGGCGCGGCCCGCATGGCGGCACGTGCCGCCGCCCGCGTGGGCGCGGGCTTGACGACGATCGCCGTGCCGCAGATTGCATTTCCCCTGTACGCCGCCGCCTTGACCAGCATCATGGTGCAGCCGCTGACGCGCGACGGCGACTTCACGCAGTTACTCTCCGATCCGCGCTACACCGCATGCCTGATCGGACCCGGGGCGGGCGTGAGCGACGCCACCCGCCGCACCGCGCTCGAACTCCTCGGCTGGGCGCGGCCGGTGCTGCTCGATGCGGACGCCATTTCGGTCTTCGCCGCCCGGGCGGAGGAGTTGGCGCGCGCCATCCAAGGACCCTGCGTGATGACGCCGCACGACGGCGAGTTCGCGCGGGTCTTCGAGTCACGCGGCGACAAGCTGCAGCGAGCGCGAGCGGCCGCGCGGCAAAGCGGCGCCGTCATGGTGTTGAAAGGAGCGGATACGGTGATTGCGGCTTCCGACGGCCGGGCCGTCGTCAATACCAATGCACCGGCCAGCCTGGCCACGGCGGGTTCCGGCGATGTGCTCAGCGGCTTGATTCTTGGTCTGCTGGCGCAGGGGATGGATGCATTCATGGCCGCCGCGGCAGGCGTTTGGATGCATGGCGCAGCCGCCGCCGAGTTTGGCCCCGGCCTGCTGGCCGAAGACCTGCCGGATCTCGTGCCCGGCGTGCTGCGGCTCCTGGAGCTCGAGTGACCGGCCGTCCATGAACGCCTGGTTTCCGCGAATCACCCTCCATTCGCTGATCGTCGCGATCAGTGTGCTCACCTACGTCCTCACCACGCGCGCGGAACGCGAGCGGCGGCCGCCGTCCATCGCGATTGCGTGGGTTCTCGGGATGATCGCGGTGCCCTATCTGGTATTGCCCACCTATCTTTTCTTCGGCCGCCGCAAATTGCCGCGCAAGGTCCTGCGATGGTCCGGAATCGGTTCGCACTGCGTACACTGGGCCGAGGACTTGATCGAAAGTTTCGGCCTGCCGCCCTGTGCGCCGGCGGCGGTTCGCCTGCATCAGGACGGTGATGAATCCGCCGCGGCGTTGTTCGCCGCCATGGCGGGCGCACGCCGGCGCCTGGACATCTCCACTTATATTCTCGGCGACGACGCATTCGGCCGCGAGGCGATGCGCTGCATGATGGAGAGCGCGCAACGCGGCGTGCAAGTCAGATTGCTGGTCGACGGCTTCGGCGCGCTCCAGCTGCCGCGCGGATGCTTCAAGCAATTGAATTCCGCGGGCATCGAAACGGCGATCTTCAGCCCGCTGTTCGCGCGCAAGACTCAGGGCCCGCGCAATTTGCGCAATCACCGCAAGATGGTCATCGCCGACGGCGGGCGGCTGTGGGCGGGCGGCAGAAATCTCGCCGCCGAATACTTCGTCGGCGCCAAGGGCGCAAAGCCGTGGCGCGATTTATCCTTCGATCTGCAAGGACCGGTGGCGGCGGCCGCCGCCGCTCAATTCGAGGCCGACTGGGTGGCGGCGGGCGGGCGGCCCGCTGCGCTTGCCGCCGCGCAGGACAGCCTCGCAGCGCCCGGCAGCGCCGCCAGCCGCGCGCAATTTCTACCCAGCGGTCCGGACCAGGCCGAGGACACCGTGCACGCCCTGCTCATCGACGCCTGCTTTCATGTACGCGAACGCGTGCTTGCTGTGACGCCCTACTTCGTCCCCGACGCCGCCCTGGAAACGGCACTGCGCTTGGCGGCCCGCCGCGGCGTGAAGATTGATCTGTGCATTCCGGCGGTCTCGAATCACCGCCTGGCTGATTTCGTGCGCAACCGTGCGTTGCGCGCGCTCAGCAACGCCGGCGTCAACATCCACTTGCTGCCGTATATGAACCACGCGAAGGCGGTGGTGTTCGATGAGTCCCTCGCCGTCTCCGGATCGGTCAATCTGGATTCGCGCAGCCTGCTGCTCAACTATGAGTGCGCGGTCGTCTTCTATGGCACGGCGGAAATCGGCTGGCTGGCAAACTGGATCCGTGCCCTGATCCCCGAAGCACGGCCCTTCGATTCCCGGCCGCCCGGACTATGGCGCGATATCGGTGAAGGATTGCTCCTGACCGTTGCCTATCAGCTGTAATGGGCGCGTAACCGTAGGAGAATACCTACATCCGATAATTGATCGGCTACGGCTGACGCATAGTATCCTTGGGCTCGAGCCGCTAAAGCGTATTGGTAGGTACGATGGAGTTTAAGGACTACTACAAGGTCATGGGAGTGGCGCGCGACGCCACCGAGGCGCAGATCAAGCAGGCCTACCGCAAGCTCGCTCGCAAATACCACCCGGATGTCAGCAAGGAGAAGGACGCGGAAGCCCGCTTCAAGGAAGTCGGCGAGGCCTACGAGGTCCTCAAGAGTCCCGAAAAGCGCGCCGCCTACGATCAGCTGGGCCAGGGGCCTCGGCCCGGCGAGGATTTTCGCCCGCCCCCCGATTGGGGCGCCGGCTTCGAATTCAGCGGCGCGGGCGGCCGCGAATCGGACTACAGCGATTTCTTCGAGTCGTTGTTCGGGGCACAGGGACGAGCCGGAGCACGCGGCGGCCGCGGCGGCTTCCAAGCCGGCCGGGGCGCATTCCATGATGCACGCGGCGAGGACCATCACGCCAAGGTGCTGCTGGATCTCGACGCCACGCTGCAGGGCGGCGCCCGGCAGCTCTCCTTGCGCCTCCCTGAATTCGATGCCGACGGCAGACTGGCGTCAAAGGAACGCGTGCTCAATGTTCAGGTGCCGAAGGGTATCCTTGCCGGTCAGCACATCCGCCTCGCGGGCCAGGGCGCGCGCGCGGCGGGCGACGGAGCGCCCGGGGACTTGTTCATCGAAGTCGAATTCCAGCCGCATCCCCTGTATCGAAACGACGGGCGTGATTTATATCTCGAACTGCCCGTGGCTCCCTGGGAGGCTGCGCTCGGCGCCACGGTGAAGACGCCGACTCCCACCGGCATCGTGGACTTGAAGATACCGGCGGCCTCGCATGCCGGCAGCAAACTGCGCCTGAAAGGCCGCGGCATACCCGCATCCCCGCCCGGCGATTTTTACGTCACTCTGCAGATAGCGCTGCCGGCCGCCAATGACGACAAGGCCAAAGCGGCGTACTCGGCCATGGCCGCGGCTCTGCCCTTCAACCCCCGCGTGCACCTCGGAGTCTAAGACGTGAGTTCACCGCAAAACGCACCTCTACCCGGCGCCATTGTCGAGGAATCCGCGCTGCTCACCGTCCATGACCTGAGCCGCATATGCGCGGTCGACGAACAGCACATCGTGGAGCTGGTCGACGAGGGCGTGCTCAGCGTCATCGAGATCGGCCCTTCCGAGTGGCGTTTCAGCGGCACCGCGCTGCGGCGCACGCGCCTGGCGCTGCGCCTCGAACGCGACCTCGAACTCAATCTTGCGGGCGTCGCGCTGGCGCTGGACTTGATGGAAGAATTGGAGCGCTTGCGGCGCGAGTTGCAGGCACGGCAATGAACGCAGCGCAATCCGACGCCTTCGTGTTCTTCGGCGCCACCGGCGACCTTGCGCACAAGAAGATCTTTCCGGCCTTGTATGCCATGGTCCGCAGCGGCAGTCTCGACATGCCCATCATCGGCATGGCGCGCGCCGGCTGGACCTTGGACAAGCTCAAACAGCGTGCCCGCGAGAGCATCCAAGAGGCCGGCGACTTCGACCCCGCCTGCTTCGACAAATTGGCCGGGAAATTGCGCTACGTCGGCGGCGACTACTCGGACCCCACGACCTTCACCCGCTTGAAGCAGGCGCTGGGCGACGCGGTCCGCCCCATCCACTACCTGGCAATACCGCCCAGCATGTTCGGCAGCGTCGTGCAGGGACTCGCGAAGTCGGGCTGTGCCGACCACGCCCGCGTCATCGTGGAGAAGCCCTTCGGCCGCGACCTCGCGACTGCGCAGTCGCTCGACCGCACCCTGCACCAGGTTTTCGCGGAGCCCTCCGTGTTCCGCATCGATCATTACCTCGGCAAGGAGGCAGTGCAGAACATCCTGTATTTCCGCTTCGCCAATACGTTTCTCGAGCCGATTTGGAATCGTCACTACGTGCGGGACGTTCAGATCACCATGGCGGAGCAATTCGGGGTGCAGGGCCGCGGCGCGTTCTACGAAGAAGTCGGCGCCATCCGCGACGTGGTGCAGAATCATCTGCTGCAAGTCATTGCATTGCTCGCCATGGATCCGCCCACCGGGCATGAACCGGAAGCCATGCAGGCGGAAAAGCTGCGCTTGTTCCGCGCGATGCGCCCCCTCGATCCGGACGAGGTCGTGCGCGGTCAATTCAAGGGCTACCGCGACGAGCCCGGCGTGGCCAAGGACTCGCAGATCGAGACTTTTGCCGCGCTGCGCCTGCACATCGACACCTGGCGTTGGGCCGGCGTCCCGTTCTACATCCGGGCGGGAAAGTGCCTGCCCCTGAGCGCCACGGAAGTCACGGTGACTCTCAAACGTCCGCCGCTCGCGGTCTTCGATCCCAACGACGATATGCCCGCGAACTATTTCCGCTTGCGCCTGAGCCCCGAAGTGGTGATCAGCGAGGGGGCGCTGGTGAAGCGCAACGGCGAGCAGATGCGCGGCGAGGCCGTCGAGCTGGTCGCCCGCCACCGCTCCGAGACTGAGAAATCGCCCTACGAACGTTTGCTGGGAGATGCCATTTGCGGCGACACGTCGCTGTTCACCCAGGACGAATGCGTGGAAGCCGCTTGGCGGGTGGTCGATCCGGCGTTGAAGACGGAGCGGCCGGTCCTACAATACGAATCAGGCACCTGGGGTCCACCGCCGGCGGCGGCCGTGGTGACCAACGGCGACGCGTGGCACGATCCGAAGCCCGAGACGACGCAGCCGTGCTGAACCTCGACGAGCTGGTTTTTCTATTGGACGTCGACAACACCTTGTTGGACAACGACCGTTTTGCCGCGGATCTGGGCGACCGTTTGGAGCAGGCGTTCGGCGCCTCCGAACGGGCGCGCTATTGGGCGATCTTCGGCCGGTTGCGCGACCAACTCGGACTCGCCGACTACCTCGCCAGCCTGCAGGCATTTCGCACCGGACTCGACGACCATCCGGAATTGCTGGCAATGTCGGAGTATCTGTTGGAGTATCCCTTCGCGGCACGGCTGTTCCCGCGCGCACTCGAGGCGGTGACGCACTTGAGCACCCTCGGTCTTCCGGTGGTGCTGTCGGATGGCGACATCGTTTTTCAACCGCGTAAGATCCAGCGCGCGGGCATATGGGACGCGGTGGACGGCCGGGTGATGATTTATCTGCACAAGGAACGCGTGCTCGACCATATGATGCAGCGCTACCCGGCGAATCACTATGTAATGGTCGACGACAAGCCGAGTTTATTGGCCGCCATGAAATCGATTCTCAAGAATACGCTGACGACGGTGTTTGTGCGCCAGGGGCACTATGCGCTCGCTGCGGAGGCAAAGACGGCGGATCCGCCGCCGGACCTGACCATCGAACGCATCGGCGATCTGATCAACCACACTCTTTCCGACTTTCAGGAACGCTCATGACAAGCACGAAAACCCTGCACGATTTGGGTCAAAGTCTCTGGCTGGACAACATCACGCGAGAGATTCTCGACAACGGCACCTTGCGGCGCTACATCGAGGAGTTTTCGATCACCGGACTCACCTCCAACCCCACCATTTTCGATGCAGCGATCGGCAACACGCCGGCGTACGACGGCAGCATTCGCCAAAAGGCCCAAGCCGGCCTCGCCGGCGAGGAGCTGTTCGTCGAGCTGGCGCTGGAGGACTTGCGCCGCGCCGCCGATCTATTTCGGCCGGTGTTCGACCGGACTCGGGGAATCGACGGCTGGGTGTCGATGGAAGTCTCGCCGCTGCTCGCCAACGATACCAAGACCACGATCGATGCCGCATTGCGCATCCATAAGCAGGCAAACCGTCCGAATCTGTACGTCAAGATTCCAGGAACCCCCGCCGGCGTGCCGGCGATCGAAGAAGCCATATTCGCGGGGGTGCCGGTCAATGTCACCCTGCTGTTCTCCCGCGAACAGTATTTGAGCATCGCGGAGGCCTACCTGCGCGGCATCGAACGGCGCATCGCGGCGGGACTCGATCCGCGTGTGAATTCGGTGGCATCGCTGTTCGTGAGCCGTTGGGACGGAGCCGTCGCCGATAAGGTGCCGCCGCCCTTGCGCAATCGCCTAGGCATCGCCATTGCCGGGCGCACCTATCGGGCCCACGGTGAATTGTTGGCCAGCCCGCGCTGGCGCGCCCTCGAAGCCGCCGGTGCGCGCAAGCAGCGCATGCTGTGGGCCAGCACCGGAACCAAGGATCCGAAGGCCTCGCCGAGCCTGTATGTCGAGGCCTTGGCGGCGCCGGACACCATCGACACCATGCCGGAGAAGACCCTCCTGGCATTCGCCGTCGGCGGAGCCGTCAAAGCCGCGATGGCGCAGGACGGCGGCGACGCCGAACAAGTGCTGGCGCAATTTGCGGCCGCCGGCATCGACATCGACGCCCTCGCCGCCCGCCTGCAAACGGACGGCGCGGACTCTTTCGTCAAATCCTGGCGCGAACTCATGAAGCGGATCGCCGAGAAAAGCGCGGCCCTGGCGACGTCTTGAGTCCGAAGATCGATCCGCTCGCGGGGCATGCCGCGCCGGCCGCCTCGCTGGTGGACATACCGCGGCTCATCACGGCCTACTACAGCGAGCGGCCGGATCCGTCGATCGCCGCGCAACGGGTCGCCTTCGGCACGTCCGGTCACCGCGGCTCCTCGTTCGACTCGGGATTCAACGAATACCACGTGCTCGCGATCAGCCAGGCCATCTGCGAGTATCGGCGGCAGAAGGGCATCGATGGTCCCCTATTCATCGGCTACGACACTCATGCGTTGTCGGCGCCGGCGTTTGCCACCGCCCTCGAGGTTCTGAGCGCGAACGGCGTGGAGCTGATGATCTCGGCCGGCGACGAATACACGCCGACGCCGGCGGTTTCGCACGCCATCCTGACCTACAACCGCGGCCGCCGCTCCGGGCTCGCCGACGGCATCGTCATCACGCCCTCGCACAATCCGCCGGATAGCGGCGGCTTCAAATACAACCCGCCGAACGGCGGGCCCGCGGACTCCGACGTAACCAAGGGTATCGAGACCCGGGCAAACGAGCTGCTGCGAACGGGCGCCGGATCAATCGGCAGAATCGGGTTCGCCGCGGCGCGGCGCGCCGGCACCACCCACGCTCACGACTACCTGCGGACCTACGTCGACGACCTCGGTGCGATCCTCGATCTCGATGTCATACGCGGTTCGCGCATCCGCATGGGGGTCGACCCGTTGGGCGGCGCCGGCGTGCATTACTGGGCGCGCATCGCCGAGGTACATCGCCTCGACCTGACCGTGGTCAATGAGGAAGTCGATCCCACGTTTCGTTTCATGACCCTGGATTGGGACGGCAAGATCCGCATGGATCCCTCCTCGCCGTATGCCATGCAGCGGCTCATCGGTCTGAAGGATAAGTTCGACATTGCCTTTGCCTGCGATACTGACCACGATCGACATGGCATCGTCACCGCCGGCAGCGGCTTGCTGCCGGCGAATCACTACCTCGCCGTCGCCATCGACTACTTGTTTCGGCATCGAACGCGCTGGCGGGCGGACGCGGCGGTCGGCAAGACGGTGGTGAGCAGCGCCATGATCGACCGGGTGAGCAAGCGGCTCGGCCGCACCCTGTACGAGGTGCCGGTTGGGTTCAAGTGGTTCGTGAACGGACTGGTGGACGGCAGCTTGGGTTTCGGCGGAGAAGAAAGCGCCGGCGCCTCGTTCAGCCGTCTCGACGGCAGCGTCTGGACCACGGACAAGGACGGTATCGTGCCCGCACTGCTGTCGGCTGAGATCACCGCGCGCACCGGGCGCGACCCCGGCGCCGCCTACCGCACCCTGACCGAGGAAATGGGCGCCGTTTTCGCCAACCGCGTGGACGCTCCGGCCAATGCCGAGCAGAAAAAGCAGCTCGGCATGCTGAATGGCGCACAGGTGCGAAGTCAAGAACTCGCCGGCGAGCCGATCGACCAGGTTCTCACCTCGGCGCCCGGCAACGGCGCGCCGATCGGCGGCCTCAAGGTCATCTCCCGCGGCGGCTGGTTTGCCGCGCGGCCGTCGGGCACCGAGGATATCTACAAGATCTACGCTGAGAGCTTCCGTGATGCCGGCCATCTGAGCCGCCTCATCGCCGAGGCGCAGCTCATCGTCGATGCCGCGCTCGCCGGCGCCTGAGGCCCCCGTGCAGGCGCGCGACGATGCCACCTTGAGCGACACGGCCAAGCGCCTGCTGCCATGGCTGGTGGCGGTCGGTTTCTTCATGGAATCGCTGGACACGACCATCTTGAACACGGCCGTGCCCGCCATCGCTGCAGCGCTCAAGGTGCCGCCCTTGAGCATGAAGGCCGTGCTCGCGAGCTACACCCTGAGTCTCGCCGTGTTCATTCCCATCAGCGGCTGGATGGCCAATCGATTCGGCACACGGCGCGTGTTTGCGTCCGCGATCGGCATATTTACCCTGGGCTCATTTCTCTGCGGCATCTCCAGCGAGATTCACGTGCTGGTGGCCTGCCGCATTTTGCAGGGCTGCGGCGGCGCCATGATGCTGCCGGTCGGACGTCTCACGATGGTGCGCAGCTTTGCCAAGTCCGAACTCATCGCCGCCATGAGTTTCGTCGCCATGCCGGGTTTGATCGGACCCATGCTGGGACCTCTGCTCGGCGGCGCGATCATCGCTTACTTTCATTGGAGCGTCATATTCTTCGTCAACATTCCCATCGGCCTGTGCGGTCTGTACATGGTCTATCGGCATTTGCCCAACTATCGCGAGCAGCGCAACTATCCGCTGGACATCGTCGGCTTGGTGCTGTTCGGCTCCGGCGTTTCGCTGCTGTCCTACGTTCTCGAAGTATTCGGCGAGACCAGCCTGAGCGGGCGCGAAGTCATCGGCTTGCTGATCATCGCCGCCGCGCTGCTCGGCGCCTACGGCCTGCACACCACGCGCACAGCGCACCCGCTGCTGCGCCTGGGGCTGCTGCGGATCCGCAGCTTTCGCGTCGCCGTGAGCGGCAATCTATTCACCCGCCTGGGGATTGGCGGCATCCCCTTCCTGCTGCCGCTGCTGTACCAAGTCGGCCTCGGCTTCTCGCCCATTCAGTCAGGCTTGCTCATCATGCCCCAGGCGCTGGCCGCCATGAGCTTGAAGCTCACCATGCCGCACATCTTGAAGAAATTCGGTTTCCGCAAGGTGTTGATCGTCAATACCATCACGCTGGGATTGATGATCTTCCTGTTCTCGACCATCGATACCGCCACGCCGGTATGGCTGATCGTGCTGATGGCCTTCACCTACGGTTTCCTCACCTCGCTGCAATACACCAGCATGAACTCCCTGGCGTACGCCGATGTCGGCGCGCGCGAAGCCAGCGGCGCCAGCACCATCGCCAGCACCGTTCAGCAAATGGCGGTGAGCTTCGGCGTGGCGACCGCCTCGTTGGCCGCGGCGCTGTTCGTCCCCGACCGGGTGCACGCCAACGGTCCGGAGATGATTCACGGCATTCATCAGGCCATGCTGGCACTCGGCGCCCTGACCATCGTATCGACCATCGTATTCAGCCGGCTCAAGAGCAGCGACGGCAATGCGGTCAGCCTGCACAAGACCGAGTTGCCGAGCGGGTGAGGCGCGTTGACGCGCGGCGCCGAGGGCCGTGCGATTATTCCGATTTGATCGCGTGGCCGCCGAATTGATTGCGCATGGCCGCCAGCAGCTTGTCGGTAAAAGAATCCTTGTCGCGGGAGCGCAGCCGCTCCAGCAATGACAGGGTGATCACCGATGCGGGCACGCCCAGTTCGATGGCCTCGGCCACGGTCCAGCGGCCTTCGCCGGAATCGGCCACGTACGGTGCAATCCCCTTCATGGTCGGGTTCTTCTCCAGCGCATCGGCGGTCAGATCCAACAACCAGGAGCGCACCACGCTGCCGTAGCGCCAGATTTCCGCGATTTGATGCAGATCAAGGTTGAACTCGGTCTTGTGCTGCAAAATGGAAAAGCCTTCGGCGTATGCCTGCATCAAACCGTATTCGATGCCGTTGTGAATCATCTTGGTGTAGTGACCGGAACCGACCGCTCCGACCCGTCCCCAGCCGCGATCCCGCGCCGGCGCCAGCGTCTCGAAGATCGGGCGCAATCGCTCGACCACCGCCTCGTCGCCGCCGATCATCAGACTGTAGCCTTCAGCAAGACCCCAGATGCCGCCGCTGGTCCCGGAATCGACATAGTTGATCTGATGCTTTGCCACCGCCGCTGCGCGGCGCTGAGTATCGTGAAAATTCGAATTGCCGCCGTCGATCAGCGTGTCGCCCGCCGCCAACATGGGCGTGAGGCTGGTGATGGTGCTGTCGGTAATCGCCCCGGCCGGCACCATCAGCCAAATGACTCGCGGCGCCTTCAATTTGGCCACCAATTGTTCGAGCGTGGCCGCCGTTTCGGCGCCGTTCTGCTCGAGCGCCGAACGCGCGGCGTCCGCGGGATCGTAACCGACTACTTTGTGACCGCCGCGCTGCAGACGCTGCGCCATGTTGGCGCCCATGCGCCCCAGGCCAATCATTGCAATTTGCATAGGGTTCAATCCGTTTGTGCTAACGCATCGGCAATCAGTATAGATCTCGGGACGAGGCGAGGTACAGCGGGATATCGTCGATACGCAGGTTAAGCGCGCTTCAGCACGATCATGACAGCGGGGCTGCCCACCGGTTCGTAGCGCCCGGTGAATTGCAGCGCTCCGGAAGCCCGGTTGATGCGGAACGAGGTGATGGAATCGCCCTTTTGGTTGCAGGAATAGAGAAACTCGCCGCCGGGATCGATCGTCAGACAGCGTGGGTAGTCGGCGTGCGCCCAAACTTCAGACGTCATGCGCAGCAGGCCGTCGTTCGCCACCGCAAAAATCGCCACGGCGTTGTGCAGCCGATTCGACACATAGAGGAAGCGGCCGTCGGCCGAGATCACGATCTCCGACGATAGATTGCTGCCGCTGAACTTCGGCGGCAGCGCCGACACGAGCTGCTTGGGTTTGAAGCCGCCCTTCGCCGGGTCGTAATCGTAGACCGCGATCTTTGCATCGTGTTCGTACAAATTGTAGAAAATCCTGCCGTTCGGGTGGAAAACGAAGTGCCGCGGAGCGGACCCCGATGGCGCGGCAATCACGGGAACGGCCGCGGGCAAGAGCCGGCCGGCTTGCGCATCGAAGCGCCAGACCAGCGTCAGATCCAGCCCCGAATCGTTCGCGATGACGAATTGGCCGCTTGGATCGCTCGCAACCATATGCATGTGCGGACCGTCGTGGTCGCTGACCGCGAACTGGCCGGGCGGATCGTCCACCGCGCGCGCATGATGCCGCGGGCCCACGCTCGGCGCCACGTCGGTCGCCTCGGCCAGCGCGCCGTCCGCTCCCACCGGAAACACGGCGACATTGCCGCCGCCGAAATTGGCGGCGAACACGAATTTTCCGGATGGATGAACGCAGGCGTAAGTAGGGGTGGTACCGACCGAGCTGACGATCCCCAGCCGCCGCAGTTGGAAGCTGTCGCCGTCGATTGCATAGGACACGATTGCCCCGCTGTGCGATCCCTGATAGTTGTCGATCTCGCTGACCGCATAGAGCCGGGTGTGCGCCGGATTCACGGCGAGCCAGGTGGGGTTGCGGATATCGTCGAAGACCTGCACCTGCGTCAGCGCGCCGCTGCCGCCGTCCATCCGAAACAGATAGATGCCGCCCCCATTCGGGGTGTAGGTGCCGACATACGCGTGGGCAGCCACTGCGGCCGGAGCGCCGGCCGGGGCGGCCCCGGCGGCGTGGGGCCAAGCCGCCGGCGCGGCGAGCAGCGACACTGCCTGGAGGAAATCGCGGCGATTGATGGGTGAGTCTGGCAATGCATCCCTACATCGGCGATGACTTCAGTCGTTCAATGAGAGGGTAATGCTGGTCGCGGCAAATGAGAAATTTCCGGGGGTGTACTGGCCGACCGCGGTGAGCTCCGTGGCCAGCGTGCTGCCCTTCAGCTCCGTCTGCAATTGGGTGATGAACGCATCATAGGTATTGAAGTTCTCGATGGTGGCGCTGTGTGTATGGCCGATGGAGTACACGGTGGCCGAAGCGGTGGAATTCGGAACGATCTGCGGATTCGAGCTCAAGCCGACGATATTGATGTTCTGCGCGCCGATGGTGATCTGATGGCGCGCTCCAATGCTGGTGTTGTGCAAATCCACGTCGATCGCCGAGGTGTCATACGTGGTGAACGGCGCCGCCGTTCCGGCGCCCCAATCAACCACCAGTTCCGCGGCGATGGTGGTCGGGTCGAGCAGGGCCGACGCGGTGAAATTCGGCGGCGCAGCGCCATACGAACTGGGCAGTCCCGTCACGATCACCGGAGCGCCCACGGTCGCATTGCTCAAATCCAGTATGCCGGTGGTCGCGACGTTGCCGGTGGTCGTGGTGGTCGCAGCGTTGGCGGTGCTCACGCTATATTGGCGGGCATCGGCGCCGGTACCGACAAAGTCGAAGGGAGCAATTGACCGGCCGCCGAGGAAGGCCAGATTGAGGTTCAACGTCTCCGAGCCCTGGACGGTGACCAAGCCCGATGCAATCACCGGATCGAGGCGCACCCGGCCGGCGCTCGCGTCCAGAGTTGCATTCCCCAGTGTTTGAACGCTGGCCACGCCAAACACGTCGATGGCGGAACCCACGTTAACCTGCTGCGGGTTGTTGATTTCGACGATGCTCTGACCGAAGACCGTCACCACGGTATTGGACCCCATGATGACGAAGGTGGTGCCGCCCAAAAAGGTTTCGGTGCCGTCGTTGGCGACCAGAGTCCCGTCCTCGATGGTGAGGGTGTCGCCGCTGCGCGCCGACACGATTCCCGTCACGCGATCCGATCCCCCGCCCTGCACGCTGCTGCCCGCGAGTATCTGCGTCGCGGTGAAGGTAATGGTGCTGGTGGTGATCGAGGTGGTCGTGATGGCCGTGTCCGTCGACGTCGTGTCCGTCGGCGTCGTCGTGATCGTCGGCGTCGTCGTGGTCGAGGTCTGTTCGCTCGCCGTCAGCGTGCCGTATGCCACGGTCAGAGCACCGGCGCCAAGACTCGCCAATTGCCCCAATCCCACGGTGCCGGTGGATTCGACGCCGTTAATCTCGAAGGTGGTGGAATCGCTCGGAATCACGCTCAAGTTGCCGGTGCCCCGGACGGCGCCGTTGAACGGCATGACCCCCATCGTGAATGCGGAGCCCGCGGTCGCCGACAGGCCGCCGACAGCAACCCCCACGAGCGGGCCGCGGACGCGCACCTGTTTGTTGTCGATGGGCGCCGCACTCCCGGCAATCAGCGGCGTGACGGTCACTGTCTTGGCGCTCAAATTGACGGCATTCGACGCCGCCAAATTGAAAGCCAGCGCCAGCTGCGATGCGCCCTTGGAGGACACGTCGAAGGAATCGCCGGGATCCAGTTTCACCGTGAGCTTCACCAGACCGAGGGACTGTCCGTTCGCACCGACCGGGGTCAATGCGACGCCGTTCAGACTGCCATTGTCATAGACGATTTGCGCCGCGCTGTAGTCCAGGGTGATGAGCGCGCTCTTATAGCTGCCCTTGGACACCGCGGCCGCGCCCAACACTTCGCTGACGTCGGTCAGCCCGGCGAGATCCACGGTGGTGCTGGTGGGCAAAATCTTCAGGCCCGCACTGCCGCTCGACGATTCCAGCTGCACGGACACCAACCCGACCCGGTACGCCAGAAAGTGATCTTGCGATGCGGTGCTGGTCATCGTCACCACGGCCGTGCCGTTGCACGCCGCCAGCGCGAACAGCGCCGACGCCAGGGGCACCGCGAGCAACCTCGCCCAGCGGCGGCGGATTTCAGGCTGCAATCTTGAGCAAAACCCGTTCATCGCTTGGATTGACCCTCTCGAGCAAGCTATTGTTCAGTCAATTTTGCCGCAATTGAAGCTGAAAATACGCAAAGATCTGTGAAGGTGCGCGTATTGGCCGCAGAGGCGTCGCCTACCGGCGACAATCCATGCCTATAGCGCCCGAGAGATCAATTCCTTCATGATTTCGTTGGTGCCGCCGTAGATTCGCTGCACGCGCGAGTCGGCAAACATACGGCAAACCAAGTACTCATTCATGTAGCCGTAACCGCCGTGCAACTGCACGCATTCATCGAGCACCTCTTGCTGAGTGTCCGTGGTCCAGTACTTGGCCATGGATGCGGTGACGGTGTCGAGGGTCCCGGCGGCCACCTTGGCGATGCAGTCGTCCACGAACACGCGCGCGATGCGTGTCTTGGTGGCGATCTCCGCCAGTTTGAACTTGGTGTTCTGGAATTCGGCGATGGTTTTGCCGAAGGCCTTGCGCTCTTTGACATAGCTGACGGTCGCGGCGAGCGCCCCTTCCATGGCTGCGACGGCGACCACGGCGATCAGCGCCCGTTCGTAGGGCAGATCGCTCATCAGTTGGTAGAACCCCTGACCCTCGGCGCCGCCCAATAGGTTGCCCGCGGGCACGCGCACGTTGTCAAAGAAGAGTTCGGCCGTGTCCTGCGACTTCATGCCCATCTTGTCGAGAATGCGGCCGACACGAAAACCCTGCAGGTTGGCCGTTTCCACCATGAGGATGGAAGTGCCCTTCGCCCCGGCCCCGGGCTGCGTCTTGACCACCAGAGCGATCAAGCCCGCAAGGTAGCCGTTGGTGATGAATATCTTCGAGCCGTTGATGAGGTAGTCTTCGCCATCGCGGACCGCGCGAGTCTTCAGGCCCTGCAGATCGGAGCCGGCTCCAGGCTCCGTCATGCCGATGGCGCCGATCAAATCGCCCGCCGCCATGCGCGGCAGGAAGCGGTGCTTTTGCTCCTCGGTGCCGTGATTGACCAGGTAGTGCGCGCAGATGCTGTGCACGCCTTGGCCGAAGCCGCTCAAGCCCCGCCGCCCCAGTTCGCCGTACAGCACCGCCTCGTGCCGGAAGTCGCCGCCGCCGCCGCCGTAGTCGGCCGGAATGTCGGTGCACAGGAATCCCAACGCACCGGCCTTGCGCCAGATGTCCCGGCCTACGTGCTGCTGTTCGCGCCACTCGGCTTCGTGCGGCACCATCTCGGTATCGAGGAAACGCGCCGCCGCGTCGCGCAGGATCGATAGATCCTCATCCATCCAGGGGGAGGTTTGATCCGCGGCCATCACCGGGTCATTCGGCGGATTTGACGGGGACCGGCTCCACGGGCGCGTCCGCCCCAAATGTCGTTTCCGGCGTGGTCGATCGGCGTTGCTGCTTCGCGTCCTGGCGAGCTTTCCTGGCGGCCTCTTTTTGCTTCTTCGCATGACGGTAATTCGGTTTGGCCACTAAAGCTCTCCTGACAATGACATGTGTTTTGATATTACTCCGCCTGAGCGGAAAGGCGAATCGATAAACTGAGCCCATTGCCGACATACTGGCCATCGACCGCGGGTATCCGGCCGTATTTGCGCACTGCAGGCAACCGCTGCCGCTCCCGGCATCCATGACCTGCGGAGCCTGGTCATTTTGTCGCCGATGAAATAAACCAAAACGCGAACGCGCGTTGCTACTATACCGGGGCGTGACGGATCAAACACAAAAGTCCTGGATGCGCGCCGCGGGCTTCGGTTTGGCCGTGCTATCGGTCATTAACATGCTCAGCTATCTGGACCGGTACATCGTTGCCGGTCTGGCTGAGAGTCTGAAGCACTCGGAACTGAACCTTTCTGACGCGCAATTGGGCTCGCTCATGTCCGGGTTCCTGGTGATCTACACCCTCGCTGCACCGGTGTTCGGCGCCCTGGGCGACCGGCGTTCGCGGCCGCGTCTCATTGCGTTCGCCGTTGCGTGCTGGAGTGTGGCGACTTCCCTGTCAGGATTTGCCGGAGGATATTTGAGCTTGCTGGCCGCGCGCGCCTCTGTCGGAGTAGGCGAAGCCGCCTATGTCACCATCGCGCCGAGTTTGCTATCGGACTACTTTCCGCTGCGGCAACGCGGCCGCGTCATGGCCATATTCTTCTGCGCCACGCCGGTGGGTTCGGCGCTGGGATACGTGGTGGGAGGACTCATCGACAAGCACTACGGCTGGCGCTCGGCATTCTTCGTCGCGGGTATTCCCGGCTTGGTGTTGGCGGCGCTGTGCCTGTGGCTGCGCGATCCGCCGCGCGGCGCAAACGACACCGGCGGCGCCGCCGCCGTGCGAAAGCCATCGGCGTCATCGACCATCGTGAAGGACACCTGGGCGGCCTACATCCGGCTGCTGCACAACAAGCCCTATGTACTGACGGTATTGGCCTACGCCGGGTACACCTTTGCTCTGGGTGGGCTGGCATTCTGGATGCCGTCGTTTCTCGAGCGGGTCCGCGGCATTTCGCGCAGCGAGGCCACTGTCAGTTTCGGCACCTTGGTGGTCGTCACCGGCTTCATCGGCACGTTTGCCGGCGGCTGGCTGGGCGACTATTTCACCAAGTATTCGCGCCAGGCCTATCTCTGGCTGTCGGCGATCGCGACATTGATTGCGGCTCCCTGTGTGTGGATGGCGCTGACCACCGCGTCGCATACTCTGTACTTGACCTGGATGGTGGCGGCACAGCTGTGCATGTTCTTGTCGACCGGTCCGATCAATGCCGCCATCATCAACCTGGTCTCACCTACAGAGCGCGCCACGGCCATTGCGCTCAGCGTATTTGCCATCCACGTGCTTGGCGACGTGCCGTCGCCGTTTATTATCGGCGCGCTGTCCGATCACATCAGCCTGGCGCAGGCGGTGAAAATCGTGCCGATCGCGGTCGTGATCGGCGGATGCGTCTGGGTTTGGGCGGCGCGTGCGCAAGCGCAGGCGCAGGCAGTCGCGGGCTAGGCGCGCGCCGCGCGAATCTCGTCGAGATGCGCCGCAATATCCCGGCGATCGGCCAAGTCCTCGAGGTCGACAGAGACTCTGCGCTGCCAATTCGGGTAATCGCGATCCGTTCCCGGCACATTGACCGGCAGCGTCTCGCCCAATAGATCCTCGATTTGAACGGCAACCAAGGTCGCTGCCGAGCGCGCCAGATACAGATGCAAGGCCTGCGCGAGTTCGGCGCTAAACGCCTCCCGCGGCGACGCCGGATGCGCGGGCTTCAGTCCCTGCTCCCGCAGGGCCTCCAGCAGCAATTCACGGTCACGCTCGCGCTCCCGCATCACGCTGCCTTCGATGTCGGCGCTCGGGTACAGCCGCAGTCGCCGGCGCAGTTCGATATCGCGCGCTTCCCAGTAGCTGCGCAGGGTCGGCATGTCGTGCGTGGTGGCGGTGGCCAGCGCGCGCCGCGTATAGTCGCCGGGAAGACGAAACCGTCCCTCCCGCTTCTCGAATAGCAGCACCTTGTAGTGGTACAGGCCGAACTCGGGCATTGCCCGGCGCATTTCGTCCGGCACCACGCCGAGATCCTCGCCGACCACGAGGCAGGAATTGCGTGAACTCTCCAGCGCCAACACGGTGAGCAGCTGCTGCAAAGGATAATGCACGTACGCCCCGTCGATGGGCGAAGCCCCGGCGGCCACCCACCACTGGCGGAACAGCGCCATGACGTGATCCAAACGCAGAGCGCCGTAGTAGCGCATATTGTTGCGGATCAAGCGGATGAAGCCCTGCAGACGCTGTTCCTGCAACTGCTGGGGGTCCTGCGGCGGAATACCCCACCCCTGGCCTTTGAGCGCCAGGGGATCGGGCGGCGCGCCTATTTCGGCGCTCATGCAATAGCTGCGCTGATCGGCCCAGGTTTCCGAACCGGAGGGGTTGGCGCCCACCGCGTAGTCGCCGTACAGGCCGATGGCCATGCCGAGTTCGCGCGTCAACGCCTGCGCCTCGCACAACTGCTCGTGCGCCAGCCACTGCAGGTAGGCGAAGAATTCGACTTCCTCGGGGTGCGCGGCCGCGAACTTCGCCGCCGGCCCGCCGCGCACCTCCCGATACTCCGGCGGCCAGTTCAGCCAGCCGGACGCCGTGCCCGAGGCCGCGCGGAAATGCCGGTCGAGCGCGTCGAAGCGAGCGTGCATCTGCAGAAGCTCGCCGCCCGCGGCGACGAAGGCGCGGAATTTCTGCGCCCGGCCGCTCTCCGATGCCAGATGCCGGGCGCGAAACTCCTGGTACAGCAGCGCGAGAATGGCGAATTTGAGCTCGGCCACGCCGCGATAGTCGACCCAGTCGCACGCGCGCAGCTCGGTCAGGCGCTGCGCGACGGCCGGGTCGGCCAATCGCCGATGCGCCGCCGCGCACTCTGGAAACTCCGCGACCAAGGGGACTGCGATGTAAAGCACATTGAGAAAGTGCCGGCTCGAGGCACTGTAAGGACTGCATCGCTCAGGGTCGGCCGGTGCGAGCGCGTGCAGAGGATTCAAGCCGATGAACGCCGCGCCGTGCGCCGCCGCCATGCGAATCAACCGCTGCAGATCCCCAAAGTCCCCGATTCCCCAATTGGCGCGCGATCGCAGCGTATACAGCTGCACGGCCATGCCCCAGAAGCGCCGCCCCTCGGCAATGGCCGGGGGCTCGTAGCACTGCGGCGGCGAGACCACCAACAGGCAGCATTCGGCGGCGGCGCCGGCTACGTTGGCTTCCAGTTCGTGGTAACCCGGCGGCAAATCCAACGGCAGCTCGAGGCGCCGGCGCGTGATCCACGAACCGTCGACTTCGCCCCGCCAAATCTCAGGGCAATCGGCGGTCGAGATCACGCCGTCGCGGCACGACCCATCCTCGCAGCGCACGCGCCAGGTCAATGCGGATCCGAATTCGCGCGCGGTGACGTTGATGTCGACGACGATGCGCGCGCCGCGCGCGGCCGCGACCGGCGGCAGAAATTTTCTCCCGTGGGACGCTTCGAGCCGGTGCACCTCCTCCGCCAGGACCGCGGGAGCGTCGACGGCGCACCCCATGGCGCGCAGCAACGCTTGCTTGGTCTCGATGCTGAAGAATTTCAGCTCGCCGCGATAGTCATGGTAGGCATCGCCGATCCCCCGCAGCCGCGCCAACCTCTCGATCATCAGCGTGTCCACCGTGTCAGCACTCCAACAAAGCCATGCTGCTGGCTTCGAGGCGATAATCGCGCACGCTCCCCAAACTCCTGGATTCGCGGGTGCTTTGCGCCGTGTCGAATTGGCAAATCCACGGCTCATCCACCGGAGCGGACGGCAGGGTGAATGTCTGCGCCGCCTCGCCGCCGTTCACCAACAGCAATAAGCGTCCCTGCAAATTGTTCCGCTTGGCAAACCAGACGCCCACGGCGCGCAGGTTGCCGTCATGCCATTGGCCTTGCGTCATCTCGGTGCCGGCCGCGTTCAGCCAAATCACATCCTTGACGCCGGCGCGGGATGCCGCACCTTTGAGAAACGTCTCGCGCCGAAATTCGACGTGCCGGCCGCGCAGCTGCGCCAACCGGCGCACGAAGCGCAGCAAATCCAGATTGACGCTGCGCAGACGCCAGTCGATCCAGGAAATCTCATTGTCCTGGCAATAGGCGTTGTTGTTGCCGCGCTGCGTCCGCGCGAATTCGTCGCCGGCCTGCAGCATGGGCACGCCCTGCGACAGGAACAGTGTGGCCAGGAAGTTGCGCAGTTGGCGTTGACGCAGCTGGTTCACGCCCGCATCGTCGGTCGGACCCTCGATTCCGCAGTTCCAGCTCAGATTGTGTTCGTGTCCGTCCTTGTTGGCGTCGAGATTCGCCTCGTTGTGGCGCTCGTTGTAGGCCACCAGATCGAACAGCGTAAATCCGTCGTGCACCGCCGGAAAATTGATGCCGGCGGTGGGCTTGCGGCCGTTATGGCGGAACAGGTCGCTGGAGCCTGCGAATCTCTCCACGAAATCGCCGATCTTGCCGCCGTCGCGCCGCCAGAACGAGCGCATGGCATCGCGGTAGCGATCGTTCCACTCCGCCCAGCCCGGCGGAAACCGCCCGAGCTGATAGCCGCCCGGGCCCACGTCCCAGGGCTCGGCGATCAGTTTGATGTACGCAAGCGCCGGCTCGGCACGCAGCGATTTGAAAAATGCGCAGTGCTCGTTGAAGCTCTCGCCCTCCCGGCCCAGCACCGTCGCCAGATCGAATCGAAAGCCGTCCACGTGCATGGCCTCGACCCAGTACCGCAGGCAATCGATGATCAGCGCGCGAACCTGAGGGTGCTCGCAGTTGAGGGTGTTGCCGCAGCCGGTGAGATTTTCATACAGGCGCTTGTCCTGCGGCATGAGGCGGTAGTACACCGAATTATCGATTCCCCGCAGCGACAGCAGCGGACCGGCCTCGTTGCCTTCCGCCGTGTGGTTGAATACCACGTCCAATATGACTTCGATGCCGGCCGCATGCAGCGCCTTCACCATCGTCTTGAATTCAGCGACGGCGTCGTCCACCGCATAATCGCCGGCCGGCGCGAACCACGCCACCGAGTTGTAGCCCCAGTAATTGCTGAGTTTGCGGTCGCGCAAGAACTGTTCGGTGACGAACGCCTGGCAGGGCAGCAGTTCGACTGCCGTGACTCCGATCGATTTCAAATGTTCGATCACGGGAGCCACCGTCAACCCGAGATACTTGCCGCGCCATGGCGCCGGTACCGCCGGGTGCAATTGAGTAAACCCCTTCACGTGCAGTTCATAGATGAGGGTGTCGCGCCACGGATTGGCGGGCGGCCGGTCCGCGCCCCAGTCGAAAGCGTCGTCGCTCACCCGGGAACGCAGCGGCAGCCCCGTGGACAGGACGCGCGAATAGGGATCGATCAAGGCCGCGGCAGGATCGAAGCGGTGGCCCTTCTCCGGCTCGGCCGGGCCGTGGACGTAGTACGCATAGGGGGTGCCGGGAGCCGCGTGACGCGGCGCCATCAACCCATGCCAGACATCCCCGCTGCGTTCGGGCAGATCGCAGCGCACGATTTCGGCGCCGCTGTCCGCATCGAACAGGCACAGCTCCACCCGGGTCGCGTTGCTCGAAAACAGCGCGAAGTTGACGCCATGATTCGTCCAGGTGGCGCCCAACGGGCGCGGTAGTCCCGCCTGCATGGAAGTCACGGCGGGCTCGGCTCCGGCCCGATGAAGAACAGGGCCCCGAGCGGCGGTAGATTGAGCCGCAGCGAGCACGGATACCCTTGAGCGCCGTCGGGGTCTGCCTTCAGTTCGAATTGCCGGTTGTAGCCGGAACCGCCGAATTTCGCAGCGTCCGAATCGAACAGCTTGCGGTAGGTCCCCGGCTCGGCGACTCCGATCCCATAGCCGTCGCGCGGCACCGGGGTCGCGTTGAACACACAGGTGATGGGCGCGCCGCCGCCGGAGCCGGCCGCGAGGCGCGCGAACGCCCAGATGCTTTCATCGGCATTGTGCAAATCCACCCAGCGGAATCCGTCAGGATCACAATCGGTGCCGTAGAACTGCGCCGCGCCGCGGTACAGGTGATTCAACTCGCGCACGCAATCACGCAACTGCGAATGCTCCGGAACCGCCAACTGCGGCCATTCCAATTGTCCATGATCCCGCCACTCCTGCCATTGCCCGAATTCCGAACCCATGAACAACAGCTTCTTGCCGGGATGCGCGTACATGTAGCTGAGCAGAAGACGGAAATTCGCCCGCTTCTGCCAGTCATCGCCGGGCATCTTGGCGAGCAAGGCGCGCTTGCCATGCACCACCTCGTCGTGCGAGATCGGCAGGATGAAATTCTCCGACCAGGCATAGACGAAGGAAAAGGTGATCAGCTGCTGATTGTAGCGCCGATGTACAGGATTGAGAGCCACATACCGCAAGGTATCGTTCATCCAGCCCATATTCCATTTGAAGTTGAACCCGAGTCCGCCGTATTCGGGCGGCTGCGTGACGCCGGCGAAGGAGGTCGACTCTTCGGCAATGGTGAGCATGCCGGGAAATCCCCGATGCACCGCATTGTTCATCTGGCGCAGAAAATCGATGGCCTCCAGATTTTCGCGCCCCCCCGCCCGATTCGGCAGCCATTCTCCCGATTTTCGGCTGTAGTCCAGGTACAACATGGACGCCACGGCGTCGACGCGCAGTCCGTCGATGTGATAGCGGTCCGCCCAGAACAGCGCATTGGCCACCAGGAAATTGCGCACTTCGTGGCGCCCGTAATTGAATATCTTGGTGCCCCATTCCATGTGCTCGCCCAGCCGCGAATCGGCATGTTCATACAGCGCGCTGCCGTCGAATTGCGCCAAGCCGTGATCGTCGCGCGGAAAATGCGCCGGCACCCAATCGAGAATCACGCCGATTCCGGCCTGGTGGCAACGGTCGACGAAGAACATGAAGTCCTGCGGCGAGCCGTAGCGCGATGTCGCGGCGTAGTAGCCGACCACCTGGTAACCCCAGGATGCGTCGAGCGGATGTTCCGCGACACCCATCAATTCGAGGTGCGTGTAGCCCATGTCGACGGCATAGGGGATCAACTGCTCCACCGCCTCGCGCCAGCTCATGAACGGCGGAGTCCGTTGATCCCAGGGACGGCGCCAGGATCCCAGGTGCACCTCGTAGGCATTGAAGGGCCGCCGCCGGGGATCGTTGTTCGCGCGGTCTGCGAGCCACCGCGAATCCTGCCACGCGTGACCGTCGAGCGAGGCCACCACCGAACAATTGTCCGGGCGCAGCTGCATCGCGAATCCATAGGGATCCGCCTTGACGAATAGACGGCCGGCACGGTCGCGGATCTCGTATTTATAAGCGGACCCTGCGCCGATGCCGGGAATCGCCAGCTCCCAGACACCGCCCGCCGCGCGGGTGCGCATCACATGAGCGTCCCCGTTCCAATGGTTGAAAGCGCCGACCACGCTGACTCGCTCGGCGTTCGGCGCCCAAACGGCAAATCGCGTGCCCGCCGCGCCGCCCTCGCCATAGACGTGGGCACCAAGCTTGTCGTAGATGCGCTCGTGCTTGCCCTCGCCGAACAAGTACAGGTCGAAGTCGGTTAGCCCTGACTCGGTCAAATTGAAACGCGCCTACATCACGGGCTTCACTGCCCAGATGCGGTCCGCGTACTCGCGAATACTGCGGTCGCTCGAGAAGTAGCCCATGTTCAAACAATTGTGTATCGCCCTGCGACTCCATTCGTCTTCCAGGACATAGAGGGCGTCCACCTGATCCTGCGCTGCCGCATAGGCGGCGAAATCCGCAAGCACCAAGAAGGGTTCGCCGTCGCCGAGCAGCCGGTCGATCACCGGCTTGGCGCCGTGCGGATCTCCGGGCGTGAAATAGCCGGATTCGATGAGCTGCAAAGTGCTGGTGAGTTCGGGATTGGCATCGAGTTCCCGCCGCGGCTGGTAGCCGGCGCTGCGCCGCGCATCCACCTGCTCCGCCGTCAGCCCGAAAATAAAGACGTTTTCGGCTCCCACATGGTCGCGTATCTCGATGTTGGCGCCGTCCAGCGTGCCGATGGTCAACGCGCCGTTCAACGCCAGTTTCATATTGCCGGTGCCCGACGCCTCCATGCCGGCGGTGGAGATCTGCTGCGACAGATCCGCCGCGGGCATGATTTTTTGTGCGAGAGAAACGTCGTAGTCCGGCAGAAACACCACCCGCAGCTTGTCGCGCATGTCGGCGTCGGAATTGATGACAGTCGCCACGTTATTGATGAGTTTGACGATGGCCTTGGCCATCGCGTAGCCCGGCGCCGCCTTGCCCGCGAAGATCACGGTGCGCGGCACCACATCGGCGCGGGGATTGCCGCGGATGCGCTGATAGCGCATCACCACGTACAGCAGGTTCAAGAGTTGGCGCTTGTACTCGTGAATTCTTTTCACCTGCACGTCGAACAGAGAGTTGACGTTGATCTCGACTCCGGTGCGCCGCATGACCTCATCGGCGAGACGCTGCTTGTTGGTGCGCTTGATGCCGCGAAAATGCCGGCGAAACTCCGCATCGTCGGCCGCGCCGGTCAGCCGCCCCAGTTCCTCGAGATCGTTTTCCCAAGAGGAACCGAGGCGCTCGGTCAGCAGCGCCGAGAGGCCGAGATTCGATTGTTTCAGCCAGCGGCGCACGGCGATCCCGTTGGTGACGTTGATGAACCGATCCGGATAGAACTCGGCGAACCCCGAGAACACCTGCTTGCGCATGAGATCGGAGTGCAGCTGCGCCACGCCGTTGACCCGGTGGCTGCCGATGATGGCCAGATGCGCCATGCGCACGCGGCGCACGCCCTCGTCGTCGATGATGGACAGCCGCCGGCGCCGGTCCAGGTCGCCGGGGAAGCGTTCTTCGAGCGCGTGCAAGAAGTCGCGGTTGATCAGATAGATGATCTGCAAATGCCGGGGCAGCAGCCGCTCGAACATCGCCACCGGCCAGGTCTCCAGCGCCTCCGGCAGCAAGGTGTGGTTGGTGTAGGAAAACACTCGGGTGGTGATGTCCCAGCCTTCGGACCACGACATTCCGCGCTCGTCGACCAGCAAGCGCATGAGTTCGGGAATTGCCACCGCCGGGTGCGTGTCGTTCAGCTGAATCGCGACCGAATCGGGTATGGAGGCCAGCGAACGCCCCTCGCTCAGATGCGTCGCCAGAATGTCCTGCAGGCTGGCACTGACGAAGAAATACTGCTGCTTGAGCCGCAGCTCCTTGCCCTGCGGCGTCGAGTCGTCCGGATACAGCACCCGCGACAGGTTCTTGGCGTCCACCTGTTCCTGCACGGCGGCGGCATAATCGCCGGCGTTGAAGGCATCGATGTGAAACGGAGTAATGGCGCGGCCCGACCAGAGCCGCAGATGATTGACCGTGGGTCCGCGGTTCCCGGGGATCAACTGGTCGAAACCGACGGCATAGATGTCGCTGGTGTCGACCCAGCGGATTGCTTCGCCCGCCGCGGTCGCGCAAACCTCGACGCGGCCGCCGAAACGCACCATGTAGCGCGTGCTGCCGCTCGACATCTCCCAGAAATTGCGCAGCCGCAGCCAGCTGCTCGCCACCTCGCGCTGCGCGCCGTCCCGGCCCACCACCTGGGTGAAGATGCCGTAATCGTAGCGGATGCCGTAGCCGACGGCGGGATAGTGCAGCGTGGCCAGGGAATCCAAGTAGCACGCCGCCAGGCGGCCCAAGCCGCCGTTGCCCAGACCCGGATCGACCTCCTCGGCGGCGATGTCGTCGAGGTCATGGCCCATATCGCGCAGCACCGTGCGCGCTTCCTGCAGCAAGCTGCCATCGAGGCCGGACAGGGCATTGATCAGCGAGCGGCCCGGAAGATATTCCACGGAGAAATAACACACGCGTTTCACGTGGGCGTTCGCCACGCGGCGCTGTGTCGCGAGCCAGCGCAGCGTCAACTCCTCGCGTACGGCGAGCGACAGCGCGTCGTAGATGTCCCGCGACGTCGCCGAATCGGGGTTCTTGCCGATGGTCCGCGTGAGGCGATCGAGCAAGGCGGCCTGGAGAGTGCCGGGCTGTAGCGCGACATTGCGGCGGTTGGCAAACTGGGTATCAATCGAGTTCATGTTACGGGGTATTATAGGGTCGTATTCCTAGGGACAGCGGGCAAACACAGTGCGTACCTTAAATTGACTACCTCCCGCTTGGCTATCGGCATCGACGTCGGCGGTTCGTCCATCAAGTGCGCACTGGTGGATTTACAGACCGGCGCATTCGCCGGCGAACGGTTCAGCACGCCGACCCCGGCGCAGGACTCGACCGAAACCCTGTTGACGGCTTTGCAGACCGTGGTGGCGAACGTGCCGGGCGATTACGCCGTGGGCCTGGCGTTCCCCAGCGTGATTCGCGACGGTACCGTGAGAACCGCGGCCAATCTCAATAAGGCGTGGATCGGAAAACCCTTAGGCAAGTTGGCCGCCGAGCGCTTGCGGCGGCCTGTGATCGCCATCAATGACGCCGATGCCGCCGGTCTCGCCGAATTGCACTATGGCGCCGCACGCGATGTTCCCGGCACCGTGCTGTTGTTGACCTTGGGCACCGGAATCGGCACCGCCCTCTTCGTCGACGGCAAACTGGTGCCGAACACCGAGTTGGGCCACCTTCAGGTCGCCGGGCGCGAAGCGGAATTGCGCGCATCCGGGCGCGCCAAGGTGGATCAACAGTTGAGTTGGGACGCGTGGGCCGAGCAATTGTCCCTGGTATTGAAGGAAATGCACGCACTGTTGTGGCCGGATCTCATCGTATTGTGCGGCGGCATCACCGAAGAACCCGAGAAATTCATGGACAAACTGCAATGCGAGGCGCGTTTGTGCATAGGAACGTTGCGTTCGGAGGCCGGCATCGTCGGCGCAGCCCTGGCCACCACCCTGGCGCCGTCCAACCGCGCCTGACACGCGCGCGCGCGATTCGGGGCGCGCTGGCCGCCGTGCTGTCGATGGCGCTGGCCGCGTGCGTCGGCGCTCCCACCAAGAGCGGCCCTTCCGCGGCCCATTCCGCCGCCGTGGCGGGCGCTGCCGCGCCCGGCCCCGGCGCACCACCGTCAGCGGATCCGCGGACGACGATGATCGATCTGGCGATGTCCATGCTGGGTCAACCGTACCGTTACGGCGGCGCCGCGCCCGGCGGGTTCGACTGCAGCGGCCTGGTCGTCTATGCGGCGGGCGGCGCCGGCATTCGCGTGCCGCGCACGGCGCGGGAGCAACTCGCCGGCGGCGCGCCGGTGGCCCGCAGCGACATCAGGGCGGGCGATCTCATCTTCATGCACCTCGCGCACAAGGAATTGCACGTCGGCATCGCCCTCGACAACGAACGCTTCATCCATGCGCCCGCGCGGGGCGGTCATGTGCGCATCGACTCGCTTGCCGCGCCGCCCTACGCGCGCGGATTCGTCAAAGCGCGGCGAATCGCGGCGCCGTAAATGGCGTACAATCGCCGGCCGAATTCCCCGTCATCAACGAGCCCCCAAGGATTCGATCATGAAGCTTTATTACGTTCCCGGCGCCTGCTCCCTGTCGCCGCACATCGTGCTGCTCGAACTCGGCTTGTCCGCCACGCTCGAAAAGGTCGATTTCGCGACCAAGAAAACCTCGACGGGCGACTACTTCGCGATCAACTCCAAAGGCGCCGTGCCGACGCTCGAACTCGATGACGGCCGCAAGCTCACGGAAGGGCCGGCGATCGTGCAATACCTCGCTGATCTTAAGCCGGATTCAGGCTTGGCGCCGCGCGCCGGCACCTTCGAGCGCTATCAGCTGATGGAAATACTGAATTACATCACCTCGGAATTGCACAAGGGATTCAGTCCGCTGTTCAACCCGCAGATTTCCGCCGACTGGAAGGCGGCGGCGATTGCCAATCTCGGCAAGAAATTCGATTGGCTGACCAACTTCCTCAAAGACAAGACCTTTCTGATGGGCAATACCTTCACGGTGGCGGATGCCTATCTATTCACGGTTTTGAGCTGGGGCGGACATGTGGGAGTCGACCTCGGGAAATGGCCGGTGCTGACTGCCTATCAAGCGCGAATTGCGCAGCGTCCCAAGGTTCAACAGGCCCTGCGCGAGGAAGGCTTGCTGAAGTAGCGCCCGGGAGCCTGCCAACAGGCTCTAACTCAGCGCCGCATCCACGGCGTCGCTCGTCACCGCGGCAAATTGCAGGGACGCGAGGCGTGCATACAAGGGGCACTGCACCAGCAATTCGGCATGCGTGCCGACGGCAATCTTGTGTCCGTGATCCATGACGACGATGCGGTCGGCCTTCAGCACCGTTGCCAGTCGATGGGCGATGATGATGGTGGTGCGGCCGCGCATGAGTTTCTCGAGCGCTTCTTGCACCAGCCGTTCGGATTCAGCGTCCAGGGAACTGGTCGCCTCGTCCAGCAGCAAGATCGGCGGATCCTTGAGAATGGCCCGCGCCAGCGCAATCCTTTGCCGCTGGCCGCCCGACAGCCGCGTGCCCCGCTCGCCGAGAAAAGTGTCATAGCCCTGCGGCAGCTTGCGCAGGAATTCGTCGGCGGCCGCGGCGACCGCGGCGGCCTCGATCTCGGCATCGGTGGCGGCCGGACGTCCGTAGCGAATGTTCTCGCGTGCGCTGGCGCCGAACAGCACGGTCTCCTGCGGCACCATGCCGATCTGCGCGCGCACATCCTCCGGCCGCAGATCCGCAAGCCGCTTGCCGTCGATCAGCACGCGGCCCGAATCCGGATCGTAAAAGCGCAGCAGCAGCTGGAACGTAGTGCTCTTGCCCGCGCCGGAGGGACCCACGAAGGCGATGGTTTCACCCGGAGCCACATCGAGGCTGAAATTGGCCAGCGCGGCGCTGTCAGGCCGCGAGGGATAGCGAAAAGTGACATTGTCGAAGCGCATGGCGCCGCTGACGCGTGCCGGCAGCACCTCCGGATGGGGCGGCGCGCTCAATGTCGGCCGCGCGTGCAGCAGTTCGCTCAAGCGCTCCATCGCACCCGCGGCGCGCTGCATTTCGCCCCACATTTCGGTGAGCGCGGCGGCGGAGCTGCCGACGAAACCGGCGTATAGCAGGAACTGGAAGATCTGTCCTCCCGTCATGGTGCCGGCGATGACTTGGCGCAGACCCAGCCACAACACGTAGGTGATGCCGGCAAACACCAGCGTTATGCCGATGGCCGTGAGTGCGGCGCGCACCCGGGTGCGGCGCACCGCAGTGGCGAAGCTATCCTCAACCGCCTGTCCGTAGCGTTGGCTCTGTAATTCTTCCAGCGTGAATGCCTGCACGGTCTGGATGGCGTTCAGCGTCTCGCCGGCCAGCCCGCTGGTGTCGGCGATGCGGTCCTGAGAGGCGCGCGACAGCGTACGCACGCGCCGGCCGATGACGATGAGGGGAACGACCACGATCGGAATCAGCACCAGCATGATGCCCATGAGTTTTGGGCTGGTGAGCCCCATCATCACCAGGCCGCCGGTCAGGCTCAAGCTCGAGCGCAAGATGATCGACAGGTTGACGCCGGAGATGGCTTGCACCAGCGTCGTATCCGTCGTCAGCCGCGACAGCACTTCACCGACGCGCGTGGTCTCGTAGAACAAGGGGTCCATGCGCACCACCCGCCGATAGACGGCCGTGCGCAAATCCGCCACCACTCGTTCACCCAGCCAAGTCACCAGATAAAACCGCAATGCGGCAGACACGCCGAAAATGACCGACGCGGCGAGGAAGCCGATGAGATATCGATTCAGGATGCCGGCATCCTTGGCGGAAACGACATGGTCGATGAGTTGGCGCAGCGCCACGGGCAGGGCCAGCATGGCAACCGACGCCACCAACAGCGCCGTCATGGCGGCGGCCAGCATGCCGCGATAGGGCTTCACGAACGGCAGCAGCGACCGCAGCGGATTCAGGCTCTTGGCGCGGGGACGGTCGGCATTGGTGCTCATGCGAGCATGATCCCATAACTGTGCCGGGATCGCCCGGACCTGCTGCCGTTGCGCGCCGACAACGTACCCTTTCCGCTGCAATTGCCTTTCGGGCCACGGCCAGCTAAGGTGCCATGGCAAGGGAATTGGCGCGCCGAACGAGCGTACATCGTTCAAACAAATAAATGGGGATGCATCATGCGGGGACGCCGTCATAATCGCGAGTTGCAGAAGGGCCACGCGTGGACCAAGCGAGCGAGCGTATTGTGCGCGGCGCTCGCCACCTGGGCGCCGATTGGCGTGCACGCAGCCGATGTCGTTGCCGAGGAATCGACCGGGCCGTTGCAGGAAATCGTCGTCACCGCAACCCGCCACGAGGAAAGTCTCAGCAAGGTGCCGATCAGCGTCACGGCCCTGACCCAGGACGCCATGGACCTGCGCGGCGTCAAGGACTTCCAGGACGTCGCCCGCTTCACGCCCGGCGTCAACATCGACAATTCGGGCACGAACAATATTTCGATCCGCGGCATCGCCTCCACCGGCGGCGCCGGCACCACCGGCATTTATCTCGACGACACGCCCATACAAATGCGTGCGCTCGCGTTCAACCCGGACGATGCGCTGCCCAAGACCTTCGACATCGACCGCGTCGAGGTGCTGCGCGGCCCGCAAGGCACGTTGTTCGGCTCAGGCTCCGAGGGCGGCACCGTCCGCTACATCACTACTCAGCCCAGTCTGACCAAGAGCAGCATTTATGGCCGGGCGGAAATGTCCTATACCCAGGGCGGCGATCCCAGCTATGAAGCCGGCATTGCCGGCGGCATGCCCATCATCGACGGCACGCTCGGCGTGCGCGCCAGCGTCTGGTATCGGCGCGACGGCGGCTACATCGATCGTATCGATCCGGTGACGCTTGCCACCGATCAGCAGAACGCCAACTACGATCAGACCATGCTGCTGCGTCTCGCCGCGGTGTGGGCGCCCACGGACCATCTGACCGTGACCCCGAGCATCTACTACCAAGACCGCTACCGCAACGATGTCGAGAGCTATTGGCCGCTGTATTCCAATCCCAGCAAAGACCGCTACGTCAATGCGGATCCGACGCAGCGCTCGGACCCGGATCGCTTCTACATCACTGCGCTGAAAATAGAGGCGGATTTAGGCGCCGCAAAATTGATTTCGAACACCTCTTATTATCATCGTCAGGAGGAAACCGGCTACGACGGCACCCTGTACAATTTGGGGTTCTACCAGACATTCCTCGGTGCGGATTTCGGCGTGCTCGACCCTCTGCTGCTCGACAACAACGGCGTCCACCTGCCTCCGGGCGCGACGAATTACCGGTCGCCGGCGTCGGTCGACAACTACCAGCAGAACATCACCCAGGAAATCCGTCTGCAGTCGAACGATCCGTCGGCCAAGCTCATCTGGACCACCGGCTTGTTCTTCAGCGTCAATCGGCAACGCTATCTGGAGCAGATTCACGATCCGCTGCTCAACGAACTGACGCTGGCGACGACAGGCTCCGCTTACACGGACATCTTTACCGACGTCAACGGCAATCCCGTGCCCTTCGATCCGGCGTATCCCCAGGATTCGTACTTCCTGCTGACCAACGCCAAGGATCAGCAGACGGCCATCTTCGGCGAAGGCACGTACAGCTTCACCGACCAGTACAAATTGACGCTGGGGGCGCGCTACTCGCAATCCAAGTATTCGTTCACCTCGCTGACCGGCGGTCCACAGCTGTTCAATGCGACCACCTCGGTGGGTGCGGACAAGACCGAGAATTCCTTCACACCGAAGGTGAGCTTCTCCTACCAGATGGATCCGCGGAATCTCTACTACTTTACCTATGCGAAGGGATTCCGTCCGGGCGGCGGCAACAATCCCGTGCCGTATGAGGCGTGCAAGTCGGACTTCCTAAGTTTCGGCATTCCCGGCGCCCCATTGACCTTCAATTCCGACACGGTCAACAGCTTCGAGGTCGGCGCGAAGAACAATATCGACAATCGCTTCAAGATCGCCAGCAGCGTGTACTACATCCGTTGGAACAATATCCAGCAGACGGTGGTGCCGCCGGTGTGCCAGATTTCGTTCATCTCAAATCTCGGCACCGCGATTGCCAAGGGCGTGGACGTCCAGGCGGAATTCGCCGTCACCGACAACTTTACGGTTGAACTCGCCAGCGGCTACACCGACGCGCGCTATTCCAAGGACTCGCGCTTGGTGCCGGCCGAGGACCCGCCGATCGTCCGGGGCGGCGATGCGATCACCGGCCAGAGCGCGCAGCCGGGCGCGCCGTTCACCGCGACGATCGGTCTGGAATATAAATTCTCGCTGTTCGAGCATGAGTCGTTCGTTCGCGTGGACGATGAGTACGAGGGCAAAGCCAAGTGGCTGTCGCCGGGCCAGGACGGCACCCCCGATGTGCCGAACACGCAGCAGTACGACTCGGCAAACTATGTGCTGTCGTCGACCAATTTCGCGTCGGCGCGCGCCGGCATGACCTTCGGCAATCTGCAGCTGGCCGCGTTCGTCGACAATCTCACCGACACGCATACCATCACCAACTACAACTGGACCATCGATTACGGCGGCGGCCCCGAGACCCGCCTGCAACGCCAGTTCACGTTCCGGCCGCGCACCATCGGACTGACCTTCACCTACAAGCATTAACCTGCCGGCTTCAGGATGGGTGTACCGCGTGCAATCAGCTTTGCACGCGGTACACCTGATCGAAGCGCGCGGCGGCGACGACGCCATGGTCGCCGGGCGCGTACTGCACCAGCCAATCGCCGGCTTCCCCGCGCAATAAATCTCCGCCGGCCGAGCGCCGGACGGTAAACGCCGTGGTCATGCGCTTGGCAAGCACCACCGCCGGCCGATTACGATAATGGTCGGCACGGCCCGGCACGGCGGCATCGCCCGGCGTCGGCGCTTCGGGCAGGTATTTGGCGTCGAACCGATCCTTGGAGACGCACCAGCGATCCCCGGTCGAGCCAGTCAGCAGCGCGTCCCCCGCCGCATAGCGGTTCTGCCCGACCGCGCTGTCGAGCACGCCCGGCGCGGCGGCAAATTCGACTGACACGACTTCATCCTTGATCGCCCCGCAGGCGTCGGGATCGCGTGTCAGATCGGGATTTTCTAGGATTCGCATCTCCCCGTCATGCTAGCGCATCGGCGGTTGCGCGCGGTTTTGCGCGGTGCTACTGTCCGCAGGAGTTATCTGACCATATAACTGAATTCCGGGGATACCATGCCAGCCACTGCGACGAAGCCTTACATTCAGCGGTTCTTCTGGCATTTGTTGTTTTTACGCACTCTTATAGTCTGCGCTTGTATTGGCCTGATGACGGTGCCGCGAGCCTACGCCGCGACCGCCACCGAGCCGGTTGCCGGCGGCGGCCTCGAGGAAATCGTGGTCACGGCCACCCGGCGCGAGGAAAACATCAACCGGGTGCCCATCAGTGTCACGGCATTCAGCCAGGACATGATCGACCAGAAGGGCATCAAGGACTTCCAGGATGTCGTGCGCTTCACCCCGGGGGTGACCATCGACACCTCGGGCACCAACGCCATCTCCATCCGCGGCATCTCCTCCTCGGGCGGCGCCGGCACCACGGGCATCTACATCGACGACACCCCCATCCAAATGCGGGCCTTGGGGTTCAATCCCGACGACACCCTGCCAAAGACCTTCGACTTGGACCGCGTGGAAATTCTGCGCGGGCCGCAGGGCACTTTGTTCGGCGCCGGCTCCGAGGGCGGCACGGTGCGCTACATCATGACGCAGCCCAGCGTCACTCAGGAGAGCACCTACGCCAAGAGCGAGGTCTCCTTCACCCGCGGCGGCGAACCGAGCTACGAGATCGGCGTGGCGCACGGCGGGCCCCTGATCGACGACGTGCTCGGCTTTCGCGCCAGCGTCTGGTACCGCTATGACGGCGGCTGGATCGACCGAATCGATCCGACCACCCTTGCCCTGCTCGACAAGGATGCCAACCGGGCGAACACGGTGGCCGCCCGCCTCGCCTTTCTGATCCAGCCGAATGACGCGCTCAGGATCACGCCGAGCATCATGTATCAGAACTCGCGCAAGCATGACGAATCGGACTACTGGCCGGCCTACTCCAACGTGGCGTCCGGCCAGTTCAACAACGGCACCCCCGAACGCATTCCGGTGCCCGACAAGTACTATCTGCCGGCGATCAAGATCGTGGCGGATATCGGCAAGACGCAGCTGATTTCGAACAGCTCGTACTATAATCGCGACGAACAGACGGGCTATCAGGGCTCGGCTTACGATCTCGCCTACTACCAGAGCCAGAGTTGGTTGATCGGCTCCTGCGGCTCGGCCTCGACGACGCCCGTCCCGCCCTGTTCCTGGTATCCCCTCATCGATGCCAAGGGCATCCACTTGCCGGCGGGGTTCGCGGGCTACGCCACCCCCAACGTCATGACCAACAAGCAAGAATCCTGGACCCAGGAAATTCGCTGGCAGTCGAACAATGATGCCAGCAAGTGGAGGTGGACGGTCGGCGCGTTCTGGTCGCTCTCGAAGGAGACCAGCATCGAAGAACTCCAGGACAAGCAGATCATCCCGTTTTGGAACGCCCTGTTCGGCATCGATCCGCGCGACTATTTCGGCGGCGATTTCTACAGCTGCAACGGCGTCGGAACCCCCCAGAGCTTTCCGGACTGCGACATCTACTACAACAACAATCAGGTGCACGACCGCCAGCTCGCCGGATTCGGCGAGGCGACTTATTCGTTCACCGATCAATGGAAGCTCACCCTTGGCGGCCGCTACGCCAAGATGTCCTTCGATCTCTCGCATCACGGCGACGGCCTGGAAAACTACGGGCCGGATTACGAGACTGCGTCCGAGCACCAGACCTCGTTCACCCCCAAGGCCAGCGTGTCCTTCCAGATGGATCCCAACAATCTGTTCTACGCCACCTACGCCAAGGGCTTCCGTCCGGGCGGCGGCAATGCACCGTTGCCGGGCTACTGCGACGGCGACGGCGGCCTGAATCAGGCGGGGTATCCCAACGGCGCGCCGCTCACCTACAACTCGGACACCACGCAGAGCTATGAGCTGGGCGCCAAGAACAGCGTGAGCGACCGTTTCCGCATCGCCAGCAGCGTCTACTACATCAAGTGGAAAAACATTCAGCAGAACGTCTACGTGCCCTACAACTGCGGACTGCAGTTCACCGACAATTTGGGCACCGCGGTCGCCAAGGGTTTTGACATTCAGGCCGACCTGGCGCTGGGCGCCGGCTTCACCGCCGATGTGGCGTTCGGCTACACCAGCGCGCGTTACACCGACTCCACGCCGCCGCCGAAACCCCTGCTGGTGCAGACGGGCGATGCCATCTCAGGCGAGGCCGCCATCGACGGCGGACCCGGCACCAACCCGCCCTACACCGTCTCGGTCGGCGGACAATACAACTTCAAGCTGGCGGCGCATGACGCGTTCGTGCGCATGGACTGGGAGTACACCGCGCGCAACAACTGGTTGGCCGGCGTGCAAGATCCCGCGACGGTCCAATATTCGCCCGAAACCTACACCCTGTCGTCGACCTCGTTTGCGTCGGCCCGCGGCGGAATCAATTTTGGGAGCTGGCAGGTGGCGCTGTTCTGCGACAACTTGTTCGACTCGCGTACCACCATCAATTACCAATTGTCGCAGGCCGACGCCAACAGCCCCGCCTATGCGGCCGACCCGAACGCGGTGCAGTCAGTGCAGCAGAATGCCTATACCTGGCGGCCGCGCACGATCGGCATCACGGCGACCTTCAGGCGTTGACGGAAACCCGAGGGCGGGCACGCCCCCGCATCAAGCCACCGCGCGCTTCGATTCGTGGCCGTAAGCGTCGCGCACGGCGGCGGCGAGCACATCCAGACCTTCGGCAAGCACTGCGTCGGGAATGGTGAGCGGCGCCAGCAGGCGCACCACATTGGCCGCGGTGCCGCACGACAGGAGAATCAAACCGCGCGCTTCGGCATGAGTCAGGATGGATGCCGTCAGCTCGGCATCCGGTTCCTTGCTCTTGAGATCCTTCACCAGTTCGAAGGCCACCATCGCACCCAGTCCCCGCACATCGCCGATGCAGGGCAACTCTTTCGCCAGGGCTTGCAGCCGGGTGCGCATCTTATCGCCCACGGCCGCGGCGCGCGCGCACAGGCCTTCTGCCTCGATCACATCCAACACCGCATGCGCCGCCGCGATGCTGATGGGATTGCCGCCGTAGGTGCCGCCCAATCCTCCCGCATGCGCCGCGTCCATGATGGTGGCGCGTCCGGTGACTCCCGAGAGCGGGAAACCTCCGCCAAGTCCCTTGGCCACGGTGATCAGATCGGGCACGACGCCGGAGTGCTCGATGGAGAACATCTTGCCGGTGCGGGCCATGCCGCCCTGGACCTCGTCGGCGATCAGGACAATGCCGTGCTCATCGCAGAGGCGCCGCAGCGCGCGTAGGAAGTCGGCGGGCGCCACATTGAAGCCGCCCTCGCCCTGCACGGGTTCGATGATGATGGCCGCGACTGATTTCGGATCAACGTCGCCGTGAAACAATCGATCCAAATCCGCGAGCGCCTGTTCCGTGCCGATGCCCCGGTACGGCTGCGGAAACTCGGCGTGATAGACCTCGGCAGGAAACGGCCCGAAGCCGCGCTTGTACGGCATGACCTTGCCGGTGAGCGCCATGGTCATGAGCGTGCGGCCGTGAAAGGCGCCGGAAAATGCAATCACCGCCGAGCGCTTGGTGGCATAGCGGGCGATCTTGATGGCGTTCTCCACCGCCTCGGCGCCCGAATTCAAGAACAGCGACTTCTTCGCGAAGTCTCCTGGCGCCAGTGCATTGAGCCGTTCAGCCAGGCGCACATAGGATTCGTAGGGAGCGACATGGAAACAGGTGTGCGCAAATGCCAGCGCTTGCTGCGCCACCGCTTCCATCACGCGCGGGTGGCGATGCCCGGTATTGAGCACCGCGATGCCCGCGGCGAAATCGATGTAGCGCCGTCCGTCGACATCCCAAAGTTCGGAATTCTCCGCTTTGGCCACATAAATACCCCGGCTGCCCACTCCGGCGGGCACGGCCGCGGCTTTGCGATTTTTGAGGTCGGCTGATTTGGACATTTTCTTCTCCTTCAATGGCGCGGCTGGACAGGAACGGTATCATTGGCCGGTAATTTGAGCAAAAGGTGGGCTCCCATGGGCACGGCCGCAAGCGGCACTCTCAATGTGCGAATTCTGCGCTCGCAGGCCGACAGCCAAACGGCCGTGGATGACCGGGTCGCGGTCGAAGCGCCGCTGGAGTTCCTCCTGCACCACCCCTCGCTGGGTCCCGAGCCGATGTCGTTCGGCACCACCATGCGCACCCCGGGCGAGGATGAGTCGCTGGCCGCGGGACTGTTGTACGGCGAGGGAATCGTGAATCAGGCGGCGGACATCGAGGCCATAGAGTCGAGCACGCGGCGGCCCAATGTGGTCAATGTGCGCCTGCACCCCACGGTGCAGATCGTGCCCAACACGCCATCGCGTCTGTTCTCGGCCGGTTCGAGCTGCGGAGTGTGCGGCACGACGGGGCTGGATGCCGCCATCGCACGCGCCGCGGCCACCCACATTCCGGAGACGGGCCAGGCCGCGCTGCTATCGCTGTTGATGCGTTTGCCCGCCCGCATGCGCGCCGCGCAATCGAAGTTTGGCGACACCGGCGGTGTTCACGCCTCCGCGCTGTTCGATTTTGGGGGCAGCTTGCTCAACCTGGCGGAGGACGTGGGCCGCCACAATGCATTCGACAAACTCGTGGGTATGAGCCTCATGTCCAACCAGATCCCGTTGAGCAACCGCATCGTGATATTGAGCGGCCGTGCCAGCTTTGAGCTGGTGCAAAAGGCCATTCGTGCGGGGGTGAGCATCCTGGCGGCCATCGGCGCCCCTTCCAGCCTCGCGGTGAATCTGGCCGTCACCTCCGGACTCACGCTGGTGGGGTTCCTGCGCGAGACTCACTGCAACGTGTATTCGGATCCCGGGCGGCTCGGCGTGACGGCTAAGGTCTGACGGCGCAGCCGCATGATGACTTGAGCTCGCCGGCGCGGGCCGCCGTGTCGTCGAACCAAGTCCGGCTCGAGCGCAGGGCATTCAAGACCGTGGGATAAGTCACCTGACGGGTCACCGACTGGTGAACTGCGCCGACGAACTCGCGCCACCGCCGGTGATTGCAGAATTTGCGCGTCATGTCATCGTAATGCGTCATCGACGCGTCCGTTGCGACAGCAGGTATCCGGCCGCCAAGCCCACGAGCGCGGTGACGGCAAGCGCTGTCCAGGGATTGGTGCGCAACAGGCCGTCAGCGCTTCGCGCCGCTGCTTTGCTTCTGTGCGCCCATGAGCTGGCCGCTTCAATCATGGGATCGATGAGCGCGGCCGGAGCGGCCGAGGCGCTCGAACCCAGGCCCCCCACGTGCAAGTCTCGTTTTTGTGCACCGAAGCTTGGGTGGCTGGCCAACATCGTTAAATTCCTCGCGTGACTGAAACGGGTCTCATGCTGCAAGTATGCGCGCCGCGCCGCGTGCCCACAGTCGGCCCATTGCGGCGCTGCACGTAGGACTCAGCCGACTTGGTAGCCTCTGCCTTGCATGCAGGCGGACATGGCGCGGTTGTAATTATTGCGAGCCGCATCGGCATTGCCCGACACACCGCCTCCCGTCTGCGTGGGATCGAAGCCTGTCTGTCCCTTGGCCCAGTTATGGCATTCGAACTGATCCGCGGCCTGCTGCTCCTTGGTCTGTCCGTTCTTCGGATAGATCATCAAATCATCCTGAGCCGGGTCCGGCGGCGGGGCGGGCTCATCGGCATTGTCCGGCGGGTCCACCACGGTGTAGCCGTTTTGGTCGGGCTGCCACGAGTAGTACACATTGTCGGCATAGTAGTAAGGAACGCCGCCGAACCACACGGTTGAGTAGTAAGGCGGCAGCACGGATATCACCAGACCTGAGGGCGGCCGTATCACCACGAAACCCGGACCCCGCGGCGCGTACCAAATACCGCCGCTGAAGTAGTAGCGGCTGCCGCCGCGGTAGTAAGGACGATAACCCTCCGGCAAGCTGGGCCTCACGGTACCCATGGGCGGATAGTAGCGGCCGTGGTTGTAGCGGCTGTCCAATACCTGTCCGCGTCCGTCAAAGGCCGGATGTCCGATCGGCGGCCGCGCGGTCGCGGGTCGACCCAGCGAGGGACCCCGCGCCTCGGGTCTCGGCGCCGGATGCGCCTCGGAGCGCGGCTCCGGACGCTGCTCGGCGCGTCCCCGATCATGTTCGTCCGCTGCCGCCGCCGGCGTTGCCGTCTGCAGGCCCCATAGCAGCAGACTTGCCGACACCATCGCGATTTTCGCCGTTCGATTCATGCTGCTCTCTCTGCTATTCAACTGATCGTGTAGCCGCGTCCCTGCAGACAGGCGCCGATTGCGCGCCGATAGGAGTCCGCCCGGGCGCGCCCGGCGGCGGCGCTCTGATTCAACGCCTGCTGAGTCTGCTGCGCCTGTGCCTGCGCTTGCGCATCCGATGCGGACCCCACGATGGCTCCGGTCGCACCGCCCAGCACCAGACCGGCGCCGGCATTGCGCGGTCCGGCAATGATGGAGCCGATGATGGCACCGCCAATGGCGCCGGCCACAGTACCCGCGCCCGGAGGATTGGCGGGCTGAACGACCACCCGCTCGTAGGCATTGGCACCGGCGCGGCTGGGATCCACGCCCGTTTGCTGAACGGCCCAAATATGGCACTCATAGCGATCGCGCTCGGTTTGCTCCGGGCTCTGGCCGTTGGCGGGATACACGAATACTCGCTGCGGCGGGGGCGCCGGCACTGCAACCGTGCGCGGCGGGGGGGTGACGCAGGCCGCCAGCAGCAGTGCGGCGGCCGGTACGACGAATCGAGAAAACTGCCTCAATTTAATGCACTCCATTCCGTTTCCTGGCAATTGATCAACGTGAAACCCTTGATTCAGTTGACAGCAATTACCCGCTTGAGTTCGCGGCAGGCCTTATTTCGCAGGCTTACGAAACTTTAATATGAACTGATCAGTCTTGCCGCGAATGGCCGGATCGAACACTTTCAGGGTGTGATCATCGCCCGCCTGGTGCAGCAAATCGCTGCTTCCCGCCAGTTTGAACCCGGCTGCGAGGACTTCTGTTTTGACCGTCTCCGGGTCGATTCTATGTAAAGTCTTGGTGTCCCGCGCGCCCGACCCTGCCGCCGCCGCGTGATCCAGGACCACGTAAACGCCGCCCGGCTTCAAGGCATCGAACATCAGCTTGTTGAACGCCGCAACATCGACGCCGGCGAGGTTGTGCAAGTCGTGATAGTTCAGCGAGGTCCACACCAAATCGACAGGTGCGGGCGGTGCGAGCTTGCTCATCGCCGCAACGGTGACGGTGACATTGGGATAGTTCGGATCCGCGGCGATCGCCTTCACTTTAGCGGCAAAATCCGGCATATCCGCGGGCGCATCGGCCGGCCGTTCCGGAACCAGCGCGTAGACATGGCCGGTGGTGCCCACCGCCTTGCTGAAGATGCGGGTGAAATAGCCGCCGCCGGGGAAGAATTCGGCGATCTGCACACCCGGCTTCACGCCGGCAAACACCAGGCTTTCCGCCGGCTTGCGATTCGCGTCGCGTTGCTTGTCCGCATCCGGGCGGTTGCTGTCGGCAACCGCAGCGGCGATGTCGGCGGGAATGGACTTGGCGCCCGCGCCGGTTGCGCTCAGCGTCAATGCGGCGGCAAATGCGCCCGCCAGAACCAGTGAGTAGCGATTCATGAAACAACCCCTATGAGTCGACGCCTGCGAAATTCCGCGGCGCTATTCTACCACTTGCGCAAACGTGCTTTTGCCCGTCGCTCCTGCGACAGCCGGCACCCCATCGGCAGCGTATGATCGACGCACCCGACAGGTGGACGCAGGCTGAAGCGCATGAGTTTGAGTGTTTTCGACATTTTCAAGATCGGCATCGGCCCTTCCAGCTCGCACACCATGGGGCCGATGAATGCCGCGCGCAGCTTCGTCGAACTGTTGGCCGGCCGCGATTTACTGGAACGTACATCCCAGGTCTCCGCGCAGCTGTACGGCTCGCTGGCGTTGACCGGGCGCGGTCATTGCACGGATCGCGCCATTCTGCTCGGGCTGGAAGGCATGAGTCCCGACACCATCGATTCGGCCGCGGTCGAGCCGGCGCTGCAGCGGATTCGAGTCGGCGGCCGCATTCGGCTGTTGGGGCGGCATGAGATCGCATTCGACGAGCCGCTCAATCTGCTGTTCCACATGGATCAGGTGCTGCCCGGCCATTCCAACGGCATGCGCTTCACGGCGCACGACGCGGCGCTGCAGGTGCTGGCGCGCGAGGAGTACTACAGCATCGGCGGCGGCTTCGTAGTGCGCGCCGGTGCCGAGGCGGACGTGGGCGCCGCGCGCGCCGAGCCGCCCTATGAATTCAATTCCGGCGCACGTCTGCTGGAGCACGGCCGCGCGCAGGGCCTGGAAATTCACGAACTGCTGCTGGCGCGCGAGCGCACCTGGCGCAGCGATGTCGAGATTCGCGCCGGCCTGCTGCGGATCTGGCAGGTCATGCAGGATTGCGTGCGCCGCGGATTTGACGCCCAGGGGCTGCTGCCGGGCGTGCTGGGCGTGCGGCGGCGCGCCCCGAAACTGTATCGCCAACTCATGAGCGGCAATCCCATGAGCCCGATGCATGCCCTCGATTGGGTCAATGTCTTCGCCCTGGCCGTGAACGAAGAGAATGCGGCGGGCGGCCAGGTCGTGACCGCGCCGACCAACGGCGCCGCGGGAATCGTGCCGGCGGTGCTGCACTACTATCGGCGTTTCGAGCAAGGGGCGGACGACGACGGCATCATTCGATTTCTGCTGACCGCCGCCGCCATCGGCATGCTCTACAAACAGAACGCCTCCATATCCGGCGCGGAAATGGGCTGCCAGGGCGAGGTCGGCGTGGCGTGCTCCATGGCGGCGGCCGGCTTGGTGTCGGCCCTCAACGGCAGCAACGAACAAATCGAGAATGCCGCCGAAATCGGCATGGAACACAATCTCGGCCTGACCTGCGATCCGGTCGCGGGACTGGTGCAGATCCCCTGCATCGAACGCAATGCCATGGGTTCGGTGAAGGCGATCAATGCGGCGCGCCTCGCGATGCGCGGCGACGGCTCGCACAAAGTCTCGCTCGACCAAGTGATCGCCACCATGCGCCAGACGGGTCACGACATGTCGACCATCTACAAGGAAACATCGCAGGGCGGACTTGCCGTCAACGTTCCGGAATGCTGAGGGCTGAGTCACGGTTGACTAAGATCAGCCCGTGGCTTGCAGTCCCTGCGCGATGCCGCTGATGGTGGCGCGCAGGGCGCCGAACAATGCCGGATCCTTGCGCCCCGTCTTGCGCCAGCGCTGCAATAGATCCACCTGCATCAGGTGCATCGGATCGATGTAAGGGTTTCGCAATTTGATCGATCGCTGCAAGGTCGGATCGCTGTCGAGCAGCACCGTGGTGCCGCGCAGACGCAGCACATGTGCGGCCGTCAGCGCAAATTCCCGGTGGATGGGTTCGGCCTCGCGCCGCAGATCATCGCCGGCCAGCGCATCGTAGTGGCCGGCAATCTCCAAGTCGGTGCGCGCCAGCATGGCCTCCACATCGTCGAGCAAGTGGCTGAAAAACGGCCAGTGCGCCACCATTTGACCCACCACCTCGGCGCCGTGCTGCTCCACCGCCGCCTGCAGTCCGCTGCCGAAGCCGAACCATCCCGGCAGCATGTGGCGGCTCTGCGTCCAGGCGAACACCCACGGAATCGCCCGCAGGGCGTGCACGCCGCTGCCGTCCGCGCGCGCCGCGGGGCGCGACCCTATGTGCATGCGTTCGATCACGTCGAGGGGCGTGGCCGCGCCGAAGTACTCGAAGAATTGCGGGCCGCCGAACACCAGTTCCCGGTAGGCCGACTTGCTCTGCGCCGCGATGGTTTGCATCGCCGCCAGGTGCGCCGGGGGAATCGGCGGACCTTCGCCGGCATGCGCCGTCGCCAGGGCGACCGACGCAAACGTGCGCTCGAGAGTACGCATGGCGATCGGCCGCAGGCCGTAGCTCTGATTCACGACCTCGCCCTGCTCCGTCAGCCGCAGCACGCCGCGGATGGCGCCGTCCGGCACGCCCTCGACCAGGTTCTCGGTGCGTCCGCCGCCGCGCGCCGGCGTGCCGCCGCGGCCGTGGAACATCAGCACCCGGGTGCCGGTCTCGCGCGCCGCCTGCAGCAGCTGCGTCTGCGCCACCTGCAGCGCCCAGCGCGAGGCGGCTATCCCGCCCTCTTTGTTCGTGTCGGAATAGCCGATCACCACCACCTGGCGATTGCCGCGTGAGGCCAGATGCCGGGCATAGGCAGGTTCGCCGTGCAGCGCGCGCAGAATATCCCCGGCCCGCTCCAGGGAATCGATGCACTCGAGCAGCGGCGCGACGTCCAGGGGCGATTCCCCGGTGCGTTTATCGGTGATGTCGGCCCATCGGGCCAGCAGCAGCACGGCCAGCACGTCTTGCGGACCGGTCGCGCCGCTGACGATGTAGTCGCCAATGGCGCGGCCGCCGAATTTATGGCGCGCCTGAGCAATGGCTTCGAACACCCACAGGCTGCGCCGCCCGATGGCGTCGAAGGCCGAGGTGGGCCCTTGATCGCGGGCCAGCAAATCGCGCAATTGCCGCAGCCGCTCCTCGGGCGGCAGCATCGGCCAATCCGCCAGCCCCAATCCCTGGGCAATCACCTGGTCGTGCATGTGCGCATGTTGCGTGACGTCTAGAGTGGCCAAATGAAAGCCGAAGGTGCGCACCCGGCGCATGAAGCGCCGCACCAGGAAGTATCCCGCGTGGCGTCCGCGGTTCATGGTCAGGCTGTCGGCGGCGAGCGCGACGTCGGCCAGCAATTCGTCGGGGCTTTGGTACGCGTTGGGCCGGCCCTCGTAGCTCGCCTTGAGCCGCTCGCCGATCTGCCCGAAGAACATGCGGTACGGCATGCGGTCGTGCCGCGCCGGCGCCAGCGCCTGCGCGCCGGGCAGTATGGCGCTGTAGGAATCGATGCGCGCGGCGAGCGCGCCGCTCACGCCGACCCGGTTCGCGCTTTGGCTCAAGGTCTCGGCCAGCTGGCCGCACTCCGCGAAATACGTCGACACGATCACCTGCCGGTGACGATGCAGAGTCTCGCGGATGGTCTTGCCGTGCACGTCGGGGTTGCCGTCCATGTCGCCGCCCACCCAGGAACCGAAGTGCAGGATGCTCGGCACGTCCAGCTGTTCCACGGGAACATCGAAGGCCTTGGCCAGCGCCGCCTCGATTTCCTCGTAGAACAGCGGCACGACGCGGTACAGAATCTCGATCAGATAGAACAGCACATGTTCACGCTCGTCGGCCACGGTCAAGCGCTCGCGCGGATGCTCTTCGGTCTGCCAGATGCTGGTGACCTCCAGCCGCACGCGCGCCCACAGAGTATTCAATTCGGCGGACGTCGATGCCGGGTTCAGCCGGTCCAGCAGATCCTGCGCGATGTGCTGCTGCTTGCGCAGAATCGTGCGGCGAGTCGACTCGGTCGGATGGCCGGTGAACACCGGTTCGATGCTCATGGAGCCGATCAATTCCAGCGCCTGCTGCAGCGTCACGCCGTCGCGCCGCAGCCGTGCGATGCAATCCGCGATGCCGCCGGGCTGCAAAGTGCTCGAATCGTTGAGATATTGGCGCCGGCGGCGGACCCGGTGCACCTTCTCCGCGGTATTCACCGCTTGGAACCAGATGGAAAACGCCCGGGTGAGGTCGGTGGCCGCCGACGGCGAGCGGCCCAGCGTGCGCGCCTGCAAGTCCGCCGCGCCCGCCGCATCGCCCTCGCGCCGGCGAATCGCCGCGAGCCGATCGCCTTCCACCAGCGTGAAGAACTCCTCGCCCCCTTGATCGCGCAGCGTCTCGCCGATCAAGGCGCCGAGGGCATGCACGTCCTCGCGCAATGCCGAATCCTTGACGGGAAATTGAATGCTTTGACGATACATAATGCTAGGCTCTGAGGTCTTCATGGAGAAATATTATGAGCTTGTTGGCGCAGATCGCTATATTTCTCGCCGCCGCGGTCATCGCGATCCCCATATTCCGCTACTTCAAACTGGGCTCGGTGCTCGGCTACCTGGCAGCCGGAATCATCATCGGCCCCGCCGGCCTCGGGCTCATCAGCAAAATCGACAAAACTCAGCAAATTGCCGAGTTCGGCATCGTACTCCTCATGTTCGTCATCGGTCTCGAATTGCAGCCGTCGCGCCTGTGGGTGATGCGCAAAACCATATTCGGATTGGGACTGGCCCAGGTATTGCTCACCACCGCGGTGATCGGTTGCGCCGCCTACTTCGGCTTCGGGCAAACCAAGGAATCCGCTCTCGTCATCGGCTTCGGCCTCTCGATGTCCTCCACCGCATTGGTCCTGCAACTATTGGCGGAACGGGGCCAGCTCAACTCGCAATATGGCCGCTCCGCATTCAGCATCCTACTATTTCAGGACATCGCAGTCTTGCCGGCGCTGGCCCTGCTGCCGCTGCTGGGGGTCGCCGCCGCCAAGAGCACCGGGCCGGGCGGCTGGCTGGCGCTGAAGTTCATCGCCGTCTTTGGGGCGGTCGTCATCGGCGGCCGCTATGTGCTGCGCCCCATGCTGCGGATCATCGCCGCGACACGCGTCGCCGAGGCCTTCACCGCGGCGGGCTTGCTGGTGGTCATCGGCACCGCGCTGCTCGTCAGTCAGGTGGGACTGTCCCTGTCCTTGGGCGCATTTCTGGCCGGCGTATTGCTCGCGGACAGTGAATTCCGCCACGAACTCGAGGCCGACATCGAGCCCTTCAAGGGATTGCTGCTGGGCCTGTTCTTCATCACCGTCGGGATGGCGGCCAATCTCACCCTGGTGCTGGAGCGGCCGCTCACCCTGATCGGTCTGACCTTGGGATTCATGCTGGTCAAGGTCGCGGTTCTGCGCGGAATCGGCCGCTTTGGCGGGCTGCCCCGCGCAGCCGGCCGCGGCCTGGCGTTCAGTCTGCCTTCCGGCGGCGAATTCGCGTTCGTGCTCTTCGGGCTGGCCGCCACGCTCGGCATCATGGACACCGAAATCTCCGAACTGCTGGTGCTGGTGGTGACGGGCTCGATGATCTTGAGTCCGCTGCTGTTGACGCTGCACGATGTCCTGTTCAAGAAGAAGGAGACGGACGACGGACCGTTCGATACTCCCGAGGAGCTGTATCCGAAGGTCATCATCGCGGGCTTCGGCCGTTTCGGGCAAATCGTCGGCCGAATTCTGCGCGCCAAGAACATTGCCTTCACGGCCCTCGAGGCCAATCAGACCCAGGTGGACTTTCTGCGCCGCTTCGGCAATCAGGTCTTCTACGGCGACGCCTCGCGGCTGGAAATGCTGCGCTCGGCGCACGCCGAGAACGCCGAGGTCTTCGTGCTCGCCATCGACGACGTCGAGGCTTCAGTGCGCACCGCCGAACTGATCCGCAAGCACTTTCCCAACCTGAAGATCTTTGCGCGCGCGCGCAATCGCCAGCACGCGTTTCGGCTGATGGATTTGGACGTGCGCTACACGATTCGCGAAACCCTGGTGTCCAGTCTCGAAATGTCGGAGAAGGTGCTGGAGACGCTCGGCCTGTCGAAGTCGGCCGCTGTCGACACGGTGCGCCGCTTCCGCGTGCACGATGAGGCGACCATGGCGAAGCAGCAAGCGGTGAAGGACGATGAGAACAAGTTCCTGCAGACCACCCGAGAATCCGCTGAACAACTGCTGCATCTGTTCGAGAGCGATTCGGCCCAATCCGAGGAACGCGACTCCAAGCGGCGCGCGGTGAAAACCTAGGAGCCTGGCAATCTAACGCGGATTGAGGAGAACCGTGGTGTCGAAGCTCTCGAAGCTGGTGAGCACGCGGCGGTAGGCGTTCTGCATGATGCGCTCGGCGTTCTTGTCGGCGCGCGCGCCCAGCAGCATCCGGATCACCACGTCATCCTGCGGACGCGCCGGATCCTCGCCCAGCAATTGATAGGTGAAGCGCGCCAGGCGCTGATTCATTTCGTTGGCGAAGCGCAGACGCACCGCGTCGTTGCCGTCGCCGGCGCCCACCTTGGCTTCTTCGGCAATTTCGAAAATCAGGCGCGTGATGAAGCGCGCCTTGTCGACCAGGCCGAGGTCGCTGAAGAACTCGATTTCAGATTGAATGTTCATCCGGCTGGAAAGAAGTCGATGGGTTTGGTGGCCGTCAACGCCGCCACATCCTTGGCGTCGAACTTGAACAGCCGGATGCGCGCCAGCAACTTGCTCTCGAATTCCTTGTCGTTGAGGTCCGAGGACACGATCCGTGCGCCGGTGATGTCGCCGGACGGGGCAATGGTCAGCTCGAGCACCACTTTGCCCTGCAAGGCGGGGTTATCGCGCAACGCGCGTGCGTACATGGCGTCAATGGCGCCCTTGTTCCTGGTGAACACCAGGGCGATTTCGTCGGCGCTGCGCGAAGCCTTACCGCTGCCGCCGGCCCGGGTCGCGGCCTGGCCGGAACCGCCCATGTTCGGGTCCTTCACCTGCGTGGCATAGATTCCGCGCAGCGATCCCGAACCCGCCGCCAGACCGCTGCTGGTGGGCGCGCTGATGCCGCCGCTGGTGCCGCCGATCTTCGAGGAGATGATGTTGCGGCTCACCACGCTGACATCGCCCGGGTCGGTCGTCTTGGGCTGGTTTTTCGCGAATTTATCCATGTCGACGTCGCGCAGGGCCGCGAGCTGGTCGAACACGGCCGCGTTCTTCTGCGCCTTCACCCGCGGATCCACCGGCTGCACCGGCTTCGGCGTCACCGGCGCCTTCTCCAGCGGCTTTTCCGGCTTCGGCGGCGGCGGGGGCGGAGGCGGCGGCGGCGGCTCCATGACGAGCTGCACGACGCGTTCGGGCAGAGAATCGGTGTTCACGATGATTTTGTGCCGCGGTAAAAACGGCATGAGCACAGCGATGATGGCGAACACGATGGCAAGATTGCGCAGAATGGTGCGGAAGCGCCGCTCCATTTCCTCGGACGGGGACCACGGCAACTCATAGCGCCGGTAATAGGGCGCGAGCGAGGTGGCCATGCGTTGTGCGGGGTTGGCGGCCGTCATTTAAGTCGCCGCCCTTTCACGTTCGACCACGGCGAAAGACACCTTGCCGTATTCGGCTTCGCTGCAGGTCATCATGATCTTCTTCAGCACGCTGTACGGCGTGCTCTTGTCTCCCATGATGGTGACTTCGCGTTTGGCGACGTCGGTCTGCTGCCCCAGGCTCAGCGCGTTCTGCGCCATCAAGGCCGCTTTGAGCGGCGCGAAGGACGTTCCCTGATTGGCGACGACGTCGTTCAGCGAACCGACCAATTGACCGTCCACGTACACCGAGTCCTTGGTGACCATCACGACCACGGCCGCGCTCGGCTTGCGGTCGGACAGGGACTGAGGAATCGAGATGTTCTTGGTGTTCGGCAGAATGTCCACTTCGGCCGTGTGCGCCAGCAGAAACACCACCAGGATGGTCATCATGTCGATGAACGGAATCAGCGCGAAATGGTTCGCGCCGTGCCTGCGCTGACGATGGCGCTTGATTCGGTAGGAGGTCATGTGGGCGCATCCCCGATGGAAATATCCGGGAACAGCTCAGCCTTGGAAAATGGCGCAACCGGCAACTGGTACACGCGCACCGTGTCCATGACCTGCACCAGGGTGTCGTACGTGGTATTGGCGCTGGACAGGATGGTCGCCTCGGTCATTTGCGGATACTGCGATTTGATCCTGCGGATGAATTCCGACAGATTCCCCAAGTCATAGCCGCTTGCCGTATTGGCCAGGACCTTGAGAGGGCCGGAGTTGCGGTCGTTGATCACCAGGTCGTCGGGGCGAATGATGACTTCGAGCTTCAGGTCCTTGGGCAAATCGAGCGGTGTGGCATTGCTGTTGTTGGGCAGATTCATCTGCAGGATATTGGTCTTGGAGAACACGGCGGTGAAGATCAAGAAAAATACCAGGATCACCATCATGTCGATCATCGGCACGATGTTCAGATCGTCGCGCCCCTGGTGATAGCGGGCGTGATTGCGTCGGACGAGGCGCGCGGACTTTGACTTCATGGCTTCGGCACCATCCTAAACGGGAGTCCTAAATGCTGCCGCGGGCGGCGGCAGCCGGAGCTCGCGCAGTGGGCGCGGCCGGCGCGTGCGCCGGCTCCGCCTGACGTTCAGTGATGGAATTCAGGAATTTCACCGAGGCGATCTCCAAGCTGTCGATCAGCGAGGTGGTCTTCGATTCGAGAAACATGTGCGCAGTGAGCAGCGTGATCGCAACCGCCAAACCCGAGGCGGTGTTGTTCATCGCCACGGAGATTGCCGCGGCGAGCAAGCTGGCCTTCTCCGCGGGGTTCGCCGTCGCCACGGCGCTGAAGGCGCCGATCAGGCCGGTGATGGTGCCGAGCAGGCCGATCAACAGGCCGACGTTGGCCAGCGACGACAGATAATGAGTGCGCTTCTCGATGCGCGGGATGACCTCGAGCAGACTTTCGTCCATGGCCTTCTCGATGTCGTCGCGGCGGCGCGCGCTCGCGACCCGGGCCACGCCGTAGTTCAGGATGGTGGCGATCGACGCTTTGGAGCTCTGCGTCAGGCCCACGACCTGTTTGAAGTTGCCGGCGCTCAAAGCGGGCACCAAATCGTCCCACAGGCTGCGATTGCGTATGGTTTCGCGGGTCAGGTACACGTAGCGCTCGATGGCGATCGAGATACCCACCACGAATATCAAGGCCAGCGGGTACAGGAACACCCCGCCGTCCTTGAAGAAATTGACGATAGAATTCATGAAATTCATCTGCGCGCTCCTAGAAAATGTCCATCCGCTCCGAACTTGAGATTCAACCAGATTCCGTAAAATCGGCTATGACTTACTTCTCACCCTGCGGCGCTGGTTTGGGCGGCGCACCATTTTGAGACGTCTCTGCTTGCACGGCCCTGTAATAAACCACCTCGCGCTTGAAAACGTCCCGGTCCACGGGGGCCAGGATCTCGTCAACCAGGCTATTCATCGGTTTGCCTGCCAGATCGCCGATATCGGACCGCTTCCAGGGGACGATATACATGACCTTGGGCTGCTCTCGGTCGCCCGTGACCGTGGCCGTCCCCAATTCCAGACGATCGGTTTTAGACCCTGGTTTCTGCCCCCCTGCCGGGGCGGGGGGCTGCCGTGCGGACGGAGGCTTGGCGGGCGCGGCCGCCGGGGCCGCGCCCGGGCTCGAGGGCGGCGGGCTCTGAATTGCCTGGCTCGGGGCCGCCGAAGCCGCCGGGCTCGATGTGTCAGCCCGAGGCTCGCCGGCCTCGGATTGGGCGGTCGATTTCTCCGGGGGTGGCGCCGCGGGCGGTGTTTGCGCCATCGCGGCGCCCGCGATCGCATACCAAGCCATCAGGCCGAGGATCCTGGTTGCCGTGTTCATGCAGGCTCCTTTTTCGGTGCCGGCGCCTGAGCACCGACGCGTTTGCGCAATTCCACCACCCAACCGGCGACCTGCTTATTGTCGCCGGCGAGCTCGATGTAGCGCTGGAATTCGTCCAGCGCTTTTTGCGGCTGTGCAAGATACAAGTCGTAGAGCACGCCCAGGTTCAAATGCGCCGGAGCGTAGTTGGGATCTGCAGCTATCGTACGCTGATAAGCCGCTTCGGCCTCCGTAAATTTACCGAGTTTGCGTTCGACGATGCCGAGTTCATTGCCCGCCACCGCATCGGTGGGTTTGATCGCGAGGGCGGCCTTGAAGGCGGCTTCCGCTTCGGGCAAGCGCGAATCGCGCAAGTACAGCAACCCTAAGTTCACTTGCGGTCCCGTCAATTGCGGATAACCCGCGGTCAGCTGCTTGAACTCCATTTCCGCATCGGTACTGCGCCCTGCTTTCATGAGTTGCAGCGCCTGCGCGTACTGTTGCGCGGCACGCTCCGGTATGGGAGCGGCGTCGACCGGCGGTGCGCTGCCGGCTGCGCCGCCGGCCGGAGTCTGCGTGCCCGCGGCAGCAGCAGTAGGCGCGCCCGCGGTTGCGCCCGCAGCGGCCGGCGCCGCCGGATTTTGCACGGGCGCAGCCGCGTGCGCCGGCTTCGGCGGCGCGCTGTGACAGGCCGCGAGCAACGCCAGGATGCCTGCGCTAACGAATCGATTCGACCAGCTGCTCACCGATTTCCACCTTGCCGTAACGGCCTGGGTTGAGTTGCGCCAGCGCGGCAAAGCTCTTCTGCACCCACTCATCGTAGGTGCCGTCCTTGGTCCGCGCCGCATTCACTTCATGCAATTTGATGGCCTTCTCCTCGAACGGGAAAGCCTGCTCCTCGAGCAATACATCGTATTGTTCCAATTCATCCTTGGACAGATTCTTGGGCCGCTCTGAACTCATCAGGTCCTTGCCCAGCTGCCGGTACAATTCGGCGCTTTCGAAGGTCGCCGCGGTGGTGACTTCGGCCACCTGGTAGTCGGCCGCCTGTTCGTACGCCTTGAGCGCCGCCTCCATCGCCTTGCGCTTCTCGACCAGGGATTTCTTCAGCGGTGCCACGAGCTTGATGCGCTTGAATTCTTCGCGCGCCGGAATCGCGAGGGTCAAGGTCGCCTTCGCGGCCAACGCGCGGCTGCGATCGGTGCGGGTTGCGCCCGCGGCGCGATCGGCGGCGATGATGTCCCTGAGCCAGAAGTCCCGGCCGCCGATATCGCCCAGCTTCGCCGTGATCACGCTCAGTCTGTTGCGCGCTTCCATGGCCGGATTCAACGGCTGCGGGAAGTGCTTCACGAAGGCTTCCAGCATGGCGCGCGACTTGGCGGTGTTGCCGGCCTTGTCGTACAGATCCGCCGCCTGCAGGGTGGCTTCACGCTGAACGTCGGGCGATTCGCCGGGCGACTGCGCAATTCTCTCGAACTCGACGGCGGCTTGCGCCGGATGATTCGATTCGGTGTAAGCCACCGCCAGATTGCGCGTCACATCGGCTTGCAGAGGGCTCTGCGGGAAATTGCGGCGGAAGCCCTCCAGCACGACGATGGCCCGATCCCATTGCTTGTCCTTGACCAGCAGCGCCGCGGCATCGAAGTCGGCGTTCGCGCGCACTTTCGAGGTCGGCGCCAAGGCAGACACCCGCAGGAAGTCCTCCACGGCCGCCGCGCTGTCGCCGGATTTGCTCTTCTGCTCTCCCTGCTTGTAGATCGACGCCGCCAAGCGCTCAACGATCACGGCACGCTCCGGATCGTTGGCCGGCATCAGCGTCTGCGCATGGCCGTAGGCGGCTTCCGCCTTGTCGAACACGCCCTGATCGAAGTTCGAGTTGCCGATCACCGTCCAGGCAACCCGCTGTTTGGTGACATCCACGGGCGGTTGACGCGCGAGCAGCGCCTCGGACGCCGAGATTGCGCGAGCATAGTCCTTGACCGTGTACAAGTCGGTGGCCGCCCGGGTGAGCACCGCCGCGCTTTCCGGATGGGCGGGAAAGGTCTGCGCGAATTTCAAGGAACTATCCAGGCTGCGGCTGTGCACCGCCGCTTTCGCCTCGCCGCTCAAGCCCTCCTCTTGCTTTCCGTAGGCGACGATCGCGGCGTAGCCCGCTGCCGCGGCCTTCTCATGCGGTTCGTAGTGATACGCCGTGCTTTCGTATTCCTTGGCGGCGTCGAGATACTGCTTGCTCTCGAACAGCGTGTCGGCGAGCAAGTAGTTGGTGACGGCCGAATCCGGATCATCCGGGAAGGAGGTCAGATAGCTGCGGTACCATTTGGCCGCTTCCTGGTAGTCGGCCACGTTTTTACTGCGCTGCGCCTCGGCGTGATAGTGCTGGGCCACATCCTTGAGATTGGTCTTGAGCACCGCCACCACCTTCGGCTCCTTCTTCGGATCGCGGCCCTGCCAATAGGCGGTGCCGAAGCTATAGTTCTCGACGAACTCCTTCTTGCCTTGCAGCACCAGTTGCGGAAAGCCCCCCTTCTGATAGGCCTCGATGGCCTGCATTTCCAGCAGCGGCGCCTTTTCGTTGTTGCGGTCCTGCGAAACGAACGCACGGTAGCTGTCGGCCGCGTCGGTATAGCGCTCCTTCTCCATGTACAGGTCGCCCAAGCGCGCATACAGAAGATAGGAGTAGGGCCGCGGCTTCCGGTGCTTGACGAATTCATCGATGGTCTTCGGGCCCTCCAGATAGGAGAACGTGATGCTCATGACCCGGAAGGTGTCTTCGACCAATTCCCGATTCGGCCGGCTCAAGGTCTCCAGTTCGATCAACTCGGACGGATTGCGCTTCGATACCAGTACCGAATCGAGCACGCCTGCAAATGAATCCAAGCTGCGCTCGTTGTCACCCTGCTTGAACAGCGACCAACCGTGCTTGTAGAGGCTCTGGTTGTAGAAACCCGACGCTGCGCCGAACTTGATGACGGACTCGTAGGCCGACTGCGCCTTGGGATAGGCCTTGTTGGAGAACAGCAATTCTCCGCGCCGGAACTGCGCTTCGTCGATATAGCGGCTGTTGGGATAGCTGGCCACCATCTGGTCGAGGGATGCGAGCGCCTTGTCGGGCTGCGCGTTGAGTTCATAGGCGCGCGCTAATTGGTACAGCACCGAATCATTGCGCTCGTACTTCGGATAGGTTTTGAGCAGCGCGGAATATAAATGGATGGCCTCGGTCGCGCGCAGGCCCTCGTTGGTCACGAGTTCGCGTTCGATGCGCTCCGACTCGGAACTCTCGAGATTGAGATCGCCGAGGCGGCGCAGCGCTTCGGCGCGCAGCGCGGCATCTCCCGCATTCAGGTCGAGAAAGCGCTTGTAGCTTTCCATGGTCTTGTTGGCGTCGACGTTTTTCGGCGGATCGGTATTGACCTCGACTTGCTGCGCGTCGAGATCCTTGATGGTCGGCGGATTCTTGTTGGCCGCATGGCCCTGCACCGCCAGGCACGATCCGAGCAGCGCCGCGGCCACCGACGCCGCGCCCGCCGCGCTCCAGGTGGCGAAGGGCCGGCTCATGGCTTCGCCTTGGGCTTGTCGTTCGCCGCCCGGTCATAAATCGCCGCTAATTCATAGCGCGCCTGAATCTGGTAGGTCGAGATGCGCTGTTTCTGAAGTTCGAGCTCGCGGATGGCGAGGGCCTGTAGAAAACGATTCTGCTGCGCCGACACATCGGCCAGGCGCTGCTGTAATCCGTCCATGCGGCTGCGGATGGCCGCAATCCGGCCCGCGTAGGCGCCGGTGTTGGTGGGTACGCCGGCGCGCGCCTGGCGCACCATCACGGCCCGTTTCTGGGTTTCCTTGAGTTGCGCTTCCAGCTCCTTGACCGAGCGGCGTTCGTTCCATAGCCGCGCCTTGAAGCTCGCCGACAGCCGCCAGTACATGACCCCCTTCATCAGGCGGTGCTTTGCCCGCATTTCCGCGAGATCGGGATCATCCGGATGCGCCGCCAAGTACTCTTCGATGCGCGTCAATCGGCCCCAGGTCAGCTGCTCCTCGGGCGTGCCCAAGGCCGCGACATCGTTGGACTTTTCGATTTCGTTGATGCGCGACTCGAATTCCACGCGTTTCTGCGTCAGGCCGTCCAGATCGGTGGCCGCCATGACGGCATCGGCCTTCGGCACGCGTTCGTTGTAGGCCTCCTGGCGCGTGTCGAGCATGTCATCGTAGGCCGAGACGTCCTCGCGCCAATTATTCAAATTGCGGCTCATATAATTGAGTTCGCGGTAGTTCTTCAGGCCTTCCTGAAACTCATTGCTGGCCAGCAGCTGGTACAAGTAGCGCGATTCGGGCGCGTTCGGCAGTGTCGTGAGCTGCCAATACCAGGTCAATGTGTCCTTCTTGTCGTCATCCAACAGGCGGTCGAGCAGGTGGCCGCTGCGGATCTCTTCGATCGACTCGTCGATGTGCTTGATCTCCGCATCGAATGAATCGATGGCCGAGTTGTAATACTCGGCCGCCTGGCCGGTCGCCGACAATTGACTGTAGGCGTAGGGCACGGTCAGAAATGACTCCTGAACCGCCGAATCGAGCAAACTGCGCTTGCGTAGCGTGAGCCAGGGAACCAGCGCGCGTTTGAATTCCCCCACCCCCGCGTCCGCCCAGCCGACGCCGAGCAGCGCCTTGCTGGAATAAGGCCCTTCGAGCCGCACGCGCTGCAAGATGGGCTTGGCTTCGGCCGCGCGCTGCGCCTGCAGCAGTGCGAATCCCAGCGCGAGGTTCGCCTTGTCCTTGAGCGACAGCAATTCCTCGCTGCGGGTCTCGATGCGTCCCACGCGGTCGAGATACGGGACGGCATCCGCAAGCCGGTCTTTGCGCACCAGGGCCACGCCCAGATTGAACTGGGCGTAGGCAGTCCAGTCCGGGGCGCCGTGCCAGTTGCTCAATGCCGCGATGGCATCGTCATAGCGTTCCTGGCGCATCATCAGTTGCGCCAGCAGCATGTAACGCTCGGCGCTGATTCGCGGGTCGATCTTGTCGGACACCTGCTTGAGGGCGCGCTCGGACTCCTCGAGGTAGCCGCGCTGATACCAAACCTTGCCCAGATAGAACCAGGCCTTGTTGCGCACTGCTTCGGAGGTGTTCTTGTTGAGCAGCGCCTCGAAGATGCGGCCGGCCTCGACGTGCTCGCCCAGCGACAGATACAAGCCGCCGAGCAGCAGCTCCGCCTCGCCCTGGGTATGCGGAATACGGTCCAGCTGCCGCGCCGCGAGCAGCCGTGTGATGGAATCGAAATAGTCGTCCTGGAAAAAATAGAACAGCACGTCGCCGTAGTGCAGATCCCTCACGTCCTGCGGAGCCAGGCCGTTGGGATCCGGCTTGACGTTCTTTGCCGCGACTTGGCCTGCGGGCAGCGCCAGCAGGAGTCCGCCCAGGATGAGCGGCCGGAGGCTGTTAATCACACGTTGCACGCATCATTCCCAATCTTTGATCGTGAATTCCGGCTGATGCTTGGCCACGCGATCCGTGATCTTGAGTTCCAAGTACTTGGCGCCGACGCCCTTGTCGAAAGAGATCGTCGCGCCGCGCTTGTAGTCGCGCTCGACCGGGCCCTTGCCGGTGAAGAAGGCGACCAGTTCGTGCTTGCCCACCTTCAAATTGCCCAGGTAGATCTGCTGCACACCGCCCTTGAGCAGAGCATCGGCCTCGCGCGCCGTGTACAGATAGTTCTTCACTTCCTTGTTGTCTATCTTGACGGTCACGGAGTCCAACGCAAAGAATGTGCCGACATCCATCGACACGTACAACGCCACTTGGGTGTTGGCGGGGAACAGCAATTCCTCCTCCAGCACGAACAGATCCTTGTTCAGGTCGATGACGTCTTTCTTGAGTCCCTGCACTTCTTGATCCAGGGTCTTGAAGTCGGCGGGCGGCGCGTCGGACGACGCCGGCGCGGCGGCGGCTGGCGCAACGGCGGTCGGCGCAGCAGCGGCTGGAGCGGCGGTGGCAGTGGCAGCGGCAGCAGGCGCCGTGGCAGGGGCTGCCGGCGCGGCTGCGGCTGCGAGCGCCAGCCCGGCGCCGCAGGCCGAGGCCAGTAGCGCGCCGCGCACGATGATCGACACAACTCGATACTTGGGATTCATAGCGGACCTATGGGTTTACTCGCGCAGCAATTCGCGAATGTGATCAAGATAAACGCGCTCGTCGCCGCGCTTGAAGCCGACGTTGGAAAACCGTACGACGCCCGCGCGGTCGACCAGAATCGTCATGGGCATTTTCTGCAATAGGTAATCGCGGCCGATGTCGGACCCGGTGTCGAACAGGATGGGATAGGACACTTTCATGGCGCCGGCAAACTCGCGCGCGCGGCCCAGATCCTCGTCGATCGACACGCCGAGCACCACCAGGCCTGCCCGGCTGTAGGTGGTGTTGATGCGGTCGAGAGCGGGCATTTCCTGCCGCGAGTCGCCGGCCCACCGCGCCCAGAAATTGACCAGCACCACCTGGCCGCGGAATTCGGACATGCGCAGGTTCCTGCCGTCCATGCCCTTCAACACGAAATCCGGCGCGCCCTTGCCGACCAGCGTCGGCGCAGCGGCGCGTGCGGGTGCGACCAGGGACGAGGCGGTCAGCAGCGCGCTCAAGACGAGGCTGACGGCAAGCAATACTCTACGCATACGGTGATGGCCTCACCGCAACATCCTTGGCTTGAAATTCCTAAAGCTGCCCGCAACGCGCAGCAATGCATCACTCACGCTGGTAACCCCGCTGTGCTAGACCTTATCTCTTAAAAATAGGGCCCCGTACCGGAAGCTTTGCGCCCTCGCCTCTCAGCGAGTTTGCCCTGATCAGACCTTATGCAAAATCGCACAATGCGAGCCGTAGTGTCAACGCGGCAGCCCGCTGCTTTACTAGAATTCTGTATGACTTGGCGCACATTCGCTGAAAATGATCGAAGCGTCGCGGAGCTCGAGAATCAACTCCGTTGTCAGCGGCGAACGCGTGCCTTGTCTCTGGATTGAGACAAGGGAGCGCCGCCAACGGCGCAAATCTGCCGATGCGGCGCCCCGCACCTGGAGGCCGAGTCAGAATCCCGGCCGCGAGATCAGCTGATCTTTCCTTTCACCACGCTGGCGATGGGCTGATACGCAATCAACGGGGTGAGCGCCGAGCCCGTGCCCAGGGTGTTGTTCAAGTTGGGCGCCGGAAACAGGTTCGCAAAGCCGGGGACGGGCGTGCCGTCCGCCAGCGAGAAGCCGTTGATCGCATCGCCATGGAGCGCCATGTAGTTCAGCACCACCATCTGCACCAGGTTGAATACGTTGTTGCCCGCCGGGCTGCCCGTGGTGTTGAGCGAACCGTCCGAATTGAAATTGCCGAGTTGCAGGCTCATTTCAGGACTGCTGAGCGCCGACTGCGGCTTGCCCTTGGGATCGAACACCAGGAAGTACGTCGCGGCGACGTTCTGATTGTCCGCGGTCCACACGCCCTTGCCGCGGCCGCCGACCGAGCTGTCGATCATGCCGCTGCTCGCGAGCGAGCCGTCGCTGAATACATAAATCATCACGGGCTTGTTGACCCGGGCCGCGTATTCCAAGCAGGCGCCGATGCAATTGCCGAGATTTTCATCTCGCGCCTCACCGGTCATGCGGTCCCCCGTATGGTAGTCGAAGCCGCCCATTTCGATGGTGCCCGCGGCGGCATTGCCGTCGATCACGAGCTTCATGATGGCGGCGGTCTTCTGGTAGTCCGAGTTGTTCTGGTACTCCATGGCGTTAAAGATACCGCTGGTGCCCACGATATTGGGGTCGACGTCCGGATTCACCGAGGCCGGATTGCCGAACTGATCAACCACGTAGGCGGCCTTGGTGTAACCGCAGGCCGAGGTGCCCTTGGGTCCCAATGCCGCTGCGTTCAGCGTCGTATCCGTGTACGCGGTGACCTTCGGATACTTGGCGTCGCTGATGCGCTTCACCGATTCCATGACGCTGGTCACGTCGGACGGCAGCGGCAGCAGCGTGCTGAGCTGACCCGTGTTGACCAAGCCCTTGGTGTCGCTCGAACTGGAGACCTTCACCGGCGCCGCGCTCGGAATCATCATGGTCATGGGGGCCATGGAATTGCCGCCCGACATCGAGCTATCGGAGCCGATCAGATCGAGCAGACCGCCGCGCGCGCCGTACTGCCAGATGGCGTACATCGGATTGTGCGGATTCACATTGGTGTCGTTCTGCGACAGCGCGGGAATCACCGTGCCCGTGGTATTGGTCTTGACCGACGCCGTCTTCACCCGGGTCATGATGCCGCGCAGGTGCGCACTGTCCGAATGAAACCGCAGACCCAAGCTCGCGTCGATGAAATTTCCAGTGGTGCTGGGATTCGGCACCATGGTGCCCGGCAGGCCCAGCTTGTTGTAGCCCGCGACCGAGAGGAAGTCGAGCTGGCCCTTGGGGCCGCCCACCAACACGTTGGAGCCGGCGATGTTGCCGCCGCCCGCGAGGTCGAAGCAGATGAATGGGATCTTGCCGGCGCCCGAGGTGATGCCGCAGGCGATTTTGTCCGCCAGGATGTCGGGAGACAGTGCGGCCCGAGCCATGCGCGGATTGCCGAGCACGCCCAGCAGCGTCGGTGCGACGACGGTGGCTGCGCCGGTCAAAAAACCCTGCGCGACGAATTCTCGGCGCGTTCTCGGCCGCGAGTGCTCCTGGAGACGGAGCGGTTCGTGCAGACCGAGACCCTTGGGCGGCTTCTTACTCATAAATAAACCTCTTCGATGCTTCAGCTGCTTAATTGATCATCATGTCGGCGCTGCCGAGCGCCGCGGCGCATGCCGCGGCGGTCACGCTCGTCACTCGAGTGACATTGCCGCTGCAAGGGGCAGTGCCGGTACAAAGTTTCGTGATCATCTTGTCAAGTTCGCCGTTGACTCCCGTCAGAGTGCTGGCGGCCGGTTGGGTGATGAGGCCGGTTCCCAGCACACGTGCTGCAAGCGCGCTGGTCACTGAATCGATTCCAGCCTGCGTTGAGTACAAGGAGCCGTTCATGGTGACGCCGGGCAGCAGCTTCTGCAGCAGCGCCGGGGTCGTAACCGCCGCGTTGCAGTACTGGATCGCCAGCTGCGCCACGCCGACCTGGTTCGCCGAGGAGAAGCTCTCCAGCGTCGGGTCGGAGGGCAACTGCTGCTGGACCGTCGTATAGGTCTGCAGCACTGCCGCGTTGGTGGTCGGCACGCCCGTGAGCTTCGACAGAGTCGAATTGATCTGCGCGAAGGTGCGCACACCGACCGCCGACACCACAGGCCCGGGGACGAACGGAATCGGGATCGGCGCCGTCTCCGTGGTCACATGGGTCTTCGAGCCCAGCTGGTCGAAACTCAGGAAGAACTGATCGGTCAGCGGGCCGCTCTGGATGGCGATGACCGTACCGACGCTCGACAAGGACTCACCCTGCGCCGTGTAGTTGGCCGAGGTCACCGTCGTATTGAGCGTGCTGTAGGCCTGGCCGACCGTGGGGATGGTGCCGTTGATGCCGATGCGCATGCCCTTGATGATGACGCCGTTCGGCTTGACCGCGGGGTCGAGCGAAATGAACGTCGGCGAGGTGAATAGATAGCTCGAACTATCGTACTGGCTGGCCGTGAACATCACATAGCCCTGCGACACGCCGGTGGGGGCGGCCACATTGAACAGCAGATAGAACCGCTGCCCGACGCCGGCCTTGAAGTTCTGCAATATCTGCGGAGCCGTCAGTGCACGGTCATGGATGGCGACGAACTTGATCAGACCCTGCCAAGAGCGGTCGCTCGACACTTCGTTGCCGAGCACCAGGGCGAAGGTGTCGTCCCAGTTCGAAATGGTGCCGCCCTTCTGCGGGTCGGTGACGCCGGTGCTCTGGCCGTTGACGTAGATCTGGCGGCCGTTCACCGGATCGTAGGTGAGCACCACATGCTGCAACGAGGCCTGCAGCACCATGGCCGCGGTCGGCGTCGCCAGTTGCGGCATGCCGTTCAGGTCGGACGCCGAGCTGCGCATGATGAAGTCGTAGTTCTGGTTGGTCTGACCCAGCGTGAAATTGCGCAGGGTGTCGCCGCCCGAGTAACTGACCATGTAGGACTTGTCGGCTGCCACCAGGGCCGGTGCGACCCAGGCCTCGACGGAATACTCGCCGGTGGCCTCGATCAGGTCGTGAACTTTCTTGCTCGACGAGGTCGAGGCCTGCGCCTTGCCGCCGGCACCGACGGTGATGCCCCAGCCGCCCGCCCAAGTCACGCTGCCCGACAGTGTGAGATCCGCGGACGGGTCGACGCCGCTGGTATCGTAGGCGGTGAGGCCCGTGCCGGTTTCGAACTCGTACTTGGCAATGACATTGGCGTCATAGCGATTGGCGCCGCTCGCCACCGTGCCTTCCGCCAGCGACAACGCCTGGCTCGTGACCAAGGACGCATCGACGGGGGTCAACGTCACCATACCGGCGAAGGCCTTGATCGCCGCCAACATCTGTCCCGCGCTGCTGTTCGCCGGCGTGACGGTGCTGCCGTCGGTGCTGATGGTGCCGCACGCCGTCCAGCAATTGTGCATGTCGACCGCCAGGCGGCTGATGAAGCGCGAACTCATGGGCGTGTTCAAATTCATCTTCGGGATCGCGTACTGATAGGCCTGGTTGACATCGGAGGACGCGAAGTACGGCGGTTGCGGCGTGGCTGCATCCGGCGCGTGGCACTTCGAGCAGTACTGCGTCAGCAGCGGATACACCGTGGTTTGGAAATCCGTGGACGTGCCGGGGAAATTCTTGCTCGGGCCGACGGTGTGAGGCGGCGGTGCGACCAGCTGCACCTGCGTGCCCGTGCCGCCGACGGAGGCGCCGGCCCAGTTGCTGATCCAGGTGGTCAAGATTTCGCCGCAGGCATTGGGGTCCGCGAGCCAGCAATTGTGTCCGCCGCTCACCTTGGTCACGATCAGCGACGTCGAGGGCTGCTCGAGGTTGACCACGGTGTTGGCTTGCGCGTAGGCCAGGTTCACATCGTCGCTGCGCGCGAAGTTCGGCATCTGCGCCGGAGACGTGGCGTTATGGCACTGGCCGCAGCGATTCTGCACGCGCACATTGGCCCAGAAGTTGACCGCGAAGGCCTGCACGTCGGCGGTCGCCGGCGCGGGTCCCGTGTAGGCGTTCGCACTGCTCGTGGGAGCGGTCGCGGCCGTCGCCGTCGTCGGTGCGCCGCCGCCGCCGCAGGCGGTCAAGGCAGCGCTGGCCGCGACCAGAGCCAAGCCGGCAATGCGCAATCTGGATATGCGTATGAAGTTCATGATTACATCCCATTCGTGCAGTAGACAGCCGCATCAGCGAAAACTTGCCGCAGCGAGTAGCCGGACTTGAACGTGGCCTTCATCGAGGCCACCTGGCTTTGGTCGGCGGTGCCCGGCGCACGCAGACACACATACTTGAACACCCGCGAGACCTGGCAGCTTGCAAAGGCATCGCTGTTTTCGAGCTCCATTCCCAAGCTCTTGGCGCCGTTGCCGGTGCCGGTCGGGTTCATTGCCGCATTCCAGCCGAGGAGCGAATTCACCCCGGTGCGCATGCGATTTGCCCAGCTGTCGTCGGGCGTGACGAAACCCTGCGGGAAATTGTTGTTGTTGATGAAGTATTTGGGCTGCACCTGGCCGGCGGTGTAGACGATCTTGCCGGCGAGGTCGCCGTTCGGGTCAGTGGTCGGGTCGTAGGTGTAGTTGTAGTACGCGAAGGCCTGCGCCATCGGATCCATGCCGCTGTGGCACTCGATGCAGTTGTTCAAGAACAAGCTGCTGTCGCCGCCCGGGCTGCGGGTCACGTCCTGGCGAATCCGATCCGGCGGCCGGGTGGTGTCCGGGATGGTCTGCAGGTCGGCGCAGAGATGATTCATCATGGTGAAGCGGTACATCCGGCGGTTCGTGCCGTCCATGAAGAAGGCATTGCCCGAGGCGCGGGTGGTCAGGACGCCGGCGGTCGCCGCCGCCGGCAAGCCGGTGACCGCGGACTGGGTGGTCTTGACCAGGTGCACCGAGAGGTCGGCGGCGTCATTGTCGAGCGCCTGGTACAGATCGTTGTTCGCCGGCGAGTAGGCCGGGACGTTGGCGCCGGCATCGGCTATATAGAGAATGTCGGCGCTCAGCAGCGTGTTGAACGGGATGTCGTCGCGCACCATGCCGATGACGGTGGCGGTGTAGTCGTTGAGCGGCGCGAACACCGTTTGGTTGCGGTTGGTCCAGGGCGTCGCCAGGTTTCTGATGGTGTTGTTGTAGAACGCGGGGTCCTGGGTGGCGAGCAGCGCAGCTGCGTTCGCGCTCCCTGCCGCCAGGGTCGTGAGCTGTGCGTCCGATGCGGGCACGCCGGCGATGCGATCGTAGATGCGCTTCGCCTGGTCCCGAGAGATCGCTCCGAGCGCGCTCGCGCTCAGCAAAGTGAGCGCGCCGGCGGAGACCAGTGCCCGCAACAGATGTGTTCCCGCGCGCGGCGCCGTTGGCGCTTGCCGCGTACCGTTCATCTCTGGCTTTGCCATCCCATTCTTCATATGCACATCCACTCGCGTGAGTTGTGGTTTCGACGTGGCGCGAATATAGCTGCTAAAAAACGCCTCCAGGAATGTCTCATCCGAACGACGTCGGTGTTTCGCGACATGTCGACTGAGTACTGTCCGCCTATATCCTTCCGCCTGATTTGCGAATATCGCTCCTGGTTGCACAGAGAAACGGATGTGGCCAAGTTCTTCTGTGAGTGCGTTAACAGATTGTGTGCTCGCATCGAACGAAGATCCGGTTCTGCGAGTAATTAAGTTCAATGGCCGCGGATGAACAGGCACACTGGTTACTGAACGGATGATTGAACATAGGTACCCGAAATCATGAACACCTTGCACAGTCGTGAACCCCGTCACGGTTACCTGAGACTCGCGGCATTCGTTCTGCCGGCCTTGTTGATCGCCGCCTGCTCCAGCGGCGTGAGCGGCCATGCGCCCGGCCTCGCGGGGATCCAGACCCAGGATCCCGGCACCCTGAACTTCCCGCTGGCCTACGTGAAGCGGCCGGCGCCGCCACCGCCTACGGCGACCAATACGAACACCGACGTCGACGTCCGCGACCTGATCACCTCCACCACCGGCGGCGATCTCTATTTGCGCGAACAGGCCAGCCCCGGCTCGGTCGAAACCAACATCACGGCATCGATCACCACGGGCAAGGGCGACGTCCGCGATCTCGATGTCTCCCCCGACGGCAAGAAGCTGGTGTTCTCTCTGCGCCTGCCCCTGAACCCCAACAAACCGAACACGGATGTCAGCCAGCCGACGTGGAAGATCTATCAATACGACGCGGTGGCGAAGACGGTGACCCAACTCACCACCGACGACACCACCGCCGGTCATGACGTCGGCGCGCACTACCTGCCCGATGGGCGCATCGTGTTCGCCTCCACCCGCCAGGCGGCGACTCAGGCGATTCTGATCGACGAAGGACGCCCGCAGTACCCGGCGCAGACGGACGACCGCAAGCAGCCCATATTCCTGCTGCACGTCATGAATGCCGACGGCACGGGCATTCACCAGATCAGCATGAACACCAATCACGACTTCGCACCGTCGGTGATGGCCAATGGTCAAATCGTGTTCTCGCGCTACGAATCCATCAACGGCGACCAGATCAGCCTGTACCGCACCAATCCCGACGGCACCGGGCTGGAACTCTTCTACGGCGAGAACAGCCATGCGACCGGCGCCGACATCGCCGGCACCGACACCAACGTGATCCAGTTCTTGAACGCCCGGCAGCGGGCGGACGGCAAGCTGCTCGCCATCGTGCGGCCCTTTGTCGGCACTCAACTCGGCGGGGACATCGTGCAAATCGATGCCAATGGGTTCGTGGAAATCCACCAACCGGCCACCCCCACGGGCGGCGCCGGCACGGCACAAACCAGCGCAACCACTCTCGGCGTCACCACTGACGCCGGCATGCCCTCCATGGGCGGCCGGTTTGCCTCGGCCTATCCTCTCTATGATGGCACCAACCGAATGCTGGTCAGCTGGGCACCCTGCCTGGTCCTGAATTCGACCGTGACGCCGCCCGTCACCAGTGTCTGTACCGCCGGCAATACCACCGGCGCCAATGTGCAATTGGCCTCGCCGCAATACACCCTCTGGATCTACGACATCGATCACGGGACGCTCAGCCCCATCCTCGGCGCGGAGGCGAATACCATCATCGTCGAACCGGTCATCATGCAGGCACGCACGCCGGTGCCCACGTTCATCCCGGATGCGGTGCCGACCGGCGCCGCCGCCGTCATGGCCAACAACACCAATGGCGGCCTGGGTCTGCTGGTGATCCGCAGCGTCTATGACCTCGACGGGGTCGACACCGTTGCCGCCGAAACCAACGGCGCGTTGGCGAACATTGCCGCCTTGGCCGACCCCAAACAGGCCAAGGCCGACCAGCGTCCGATCCGCTTCGTGCGTGTCGTCAAAGCGGTCGAGATCCCCGACAAGAAAGTGCGCAAGATCGACGACCAAGTGTTCGGCCCCGCCGGAATGGGTATGCGCGAAATTCTTGCCTATGCACCGGTCGAACCGGACGGCTCGGTGAAAATTCAATTGCCGGCCAATGTGCCGTTCACCATCGACCTGTTGGACAAGAATGCGCACCGCGTCGGCGCGCGCCACGACAGCTGGCTGCAACTGATGCCCGGCGAGACCAAGACTTGCAACGGCTGCCATGTCGCGGGCAGCAAGACCACCCCCTCCCACGGCCGGACGGGCCTGACCGCCTCGGTGAATCCGGGAGCGGCGGCCGCGGGCATGGCTTTTCCGGACACGGTGACGACCCTGTCGGCGGCGAATCCCGGCGACACCATGGCGGATACCCGCGCGTGGAACACCTGCGCCAACGGCACCACTCCGAGCGGAGCCACTACACCCTGCTCGGAATTGCCGACCATCGATGTGATCTACAGCGACGTGTGGACCGATCCGGTCGCCGCCGGCCGGGCCGCGGATACCGCCTTCGCCTATGCCTATGCCAACCTTCTCACACCCAGACCGAGCAATTCCCATTGCACGAACTGGGATCCGCTCTGCCGCAGCACCATTCACTATCCGGATGCCAAGGCCACGGGCGGCACGACCGACTACCAGATTCAGCCGCTGTGGAATCACCTGCGGCAGACGTTCCTAGCGGATGGCGTGACGGTCGCCACGGATCACACCTGCGTGCTCTGTCACACGACGGTGGACGCCGCCAACGCCGCCGCCCAGCAGGTGCCGGGAGGTCAATTGGACCTGACCGACACCACCTTCTCGGCCAATGATGCGACCATCCTCAACTCTTACGCACTGTTGTTGTTTGCACATAACGAGCAGACGCTTAATATGGGGGTGGTGGTTGATCTGTTGGTGCCTGCACCCGGTCCGCCGGATCCCGTGACGGGCCTGCCGACGACCATCATGGTGCCGGTGTCGCTGGCGCCGCCGATGGCGGCGGGCAGCGCAAACGGTTCGGTGGTGAAATTCTTGAGGATGTTCGACGGGACCTTCCATGATCCGGTTCTTGACCACACGGGATTCTTAAATACGGCGGAGTTGCGTTTGATCGCAGAATGGCTGGACATTGGCGCGCAGTATTACAACGATCCATTCGTCGCGCCGGTTGCGAATTGAGCTGATGCGACGCCTGCTCGCGCTACTGCTGACGCTGCAGGCGTTCAATGTCGGTCTGGTCCAAGCGAAGGATAAACTGCTTGAAGTCGTCGTTGCCGCGCCCTTCCTGGAGATGCACAGCGGCCCCGGCCGCGGCTACCCGGTGGTTTATGTGGCAGGACGCGACGAAGTCGTCACCGTGCTCTACAGCCGCACCGATTGGTTCAAGGTGCGCGCGCCGCACGGCCAGGAAGGCTGGGCGCGCCGCGCGGACCTGGCGCTCACCACGCTCGCGTCGGGGGAACCCGCGCCCATTCCCCCTTATCCGGTCTTTGCCACCCATCGCTGGGAAATCGGCGCGGGCTACGGCGTGTTCAACCATCAGAACCTGGTCACCACCTGGGGCGACTTCGGCCTCACCGACAGCCTCGATGTGGAATTCGTCCTGCAGCAGGCGCTGGGAACCATCGATAACCGCTATGTCGCCAGCCTTGGGCTTCGGCACACCTTCATCCCCGAGTGGCGCTGGTTTTCGCCCACCGCGGGAATCGGCACGGGCTACCAGTACATCGACGACAAGGTGCCGCCGAAGCCGCTGCAGACCAGCAACCAGATGGCGTATGTGTCCTTGGGCGCCCGCGGCTTCATCACCAGGCGATTCATGTGGCGCGCGGACTGGCGCAAGTATGTGGTGTTCACCAACCAAAATCAGAATGAGGAACCGGAAGAATGGAAATTCGGCTTAGCAGTGTTCTTCTAGCGTCGGCGCTGCTGTCCGGCTGTGGTTGGTTCCACCGCGGCGAAAAAGCTCCGGCGCAAGTCGTCGTCGAGGAGCCCCAGGCCGAGCCGACCATCATCGAGCCGCAGGTGAACCGCCGTGTGGTGAAAACACCGAAGATCAAGGCGAAGGACTTCGAAATCGGCGGCTACTTCGGCGCGTTGAGCATCCAAGACTTCGGCACCAATCCGATCTACGGCGTGCGGGCGGCCTACCACGTGTCCGAAGGCATCTTTTTGGAGGGCTTCCTGGCGCGTTCCAAGGCCGGCACCAGCAGTCTGGAGGACGTATTCCCGGATATCACGGTTCTCAGCGACTCTGGGAGGCACTTCACGTACTACGACCTGGACGTGGGCTACAACGTACTCCCCGGCGAGATTTTTCTCGGGCGGGGGCGTGCATTCAATTCGGCCCTGTATGTGACAGTCGGCATGGGCGATGTGAAGTTTGCCGACAAGGATCAGTTTGCGCTGAATTTTGGGTTGGGCGAGCGCCTTTTGATCACCGATTGGCTCGCGATGCACCTGGATGTGAGAGACCACGTGTTCGAAACGGATTTGACCGGCCGAACCAAGAACGTCCACAACCTGGAAGCTACTCTGGGATTAACCGTTTTCTACTGATCAGGAGGACAGATCAATGCAATCTTCGACAGTCAAATTTCTCAAACGCTGCGCCATGACCGCGATCGTCGCGGCATCGACCGCGTTCGCCGCCAGCGGCGATGCCTCGGGTCCCGCGCCCGCGTTTACGCTCAGCGCTCTGTCCGGGCAACAGGCCGCCTTGAGCCAGTACAAGGGCCAAGTGGTGATGGTGAATTTCTGGGCGACCTGGTGCGGCCCCTGCCAGCAGGAAATGCCCTTGCTGGACCAGATGTACAAGAAGTACAAGCCGGCGGGATTCACCTTGATCGGCGTCAATGTCGACAAGGAAGCGCCCGCGGTGAAGGAATTGCTCGCGCGCAAGCCGGTGAGCTTTCCGGTGCTGCTCGACCCGGCGAATCAGGTGAGCAAGGCGTATCACGTCGACGAGATGCCGAGTTCCGTCATCATCGACCGCAAGGGTGAAATCCGCTACATCCATCGCGGCTACCGCCCCGGCGACGAAAACGAGTACCAGGACCGGATTCGCCAACTGATCCGCGAGTGAGCATGCGCGTCTTATCGAAGAAGCTTGTCATCATAGGCGCCGGGCTATTGCTCGGCGCCTGCAGCATCCAGCCCTGGGTCAAGCCCTATGAGCGCGACCGGCTGGCGGATCCCATCATGTCCTGGGACCGCGATGCCATCTCCGGCGCCTACATGGACCATATCTATGAGTCCCGCGAGGGATCGCGGGGCGCCACCGGCACGGCCGGCGGCGGCTGCGGCTGCAACTAAGGGCCGTCCGCATCGAAATGAGGACTTTTCCGCGCCACCTCAGCCGCTTCGCCGCCGTTGCCGCCCTGTCGTTGATGTGCGTCGCCGGCGCGGCGGTACTGCCCGACGATCGCGCCGATCTGTTCTATAGCACCTACCGCGGCGGCGGCATGGATATCACCGGCGAGTCGGTGCTGGTGCGCAAGAAGTTCTCCGAACAATTCGCCGTCGAAGGCAATTACTTCATCGACAAGGTGAGCGGCGCCTCCATCGACGTGCTGAGCCAAGCCAGCGTCATCAAGGATCAGCGCAATCAGAAGAGTCTTTCGGTCGATTACATCCACGACAAGACCCAGTACAACCTCTCGTACACCGACAGCACCGAACGCGACTACATCTCGAACACCACCCATGTGTCGTTGAGTCAGGACATGTTCGGCGATCTGACCACCGTGAGCCTGGGATTCACCTTGAGCCGGGACAAAGTCGGCGAGAACAACGGTACGGCCAACAAACCCGATGTCGCGTGGCTCGGGCATGCGACCAGCCGCAGCTTCGAAGGCGGCTTGTCGCAGATCATCACCAAGAACTTGATCGCGGGCATGACCTTGGAGGTCATCACGGATCAAGGGCTGCTGAGCAATCCGTACCGTTCCATTCGCTACAGCGTGGACCCGTCGGTCAATCCGTTGGGGTACGCGTTGGGAAGTCAGATCTACCCCAATACCCACACCAGCACGGCGGTTGAAACCCGGGCCAAGTACTATCTGCCCTATCGGGCGGCGGCGTCGATCTCGTACCGGTATTTCAGCGACACGTGGGGCATTCGCGCCAGCACCATTGAACTCGACTACACCCATCCCATCGCCAACAAATGGATCTTCGAAGGACGGGTGCGCCATTACAGCCAGAACAGCGCGACCTTCTACAGCGATCTGTTTCCATTCGCGGGATCGCAGAATTTCGTGGCCCGCGACCAGAACCTCGCGGCATCCACCAACAACACCTTCGACGGCAAGGTCACCTGGGCCTTTGCACCCGATGGATTCTTGATTTTCAAGCGCGCCACCGCCAGCTTCGATGTGAGCCGCATTCAGTTCAAGTACAGCGATTTCCGCAATATAAAGTATTACAACAATACCCCCGGGGGCGGCGGGTACCAGCCCGGCAGCGAACCGTTGTATGCTTTTGACGCCATGGTGTACCAAGTCTATTTATCGATGTTCTTCTGATGAAGCTGACTCGGCGCGGGGTGATCACGCACTTGAGTTGGGCTGCCGGGCTATCGGCGGCGCTGCCGTGGCGCCGAGCGGCGGCTGAGGAAGCCAACCGGCTTAAGCCGCAAGACCCGGCCGCGGTCGCCTTGGGCTATGTCGAGAACGCCTCCCAGGTCGACGTCAAGAAATACCCGACCTTCGTGGCAGGATCCAATTGCGAGAACTGCCTGCAGCTGCAGGGCGCCGCCGGGAACAACTACCGTCCCTGCGGTCTTTTCCCCGGCAAATTGGTTGCCGTCAGCGGCTGGTGCAAGGGCTGGACCCCCGAGATGTAGGCATCCCGCACGCGCACGCCGACGGCGGGAAAATCAATGAACAGACCATCGATGCCGCGGTCCAGGTAGCGGCGGATTTCAGCCTCGAGATCGCCATGCGCCGCCGGCGGGCCGACGCTCTTGAGGTCGTCGGGCAGAAACTCATTCTCGGCGCGAAAAGTCCACACATGCACCTTGAGCTTCGCCGCGTGGGCCGCGCGCACGCCGGCCTCGGTGGCCAGGGACTTGGCGATGCCGATCCCATCGGCGTATTCGGCGACGACAGCGAGGTCGCCGAGTTCGTGTTCCAGGAGCTGCACCAGGGTTAACCCGGTCATGCCGCGCAATTGCCGCAAATTGCCCGGGTCGAACGACTGGATGACCACCGGGCTGCCCTCCGCCGCATAGTCGTGACGCTGCAGCACATCGAGCACGGCTTGTTCCTGCGGCAGGCCGATGGCGGCGAAATGCGCCGGGTGCTTGGTCTCCGGGTAGACGCCGACCCTCAGCGTAGCAGCGCGGTGTCGATTGGCAGCGGCGGCCAATTGCATGATTTCATCGAAGGTCGGGACGGTGAAGCGGCCGTCAAACACGCAATTCTGCGGCCGCAGCTCCGGCAGGCGCTCCCGCGCGCGCAGCGTCTTGATTTCCGCCAGCGTGAAGTCTTCGGTGAACCAACCCAGCATGGCTTCGCCGTCGATGGTTTGGGTACGGCGCCGGTTGGCAAATTCCGCGTGGTTCGCAACGTCGGTGGTGCCGCCGATTTCATTTTCATGTCGAGCGATGAGCACGCCGTCGCGGGTCATCACCAGATCGGGCTCGATGTAATCCGCGCCCTCCTCGATGGCCAGCCGATAGGATTCGAGCGTGTGCTCCGGCCGCTCGCCGCTGGCGCCGCGGTGGGCGATGACAAGAATATTAGACAAGGGGCACCCGTTGGATCATGGCCCACAAGTTTAACGCAGACAGGTCAGTCGAGGCTCCGTTATCACGGAGCCTCGAACCTGATCGACAGCGACGAAGGACTTATCTCGGGGGCGTCAAAGCCATGCTGCTCGCCTCATGGGCCGACATCAAGGTGTTCGTGCCCGGAACCCATAGCGTCCCCTGTCGCGGCGCGCCCTTGCCCCAGTCGGCCTGTAACGACGTGGGTTGAGCCGCAAACGCGACCCCGATGGCGAACACCGCTGCGGCTGCCGCCGCTACTTTACGACGATACATTCCTCACTCCTCCTAACGGTTAGTACTGATGGGGCGGCGTGGTCTGCGGCGAGTCCATCACCGCGGCATGCGGCGGAGTCGTCTGCGGCGAATCCATCACGGCGAAGTGCGGCGGGGTCGTCTGCGGCGAATCCATCACCGCGGCATGCGGCGGAGTCGTCTGGGGCGAATCCATCACCGCGGCGTGCGGCGGAGTCGTCTGCGGCGAATCCATCACGGCGAAGTGCGGCGGGGTGGTCTGCGGCGAGTCCATCACCGCGGCATGCGGCGGGGTGGTTTGGGGTGAATCCATGGTTGCGAAAGCTGAACTGGCGACGGCGCAGCCGGCAACTAAAGCGACTAGACTTACTTTCATGACATTTGCTCCAAGTGTGTTGTTAAAAGGTTGTTCAACGCAGGCAGCCGAACAGACGGAAACCTGTACAGGTAAAGGCGACGGGACGACCAAAATCCCCTCACCCTGCGGAGCCATTGTATGATTAGGGGAATCCCTGATCCGGCGGCCGGTCATTCGGCAGCCGGCGGTTCGGCGAGGGTAAGAACACGACGATGCAAGTACCGGCCAATTTCACGCAGTTATTGACGGAATGGCGCTCTGGCGAGCCGCAAGCGCTGGAACGGCTGACGCCGCTGGTTTACGACGAACTACGGCGCTTGGCCCGCAATTACATGCGCGCCGAACGCAACAGCCATACGCTGCAGGCCACGGCGGTCGTGCACGAGGCCTTCCTGCGCTTGATTCAGGCGAATGTTGCACCACAGGATCGCGGTCACTTCTTTGCGCTGGCGTCGCGCCTCATGCGGCGGGTCCTGGTCGATCATGCGAAATCGCGGTCGCGCATCAAGCGCAATTCCGGCGTCAGAGAGTTTGGCGCCGAAGATACCGGGGAGGTACTGCCGCCGTTGGACTTCGACGTCGTCGCACTCGATGATGCGCTCGAAGGACTTCAACAAATGGAACCCAGATTGGCCCAGGTGATCGAGTTGCACTACTTCGGCGGCATGACCTACGACCAAATTGCCGCGGCGCAGGGGACGTCGGCGGCAACCGTGCATCGCGACATCCGGCTCGCGCGGGCGTGGCTGCTCAACGAAATCGGCGGGAGCCGGCCGGCATGATTCCCAAGGCACGCTGGCAGCAGATCCAATCGCTATTCGAGCAGCTGGCCGACTCCGGTACCGGCGAGCGCCAGGCGCACTTGGCGCGCGCCTGCGGCGATGACATGGAACTGCTCACCTCGGTCGAATCCCTGCTCGAATCGGACCGCCGGCCTGAGGATCCGCTGCTGCACGTCATCGGGGAAGCCGCGGAGTCTCTGCTGGAGGACCATCGCGACCGGCTGATCGGTACGCGCGTCGGCCCATATCGCGTGGTGTCGATTCTGGGCCATGGCGGAATGAGCACCGTCTACCGCGGCGAGCGCGACGATGCGCAATATCAGCAAATCGTCGCCATCAAGGTATTGCAGCAGGCGTCGCTGCATCCGCGCTTGCGCAATCGGCTGCACAGCGAGCGCCACATCCTGGCCACCCTCGATCACGCGTCGATCGCACGTTTGATCGACAGCGGCGATCTCGAGGACGGCACGCCCTACTTGGTGATGGAACACGTCGACGGCGAATCCATCGATTCCTATTGCGACAGCCGCACTCTGTTCATTCGGGAACGGCTCGAACTCTTCGTTCAGGTGTGCGCCGCCGTGCAGTATGCCCACCGCAATCTGGTGGTGCACAGGGACATCAAGCCCTCCAATATTTTCGTCACCGACGAAGGCACGCCGAAGCTGCTCGATTTCGGGATCGCGAAGCTGCTGGCGCCGGAGAGTCTATCGCACACCTTGCCGGTTACCCGGCTGCAAGAACGCATCCTGACGCCGGAGAATGCTGCGCCCGAACAGGTGCTGGGCCGCCCCATCACCACGGCCACGGACATCTACGCGCTCGGGGTGCTTCTGTACCAGCTCGTCACCGGCCGGTCTCCCTACCGTCTGCTGAGCTACAGCCAACTGCAGCTGGAACGCGCCATCTGCATGGACAATCCGGTGCGGCCGAGCCAAATGGTGATATCCAAGCTGAACGGCGAAAAGGATACCGACCGCAGCCGGATCTCGGATCGGCGCGGCCTGTCGCCGCAGCGCCTGCGCGCCCGCTTGAGCGGCGATCTGGACGCCATCATTGCCATGGCGATGCGCAAAGAACCGGATCGGCGCTACCCGTCGGTGGAAGCCTTTGCGGACGACTTGAATCGGCACCTACTGGGGCAGCCCGTACGGGCTCGGCAGGGAGACTGGCGCTACAACACCGCAAAGTTCATGCGCCGCCATCTGCTGGCGGTAGCGGGCGTCGCCGCCGCCTTCCTCGGCCTCGCGCTCTTCGCAGGCGTCACCCTCTGGCAGAATCACCGCATTGAAATGGCGCGAGACGCGACCGCGCAGGAGCGCGACCGCGCACAGCAGGTATCGGCGTTTCTGGTTGACGTTTTCTCGCAAGCCGATCCGTTCAACGCGCAGGGCAAGGACGTCACCGCCAAGGAGCTATTGGAGCAGGGTGCGGCCAAGATTACCGGCAACCTCGCTCTGCAGCCCGAAGTGCGCGCCCAGCTGCTCGAGAGCATTGGCCTCGCGTACCGCCACCAGGGCCTGAGCGAACAGGCAATTCCCTTGTTTGAACAAGCGGTGAACATACGCCGCCAGGAGCGTCCTCTCAACAACGCGCGGGTGGCCGTGGCAACCGCGAATCTTGCGCGCGCCTACTCCGACGCGGGCGAATTGATCTCGGCGGAAGCCTACTTGGAAAGGGCCGTGACGCTGTCTGAAAGCGTCGGCGATGCTCATTCAACCGAAACTGCGGATATCCTGGTGCAATTCGGCAACTTTGCCTTGAATGCCAAGAGTGATTACAAGCGCGCCGGAGAATTGTTCGGCAAAGCGCTGCGCTTGTACCGGGCCACGATCGGCAATCAGACGCAACAGGCGGCCGCGGCCTTGAACGGTCTCGCCGCGGCGGCGGTCTGGGCCGACGACTACGTGTCGGCCGAACGCTATCAGCGCGAGGCCTTGGCCATTTTCCAAACCACGGTCAGCCGCAACCATCCCGACAATGCCGTCGCCTTGGGGACGCTGGGCTACATACTCACCCAGCGCGCGAAGTATGCCGAGGCCGAGCAGGCGCTGAACGAAGCCCTGCAAATCGAGAGCAGTGTATTCGGCACCGACAGTCAGCGGATGGCCGCAACCCAGGCGGATTTGGCCATTCTCTACGATCGGCAGGGCGACACCCCCCGCGCCATCGCCGCGACTCAGGCGGCTTTGAAGATTACCCGCGATAAGCTTCCCCCCGGCCACTATTTGAACGGCTACTATCTCGACGCTCTGGGCAATCTCTATTTGAAATCCGATGATCTGCCGGCGGCGGAGTCCGACGCCCGCCAAGCCCTGGCGGTGTACGCCCAGTCGTCGCTGCCGCCGCGCCATCTGTTCGTCGCCTCCACCCATCAATTGCTCGGCGAAGTGCTATTGCGGCGCGGTTTGCTGAACGAGGCCGAGAGCGAACTGCGCACGGCGGTGGACATGACGACGGGTCTCGCGGGACCCGACAGCTGGCGCACCGCGCGCAGCGAGGCCAGCTTGGGCTGGCTGCTGATCACGCGCAATAGGGCCTCGGAGGGCGAGCCCATGCTGCTCAAGGCGCGCACGACGTTGCTGGCCATCGTGGGGCCGCAGCATCCCGCAACACAGCAGGCGTCGGCGCGGCTGGTCGAGTACTATCGAACGCATCATCGAGACGCCGACGCCGCTCGGGTTCTCGCGGCGCCTGACAAGCGGTAAGCTTGAGGAACTATCCCCCGGATGCGGGGTCCGCCATAGCGCAACGCGCGATACGTCACCCCTGAGGAGTCTTGATGTCAATCAGCAAAAAAACCGGTTCGACCCTGTGGTTCTCTGCAATTCTCGCCGCCGCGATTGTAAATGTTGCGCATGCCGGCGCGCGCGAGGAAGGCCGCCTGCTCACGGCCACCGAGGTGCTGCAAGAGGTGCAGGCCATGCCGGATCAGCGGATACCGGATGCGCTCCTCTCCCGCGCTTACGGCATCGCGGTGATACCCGATGTCACCAAGGTAGCCTTCATATTCGGCGGCCGCCATGGCAACGGCGTGCTGGTGGTGCGGGATAAATTGACGTCGCCGTGGAGCAATCCGAGTTTCGTCGCGCTGACCGGCGGGAGCTGGGGCTTTCAAGCCGGAGCGCAATCCTCGGACATCATTCTGGTGTTCACCACCAGAACCGGCATCGAAGGGATTGCCGGCGGCAAGCTGACGTTGGGCGCGGATGCATCAGTCGCCACCGGTCCGGTCGGCCGCCAAGGGTCGGCAGCGACCGATATGGGATTCAATGCGGAGATCTATTCCTACGCGCGTACCCGCGGTCTGTTCGCCGGCATTGCCTTGGACGGCAGCGTCGTGTCCATCGACAAATCAGCGAACGGCGCGCTTTACGGCAAGAGCGGCGTAACGGCCACGGAGTTGTTCTCGGGCCAGGCACCGACTGCGCCGGCCAGCGCGCAGCGTTTCCTGGATCGGTTGGCCCAGGTGACGCGCACGCCGGTCCGCGGCTCACCGGCGCCGCAAGCCGATGTGCCCGCGACGTCCGCGGCGCAGACGCCCGCCGGCGTGGCGCCGAAGGCGGAAGCGCCGCGCACCTACCCCTTGGATGACCAGAAATAAAATGCGCATCGGCATCTTAGGCCTGGGCAGCATGGGACAGCCGATGGCGCGGCGCCTGGCGCAGGCCGGATTTCACGTGACCGGCTTCAATCGCACCCGCAGCCGCGCCGATGCCTTGCTGCGCGACGGCGTGGCGGTGGCCGACACGCCGGCCCAGGCCTGCGATGTCGATCTGCTGATCAGCATGGTGTCGGACGATGAGGCCATCGAGCAATTGTTTTGGCAGAACGGCCGCTTCCTGACCGACGGGCGCCCCGGACTCGTGCACGCGGGCATGAGCACGGTGAGCGACACCGTGGCGGCGCGCCTGGCCGCGGCTCATCAGCAACACGGCCAAAGCTATATCTCGGCACCGGTTTTTGGACCGCCCGAGGCGGCGCAATCGGGCAAGCTCTATATTGCGGCCGCCGGCGATGACGCGGTGATTGACCGCTGTCGGCCCGCTCTCAAGGTCCTCGGCCGGGTCGACGTGATCGGCAGCGATCCCACCACGGCCAACGTCGTGAAGGTCGCGGCCAGCTTCTTGATGGCCTGCGTCGTCGAGGGGCTGCGCGACGCTCTGACGGTGGTCCAGGCGGCGGGCGCCGATCCGCGGCAGTTTGCCGGCCTCATCACCCAGGCACTGTTCCCGACGCCCGTGTACCGCTACTTGAGCGGCGCGCTGGCCAAACAAATTCTCACCGGCGGACAGGCGATCGTAAACCCCTTCATCAAGAGCGCCTTGATGTCGGCCGCCTCGGCGGATCGCCTTGGAGTCGCCGCCCCCCTCGCCCATCAGATCGCGAGACAGGAACCACCGCTGCCGACATAGCCGCAAGGATTGCCCGCCTTGTTGACTGACGCACTTCTGTCCACGGCACTGCTCGATGCGGCCTGCGAGCCGTATCGCCCTGCCGGTCGTTTTGCCTATCACTTTGCCCGCGGCAAGCTGCGGGCCGATCCCGTCTACCGCGCCATTCTCGAGCTCGGTCTATTGCTGGGCCGCCCGCAGGTCTTGGACCTGGGCTGCGGTCAGGGCCTGCTCACCGCTTGGCTCAAGGCCGCCGAGAGCTGCTATGCGGACGGCAGCTGGCCCCGGTCGTGGCCGCCGGCGCCGCGGGCGCTGCCGACGCGCGGCATCGAGATGAAGGCACGCGACGTCGAGCGCGCGCGCTGCGCGCTGGGATCCGCTTCGCAAGTATCGCAAGCGGACATCCGCAATGCCGCCTTCGGCAGGGCCGATGCCGTGGTGATTCTGGATGTTCTGCACTACCTGGCGCCGCAGGCGCAACTCGAAGTCCTGCGGCGGGTGCGCGCAGCGCTGCCGCTGCGCGGCCTGCTGCTGCTGCGGGTGGGCGATGCCGGCGGCGGCCTGCGCTTTCGCTTCGGCGTATGGATCGACAAGCTGGTGCTGCTGCTGCGCGGTCAAGCCCGGGTCGCCCAGCACTGCCGCAGCGTTGCACAATGGCGGATGCTGCTGCGGGACTGCGGTTTCGACAGCGAAGCGCGGCCGATGAGCGGAGGCACTCCTTTCGCCAATGTACTGCTGATTGCGCACGCGACCTGATATGGAGGAGATCTTCCTCTGCCCGGACGGCGGACGGCTGCGCTACTGCACCGCGGGCTCCGGCAACCCGGTGGTCCTCATTCACGGTTTGAGCCTCGATACGTCCATGTGGGATCCGCAATGGCCGCCGCTCACGCGCGAGTTTCGCGCCATCCGCTATGACCTGCGCGGCTTCGGCGGATCGAGCGTTCCGCAAGCGCCGTACAGCCACTCCGACGATTTGCTGGGCCTGCTGGATTTCCTCGGCGCGCGGCCGGCACACATCGTCGGGCTGTCCATGGGTGGGCGCGTGGCGCTGCGTTTCGCACTCGATCAACCGCAGGCCGTCCAGTCGTTGACCTTGATCGACTCGGCGTTGGAAGGCCATTCCTGGACCGCGGGTTGGAGTGAAAAAATGCGTGCCATCGTCGAGGCGGCCGGGAACGGCGGCCCCGCCGCCGCCAAACAGCTGTGGCTGGCACACGAACTGTTCGCGCCTGCGCGGCGCGACCCGCAGCTCGCGGCCGCTCTGGCCGCGATGGTCGGACGCTACACCGCGTGGCATTGGTCGAACGTCGATCCCATTCGCAAGCCTGCGTCGCCGACGAGCGAGTCGCTGTCGCTGCTACGCTGCCCGACGCTGGTGCTGGTCGGTGAGTTCGATCTACCGGACTTCACCGCCATTGCGCAGCGGCTCGCGGCAACGATTCCGCACGCAACCCTGCACACCATCCGCGGCGCCGGCCACATGGCCAATATGGAAGCCCCGGCCGCGGTGAATGAGCTGCTGCTCGAGCATCTGCGCGCCAGCTCGCCTGTCCCATGAAACACCGGCGCTCGTCGGCTCCTGTGTGGCTGATGGGCCTGACCAATTCGGTCTTCGGCATGTATGGCGGCCTGTTGGTGATATCAGTGCCGCAACTGTTGAGCGCGCGGCATATTCCGGAGGCCGCCGTCGGCGCGATGACCGGGATCATGATCTCGCCCGGGTTCTGGAGCTTCCTCGCCGGTCCCGTGCTCGATGTCCGCTTCAGCCGGCGCTGGTACTCCGTAACCACGGCGATGGCGGCCGCGATCCTGCTGATGGCGGCGCTGCTCAACCTCAACCATCTCGTGTGGGTCGAGGTGCTGCTGACGAGCGGCTTTTTCTTCGCGAATCTGTACCAGAATGCGCTGGGAGGCTGGCTGTCGAGCATTACCGCTCCCGAGGAGCAAAATAGGCTCAGCGTCTGGGTCACGCTCGGCAACATTGGCGGCGGCGGCGTGATGGGCGTGATGGCCGGCGAGTTGATGCGCAACCTTGCGCCGACGACGGCCGCACTGCTCTTGGGCGGGCTGTTATTGGTTCCGACAGCGGTATTTCTCTGGATGCCGGCGCCCGGGCCGGACCGGCGGCTGGCGCGGGACAGTTTTCCGCAATTTTTCGCCGAGGTGCTGCGTCTATTGAAGCGACGCGAGGTGTTGATTGCGGTGATGTTGTTGGCGGCCCCGGCCGCCACCTTTTCGCTGACGAACTTTCTCAGCGGCCTCGGCAAAGATTTTCACGCAACTCCGCAGTACGTCGGACTGGTGGCCGGCGGCGGCGTGGTGCTCGGCGGCATCGGCGGCTGTTTCATCTTCCCCCTGATCGATAAGCTGCTCCCTTTAAGGCCGCTCTATCTTGCAATCGGTGTGGCGGGGTCGGCCTTCACCCTGAGCCTCATTCTGCTGCCGCACACACCGCTGACGTTCGCGATCGCGCTGATCGGCGAGAACGTCTTTCAGGCGCTCGCCATCACGGCCTCGATCGCCATCGCGTTTGAAGCCATCGGCCGCAGCAACCCGCTCGCCGCCACGACCTACGCCGTGATCAACGCGGCGTTCAACATTCCGATCACTTATATGCTGTTCGTCGACGGCGCAGGCTATAAGAGGCACGGGATCGCGGGCAGCTTTGCCGCGGATGCAGGGTTGAGCCTGACCGCAAGCCTGCTGCTGGGGACTTTCTTGATCTGGCGCTCACGGCGCAGCAGCGTCCAAGCACTGGCCGCCGCGGAACTCAAAGCGTGATCGAGCGCTCGGCGTCGGTACGCTGGGCGCCCGCGCTGCACCGACCGGCTCAGCCGACCACGACCTCGCTGATTTGTATCACCGGGGTCAGATCCGTGTAGTTCGGAATGTCGCCCAGAATCTCGTTGGCGTGCGGACCGAAGCCTGTCTGGAATGATTCGACGGAATCGCAGAAAATGTGGCACATGCCGACGTAGGTCGCGGGCGCGCCGGGACTGCCGCCCGCGAGTCCCTTATCAACCGTGTAATACTTGCAGGCGCCGCCCATCTTGCTCTTGACGAGAGGCATGTGCTTGTCGCGGTAGTACTCGTGGTCGAATCGCGCGCCGGGCTTGTTGGGGTACATCACACTGACTTTGACCATGGTTCAGTCTCCTTAAAGACTTGGGGCGGGACCAATTCAATCGTCTCTGACGTATTATGCAATCGAGGAGATGCGATGAAAAAATTAATTTGTCTGATGCTGGTCGTGTGCCTGGCCGGTTGCAGCGTCTGCAAGAGCTCGGATTCACCTGAAGTATGCAGGACAAAGCAGCGCGATCACTCGCAACCTCGCTCCTAACGCCGGGAAATCACCTCAGTCGGCCGCCTTGGGACGGCGGATCGAGAACTTCGTTTCCGGCGTGGAGACGAAATAGTCCTGATAACCCGCGCGCGCAATCGGCCGCAGGGCCGCGGTGTCCAGCAGTCCCTCTTTGATGAATTGCTCATCGATGTAGATGCCGATGACTTGGCCGAACACCACATGGCGATCGATCGCCTCGCCGCCGATGCCGTGGAGATGCACCGTTTGCAGCCATTTGCATTCCAAGGCGCACGGCGCCGCTTTGACCCGCGGCGGCTTCACCAGACGCGACGGCGCCGGGTCGAGACCCGCCTCATGCATTTCGTTCACGCCGCGCGGGAAGGGTCCGGAGGTCGCATTCATCTGATCGCGCAAATCCCAGGTTGCCAGATTGCAGACGAACTCCCTGGTTTCCTCGATGAAGACCAGCGAGTCCTTTCTGCCTTCAGAGGAAAACATCACCATCGGCGGGTCGCTCGACACGCCGTTGAAGAACGAGTACGGCGCGAGGTTGATCTCGCCTTTGCCGCTCATCGAGGTGATCCAGCCGATGGGGCGCGGCGCCACGATTGCCTTGAAAGGGTCGTGTGGCAGGCCATGGTCGCCCTTGCGGGGCTCGTAGAACATGCGCCTCAGCCCAGCAGTGCGGGCGGACGGCGGGTCGGCCAACCGGTTGCCGCGTCGTAAGCGGAGGCCAATTGAAGACAGGCTAATTCTCCGTGATTCGGCCCGACGATTTGTATGCCGATGGGCAGGCCGTGTTCGCTGAACCCGGCGGGTGCGGCCAGCGCCGGACAGCCGCTCATGGTGATGGGCAGCACGCACTTCATCCACTCATGGTAGGTCTGCATCGTCCTGCCTGCGATTTCCTGCGGCCAATGAAGATTCACATCGAACGGAAATAATTGTGCGGTCGGCACGATGAAGTAGTCGTACTTGTCGAAGAATCTCCGCATCGCCTGATACCACGCGGTTCGCACCGCCGACGCCGCAGAGATGTCGTAGGCCGTGAGCTTGAGGCCGCTCTCGACTTCGAAGATCGCCTCCGGCTTCATCAGCGCGCGTTTTGCCGGATCCTGGTAGTACGCGAGGAGGCCTTCCCCGGATTGCCATGCGCGCAGCTTCAACCATGCTTGCCAGACGGCATCAATCGAATATTCCGGCTGGGCTTCCTCGACGCTGCAGCCCATCGATTCGAATGTCTTCAATGCGCTTCTGCAAACGTCCAGGACGCCGGGTTCGAAGGGCAGGTAGCCGCGAAAGTCGCCGGACCAGGCAATCCGCTTGCCCTTGAGATCGGTCTCCAGTCGGCGTTGGAATAGGCCGCCGTCGCCCGCCGTGGACAGAGGCACCCGGGCGTCATACCCCGCCTGCACCGACAGCAACAGCGCCAAGTCCGCCACATTGCGCGCCATCGGGCCGACGACGCCCATGGAAGGCAGCCAACCATCGGGCGCATTGTTGGGTACCAATCCGACGCTGGTGCGAAATCCAAAGACATTGTTCCAGCCGGCTGGATTGCGCAGGCTGCCGCCGTAATCGCTGCCGTCGGCGACGGGCAGCATGCGCAGGGCAAGAGCCACCGCGGCGCCGCCGCTGCTACCGCCGGCCGAGCGGGTTTGATCGTACGCGTTGCGCGTAGCCCCGTAGACCGGATTGTAGGTATGCGAACCCAGCCCGAATTCCGGCGTATTCGTCTTGCCGATGAAAATGCCGCCCGCCCGCCGCAGCCGCTCCACCATGATGCCGTCGGCGTCGGGAACGAAATCCTTCAGAATGGGCGAACCCATGGTCATGCGAATGCCCTTGACCGGCGTCAAGTCCTTGGGTGCCAGTGGAAAACCATGCAATGGGCCCATCGACTCGCCGCGCAGCAGTTGCCGGTCGCGCTCCTCGGCCAGCGACAGCAACGGCGCTCGTTCCTGCAAGGCGACAATCGCATTGACCCGCGGATTGAGCTTCTCGATGTGGTCCAGGTATGCCCTCATGACCTCGACGCACGATACCTGCCGCGTCCGGATGGCATCGGCAAGCGCCGTCGCATCCAGCATGACGATGCCTGACGGCCGGCTCACGGCTGCGGCGGTCGGCGCAAACAAGGGTGCCGCCGCGCTGGCCACGGCGCCGGTCGCGAAGCCAAGAACCGCTCGACGATCGAACTTGGTATCGTCTGAGCTCGTCGTCTTCGGCACGAAGTTCTCCCGCATTTCCATTGAGGATACAGACGTTAGCACGATCTGGAATAGAGGCGACGCGGGGCGTGGCGGCTCAAAGCCACAACGCCATCAGCTTGACGTCCTGATACCGCCCCTCCACCTTGCGGCCGCGGACTCGCAATCCTTCCTCGCTAAAGCCGAGGGACTCGTACAACCGCAGCGCCCCGGCGTTGTCGGAGAATACTTCGAGCTCGACCTTCTCAATGCCTGCCTTGCGGGCCAGCGATAGACAGGCGTCCAGCAGTCGACGTCCAATGCCTTGCCGTCGCCACTCAGCGCGTACCCCCATGCCGAGACGTGCGACATGCGTGAATCCCTGGACCGCCTTGGGGATGATGTCGCAGAACCCCACGACTTCACGCTCCACGACGGCCGTCATCTGCGGCAGCGAGCCGTCCATGATGTGTTTCAAGAATGCGCGGGTTTGCTCGAGCGAATACCCATCGATGGTCGCCAAATATATTTTTTCCGCCGCGACCGCTTTGACAGCCGCGCACAGCGATGCAGCATCCGACTCGCGCGCGGGTCTGATTTGTACTTGGAGTGCCTTGGGCATATCAACCGGTTAGGAGGCGTTCCAGGGTGTCCGCGGCGTCACCAAGTCCCTTCAGGCCGAGTAGCAGGTCCACGCGATTGCCGTGAGAATCGCTCACTTTGAGCATGCCGGAAATGGGATCGTCAAGACCTCCGCGGCTCGCCTCAATGCGGAAACCCGCGTCCTTGAATGCGGACTCAAGAGACTTGGCCTCCAGCAGCTCAACTTCTGAGTAGCTTCGATCAGCTGCCGCTCTGCCTCTAGGGCGAGTTTTGATTCCATGAGCTTCAGTTTAGCGGAGCCGGCGGCGCAGAGTCACCCCGGCAGGGAAAGCCGCGTTCAATCGAAGCTGTTCGGGACGCGCACGGCAACGCAGCTCTAGCAGTTGCGCCGCGACGGCCTTACCCGCTGATTGCTTGAACGCTTAAGGGTTCGACTGGCTGACGATCGGGGGACGGGCATCGACAGGCGGCGTCGGCGCAGTCGTCGGAGCAGACGTCGGTACCGATGTCGGCGCGGGTGCGGTTTCGCTGGAAGACGGCGGCGGCTGTTCGACCGGGACCAGCGGCAAGTGGTACACATCCACTTTGGTCTTGGCCTGCTGTTCCTGACGCAGTTTTTCTTGCGCCGAGCGTAACTGCTCGCGGCTGCGTTCGAAAGCTTCGTTGCGCTTGGCCTCGTCAGCCGAGTCGTCGTGCTGGCTGGCGAGGCGTCCGATGGCGATACGCGCATTCAGACAATCCGCGTCGGTTCGCGCCTTGGACTTGTCCTGATTGCACTTCATCAGCACGCCGTCGAGCAGCACGCGATCCTCCATGAGATCAGTGACCGTCATCGGCGGAATACGCCGCGGACTGCAGGCAGCGGTGACCGCAATGGCGGCAATGAGACCCGCGCAGGCAACAAAGGATTTGAGTGAAATTGGCATATAGGCTTCCCACCGCCATGGTACTCAAAAGCAGCCGCAACGCGACCCCGCGGCTGTGACGCATCTCACGACTTGACAATGTTCCTTGCCCCGGCCGCCGGACGGCGGCCCGATTGCAGCGCTGCCGCGGGCCTTGTCCGGTTTGACCCCGCCGCAGCGCATGTGTACCGTTCGCGGTCATGTCCATCCCGAAAGCCGCAAAAGACGCTCAACCCGACTTTGAGACGGCGATGCGCGACCTCGAAGAGCTGGTGGAACGGCTCGAGCAGGGAGATCTGCCGCTCGAGGAATCACTGGCCGCCTTCGAGCGCGGCGTGATGCTGACTCGCGCCTGCCAAACCGCCTTGAAAGAGGCCGAACAGAAAGTCGAGATTCTGCTGAAGAAGGCTGGTGAGCCTGCAGTTGAAGACTTCACCCCCGAAGAATCCAAAGCCGGCTGAGGCCGACCCCGTGAGCACGGACGCGATGGAGGTGCGGCTGCGCGGCTATCAATCCCGCGTGCACACATTTCTCGACGCCGTGCTGCCGGCGGCGGATCTGGTGCCGCAGCGACTGCATGCGGCGCAGCGCTACGCGGTGCTGAGCGGCGGTAAACGCCTCCGTCCCCTGCTCGTCTACTGCACCGGCGAAGCGTTGGGCGTGGAGGCGGGCGCACTGGATGCGCCCGCGGCAGCGGTGGAACTCATTCACTCCTATTCCCTGGTTCACGACGATCTGCCGGCCATGGACGATGACGACCTGCGCCGCGGCCGGCCGACGACGCATCGCGCTTTTGACGAAGCAACCGCCATCCTGGCGGGCGACGCGCTGCAGGTGCTGGCGTTCTCGTTGTTGGCGCGCGATCGCGCCGCGGGAGTGAGTCCCGAAGCGCGATTGAAAATGATTCAGATTCTGGCGGACGCGAGCGGCACGGCGGGCATGGCGGGCGGCCAAGCCTTGGATCTATTTGCCGTGGGCCGCGGCCTTAATCTGCAGGAACTCGAGGCCATGCACCGGCTGAAGACGGGGGCGCTGATTCGCGCCAGCGTTCTGCTGGCTGCAGCCTGCGCGCCGGACTTGACCGCGATCGAGTGGGATGCGCTCGATGGGTACTCGCAGGACATCGGACTGGCATTTCAGATCCAAGACGACATCCTCGATGTCGAGGGTAGTACCGAGGATCTCGGCAAGACCGTCGGCGCCGACGCCGCCCGGGACAAACCCACCTACCCCAGCGTGCTCGGACTCGACAGCGCCAAAACGCGGGCCCGCGAACTGCAGCAGCGGGCCTGCGATCGCCTGCTGCTCTTTGGCGGACGCGCGCAAATTCTGACCTGGCTGGCGTCGTACGTCGTTGATCGTCGCGTTTGAGCGCGCGACGCGGTGGGCAGGGCCGGCATGACGTCGGTCCGCCAATTCTGCCGAATTTCGCCAAATGTCGCCCCGGCGGCGCCATTTGCCGCCCCACGGCGGCCCCCGCGGGGGTCCGGACGGCCTCATGCCCCGCCGATTCCGCCTGTTGGTTGCCCGTCCGGCAGCGCTTCGCGCCAAGCGCGCCCGAATCGTCTAAAATTATTGGAATTCGCGGTTTCGGCACCATACAGGCCTTGATCGCCCCAGCAGGAAACCCGAAATGAACGTTGCCGTCCCCGTCAAGAAGCCCACCGTGAAGTCCGTGGAGGACGTGCAAGGCCATGCCGACACGCGCCAGATTCCGATCAACAAGGTGGGCATCAAAGACATCTATCACCCCATCAAGGTGAAGGATCGCGCCCGCGGCGAACAGCACACCGTCGCGAATTTCAACATGTATGTGAATTTGCCGCATAACTTCAAAGGCACGCACATGTCCCGATTCGTGGAGATACTGCACCGGCACGAGCGGGAAATCTCCGTCGACTCGTTCGGCAAGATGCTGGTCGAAATGACCGAACACTTGGACGCGAGCGCCGGCCACATCGAAATGACGTTCCCCTATTTCGTCATGAAGAAGGCGCCGGTCAGCGGCGTCGAAAGTCTGATGAATTACCAGGCGACCATTTTCGGCGAGCACCGCGAAGGCAAGACCGACGTCTGGCTCAAAGTGGTGGTGCCGACCACCAGCCTGTGTCCCTGCTCCAAGAAGATCTCGGACTATGGCGCGCACAATCAGCGTTCGCACGTCACCTTGACGGCAAAACTGGTCGAGCACATGTGGCTCGAAGAGTTGATCGAGATCGCCGAGTCCCAAGCCTCATGCGAGGTGTACGGAATCCTGAAGCGGCCCGACGAGAAGTTCGTGACCGAGCGGGCCTACGACAATCCGAAATTCGTCGAGGATACGGTGCGGGACGTGGCGGTGGCGCTGAACAAGGACAAGCGAGTGCGCGCCTATGTGGTCGAATCGGAGAATTTCGAGTCGATCCACAATCATTCGGCGTACGCGATGATCGAGTTCGACAAAGAAACCACGCCGCAGCGCTAGGAAGGGGAAGCTCCCCGCTCGGCGCTCTGCAGGCGTCCGATCATGCTGCGCAGAAACACCTGGTTGAAGCGCAATTGACACTCCGCCGACACCTGTTCCAGCAAGGTGGAACTGACCTTCATCACTGTCACCGGACCCGATGAGTTGATGGTTGCGGTGCGTTTGGCCCCGCGTACATAGCTGGTCTCGCCGAAACAGTCGCCGCTCTCCAGATAACCGAGTGCCCGGCCCAATCGCTGCACGCTGACCCGCCCCTGCACGATGATGTAGAAGCGATCATCCATCTCGCCTTCCTTGACGATCTCTTCAGAATCGGCATAGTCCTGCCAGCTGCTGGCGCGCAGCACTTCCCAGATTTCGCCGTGCGAAAACTCGTGGAAAAACTTAAGCTTGCGCAACAAACTGAACTGTTCTTGTTGATCGATGCGGTTGTATTGGGCGCGCAATTTCTGGTGCACGCGAGTCAGTTCCGCGGCGAAATCGAGGCCCGTCTTGTAGCGCTTCTCCGGATCCTTGAGCAGCGCCATTGCGGTCACATTCTCGAGCTCCTCGGGAATCTCCGGGCGCAGCGTGTGAATGGGCGGAGGCGTGGCAAACACGATTTGATGCAGCAGTTTCTGCAGATTGCCGGCGCGGAACGGCCGGGTGCCGGTCAACAGCTCGTACATCACCGCGCCCAGGGAGTACAGGTCCGAACGGTTGGTCAGTTCGATCGACTGAACCTGCTCCGGGGACATGTATGACGGGCTGCCGGCGATACCCTCGATGCGCGAAATCTCCGAGTCGGCCACCAGAGCGATGCCGAAATCGATGATTCGCACATCGCTGTCGAGCGTGAGCATGATGTTGCTGGGCTTGATGTCGCGGTGTATGACGCCGCGGCTGTGCGCGTAATGCAGCGCCCGCGCGGCCTTGTAGACGAGTTCTACCACATCGTCGATGCGCAGCAGATTGTCGGGCCGGCAATAGGCTGCCAGGGTGCGCGCGCCGTGCACATGCTCGGTGACGATGTAGCAGTGGCCATTCTCTTCGCCGGCATCGTAAATCGGCAGGATGTTCGGATGCTGCAGCATGCCGACCATGTGCGCTTCCGAGAGGAACATCTTGCGGGCAATGCGCTTGCGATTTTCATCGCCGCTGGCATCGACGTTGTACACCTTGATGGCGACGTCGCGGCCGTAATAGGGATCGTGCGAGAGATAGACGACGCCGGTGCTGCCGCGACCAACCTCATTGATGATCACGTACTTGCCGATCTTCTCGGGCAAGGAGGCGCGGCCGTTCAGGGACTTCGCGTGAGGATTTAAGCGAGTGTTGCTCAAGAGTGACCCAAGTGCTGCGCGGCGTCTTCTTCAACCGGATGTGGCGGAAGGATACGGGGGCGACCCGACCTAAACTGTGACTTGGGTCGAGGCTTAAGCGAAGTGATCGAAACCCTGAGACGCCGGCTGGAATTCCCGTCCATTTAGCGACCAGGTCACACCGCTTCCGGAATGCAATTCACCAATCGTGGTCAACGTTAAGTTCAATTGCGCCGCTGCCGTCTCGAGTTCGCGGTAGCGCCGCGGCGGCACCGCGAGCAGCAATTCATAGTCATCGCCCGCGCCCACGGCCCAATCCAGCGCTTGCGCCAAGGGCACCGCCGCGCGCATCGCGTCCGACAACGGCAAGCGTTCGACCGCCACGTGCGCCGCCAGGCCGCTGGCGCGCGCGAGCTTGGGAAGATCGCCGGCCAACCCGTCGGACACATCCATCGCTGCCGTGGCGACGCCGCGCGCCGCCATGCCGAATCGCACGCGGGGCGCCGGATATTCAAATCGCTCGATGAGCGCGAGCGCTGCGGCGCTCGGGCCGCCCGCGGGCGGCTTGCCGACCAACGCCAGGCCGGCACCGGCGTCGCCCAGCGTGCCTGTGACCGCCAACAGATCTCCGTCCCGGGCGCCGCTGCGGCGTAGTGCCGTGCCACAAGGCACGTGCCCCAAGATCTGCACGCTCACTGTCAGGGGACCTCGAGTGGTATCGCCGCCGACCAGAGCCACCGCGTTGGCGTCCGCAAGATCGAGCAGACCTGCGGAAAATCGCTCCAGCCAGGTAGGCTGCACGTTCGGCAGGGTGAGGGCCAGGGTTGCCCATGCGGGAGTCGCCCCCATGGCAGCCAAGTCGCTCAAATTGACGGCGAGCGCGCGATGCCCGATCGAACGCGCATCGGTTGTTTCCGGGAAATGCCGTCCCGCCACGATGGTATCGACGGCCGCCACCAATTCCGTTCCCGGCGGCAAGGCCAGCACCGCCGCATCATCGCCGATTCCCAGAACGACTCCGGACGCATCGGCCCGCGCCTGGGCGGCGCGCAGAAAATAGCGGCTGATCAATTCAAACTCGCCGAGCTTCGAGCCTGCAGCGCCCATGGCGTCGCTTAAGCCTGCTGGCCGCGGCCGTACTCGTGCGGCCGCAATTCCCGGGCGGCGCGATCCAGGACGGCATTGACGAACTTGTGCCCGTCCGTCGCGCCGAATTGCTTGGCCAATTGCACCGCCTCCGCCAGCGCCACGCGATACGGCAATTCCGGGCGGGACTCCAATTCGTGCAGCCCCAGCCACAACACCGCATGCTCGATCGGATCGAGTTCCGGCGGGGAAATCTCGCATAACCGGGCGAGACGGGATTCCATCGCCTCGCGATTGGCGGTGATCGCCTTGAGCAGGGAGCGGAAATAATCCATATCCACCCGGTCCGCCTCCGGGTCGGCCGCGAACTGTTTCTGCGTGTCCGCCAACGGACGCGGATTGAGCTGCATTTGATACAGGGCCTGCAGCGCCAAACGGCGCGCGAGACTGCGGGCCCGGTGCTCGGGGTTCGCCGCTGGATGCGTGCCGGCGGAGCGCCTGCCGGCGACGGACTTGCCGGGGGGCTTGGCGGCGGGCTTGGCGGCGGGCTTGGCGGCCAAGGGTTTGCCGGGGCCGCGCTTGCCGGAGGCCGGTTTGACGGCGACCCGCCGACCCGTGCTAGAGCGCTTGATGGCCAACGTTAAGGTTCCAGTCGACGCAGAAGATTGGCCATCTCTAGGGCGACCAGCGCGGCATCGGCGCCCTTGTTGCCGGCCTTACCTCCGGCGCGATCGACGGCCTGCTCCACGGTATCCGTCGTCAGCACGCCGAATGCGATGGGCACTCCGGTTTCGAGCGCAATGCGCGCAATGCCTCCGGCGCACTCGCCGGCGACGTAGTCGAAATGCGGGGTCTGACCGCGGATCACGGCACCAAGCGCGATCAACGCCTCGTAGCGGCGCGACTGCGCCAGTTTGCGCGCCACCAGAGGAATGTCGAATGCGCCGGGAACGCGCACGATCTCGATCTGCTTCTCGCCCACCCCGTGGCGTTTGAGCGCATCGAGCGCGCCGCGCACCAAGGGGTCGACCACGAAATCATTGAATCTCGCGGCGATGACCGCAAAGCGCAGGTCGCGTCCGTGCATTTCCCCTTCGATGGTTTTCGGTTGATCGTTAGGCACTAGTCACTCCTTGCAGCTTGGCGCGGAGTATAGCCTTCGCGGCGCTCATTCGCCGCCATCGACGTAGCTGGTCACTTCGAGATCGAAGGCGGCCAGACCCTGCAGCTGCTTTGGCGCGCTCAACACGCGCATGCGCTTCAGGCCCAAATCCTTGAGGATTTGCGCGCCGATTCCATAGGTTCGAATCACCGTGCCGCCGTGATGGCGGGTGCTCGCGGTCTTGGAGTCCAGCAGCCGCACGCTGTCCATGAAATGCCGCGGGGTCTCCTCCGGCCGCAAAATGACCACCACACCGGAGGGCTCGCTCGACACCCGGCGCATGGCCGCGTGCAGCGGCCAGCCGAGCCGCTCATTGCGCACTCCCACCACATCGCGCAGCGAGTCGTTGATGTGCACCCGCACCAGGGGCGGCAGGTCGGAATTCAAGTCGCCCTTGACCAGGGCAATGTGCACGGTTTTGTTGACGTGATCTTCGTAGCAGGAGAGTTTGAAACTCCCGTACTCCGTATCGACGGTGTCCTCGTAGATGCGCTCCACCGAGCGCTCGTTCTTCAATCGGTAGCGAATGAGGTCGGCAATCGTGCCGATCTTCAAGCCGTGCGATCGTGCAAACAGTTCGAGATCCGGGCGCCGCGCCATGGTGCCGTCGTCGTTCAGGATCTCGACGATCATGGCGGCCGGCGAAAATCCGGCCAGTCGCGCCAGGTCGCAGCCCGCTTCCGTGTGACCGGCGCGCGTCAATACACCGCCCGGCTGCGCCATCAACGGAAATACATGCCCGGGTTGACGCAAATCCTCCGGTCTCGCATCCGGGCTCACCGCGGTCTTGACCGTGTGGGCCCGGTCGTGCGCGGAAATTCCGGTGGTGACGCCCTCGGCCGCCTCGATCGACAGCGTGAAATTCGTGCGATGCGTGCTGTCCGTGTCGCTCACCATCAGCGGCAGTCGCAACTGGCGGCAACGCTCACGCGTCAGGGTGAGGCAGATCAGCCCGCGGCCATAACGCGCCATGAAGTTGACGTCCTGCGGACCGACACGGTCGGCCGCCATGATCAGATCGCCTTCATTTTCGCGATCCTCATCATCCATGATGACCGCCATTTTTCCGCGACGCAGGTCCTCGAGGATTTCGTCGATGGTGTTGAACGTAGACATGTAGGGTCTTACTCTTCCGTTTTTGACATGAGCCGCTCGAGATAGCGCGCGATCACGTCGATTTCAATGTTGACGCCATCGTCGGTCTTAAGATCGCCCAGTGTGGTCACTTGGCGGGTATGAGGAATGATATTCACGTCGAAGCGCCGGCCCTCGACGTGGTTGACGGTCAGACTCACGCCGTTGATGCAAATTGAACCCTTCGGCGCGACGAAGCGCATCAGCTGCGCCGGCAGTTCGAACTCCAGCCGCCACGAACGCGCATCTTGAACCAGCGTCTTGAGCTTGCCCACCGCATCGACGTGTCCGCTCACCCAGTGGCCTCCCAGCGCATCGCCGGCCCGCAGACTGGGCTCCAAGTTTACCCTCGACCCTTGCGCCAGGGTGCCGAGCGTGGTTTTAGCCAGGGTTTCACGCGAAACATCCGCAAAGAAACAGCCGTCCGCCATGCGGGTCACGGTCAGACAGACGCCTTCCACGCTGATACTGTCGCCGATGGCGATGCGCGCAGGATCGAGCGCCGCGGCGTCGATTGCCAATTCAAGATCGCCCCCCCGCTCGGCCATGACCGTCACACGTCCGGTCGCCACGATGATTCCGGTGAACATTACTGGCGCTTCTCCGGGGTGAGAATGAGACGCAGATCGGCGCCGATGCGCCGCACGTCTCTGAATTCAAAGGTGGGCAGCGACCCCGGCGGCCCCAGCCCGCTGACGTGCAGCAGCGGCGCGGCATCGGCGCCGAGCAGAGTCGGTGCGACGTAGAGCACGAATTCGTCCACCAAGTGCAATTGCACGAATGCCCCCGCCAGCCGGGGACCGCATTCGATCCACAGTTCGTTGACCTCGAGTTCGGTCAACCGTCGGATCACGGCGTGCAGGTCCAGACCGCCCGCCGCGCGCGGCAGGCGTTCGACTGTCGCGGCGCCGTGCAGCCGCACCGGGGCATCCATGGCGGCAAACACCAATGCGCCCTCGCCGCGGAACAGGTTCGCGTTCTCGGCGCAGGTGAGCATGGGGTCGAGCAGCACCCGCCGCGGCTGCCTGACCCAGGAGCCGTACGTCAATCGCACGTCGAGCCGCGGATCATCGACGCGTACCGTGCCCGCGCCGGTGAGTATTGCACCGCTGCGGGCCCGCCAGTTCTGTACGTCGGCGCGCGCTGCATCGCCGCTGATCCAGCGCTGGCCGCCCGCCGCCGGCGCCGTGCGCGCGTCGAGGCTCATCGCGAGCTTGAGGCGCACCCACGGCCGGCCGCGCTCGAACCGCGAAAAGAATCCCGGGTTGAGGTCGCGCGCCTCGGCGGCAAGAACGCCCACGGTCACGTCAATCCCCGCAGCCCGCAGCCGCTCGATGCCGGTGCCGGCGACTTTGGGATTCGGATCGACGCTGCTGCACATCACGCGCGCCACGCCGGCCGCGATCAAGGCGTCGGCGCACGGCGGCGTGCGCCCGGTATGGCTGCATGGCTCGAGCGTGACGTAGGCGCAGGCGCCCCGGGCTTGGGGACCGGCGGCGCGCAGCGCCAGCACCTCGGCATGCGGCTCCCCTGCGCGCACATGCCAGCCCTCGCCGATCACCCGGCCCTCGCGCACCAACACGCAGCCGACGCGCGGATTCGGGTCGGTGGTGTACAAGCCGCGCTCGGCCAGCTCCAGCGCCCGGGCCATATGCGCCCGGTCTTGCACCGTCATCGGTTCGGCCTGGGTTTGCACGGCGTGCGTCATTTGTCCTCGTCGTTCGGCTGCTCGCCCGGCAGCAGCGGCAGTTGATCCTTGCTGGTCTCGCGGCGCCGGCGATGGCGGCGCAATTGATCGATTTCCGTGCGGAAGGCTTCTATGTCTTGAAAGCTGCGGTACACCGAAGCGAACCGCACATAGCCCACTTCGTCCAGATGCCGCAATTCCTCCATCACCATCTCGCCCACGCTGCGCGACGCGATTTCCCGCTCGCCCAAGCTGCGCAGCTTGTGACAAATTCTCGCCACCGCCGCCTCGATGGCATCGCGGCCCACCGGCCGCTTTTCCAAAGCCTTCTGCATTCCGCTGAGCAGTTTGTTCTCGTCGAACGGCTCGCGGCTGCGGTCCCCCTTGACGACGGTGGGCAGCAATAGCTCCGCCGACTCGAAGGTGGTGAAGCGTTCGGTGCATGCCAAGCATTCGCGGCGCCGGCGAATCTGCCGGCCTTCTCCCGCGAGGCGGGAGTCGATGACCTTAGTCTCCGTATGACCGCAAAAAGGGCAATGCATGGGGGTTGCTTACGCCGGCGCCGGCACGGACCGCTGCGCGCTCAAGCATACACGGGGAAACGCCGGCATATTTTCACCACCTCGGCGCGTACGCGCTCCACCACCGTTTCGTCGCCCATATGATCGAGCACATCGGCGATCCAATCGGTCAATTGCCGCACCTCGGCTTCCTTGAAACCGCGGGTCGTGACGGCGGGAGTTCCGATGCGCAGCCCGCTGCTGATGGCCGGCGGCCGCGGATCGTTGGGCACGGCGTTCTTGTTGACGGTGATGTGCGCGCGGCCGAGCGCCGCATCGGCGTCCTTGCCCGTGATGTTCTTGTCGATGAGATCGAGTAGGAACAGATGATTGTCGGTGCCGCCGGATACGATTTTGTAGCCGCGATGCTGCAGCACATCCGTCATGGCTCGTGCATTGGCCACCACCTGCGCCGAATACACCTTGAATTCAGGCTGCAGCGCCTCGAGAAAGGCCACCGCCTTGGCGGCGATCACGTGCATCAGGGGTCCGCCCTGAGTGCCGGGAAACACCATGGAATTGAATTTCTTGTGCAGGTCGGGGTGCGGCCGCGCCAGAATCAATCCGCCGCGGGGTCCGCGCAACGTCTTGTGGGTGGTCGTGGTCACCACATCGGCGAACGGCACGGGATTTGGATAAAGCCCCGAGGCCACGAGGCCCGCGACATGCGCCATGTCCACGAAGAAATATGCGCCCACCGAGTCGGCGATGGCGCGAAACCGCGCCCAGTCGATGACGCGTGAATAGGCCGAAAAGCCCGCCACGACCACCCGCGGGCGATGCTCTTTCGCGAGGCTCTCCACCTGTTCATAGTCGATCTCGCCGGTGTCGGGCTTGATGCCGTATTGCACGGACTTGAACAGCTTGCCCGAAAAATTCACCTTGGCGCCATGCGTCAAATGACCGCCGTGATCCAGGCTCATGCCCAGTATGGTGTCGCCGGGACTGAGCATGGCCAGGTACACCGCGGCGTTGGCCTGGCTGCCCGAATGCGGCTGCACATTGGCATAGGCGGCGCCAAACAATTGCTTCGCCCGATCGATCGCCAGTTGTTCGGCCACATCGACGAATTCGCAGCCGCCGTAGTAGCGCTTGCCGGGGTAGCCTTCCGCGTACTTGTTGGTGAGCACCGAACCCTGGGCTTCGAGCACCCGCGGGCTGGTGTAATTCTCCGAGGCGATGAGTTCGATGTGGTCTTCCTGTCGATTGCGCTCGTCCGCGATCGCCTTCGCCAGTTCCGGATCGAAGCCTGCAATCGTCATCGTGCTGGTGAACATGAGCTTGAAATCCTCGGCAAATAGCCGATTATTATAGCCGATTCGCCGCAGGTTCCCTAGCGACAAAGGCTAAGGAAAGCATTGCGGACCGCGCTATGGCGTGACATCCCTTCGGGAGTCGCGGATAATTCGCCCTGATCCCCCGCATATCCAAGCGATTACTCAATAGGTAGCAGATGGCTCAGTTCATTTACACCATGAACCGGGTAGGCAAAGTCGTGCCGCCCAAGCGCATTATTCTGCGCGATATTTCTTTGAGTTTCTTTCCGGGGGCCAAGATCGGCGTGCTGGGTTTGAACGGTTCGGGCAAGTCCACGTTGCTCAAGATCATGTCCGGCATCGACAAGGACATCGAGGGCGAAGCCCGAGCGCAGGCGGGCATCAAGGTGGGCTACCTGCCCCAGGAACCCATCCTGGATGAGACCAAGACGGTTCGCGAAGTCGTCGGGGAAGGCGTCGGCGACGTGCAGAGCCTCATCGATCGCTTCAACGCCATCAGCGATAAATTCGCCGAACCCATGTCGGACGACGAAATGAACAAGGCCCTGGAAGAGCAGGCCAAAATGCAGGACAAGATCGATGCGGTCGGCGGCTGGGAGCTGGAACGCAAGCTGGAGATCGCCGCCGACTCGCTGCGCCTGCCGGCCTGGGAGGCCGTGATAGGCAAGCTGTCCGGCGGCGAGAAGCGGCGTGTGGCGCTGTGCCGGCTGCTGCTGTCAAAACCGGACATGCTGCTGCTCGATGAGCCGACCAACCACCTCGATGCGGAATCCGTGGCATGGCTCGAGCATTTCCTCGAGGAGTACCCCAGCACCGTGATCGCGGTCACCCACGACCGCTACTTCCTCGACAACGTGGCCGAGTGGATTTTGGAGCTCGATCGCGGCCACGGAATACCATGGCAGGGCAACTACTCGTCCTGGCTCGAGCAGAAAGAACAGCGCCTGGCGCAGGAAGAGCGGCAGCAGGACGCGCTCGCCAAGACATTGAAACGTGAGTTGGAGTGGGTGCGCACCAACCCGAAGGCCCGCCAGGCAAAATCCAAGGCGCGCCTGCAGCGCTACGAAGAATTGGCCTCCCAGGAATTCCAGAAACGCAACGAGACCAACGAGATCTACATCCCGCCGGGCGATCGGCTCGGGGATCTGGTCATCGAATGCAAGAACGTGCGCAAGGGCTACGACGACCGTTTGCTGATCGATTCCCTGAACTTCAGCCTGCCGGCGGGCGGCATCGTCGGCATCATCGGGCCCAACGGCGCCGGCAAGACCACGCTGTTTCGCATGCTCTCCGGCGTGGAGAAGCCCGACGGCGGCGACATCCGTTTGGGGCCCAGCGTGAAACTCGCCTATGTCGATCAGTCGCGCCAGGCGCTCAACGACAAGAACACGGTATGGCAGGAGATATCCGGCGGCTTGGATCTGATCAAGGTCGGCAACTACGAAACCTCCTCGCGCGGCTATGTCGGCCGGTTCAATTTCAAGGGCGTGCAGCAGCAGCAGGTGATCGGCGACCTATCCGGCGGCGAGCGCAATCGCGTGCACCTTGCCAAGGTGCTGAAGGCGGGCGGCAATGTCTTGCTGCTCGACGAACCGACCAATGACCTGGATATCGAGACGCTGCGCGCTCTGGAGGACGCACTGGTGGCGTTCCCGGGTTGCGCCGTGGTCATCTCGCACGATCGCTGGTTTCTCGACCGCATCGCCACGCACATTCTCGCCTTCGAGGGCGACTCCCAAGTCGTCTGGTTCGAGGGCAACTACCAGGAATACGTCGAAGACCACAAGAAACGTAAGGGCGAAGATGCCGCTCAGCCCCACCGAATCCGCTACAAACCACTCGCCGGTTGAGGTGACCATGTACATCACTCCGCAAGACGAACTGCACCTCGAATATCAGGGCATCGCACTCACCTGCCCGCACTGTCAGACACTGACTCATCTGAGCGCGGTCGCGGTCCCATCATTTGAAGACCTGAGCCGGCGCCGGCCGAAGCACGTCGGCATCGTGTTTCGCTGCGATGCCTGCGCCGAACCGGTATTTCTCAAGTTCCTGGTCAAGTCCTACAGCGCGCTGCGCGTGGAGCTGGCGGCGAACTACACGGAAATCGAACGGGCGCGCGAGAGTTTTCCGCTGACCTATTTGCCGGCGGAAGCCGAGGGTCTGTTCAAAGAAGCGCTCAATTGCTATGCGGCGGGATGCTTCAATGCGTTTGGTGCCATGAGCCGGCGCACGGCTCAATCGCTGTTCCGCGAACTCGGCGAGCGCGGCAAGTTGGAGCTGTTCGACTCTCTGCAAGAGATCCGCAGCCTGGCGGAACTCGACGACGACACCTTTGGAACCCTGCGCGCGGTGCTGTTCGGCAGCGACAGCGACCCCTGGCCGCATCAGCCGCACATCGACGCCGAACGCGCGGGCGTTCTTCTCGAAGTGATGCGCGATTTGCTGTACCAGACTTTCGTGCGCAAGGCGCGTCTGCTGCAGGCGATGACCTTCCGCAGGTTCGTGGCGCCGGCGCACGCCGAGATCGGCTGAGTCAAAATCAAATCTGACGAACGAGTTCTGAGTACTGCGATAGTCTGCCGTCCGCCGTCAGGAAGTGCAGCGGTTCGCTAATCGCTTGCGCCAGGAGCACACGATCGAATGGATCACGGTGAATGGGCGGCAAGCGTGCAACCGCCGCGGCGTGGCGCAAGGTTATGGGTAATTCTCTAAAACCGCTCTGGGCTACAGCGTCGATCAGCCGGTCAGGATCCACCTTGAGTTTCCCAAGTTGATACTTGATGGTTGCTTCCCAAATGCTGGCACTGCTTACAAAAGCCGCGTCCGCTTCTTCGATCATCGACCACGCTGCCGCAGACAATTTTGGATCATCGTCCACGACCCAAATGAATACGTGAGTGTCGAGCAGTAAATTCACGTCCTACCCTCGAACGCGTCCAGTACGTCGGTTGGCAGCGGTTCATCGAATTCAGGACCCAATTGAATTTGCCCTTTTAGAACACCGCGCCGGCGTGGAATCGAATGGGCCCGCAACGGGCCAAGAACGGCCACTGGTTTGCCGGCCTTCGCTATAGTCAACGTCTCGCCCTCTTGCACGGCTTCGATCAGCTTCGATAGCTGGCTTTTGGCTTGATGGATGTTGTAGGTTGTCATAGTCCGTGCCTTATTTAGCTTAGCTAAGCTTAGCCCGATTCGGCTAGACATTCAACTCATCCGCAGGTCGGTCATTTCGGCGTTTCCGCGGAAACGCGCACCCACCCGAGAGGCTGCAAGACCCGCCCTTCTACGCCAAAAACACCCGCGCATTGCGGAACAGCCGCATCCAACCGCCGTCTTCGGCCCAACCCCGGGGCGCCCACGAGCATTGAACCGCGCGAAACACCCGCTCGGGATGCGGCATCACGGAGGTGACGCGGCCGTCGGTGCTGCATAGTCCGGCAAGGCCGAGCGGCGAGCCGTTCGGGTTGGACGGATACTTCTGCGCCGGGCGTTCGTGGTTGTCGACGTATTGCAAGGTCAGCAAGCGCTGCCCCATCAGGCCGGCGGCAGTCGATCCGGCATCGAATTCCGCCTGACCCTCGCCATGCGCCACCACGATGGGCAGCACCGAGTCCTGCATCCCGGCCAACAGCACCGACCGCGATGCCGGCACACGCACCAGAGTCAGACGCGCCTCGTATTGTTCCGAGCGGTTGCGCACGAACCGCGGCCAAGCCTCCGCCCCCGGGATCAGCTCCTTCAGGGCGGAGAGCATTTGACAGCCGTTGCAAACGCCCAGAGTGAAGGTCGCGCTGCGGGCAAAGAACGCCGCGAATTCTTCGCGCGCACGCGAATTGAACAGGATGGATTTCGCCCATCCTTCACCGGCTCCCAAGACATCGCCGTATGAAAATCCGCCGCAGGCGACCAGTCCGTGAAATCTTCCCAAGCGCATACGGCCGCTCAAGATATCGGTCATGTGCACGTCATAGGCGTCGAAGCCGGCGCGTGTGAACACCGCGGCCATCTCGGTCTGGCTGTTGACGCCCTGCTCGCGCAGGATGGCCACGGCGGGGCGGGCCCCGCTCAAGATGAACGGCGCAGCCACATCCTCGCTGGGATCGTAACTCAAGGAAGCATGCAAGCCCGGATCGGCCTCATCGGCGAGCCGCGCGAATTCCTCGCGCGCGCAGTCCGGATTGTCGCGCATCTCCTGGATGCGGAACGACACCTCGCTCCAGCGCTGATGCAGGTTGCGGCGCGAGGCGGAAAACTCGGTGCGGCCGTGAACGCGCAGCCGCACGTCCGACGAGCGCGGCAGCGGTTCGCCGATGTCCCGCGACATCGCGGCCAAGCCATGCCGCTCGAGCACGGCGAATGCCGCGGCCGTGCGCGCCGCGGGCACCTGCAGCACCGCGCCCAACTCTTCGGCAAAGCAAGCGGCGATCGGATCGGACGGCGCCCCCAGATCGATATCGAGTCCACAGCGGCTGGCGAATGCCATTTCCAGCACGGTGAGCAGCGCGCCCCCGTCCGAGCGGTCATGGTAGGCCAGCAGCAAGCTCTGATCCTTCAATTCGCGCACCGCGGCGAACATCGCGGCCAGCAACTGCGGGCTGTCCAGATCCGCGGGCTCGCCGCCGCTGCGGCTGTGAACCTGCGCCCAACAGCTGCCGCCCAACCGGTTCTTGCCCGCTCCCAAATCGATCAGCACAAGGCGCGAGCCTTGCGACAAATCCAATTCGGGAGTGAGCGTCGCGCGCGCGTCTTGCACCGGCGCGAACGCCGATACGATCAGCGACACGGGAGCGATCACCGCATGGTCGCCCGCGGCATCGGTCCAGGCGGTTCTCATGGACAGCGAATCTTTGCCGACCGGGATGGTGATTCCCAAGGAAGAGCACAGCTCCACCCCGACGGCGCGCACCGTGGCGTACAAATCAGCATCCTCGCCCGGTTCACCGCAGGCAGCCATCCAGTTCGCGGAGAGCCGAATATCGGTGAGGTTGCGGATGTCCGCCGCGAGGATGTTGGTGATGGCTTCGGCCACCGCCAAGCGGCCCGACGCCGGCGCATTCAACACCGCCACCGGCGTGCGCTCCCCCATGGCCATCGCCTCGCCGCCGTAGCCGTCGTAACTATTCAAACTTACCGCGCAGTCGGCGACGGGAACCTGCCACGGCCCCACCATCTGATCGCGGCTGATCATCCCGCCGACGGTGCGGTCGCCGATGGTGATCAGGAAGGATTTGTCGGCAATGGTGGGCAGACTCAGCAAGCGATCGAGCGAGGCGGCAATCGTCGTATCGGCGGTCGAGAGCCGCACCGCTGTTTTTTGCAGCGTGCGCACATTGCGGGTCATGCGCGGCGCCTTGCCCAGCAGGACCTCGATGGGTATGTCGACGGGCGCGGCGGACAGCTGCGGATCGGCAACCAGCAGCCGGCCATCCCCGGTGATCTCGCCCACCACGGCATAGGGGCAGCGCTCGCGCTCGCACAACGCGGCGAAGACACGCTCGCTGCCGGGGACGAGCGCCAGCACATAGCGCTCCTGAGCTTCGTTGCACCAGATTTCCATCGGCGACAATTCGGACTCGGCGCTCGGTATCTTGCGCAAATCGATCCGGCCCCCGCGCCGGCTGTGCGCGATCGCCTCGGGCAGGGCGTTCGATAGTCCGCCGGCGCCGACATCGTGGATCAGCAGGATCGGATTCGCCTCGCCGAGCGCCCAACAGCGGTCGATCACTTCCTGAGCGCGGCGCTGAATCTCCGCGTTGCCGCGCTGCACTGATGCGAAATCCAGATCAGAGGAGCTTTGCCCGCTGCCCACGGATGAGGCCGCCCCGCCTCCTAGGCCGATCAACATGGAAGGACCGCCGAGCACGACCAACGGCGCGCCGACCACCACGTCCTTCTTGTCAACGTCCGGCCGGCGCACATTGCCGAGTCCGCCGGCAATCATGATGGGTTTGTGGTAGCCGCGAATCACCATCCGCCCGGCTTCCAGCCCCTGCTGCTCGAAGGTGCGGAAATAGCCGCAGGTGTTTGGACGCCCGAATTCATTGTTGAAGGCGGCCGATCCCAAGGGGGCGGCGATCATGATATCGAGCGCCGAGGCGATGCGATCGGGCTTGCCGAAATCGTGCTCCCAGACTTGCAGCATGCCGGGAATCTTCAGATTCGACACGGAGAAACCGGTCAAGCCCGCCTTGGGCTTGGCGCCGATTCCGGTCGCGCCCTCGTCGCGAATTTCTCCGCCGGCGCCGGTGGCGGCGCCGGGAAACGGCGAGATGGCGGTCGGATGATTGTGTGTCTCAACCTTCATCAAGATGTCGACCGGCTCGCATCGGCCGCTGTAGCGCTGCGTCTGTGGATCGGGAAAGAAACGTGTGGCGCTGCCGCCTTCGATCACGGCGGCGTTGTCCCGGTAGGCGGATAGCACGCCGCGGGAATTGCCGGCATGCGTGGCGCGAATCATGGCAAACAGCGACAGCGGCATGGGCACGCCGTCGACGATGAAGTCGGCATTGAAGATCTTGTGCCGGCAGTGCTCTGAGTTGGCCTGCGCGAACATCATGAGCTCGACGTCGGTCGGATCGCGACCGAGCTTGCCGAATGCAGCCACCAAGTAGTCGATTTCGTCGCCCGACAGCGCCAGTCCCCAATCGCGATTGGCTTGATTCAAGGCCGCGCGTCCGTCCGCTCCGAGCGCGACGATTCGCAGCGGCCGCGCGGCGGCCCCGTGAAACAACCCGTGAGCCTCGATCGAATCGATCCACACCGACTCGGTCATGCGATCGTGCAAGTGAACCGCCAGCCGCCGCAATTCCTCGGCCTCGAGGGCTTCCTTGGATTCGATGAAGTACACCGTGCCGCGCTCCACCCTGCGCACCGCAGCAAGACCGCAGACGCGCACGATATCGGTGGCTTTGCTGGACCATGGCGATTCGGTGCCGACCCGCGGCGTGACCAGCACCCGCTGACCCTGATGCGCCGGCGACTCCAGGCGCGAGCCATACGTCAGAAGCTTGCCCAACAGGTCGAGTTCGGAACCATCCAGCGGACGCGACTCATCCACAAAATGCAGCCAGCGGGAAGCAAGCCCGGTGACACGTTCATCCTGGGCGCGCAGCGCGCGCAGGCTGTGATCCAGACGAAATTGCGACAGCGCCGGCGCGCCGAACAGGCTAAACATGAATCATCTTGGCAGGCATACGGCTATTTGCGGGCGTTGGAGTCTCCGCCGGGCGTGTAGATGGGAACCGGGAATTGCGCGACATTCGAGCCTTCCAGGGCCACGATTTTGCTGACTCCCTGCTTCTTGACCTCATCGATGCGCAGCACCGAATGCATGGGCAAATAGGTTCGCTTTACTTCATTGAACTCGGCCTTTATCTTCTCTTCGGCGGGGTCGACCACCACGGTCGAGCGCTCGCCGAAGACCAGTTCCTCGACTTCGATGAAGCCAAATAGACTGCCGTGACTCACTTTGCGGGCGTAGATTTCGTAAACCTTGCCCTGATTTACGAACTGAACTTTAAAAATGTGACTCGCGGCCATTTAGGAGGCTCCAACCATTGCTAGTATTTCACCATATTATACGGGCACTTAGCGCAAACCTGTCGACCCGTGGGAGGGACTGAATATGGCCTTGCGCTTACGCGTTGTCAGCGAACATGCCAGCCGCCTGGGCGAGCTATCCACCAAGGTATTCGGGGTGCACGGCGGCACGATCGGGCGTTCGACTGACAATGAGTGGATTCTACCCGACCCTGAGCGTTACCTCTCGGGCAAACACGCTCGCGTCGATTTTCGGGCGGGAACCTACGTCCTGGTCGACACCAGTTCCAACGGCACCTACGTCAATGGCGCGCAGGTCCCCCTCGGCAAATACCACGATTACCAGCTGCGGGACGGAGATTACGTCCGCCTCGGCGAATACGAACTCCTGGTCAGCATCGACAAGAGCAACGATTTCCCCCCGGAAGAGAGCGCCATTGTCGCCTACGACGGGCAGTCGCCGTCCTCAGCGGTCAAGAAATCCACCGCCAACGACTTAGGCGCTGATTTGGACTTGAGCCAGCTGCTCGAACCCAGCGATCTGTCGCCCGCCGATTCCGGCGTGCGTCCGCGCGACGCCTACGGCCAGGCCGTGCTCAGCCGCAGCGATCCTTCGCTGCATTTGCAGCGCGATGCAACCGACGCCGCCGGCACCCCTTGGCACATGCTGACCCGTCCGCTCAAGATCGAGGGGCGCCCCGCCGAACCTGCGCGGCCCGAGGCCGGCGCCGTACCGCCGCCGCGGGGATCGCAAAATCCCGTGCTGTTCGACGGTGACTTCGATGTGGGCTTGAATGCCTTCTGCCGCGGCGCCGGCATCGACCCGCGCAGCATCAGCGCCGAGGCCCGCGCGTCGGCGCTGCAGCTGGCCGGCCAACTGCTGCGTGAATCGGTGCTCGGTTTGATGGATCTGAATCAAAGCCGCAACGAATTCCGCAATCGCTTCCGCATTTCGCCGCCCGCCAATGACGGTCCGGAATCGCCGCTGAATTTTTCACGGGGAGTCGACGAGGCGCTGGTGCGCCTGCTCACCACCCTGTCGACCCGTGCCGGATCGGTCGAGGCGATACGCCACAACTTCCGCGAACTCAAGGGGCATAGCACCGCCTCCTTCATCGCCACGCGAGCCGCATTCGAGGAATTTCTCGGGCGCGTCAATCCTGCGGAGCTCGAGGAGCGTTTCGACAAAGCCACCAAGCGCGGGGTCTTCACCACTCAGAACAAGGCCAAGTACTGGGATCTTTACGCCGAGATGTTCGCCGGTTTGGCGCAGCGTCCGGCGGATGGATTTCCGCATCTATTCGCCGAAACCTTCGCCAAGACCTATGAGGCCAAAATGCGCACGCTGGTGCCGCCGCGGCGCACCAGCTTCGGCGCCGATCGGAAGGAAGGCACCGATCCGGACGATCAAGCAGTCGGCGACTTGTAAGAGTGGCCCGTGCGGCTCCTAATCGTAGAAGACGATGACATCGTCGCCGACGCCATCACGCGCGGTCTAGCCGCAGCCGATTATTCCGTCCACCGTGTCGCCAGTGCCGAGGCGGCGCAGGCCGCGCTCCTGAATGAAGAGTTCGCGATGGCCGTCATCGACGTGGGGCTGCCGGGCGCTGACGGCCTGACCCTGGTACGGCGCCTGCGCAGCACCGGCAACACCCTGCCCACTCTGATACTCACCGCCCGCTGCACCCTCAATGACAAGGTCAAGGCCTTGGACCTCGGCGCTGACGATTTCCTGAGCAAGCCTTTCGAAGCCGCCGAGCTCGCCGCCCGCTGCCGGGCGTTGATGCGCCGCTCCAACGGCGCCGCAAGCGGCGTCATCAAACTCAAGCGCATGAGCGTCGACCTCAAGGGCAAGCAACTGCGCATCGACGATGTCGCCGTGGAACTGACGGCGCGCGAATGGCTGCTGCTCGAATGTCTGGTGCGGCGCATCGGCTTGATCGTGCCCAAGGAACGCCTGCTGCAAGCCGTGTCGCATCCGGACCAGGAGATCACGGCGAACGCCGTGGAGGTTCACATCTCACGATTGCGGGCCAAGCTCGGCGGCGCCGCAGTGGTGCATACGTTGCGGGGCTTGGGCTACCGGCTCGAAGAAGCAAAATCCGCATGACGTCGTCGATCAGCCGCCAGTTGATTCTTTGGCTGGCGGTGCCGCTCATGCTGCTGGCGCTGTGCGGCGCCCTGGTGCACTACTTCAACAGCGTGGCGCCCGGCGTCATCAGCAGCGATCGGCGGCTGAAAGCCGCCGCCAACGCTCTGATGGCGCATGTGGTGATCAAGGACGATCAGGTCACGCTCGACACCAGCGCCGGCGACAAAAACAGACCCGCTTTGCCGCCGCCGGAACTGATCAGATACGCCCTGCGCACCACCCAAGGCCGCTTGCTTGCCGGCGATCCGCAATTGCCGGTGGTTCAGATGAGCAGCGAAACCAGCCAGCTTCTCGCGATGTCGCAGGTCGATCACCGCAGCCTGCGCACCCTCACCACCCGCTTCGATACGCGCGCCGGAATCATCATCATCACGGTCGCGGATGTGGGCATGGGCACGGCCAGCGAGCCCGCCGCGCGCTACAGCTTCATGAGCACACTGCTCTGGGACTTCGTGCAATTGGACGTCACGCTGGTGCTGGTGTGGGTGGGAATCCACGTGGGCCTGCGCCCGGTGAAGAGGCTGCGCGATGAGATCGCCGCGCGGTCGCCGCTCGATTTGCGCCCGATCGTTGAGACCTCGGTGCCGCGGGAGATAACACCCGTGGTCGTGACGTTGAATCGGCTGTTCGGCATGCTGCGCTCATCGGTGCAATCGCAGCAGCAGTTCATCGCCAATACCGCGCACCAATTGCGCACCCCGCTGACCGGCATGCAGGCGCAATTGGACGTACTCATCGACGAACCGGCGGCCCAACCGATCAGCGGCCGGCTGCGCACCCTGCAAGAGAGTGTGCGTCAGTTGACGCATTCCGCGAACCAGCTGCTGAGCTTGGCGCGGGCCGATCCGGCGGCGAATATGGCGGCCAAGAATCAGCCGGTGGAGCTGAATGCCATCGTCCGCGAAGTCGTCGCCAGGTTCATCGATCGTGCCCTTAGGTCCAATATCGATCTGGGGATCGAGGTGCAGCCGGCGTCCATCACGGCAGACCCCTCGCTGCTCGACGACCTGCTGAGCAATCTGGTGGATAACGCGCTGAAATACACGCCGGCCGGGGGCAGCGTCACCGCGAGCGCCGGCATGCAGGGGGGCAGGGCCTTTCTGGCGGTGGAAGACACCGGCCCCGGTATTCCTGAACCCGAGCGCCAGCGGGTGCGGCAAAGGTTCTACCGACTGCCGAACTCCCCAGGGCACGGCAGCGGCCTCGGGCTCGCGATAGTCGATGAGATCGCCGCGCTCTATGGAGCGACGGTCGCTCTGAGCTCAGGCCTCCACGGACGCGGGACCTTGGTCCTGGTGCAGTTCAAGGACGCAGCGGCACCCTCGGCGCCGCGCCCCTAACCCTGGGGATCCGTGACGAGGTTCTGCGAACTGCGTCACGGTCCCGGCTCGAACCTCGGAACCGTCAGCTTGGCGTAAGGGTATGCGCCTAGCCTGACGCCATGGATACTCGCCGCACAACGACGCACGCCGGCTTCACCATGGTGGAGTTGCTGATGACCATCGCCGTCGCGTCCATCGTCGCCATGATCGCCATTCCGTCGTTCCGCTTCGTCACCAATTCCAACCGGGTCGCCGGCGAAGTGAACGGGCTGCTCGGAGACCTGCAATTCGCGCGTGCCGAAGCCATCAAGGAAGGATGGAACGTCACCGTTTGTACTTCTGCGCTGGGCGCAAGCTGCGACGGCACGGCGACCTGGCAAAGTGGCTGGATCGTGTACTCGAACCCGACGGGTACCACAATCCCCACGGCGGGATCCATCCTTCGCATCCAGAGCCCGTTCACCGGCACCGATACTTTCCAGGCATCGCAGGCTGTCTCGACTGTTACGTTCAATCGCGAGGGCTATGCGCCCGGCACTCCCGCCGGCACCCTGATGACGCTGCATACTTCCCCGGCCTCGGCGAATTGGACTCGATGTGTGTCGGTCAACTTGAATGGAATGTCCTTCACCTCGAAAGTTGGAACAGTCAACGGTGTAACGTGCAGCTGATCGAACATGGCAACTACCGTGCGCAGGCCCGCGCCCCGGCGCGCATCCGAGCGGGCGGCTTCACTCTGCTCGAGGTCATGGTGGCCCTAGTCGTCACCTCCGTCGGCCTGCTCGGCATCGCCAAGATGCAGGCGCTCGCCTACGCCAGCACCGGCACCGCGAGTGTGCGCTCGCTGGTCGCGCTCCAGGCGTCGGGTCTGGCCGCCAGCATGCATGCCGATCGCACCTACTGGTCGGGACTGGCACCCCCCCTGATCACGATCATACCGACCACACCCGGGGCCACCACCTTCACCATTAGCGACAACACTCTCGCTACGGCGGCCACGAGCTTGAACTATTGCCAACCGACCGGAGGCGGCGCGCCCTGTAACTCGGCGACGATGGCTTCCTATGACTTGCAGAACTGGGCCACGGCATTGAGCAGCGGCGTGCTCGCCCACCTAAATCCGGTGACGACCATCACTTGCCCGGTCGCCGTGCCCGTCACCTGCACGATTCAGGTAACCTGGAACGAGAGAGCCGTCTCCGTCAACGCGCAAGGCGCCGCCAATACCCAAGTGGTCACGGGCACCACCGCCGGCGGCACCTTCAACCCGACCTACATCCTTTACGTGGAACCGTAGCCCCGTGAGTACGGCGCATTGCCTCGTTCGAATTCATCGCAGTCAGCGAGGTTTCACGCTGATTGAAATCATGATTGCGCTGTTGATCAGCATATTCCTGCTGGGCGCCTTGCTCACCATCGTGCAGGCCAACCGCGCGGTTTTCGGCGACCAGAGCCAGCTCGCGCAACTGCAAGACAGCGAGCGGATGGCCCTGACCATGATGGCCGACGTGATCCAGCAGGCGGGCTACTTCCCGGATCCCACCGCCAACACCCAGGCCGGGACGCTCACTGCCGTTGCGCCGTTTGCCGTCGGACAGGCGATTTCCGGGATCTACTCCGCAACAGTCCCCGGCGATACGCTCTACGTGCGCTCTATGACGGCGGGCGGCGACGGCATCTTGAATTGCAGCGGCCTGCCGAATCCGGTGGGCGGCCCGAATACCCTGTACGTCAATAAATTCTATATCAACCAAGGCCAGCTCGTTTGCGACATGAATGGCACGGTGTACAACCTGGTCAGCGGCGTAACCAATAGCACCGGCACCAGCGACTTGGGTATCACCAACCTGAGTGTTCTCTATGGCGTGAAAGCGAATGCGGCCCTTCCCGGCAACAACGTCGATACCTATTTGAATGCAACCCAGGTGACCGCGGGAAGTTACTGGGGCAGCGTCATCGCGGTGCAGATCCAACTGACCTTCACCAATCCGTTGTACACCGCCGGATCTACCACTCAACCACCGACGATTCTGGTGCAACGCGTCGTCGGCGTCATGAATCAACTGGGCCCCATCCAATGATCACTCCTCTACACGGCATGCCGACCGCGCAGCGCGGCATCGTGCTGGTTTCCAGCCTGTTGCTGTTGCTGGTGGTTACGATCATCGCGCTCAGCATGTTTCGCAGTTTCGGCATCCAGGAAAAGATCGCCGGCAACACGCGGGAAAAACAGCGTGCCGTGCAGGCCGCGATGTCCGCGCAGCAGTACGCCGAATGGTGGCTCAGCAACAATGGCGCCACCTCGGCACCCGTCCCTTGCACCACCCCCTTGCTGAACGCCAATCTCAGCCAGGGGCAGATTTGCTCCAACAAATTGCCGACCGTGGTCACGGATGTCACCAAAGTACCTTGGGGCGGCATCGCCACCCCCATCGGTGTGACCTATACGCCCACCAATATGCCAATCAGCAGCACCCCGACGAACAACATTAACAATCCCAGCTACTCCAGCGCGCCGACATTTTATATCTCCGACATGGGTGCCTCGTTTGACCCGAACATACCGGGTGAAATCTACCAGATCGATGCAGTCGGCTATGGCGGCAACGCCAACACCGTGGCGGTGGTCGAAAGCACCTACGCCGTCTACACCAGTTCCGCTTGCCGAGGATGTCCGTAATGAACACCAAAAGTTTATTCTTGGTTCTGGCCGTACTCCTGACCGGGCTCGCAGCCGGCCCGGGACAGGCACAAACCATCTATACCGAAAACTTCACCGGCGCCGCCACCACCAATCAATGGTATTTCTTCAATGGCGCCTGCCTGACCGCGGGCACGGGGACCTCGACCACCAGCCCCGGTACCGTTCCCGGCTGCGCGACCGTGTGGTCCAATTATTATTCAAGCCGGCAGGACAGTGATCCCTACCTGGTCGGCGGCACCCTCGGCTTCCTGGGCGCGAACACGGCGCCCTCCAGCGGCGCGACGCAAACGGCGGACGCCTTGAATAGCGGCGCACTGCGCTTCACCAACGGCCGCTCCTACGGACATCAGGAACGAGGCGCCATCGTCTCGGCGAGTACCTTCAACACGGGACAAGGTATTCAAGTGACGTTCAAGACAGTCACTTATCGCGGCGACTCGGGAGGCGCGGGCGGGGACGGCGCCGACGGCATCAGCTTCTTCCTGATGGACGGCAGCGTCACGCCCAACGCAATCGGCGCCACCGGCGGCAGCTTGGGTTATTCCTGTACCAACGAATCAGGCAATGTGCCGTACGACGGCCTGACAGGCGGCTACATCGGCTTGGGTATAGATGAGTTTGGCAACTTCCTGAACGGCGCCAACTTGGTCAGCGGCTACACGGGATCGAACACCGTTAGTGGCGCCGCCGGCGACAACGCGGCCTATGGCTATGGCTACAAACCGGGCCGCATCGGCATGCGCGGCGCCGGCAGCATTTCGTGGGCGGCGTTGACGGCCGCCTACGGCACCTATCAGGGCGCCTCCCTGCCCTATTACCCGTCGTACCTAACGACGACATACGGCAGCTCCACCTATTCGTGCGGCACCGGCACGAACAATCTCAACGAGTTTTGTTGGTCCTGCCCGACCCTGGCGTCGGCCTACGGAGCTCCCGGTTCTCCGACCGGCACCGTCACGGGCACCGCGGCGTTGTGTACCTATACCCTCTACAGCTCCATCGGTAGCTGCCCGACCTCGTATACAGTCTATTCGGGCGCTCCCAGCACCCCGGCCGGGGTCATTGGCTTCAGCGCTGGGCATTGCGTCGATACGCTTTACAGCTCCGTCGCTACCTGCCCGGCCGCGACCTCAACTTCATTTTATGGGGCTCCCGGCAGTCCTACCGGGACCATCACTTTCAGCGGTGGGCATTGCGTCGATACCGTCTATGCCTCCGCCGCTGCCTGCCCGACCTCGTATACCGCCTATGCAGGCGCTCCCAGCAGTCCGGCCGGGACTATCAGTCTCAGCGGCGGCTTCTGCAAAGACAAGGTGACGAAATCAGGCGTTTCCACGACCTACACCGGGCCGGCGGCGGCTTATACAGGGCTCGGGACGACGGCTTTTGTAGGACCGACGACGGCGACTTACACGGCATCACCCATCACCGGCCCCGTTACTATTGCGGGCGGCAGCGGTACGACGCTGGCACAAGCGGCGGTGCGGCAGGCGTGCTCCACCGGAAACTTGTACAACTACTACGACCCGGCCGCACCGGTGAACGTCACCACCGCGACCCTGACCACATCGTCCGGCGCTGCCAACACGGCGAATCCTGCCGGCATCCTGGACTACGCACCCATTACCAATGCGTTCAAGGAACTCACGGCCTTTACGATCGCGAACGAAGGCGCCAACACGCGCGGGGCGGCCACGCCGATCTTGTACAACTTGAAGATCACCCAGAACGGCCTGTTGAGTTTGTCGTACAGCACGGGCGGCGCCTATTCGTACGTGATCCAGAACCAGTCCATCACGACCGCCAACGGCCCGCTGCCGGCCACTTTCCGCTTTGGGTTCGCCGGTTCGACCGGCGGCGACACCAACATTCACGAAATCATGTGCTTCAAGGCGGCCTCCGCCGCGACCTCGGGCAGTTCGGCGACCGTCAACGAAAAGCAGGCCGCCAAGGTCCAGGCCGGCACGCAGGCTTATTTCGCTTACTACAATCCCAACGACTGGACCGGCTCGCTCACCGCCAACAACTTGATCGACACCGCGGGCGTGGTCAGCGTAAGTACCACTGCCAATTGGGACGCGCAGTGCGTGCTGTCGGGTACTCCTGCCGGCGCCATAGCGGCCGGTGGAGGATGCCCCAATACCGGTGTCGCCGGTCTAACCAATGCCACGCCGGCGCCGGCCTCTCGAGTCATCCTCACATTTGACGGGAGCAAGGGTGTTCCGTTCGAGTGGTCCAACCTCAGTGCCAATCAGCAAGCGGTGCTCGACGACGAGAACAACACCGCCGACAGCAGCGCCACCAGCCAGTACCGGCTGAACTACCTGCGCGGCGATCGCAGCCACGAAATCAACACGGCGGGTTCGGGCCTGTATCGGGCGCGCGACGGCGTCCTGGGCGATATCGTCGACTCGAGCCCCAGCTGGGTCGGCCCGCCGTCACTGCCCTATACGGCGACCTGGTCCGACCATCTGCAATCGACAGCCACGATGCCGGAAAATACGGGCACCCAGACTTACCTTCAGTACGTAGGCGCCGAGCAGACGCGGCTCAATGTGGTCTATACCGGCGCCAACGACGGCTTGCTGCACGGTTTTGAAGCCGGAAGTTTCGATAGCGGCGGGAATTTCTGCGGAACGCCCGCAGCCTCGATATCCTGCTCGTCGACACCCAACGACGGCCAGGAAGTTCTCGCCTACATGCCGGGATCGGTGTTGTACAGCCCCGCGCTGTCGACTGCCGCGGGCGGTTGTGTCGGCACCAATACCACCACCGGCACTGTGGTGCAGAACATTCACGGCTGGACGCCGTCCATTACCTCCGGCAGCCCCGCGGTCACCAGCAATCAGTGCGAAACGCCTGAGCTCGATTATTCCGCAACTCCCTACGGCCATAATTTCTTCGTGGATGCCACCCCCGGAACCGGCGACTTGTTCTACAACGGGACTTGGCACACCTGGCTGGTTGGCGGACTGGGAGCCGGCGGAGCAGCGATCTATGCGCTCGACGTGACCAACCCCGGCGCATTTTCCGAGACTAGCGCGACCGCTCAAGCCATCGTCCAAGGCGAATGGAACGCCGCGACCCTCACCACCTGCGTCAACGTGACCACCGGTTGCGGCACCAATCTCGGCAATACATTCGGCACCCCGCAAATTCGGCGCCTCCACAACGGCAGCTGGGCAGCCATATTCGGCAACGGCTTTGGCAGTGTGACCGGCGACGCGGGCATCTACGTGATGTCCGTCAGCACCTCGGGAGCCGTCACGTTCTACTACCTCAGCACCGGCACGGGCACGGGCACCACAACGGCCCCCTGCTCCAGCGGCTGCAACGGCATTGCCTACACCACGCCCGCCGATTTGGACGGCGATCACATCACCGACTACGTCTATGCGGGCGACCTGCAGGGCAATGTCTGGCGCTTCGATCTCACCAGCGCCACTCCCAGCTTGTGGGGCGTGACCAACGCGGGCGGCGCCTCCATCAACAAACCGTCCGGCAGCGGCCCTGGACAGGGAGGCGGCGGCACGGCGGCGCCCATGTTCACGACCCGGACAGGACAACCCATCACGACTCAACTGCTGGTCGTCTCGAACATCGTTCCGGGAATCGGAACCATGCTGCAGATCGAATTCGGTACGGGACAGCGTACGCAGATCACCAATGCGAACCCGGAGATCTTTGTCGGCGGCACGCAATCACTGTACGGTGTTTGGGATTGGAATTTGTCTACCTGGAACGCCATGGCGCCGGGCAGTCAGTACGCGACCGTCGCGGCCTCTGTGACCGGCACTGCCTCGCCGTTCACGCTGTCGTACAGCAATCTGACGGCGCAATCGCTCACCGCCGGCTCATCCGGCACGGTCAACGGTACCAACGTCACCGTCTGCTGGCCGGGGCTCTCCTCATGCAGCGGAACGCCGAACCCATCGTTCGGCTGGTACGCCAGCCTGCCGGGCAGCTCGGAGCAGATCATCTTCAATCCGGTGTTCTTCCAGGGCGCGATTCTCGTGAATTCCACCATACCCGCGGTCAACTCCGCGACGTCCTGCACCATCGTCACGGATACCGGCTATACCTATGCGCTCTCGATTGCCAACGGCGGCGTGTTCACGAATGCCTTCCCGACGTATACGTTCACGAACCCGGTCACGGGCATCAGCACCGTGGTATCGGACGCCATAGCGGCCGGCGTACAGACCAATGCCACCGGCAGCGTCTACGTCGTCAATACTGCCGAAAATAAGACCAACATCGTCTACCAGACCGTGTCAGGCACACCCGGTGCGCAACAGATCAACATTCCCTCGAACACCAAGGCCAAGCGGTTGACTTGGATCGAACGTCGATAAACGCTGGAGCAACCCGCATGTCCGTGCAAGCACAATCGCATAAGACCGGAACGGCCGGATTCACTCTCATCGAACTCATGGTGACGGTGGCCATCGTTGCGATTCTCGCCACCATCGCCGCGACCTCCTACACAAGCCAAGTGATGAAGTCGCGCCGTACCGATGCGCGCACGGCCCTGCTGGATCTGGCCGGGAGGGAGGAAAAGCTCTTCAGCACCACCAACGTGTACAGCAGCTCACCCGCGGCCTTAGGCTATGGTTCCGCCACAAATTTCCCCATCCCCGTCGGCGGCAGCGGCACCGACTACTACAGTGTTAATCTCCTGACGCCGGATACCCTCACCCAGGGAGGCGCGGCAAACACCTATTTGATCACTGCGACTCCAATCGCCGGCACTCAGCAGGCGGGCGACACGACCTGCACCAGCTTGAGCGTGAACCAGCTCGGCCAGCAGACCGCTACGCCGGCGGCCAACACAGCAACGTGCTGGGGCAACTGATTCGGATCACCTCGAGCTCCTGCAGTTGCCGAAACTGATCGAGCACCTGCGGATGTTCTGACGCTAGTTTCTCGATTCGCGGTAGCCGAGAAAGAACGGCCTTCCGCAATTCGCGCGGTGCACTCCGGAAGGAGTCGCGCAGCGACACTCCGTCCTGTTCGATCAGAATGGCGGCCAGCGTGACCGCTTGCACGAAATCCTTCTCGGCTTTCGCCGGCTCCCTGGCACGGCGCGTGCTCGAGTAAACGAGCGATACCAGTATTCGTGACCGGTTCCGGCCCGCTTGACCAGGGTTCCGGGCGTGCCGGGCAGGAGTTTGTCCACGGACGCGCGTTCCTTGACCTCCGCGTACAGGGTGCGAATGGTCAATTCATGAAGACGGTAGAGAGGAGAAGAGTTACCCACTATTTTTGTATTTAGTGGGTAACTCCCATCAAATCAATCAATCGGCTTACTTCGCGCTGTAGCCCCGGCCTTCAACGCAGGCGGCCATCGCGCGCATATAGTCCGAGCCGTTCTGCGCTACCTGTCCGGCCTGCTGCGCAGCCCATTGCTGGCATTCGGCTTTGTCGGTGGCCTGCTGTTCGGCGGTCTGACCATTCTTCGGGTACATGAAGATCTGACCCGCTGCCGCGCCATCGGCGGGTCCTGGCCCACCGTTCGGCCCGCCGGCGTCGCCGCTGGGAGGGGCGCCCTCGGCGCCCGCCCCGGCTGAATCAGCCACCGGCGGCGGATCCGTCGCCACATACCCTTCATAGGACGGGTTGTAGGTGTAGTACACGTCGTTGGCGTAGTAGTAGGGAATGCCGCCATACCAGTACGTCGCGTAGGCAAACGGCAGCACCGGAAGGAACCAGGAGAACCCTAATCCGTAGTAGGCCCGCGGCCAGAAACCGCCGCGCCAATTGCCGCCCCGCCAGTAGGCTCCCGTGGAGTAGCCGTGCCCGTAGTAGTTGCCGCCGCCATGCCCGTAGTAGCTGCCGTGCGGTCCCACGCCGCCGTGGTAGCCGCCTGGATAGCCGTGGGCATAGCCCGCGCCGCCGTAGCCGTGCGCGCCACCGGCAGGAGCAAAGTGAGCGTAGCCTCCGACGTGGCCGGCAGGAGCGCCGCGCCCGCCGCCGCCGGGATGACCGCCTGCTGCATGTGCGCCGCCGCCACCGCTGAAGTGACCGCCGCCGCCGGCGTGCCCACCCCCGCCTCCGCCATTGTGCTGAGCCAACGCTGGCGCCGCGCCGACGAGGATTGACCCCAGCACGCTCGCCGCCAGTAGAAAGCTCTTAGCCCTAGTACTCATGACTGTCACCTTTCTTGAACCGTTATACATCAGACCTACCCTATACAACGCGGTTCAGGGTGTTTGGTGCACATAAAGTACGCTTAATACCGCAATGCCGCATTGAACATAATGTAAGCCGTGCGCCCAGGCGCCGGTTCGAAAAATCGCCCATTGGTTTCGTTCACGATCACAGAACCCACATAGGTTCGGTTGGCGAGGTTATCAAGGCGTGCGTACTCGCTGAACCGCCAGCGTCTCGTTTCTTGCTCGAATCCGGCTCGCACATTGGCCACCCAGAAACCCGCTGCCGCATCGGAATTGCGGTCATCGACGTAGATCTTGGACCTGCCCTGGGTTTCCAGCGTGGTTGAAAAAGCCAGCGGCGCATAGCTCCAGGTGAGGCCGGCGTACACAGAATTCATCGGCACCGCCGGCAGGTGGTCGCCCGCGGCGACGGTCTTGTAGTTCGCGGGCAGGGGGCCGGCGGGATTCGCCAACGGATTGCACGGGGCGGCGATGCAGCTCGCATAGGCCTGTCCCACCACGGCGCGAATGTACGTATAGGCCATCCGGGCGCTAAACCCTCCCTTCCAGTCCGCGTCGACGGCCAATTCCATGCCGCGGCGATTGGTCTCGCCGATGTTCTGATCCACCGTCCTACCGCCGGAATTTTGCAGCACTGCGAGTTCGTCCTTGGTTTGGATGTAGAACGCCGCCAAGTCCGCCCGCAGTGCACCCGTGCCGGCTTTCACCCCCACTTCGTAGTTGTCGCTGCGTGCCGGCTTCAAACCCAGGTTCAACCCCGGCAGACTGCCGTCGACGGAGCGGTAGGCCAGATCGTTCAATGTCGGGGTTTCAAATCCCTTGCCGTACGATCCATAGACATTCACCGCGGAGCTGGCCTTGAAGGTGACGCCGGCCACCGGATTGACCGCGGTATAGCGCACGCTGCTGTCCGCGCCGTCCAGCACCGGTATGTGGCCGTGCGAACTGACCTCGACCAGATTGTTGCGCACCCCCGCGATCATTCGCCAGCGCGGATCCGGATCCCACTGCGCTTGCAGGTATTGATCGAAGTCGTACACATGATTGCCTTCGTCGCGCCGCAGCCCTCCTTCGACTCCGGTCACGGAACCCACGAAGTTCAAGTAACCCTTGCGCGCTTCGGCCAAATCGTCGTAGTTGATTCCGGCGACCACTTGCAGCGGCGTGCCGGCTATCTCGCGCTGATCGCTCACGTGCGCATCGACTCCCCAAAAGGCACGATCCAAATCGATGACCCCGCCCGGGTACAGCGGCGCGTTCATTTGCGTGGCCACCGGAATGGCTTGAAATTGAGTCGTGGCGCGATGCCCGGCGTACGCCATGGCCGTCAGCTCATCGTGGTCGGTGAACTTGTCGTCGAACACCGCGCCCAGTTGTTCCTGGTCGAGCGACTTGCGGGTGTTGAATGGAATCGCGCCGACGCCGGCCTGGCGCGGATCCGCGGCGAGCTGCGCGCGCGTCAAGCCGAGCGGATCCTGCACGAACGGCGTTTCGACCACATTGGCCACCAGCGTGAGTTTCGCCGTATCGCTGAAGTCGAGGCGCACCTTCGAATTGATATTGTCGCGCTCGGCGCTGCTGTGATAGCGGTAGCCGTCGGTTTGAAAATGCGCGGCGTCCAGCACGTAGTTGACCACGCCGTCGTCGCCTTCGGTCTTCAGCGCATAGCGCTGAGTGTTGAACGTGCCGTATTCGACGGTGGCGTCGTACAGCACGCCCGGCTTGGCATCCTCGGTGAAGATCGCGATCACGCCGCCCGATGAATTGCCGTATAGCGCCGAGAAGGGCCCGCGCAGAACCTCGATGTGGCCGGCGGATCCCAAATCGAATTGCGAGAACTGTCCCTGCCCGTCGGGCATGGTGCCCGGAATGCCGTCGGAGTACAGGCGCAGGCCGCGCACGCCGAAACTCGAGCGCGCCCCGAACCCGCGCACCGACAGTTGCAAATCCTGCGCGTAATTCTGCCGGCTTTGCACCGACACGCCGGGCACCGTGATCAACGACTCCGACAGATTGACCTGCAGCTGACCCTTGGCGAGCGCGGCGCGGTCGACCCGATCGATGGAGACGGGCAAATCGCGGCTGGACTCGGCGACGCGGGTGGCGGTGACGACGATGGTGTCCAGTTCCGTCTCGGTGTCGCCCCACACGCTCGCGGCACCGGCGCCCAACCCCAACACGACTCCCGCCATCGACACCGACACTCGTCCCAGCATAGGCAGACAATCCCTCTCACGACCGGCCGCGGCGAATAACCCCGCCACGATATGTAATAGAGCGTAGCGCCAACCCGGCGGCCTCGTCCCAGAGATAATCATTAAAAAGTCCGCTGTGACGCAAGTAGCAATTCGAGCCCTTCAGGGGTTATCGTTGCTGTCGATACCTTCGCTGTGAGCAAGATCGTGACAAGGTATTGGGCGTTCAATGGATTGATCGGCTCCGCCGCGCTGCTGCTGCCTTGGGCGGCGGTGCCGGAATCGCGCGTCGAAACGGCCGCCGCGACTGCCGCCTTGCAGGCCAGCGCGCGCGTGAACTTCAAGATCGTCGTTCCGCAGGTGCTGTATCTGAATGTGGGCGGTGCCGATGCCGCCGCTGCCGAAACGGTGGCCATCATGAGCAACAGCCGCAATGTGTGGCTGACCGCGACGGTGCGGCCCTCTGATGACCGCGGCGGCCGCACGCGCGCCCCGGCGGTTGCGAATAGCGCCCGCGGCACTGTCATCCTGAGCGCCGCCGGCGGCAAGGTCATTGCACAAAATACCCTGTGCACCGTGGGCGAAACGCGTCCGGCCCGCGGCCTGAGCCACGTCATCTGCACCGTCTCGATGCCGTAAAGCGCGGCGGCGTCGCCGTTTCCTGACGCTCCGAAACCGTTCCTACCCGACACTTTTTTAAGCGTGGCCGCGCCGCGTCGGCCCCGCGGGCGTGCGAACCAGCGCACAGAACCTGAGGAATATCGGCTGCGGCGGCCGGAACTTTAGCTCCTGCGACTTGAACTGCGACCTGGGTCAAACCGGGCTTCTAAGGCTATCCCCTAGTATCGATCGGGCATAGTCATTACAGCACAGGAAGCAGAAATGAAGACATCGACCGCCTTGAAAACTCTATTGGGCGCAGGGGCATTGACGCTTCCGCTCATGGTATTTGCCGAATCGAATGTTCAAACGGGCGCCGCGACCGCCTCGCCGGGCGCGACCGCGCACGTGGACTTTACGATCGTGATTCCGAAGATCCTCTACTTGCGAGTCGGTAACGGCTCCTCGTACTCGACCGGTGCGATGACTTCGGTCAACACCATCGACCTGATCACCTTTTCCCCGGCAGCGGGCACGGTCGGCAACGGCACACCCGTCGCCGGTACCGGCGGCGATCTCACGGGCGGCGTCGAAACCGCGGCCATCGTCAGCAACAGCGGCAACGTCACCCTGAATGCGACGGCCAGCGGCGCGCTCAGTGACGGCAACGGCGACACCATCCCGTTCACCCAGATCACGACCGCCGCCACCACACTGACCTCCGGCACGCAACTGCCGGCGCCGGTGCTGACCAACGGCGCCAGCTCGAACGTCGTGCTCACCGCACCGGCGACCAAGCTGATCGTGCAGGATGCCAAGTGGACCTACAGCTTCGCTAACGCTGCGAACGTGCCGGCCGGTACGTACGGCGGCGTCAATGTGAACAATGGCCGTGTGGTGTACACCGCGACGATGCCGTAATTGTCATGACGCTCGCTGGTCAACGCGTGCGAATCAACCGAGACAGGCTGCGCCGAGCATTGATCGGCGCAGCCCTGCTGGGTAGCGTTGCCGGCTCCGCCTGGAGCTATACGATCACGCTCAATCCGGCGGCGCCGTTGACCGTTTACCTGCAAGTGGGGGTCGGTAGTTTCACGGCCATCTACAACAATGGCGGTCAGCCCGGCAATAACACGACCATCAACACCGTGTCGGTGACGGTGCCCACGGGCACGGTGGGCAACGGCACGGCGCAGGCGATGACCACCAACAGCACCGCCGCGGTGAGTTTCATCGACGGCTTTTCCTTCTGCAATGTGCCGGGTGAACTCTATATCGGGGGCTTCTATCGCACCACCGGCGGCAAAACCGCCGCGGCTCTAGTCACCGCCACGGTGCCGGCCGCGCTGACCAACGCCGGCGGCAATACCATTCCGTTTTCCAAGATCAGCTGGACATCGGGCGGCAACGGCGACACCGGCGCCGAACCCTTTCCGTCCGCCACCTTCATCAACGGCGGCGTGCAAAACGTGGGCTCCATGGCCAGCAACACCTGGAACGAGAGCTGCTGGACCTTCTCCTACTTGAACAACACCGTGCCGCCGGCCGGCACCTTCACCGGCGTCGTCCGCTACACGCTGAGCGCGCCATGAATGCCTCGATCCGCGGGGCCGCGGCGGCTTTTTTTTTGGCCTGCCTATTGAGCATAATCTGGGCCTCCCCGGCAGAGAGCAAGACGATCACGATCGATGATTCGGGCACTCAGGCGCTCGAACCCTCGGTCAGCATGCGCTGGAAGACCGCCTCGCCCTCGCGCACGCAACCGGACAATACCCTGGTGGGCACGACTACGATCCGCGTGCGGATCAACGTGACGCCGTGGCTGCGCCGCTCCGGAAAGATCTATCTGAATTTGCCGGCGCAGCAGCCCGGCCCGATCACTGCGTCGTGGACTACTCAGGGACGATTCATGCCGGGACAAATACATTCTGGCAACCGCATGCTGGTGTATGCCGGTCCCATCTCGACTCCTTTCATGGAAGACGTACTGAAGTTCCAGTTCAGCGTGGACGGCGCGCTGATCCGGCGAGCTGTTCCGGTGACCTTCCACTTTGAAATGGATGAGGATTGATCATGCGGCGATGTTTTGCTTTGGTGTTCCTGCTTCTCGGCGCCGCCGGGTCGGCGTCGCTGCACGCTCAAGGGTTTGCGGCGCTGGTATCGCCGCCGCGCTTCGAGCTTGCCGCACAGTCGGGAAAGACGGTGCGCGGCGTGATCGAGATCAGCAACCGATCGACCGCCCCGTCGCGCTACCTGCTGCACACCGCTGACTGGAGCTTCGCGGCGGATTTCAGCGTGAATTTCCGCGACGACCTGCAAGCAGACAGCTGTCGGCCCTGGGTCGCGATCGAGCGGCCCGAAGTGACGGTGCCGGGCGGCGGAACCTTGCGCTACCGCTTCGAGGTCAACGTGCCGGCGGACGCGCCTGCGGGAGAATGCCGTTTCGCCGTGATGATCGAAGGCGCCGACCCCTCGATCGCGCGCAGCCAGGGCTTGGACATGCCCGTGACGGGACGCATCGGCGTGATCGTGTATCTGACCGTGGGCGGCGGCGAGCCGGTGCTCGAAGTGTTGGGACCGACAATCGCGACGCTCAACGGCCAGCAATTGCCCACGCTGCGAGTTCACAACTCAGGCACCGCGCACGGCCGCATCACGGGATTTCTGACCGGCACCGATGCCAAGGGCATTTCATACGATTTCACCCCGTCGGACTTTCCGATTTTGCCCCATGAAGAGCGCGAGGTCTTCTTGACTCCCTCGACGCCCACGAATGATCACCCGACGCTCACCTTCCCGGTGACCGTGAAAGGCGATCTCGAGTGGGGCAAACAGAAGACAGAGCTGAATCAGCGCTTCGAATGAAACCCCGCTTTCTCCTCGCTCCCTGGCTCGCGATCGGCCTGTGCGGGCTGGGGGGCCTCCCATTCAGCGGCGCCGCGAACGCGCAGCCGCCGGCAAATGCGCCGCCGGCGACCCCGCCGCCGTCAACGGCCGCGGCCTACCAGGACCACTACATCGGCGGCGGATCCTTGACGCCCGACATCTCCATGGGCGACGGTGCGACCAGCGACACGTCGGGGCTGGCGCGTTCGCTGCAGATCGACGGTGTCGCCAGCATGCTGAGTTCGCACGACTCAGGCCCCACTCACAACGTGCAAGAGAACGGCATCATCGCCAAGTCGCAATGGGAAACGGCAACCTACGGCGCTTGGTCGCTCGACGCCTCGGCACGCACCGGCGGCTCGGATCCCGGCACGTCCGAGCAAGGACAAGGCGGCGTCATCACCCTCAGGCAGCGCGGCATGCCCTTCGACGGGGATTGGCAGGCGGACAATGCGCTCGGCGACTTGAATTCTCCGGACATCGCCATGGCGCGGCTGCAGCCGCGCTTTTATCTGCCCACCGCGCCGATCCAGGGACTGAGCACGGAATGGCGCGGCCCGTCGGGCGTGCAAATCGTCGCGGGCGGCGGCGTGCCCGGTCTGTACGACGGTATCGTGGTGCCTAATTTCCGCACCTTGGACGGCTCCACGGCCACCGCCGGCGCGCAGTGGTCGCCCGCATCGCAATGGACGGTGGGCGGACAGGTGGTCGAGGCTCACGACGTGAACCTCGCCATCGGCCCCGTGATCGACGGCACCGCGCTCATGTCATCCACCACCGGCCTGCTTTCCGCCGCTTGGTCCAATGGCGCAGAACATGTCCAGGCGAACTTCCTGGACGGCGACATCAGCGGCAAAGGCAATGCCTTCGGCACCTGGATCGATGCGTCGATGGCGCAAGGCCGGTTCCTGCAGAATGCGGGCGTCTTTCGCATCGACCCCAACATGACCTGGGGCAACCAACTGATCACCAATGACGCCGAGGGCGGCTACTACCGACTCAATTATCAGAGCCGGCAGTGGCTGGCGGACATCGGCATCGACGAAGTGCGTTCGGTGTCGGGGCTCGGCACCAATACGACTTTCGTCACCGGCGACACGCGCTACCAGATGTCGCGCGACTGGGGCGTCGGCGGCGTTGCGAACGTCAGCCGCACCGACGGCGGCACCAGTTGGTCCTTGGAAGGTTTCATCGATCGTTCCAACGGCGGCGGCACCGGCCGCGCGCAGGCGGACTTTGCGCAAACCCCGATCGGCAGGGATGCGACCCTGACGCTCAATGAGACCTGGTCGACCCCGATCGGCACACGCCTCAGCACCTCCGCCTCGCTCGAGCGCATCAGCGGCGCCGCCTTCAACGATCTGCAGCAGGACAGTACCGTCCTGAACCTTGCGGCCTTCGGCGGCGGCCAATTTTCCAACGGACTGGGAATCGAGGGCAACGTGCTATGGGCGCGCGCCGTGCAAGGGCAGGCCGCGCCGGGCGTCTCCGCCAATGTCTCGCTGACTTGGTCCGTCAGCAATTCCTGGGAGATTCTCGCCACCTACTACGACAGCCGGATCGGTTCCTGGACTCCGGTGACCGTGGTGTCCCCGTTGACGCCGCCGGTGGCGACGCCGGTGGCGGCGGCGCAGGAGCGCGGTGTATTTCTGACCCTTCGCTACCGGCGCGCCTCAGGATCGCACTTCGCACCGCTGGGCGGTGCGCCCGGCGCGGGTTCCGGTGAGATCGCGGGAGTGGTCTTTCTCGACGCCAACAACAATGGCCAGCTCGATGCCGGCGAAGCCGGCGCCCCCAACGTCACCGTGGTGCTCGATGGCCGGTTCTCCGTGCAGACCGATGCCGCCGGCCGGTTCAGTTTTCCCGTGGTGGCGACCGGCCATCACGTCGTCAGCGTCGTCGCCGACAATCTGCCCCTGCCGTGGGCCCTCGTCGGCGAGGGCCGCAAAGAAGTCGACGTGTCGACCCGGGACCGCACCGTGATCAGCATCGCCGCCCAGCGTCCGCGCTAGAACTGACCGGACTGATACACCACGCGGCCGCCGACCACGGTTTGCAGAACCTTGATCTCAGCGATCTGCTCCGCCCTTGTCATCGCTCAAGCGGCCGGCATACTTGTGGTCGGGCTGCGGCGCGTTGATGCGCGTGACGCCCACCTTGAGCGCGAACCATTCGTCGAGAGGATCCACGGGCCAATCGCTGCCGTAGGCGATGCGCGCGCCCGCCGCCGCCAGGAAGCCCGCCGGTTCCATGTATTTGAAGCGCGCCGGTCCCAGATATTCGCGTGCGCCTTCCATGGTGTCCGGCGCTTGCTTCTCCCATTGGAACGACAACACGGGTATCACGTTCAGCTGCTGGTAGCGCGGAAAGTCCGCCGGATCGACGATCTCGTTGTGCGCGATGGCGGCGCGGATGTCGCGGTCCGGGAACTGCTGCCGCAGTGCGCCGATCCCGTCCAGGCCCTCGCGCACCGCGCGATCGCCGTCCGCGTGCATGTGCGGTTCGAAGCCGGCTTCCGCGATGTCCTTCAGCAGCGCGCTCAACACCGGCGCCGGAAAATACACGTCCGGCCCGCGGCTCGCGGAGGGCGCCCAATGCGGATTGCCGGGAGCGCCCTGCAGGCTCAAGTAGGGCGTCAGCATGGCGCCCGTGGAAGCCGGCGCCGTGATCACCCCGTCGAGAAACAGCTTCACATTGCGCACCGTGAGCGCGGGTGCCGGCACGACCTTGCCCTGATCGTAGCGTTGCGCCAGCGACTTGACCATCGCGGTCGCCTGCTGCGGATCACGGCCTTGCGGCGGAGTGATGAGCAAGGCAAAGTGCGCCCGCGCCGTGAGTTTCCCCTGGCGCTTCATCGCGGCAAATGCTTCGAGAGACGGCGGTTCGGCCGCCGCGTCCAGGAACGTGGTCACTCCTTGCTTGCGAAGCGCGTCGAGCGCCGCCGCCGCCGCCTTGGCATTCTCGGCTGCCGTGGGTGCCGCGATCTGCTTGGCGACCGTCTCCTGCGCGGCGTCTTCGAGAATTCCCGACGGATTGCCCGACGCGTCATGGCCGACCTTGCCGCCCAGAGGATCGGGCGCCTGGGCGGTCACGCCCGCGAGCTGCAGGGCGCGCGTATTGACCAGCGCCGTATGGCCGAAAGAAGACGCGACGAAGATCGGCCGCTTCGTCTTCAGCGCGTCCAGTGTGGCCCGGCTGGTGCGGGTGCCCGCGGGCACCATGCCCTCCTGGAACCAGTTCACCACCTCGAGCCAGGCGTCCGGCTCGCGAGCCTGCGTCTTGTCGAGACAGGCCTGAATGCGCGCCTGCATCTGCGCAATGTTCAGCTGTTCATAATTCAAATTGCACTTCAGCAGCGAGCCGCCGCCCTGCAGGGGATGCATGTGGCCGTCGACCAGGCCCGGCATCAGCATCCGTCCGTGCAAATCGATCACGGTGGTGCCGGGGCCGATGAGCGCGGCAAGCCCGGCGTCGCCGCCCACATACACGATGCGGCCGGCGCGAATCGCCAGCGCCTGCTGCAGGCTGTCGTGGGCATCGACGGTGTACACCAATCCTCCCCGATAGACCGTGTCCGCGGCGGCCGGCGCCATGGCGGCCGGCGTTGCACCCGCGGCGGCCCAGGCTGCGTGCGCGCCGAGCGCAGCGCAGATTCCGGTGATCGCCGCTAACGCCGGGATTCTTCTTCTAAATTGCATCAAGTGCCGCTCCTAGATCCGCGATGAGGTCGCCGGCGTCTTCGATGCCGACTGAAATACGGATCAGCGCATCATTGATGCCGATGCGATCCCGCGTTTGCTTGAGTACGCCCGAATGCGTGGTGCTGGCCGGGTGCGACATCAGTGTTTCGGTGCCGCCGAGACTCACCGCCAGCTTGATCACCTGCAAGGCGTCGAGCAGGCGAAACGCCTCCGCCTCGCCGCCCTTGACGGCGAATCCGAAGGTCGAACCGGCGCTCTCGCATTGCCGCCGGAACACCGGATATCGAGGGTCGTCCTCGCGCAAGAAACCGAGATAATTGACGCTCGCCACCTTCGGGTGGGTGCGCAGAAAATTGGCCACCAGCGCGGCATTTTCCGCCGACTTGTGCATGCGCAGGGACAGGGTCTCCATCGAGCGCATGATCATCCACGCGGTGTTGGGATCCAGTTGAGTGCCGAGCGCGCCGCGCAGTTTTTTCACCGGGCCCACCGCTTCGCGCGATCCGATGACGCCGCCCGCCACCAAGTCCGAATGTCCGCCGACGTACTTCGTCAACGAATACATCACCAGATCCGCGCCGTGCGCCAGCGGCCGCTGAAAAACAGGGCCGAGGAAGGTGTTGTCGACCACCACCGGCGGCCGCCCGCCGCTCTGCCGCGCGCCGATCTGCTCCGACGTCTCGCGCATCAGGGCGAGGTCGACCAAGCTGTTGGTCGGGTTGGCCGGGGTCTCCACGATGATCAGACAGACTCGGCCGCCGCCGGCCGCGGCGCGCGTCGAGGCGCGCTCCGCCGCCTCGGCGACCGCTTTGGCGTCATGTCCCAGAGTAAAGCTCTCGGCGCCGACGCCGAATGCGGGCAAGGTCTTCTCGATGAGAGTTTCCGTGCCGCCATACAGGGGCTGGCTCATCAGAATGACGTCCCCCGGGCGCACATGGGTCCAGAGCACGGTGGAGATCGCCGACATTCCGCTGGAAAACACCGCCCCGGTCTCGCCCTCCTCCCACAGTGCCAGGCGATCCTCCAGCACTTCGAGGTTCGGATTGTTGAAGCGCGAATAGACCAGCCCCGAGGCTTGTCCGGCCTTGGGCTCGCGCCGCCCCGAGGTGAAGTCGAAGAAGTCCTTGCCGTCCTGCGCGGTCTTGAAGACGAAGGTCGACGTCAAAAAAATCGGCGGCTTGAGCGATCCTTCCGAAAGGCTGGGATCGTAACCGTAGCCCATCATCTGGGTTTCCGGTTTCAGCACGTGTTTGCCGATTTTGCGTTTATGATACGAGTCGTAACTCACGCTTCCCCCAACCGGTAAATTCTGTGAGCGCAATACTAACCTGTCGGCCGGAAGCCGTGGAATGAAAACGCTACTCTTAGTCATCGCCGGCGCCGCCTTTGTCAGCACTCTTGCCGGCGGTTTGCTGGCGCTCAAGCTGCGCGACAAATTGCACTTGATCTTAGGATTCAGCGCCGGCGCCGTCATCGGCGTCGCGTTTTTCGATCTGCTGCCCGAAGCGGTCGGCTTCGGCGAGAAATTCCACAGCCCGGCGGCCATATTGTGCTTCACCGCCATCGGTTTCCTGGCGTATCTGGTCTTGGATCGGATGTTGCTGTTTCACGGCGACGCGCCCCGCGGACCGTTTGCCGCCGGAGTACTGTGCATTCACAGCCTTCTCGATGGCGTCGCCATCGGACTGGCGTTCCAAACCTCGCATCAAGTGGGGATCGTGGTCGCCATGGCCGTGCTGACTCACGATTTTTCGGACGGCATCAATACCATGAGCGTCATGCTGAAGAATGGCGGCAGCCGCTCGCAGGCCCTGTCCTGGCTGTTCGCCGATGCGCTCGCCCCGGTGCTCGGAATCGCATCGACGTACTTTTTCACTCTGCCCGGCGACGGCTTCGGCACCGCGCTGGGGCTGTTTGCAGGCTTCTTTATCTATATCGGCGCCAGCGATCTGATTCCGGAGAGCTACCACGCACATCCGAAGTTTCTCACCACGGTCATGACCCTGGCGGGAGCGGCCGCCCTGTATCTGGCGACGGCCCTAGTCGGGCAATAGCGCCGGAACGGCCGCGCGGCTCGTCGCCGCACTGCCTGCCGACGCCGCCATGATGCTGGCGATCGCCGCCCACTGGATCCACGTCAAGCTCTCGCCGAGAAAACATAGACCCGACAGAGCGCCCAGCGCAGGATCCAAGCTCATGAGCACTCCGACCGTGCGGGTGGGCAGCCGCGGCATCGCCAGCATCTCCAGCGAATAGGGAATCGCACTCGACAGCAGCGCCACCACCAGCGCCGCCGGCAGAATCGACGGCGATATCAGCCGTGTCCCCGCTTCGGCGGCACCAATGGGCACGATCACGATGGCGCCGATCAGCATGCCCAATGCCGTGGTCTGACCGCCGTGCGCGGCTCCAGCTTTGCGGCCGAAATAAATGTATAGCGCCCAGCAGGCGCCGGCGGCGAGCCCGCAGCCCACCCCCAGCAGGTCCAATTGCTGGGCGCCAAGCCCGATCGGCAGCAGCGCCAGCAGCCCCAACCCCGCCATCAAAATCCACGCGAAGTCGATGCCGCGGCGCGATGCCGCCATGGCCAGCGCCAGCGGCCCCGCGAATTCCAACGCGACTGCAACACCGAGAGGGATGTAACGCAGCGATACGTAGAAGAAGAAATTCATCCAGCCGAGGCTAAGCCCGTAGGCGAGGATGACCCGCATCTCGCGCGCGCTCAACCGCAGGCGCCACGGGCGCCAGACCGCCAGCAGCACCAGTGCGGACAGCGCGAGGCGCAGCGCGGCGGTGCCGGAGGCGCCCACCACCGGAAACAATCCCTTGGCTAGAGCGGCGCCGAGTTGAAAACAGACCATGGCGGCGATGAGCACCGCGATCGGCACGGCCGCGGTATCGCCCTTGAGCCTCAAGCGTCGGAACTGTCGGCGGGGGCCTTCTCGAGAAGCTGCAGGCGCCTCATGACGCGATTGAGGTTGCGGCGGATCTCGTTCAAATGCCCGATGTTGGCGATGGTCTTCATCGCCTCCTTCAGCGGCTGCAACGGGTAACCGCCGTAGGATCCGGCGTCGGGGACATCGCAGGTCACCGACGACCTGCCGGCCAGCACCACGTTGTCGCCCAGCGTGATGTGCGCCGTCACCACGGAATTGCCGCCGGTGACGAATTGCCGGCCGATCTTGGTCGAGCCGCCCATCATGAACCCGGCCGTGAAGAAGCCGTTCTCGCCCAGATCGCAGTTGTGCGCAATATGGCAAATATTGTCCAGCTTGGACCCGGAACGAATATACGTGGATGTCAGGGTGGCGCGGTCGACGGCGCAATTGCTGCCGATTTCCACGCCGTCGCCGATCTGCACATTGCCGAGGTGCGAGATTTTGTGCGGCTTGCCGTCGACATCCACCGCGTAGCCGAAGCCGTCGCTGCCGATGCTGGTGTGCGGGTGGATCTCGCAATCAGCGCCGATCTGGCAGCCCGCGCCGACGAAGACTTGAGGGTGCAGCATGGTGCGATCGCCGATCCGGGCATCATTCTCGACGACCGCGTGAGCGCCGATCATGCAGCCGTCGCCGACGACCGCATGCGCGCCGATGACGCAATAGGGCCCAAGGTACACGCTCTCGCCGATCACGGCGTCCGCATGCACCACCGCCGTCGGATGCCGCTCGCCCCATTGCGTGAAGCGAAAGCACTTGCGGTCGAAGTATTTGAGCAGTACGGCCATGCCCATCGAGATGCTATTCACGGAGAAACAGCAGCTGCCGGCGTCCGCCACCGCGTCGATGCTGCCGCTCAGCTTCGCCGGTACGATGAGAATCGCCGGCTTGTGGCGCCGCGCTTCAAGCAGCTGCGCCGCATTGCTCACGTACACCAGGCTGCCCAGCAGAGCCTCTTCGGGCACGTGGCAATGGCTCGCGCGCAAATCCAGGTCGCCGTGCAGAAAGGTAAAGATATCGGAATGCTGATTCTTGATGGTCTGGGCGGTGAGCATGTTTCTTATCCCTTACGACCCCGCGGGCAAACGCCCCGCGGGAGTATGATCGCAATTCGCGTCCGGCGCGAACAATCATGTATGACCCAATCGACAATTTCCTCACTCAGCGGCGCCTGCTGATCCTGGACGGGGCTTTGGCGACCGAACTCGAATGCCGCGGTGCAGATATCAAGGATCCACTTTGGTCGGCAAAGTGTCTGATCGAGCGCCCCGCCCTGATCCGCGAGGTGCATCTCGACTACTTCCGCGCCGGAGCCGATGTGGCGATCAGCGCCACGTATCAAGCCACCTTCGAGGGCTTCGCGCGCCGCGGTATCGAGGGCGCGCAGGCGGCGCAGCTGATGCGGGACGCGGTCGCCCTGGCGTGCGCCGCGCGCGAAGAGTTCTGGTCCGCCGAGGCGAACCGCGCCGGCCGCCTGCGGCCGCTGGTCGCCGCGTCCATCGGTCCCTACGGCGCGCTGCTGGCGGACGGCTCCGAATACCGCGGGCGCTATGCGCTCGACGATGCCGCTCTGGCCGATTTTCACCGGCCGCGCCTGCGGGTGCTGGCGGACGCCGGCGCCGATATTCTGGCCTGCGAGACCATTCCGTGTCTGCGCGAGGCGCGGGTGCTGGCGCGTCTATTGGAGGAATTCCCGGGCGTCTGCGCGTGGATCAGTTTCTCGTGCAAGGACGGCGAGCACACGGGTGAAGGCGAAGAGATCGGTGCCTGCGTCGCGGCGCTGGAATCTTGCCCGCACATCGTCGCGGTCGGCGTGAACTGTACCGCGCCGCAATACATCACCCGCTGCTGGGACGCATGCGCGGCAGCAGCGGCAAGCCGCTGCTGGTCTACCCCAATTCCGGGGAGATCTTCGATGCGGCATCGAAACGGTGGCACGGCGGCTCGCAGCCGGGGGCGCAACCGTCATTCGGCGCGCAGGCGTGCCAATGGCAAAGAGAAGGAGCACGATTGATCGGCGGCTGCTGCCGCACCGCCCCTGAGGACATTCGCGACGTGAAACGATGCACCCATTCTTAACTGCCGTCCTGACGGCCTGTTTGACGGCGGTTTTCGCGCCCGCCGCGGGTGCCGCGAACCCCGCGCCCGGCACGAGCTGCCCCAAGGACGCCGACATGGCGCTCGAGGTGCGGGGCGGCACGCTGTGCGTGTCGGTCGAAGACCGGGGATTGCCGCGCCCGCGGCTGCGCGACTGGATCGAACGCTCGGCGCGAATCGTCGCCGAGTATTACGGCCGGTTTCCGGCGCCGCTCCTGATGCTGCGCATCGAGGCCGCGCCGGGCCATGGTGTGCACGGCGGGCGCACCACCAATGACACGGGACTCGTCATCCAAGTGGCCGTGGGACGCGATACCGGCGCGGACGAGTTGGCCGCCGACTGGGTGCTGGTGCACGAAATGGTGCATCTCGCGCTGCCCGAGGTGGGCCGGCGGCACAACTGGCTGGCCGAGGGCTTGGCCACCTATGTCGAGGGCGTCGCGCGCGCTCAATTCGGCAATCGCGACATCGGCGATGTCTGGGCGGAATACCGGCATTCGATGCCGCTCGGCCTGCCGCGCGACGGCGAGGGCGGGATGGACGAGACACCGAGCTGGGGACGTACCTACTGGGGCGGCGCGCTGTTTTGCCTGCAGGCGGACATCGCCATCCGTGAGCACACCGGCAATCGAGCCGGGCTGCAGACAGCATTGCGGGCCATATTGCAGGAAACCGGCGGCTACCGCGCCGAGCGCGGCCTCGATGAGGTATTGCGCATCGGCGACGCCGCCACGGGCACTCGAGTTCTGCAGGATTTATATCGCGAGGTGAAGACGACGGCGATGACGCCCGATCTCGACCTGCTATGGACGCGTCTCGGCGTGCCGGCGGACCCGAAGTCTGAGGCCTTCAATGATCAGGCGCCGCTGGCGGCGATCCGCATCGCCATCACGGCGCGGCCACCGCCAAGCCGCTGAGCCGGCTCTTCAGTGTTCCGAGAAATTCGGTTCGCGCTTCTCGAAAAAGGCGCGCACGCCCTCGACGCAGTCGTGGGTCTCCAGCGTCATTTCCTGGGCGCTGCGTTCGGCGCGAAGTTGTTCCTGCAGGGAATGATCGAACGTCGAGGCGTGCAAGGAGCGGATTTGGCCGAGCACCGCGCAGGGGCCGGTCGCCAGCCGGTGCGCCACGGCTTGCGCGCGCATCACCACCTCGGCGGCCGGCACCACCGCATAAGCGAGGCCCCAATCGAGCGCGGTTTTGGCGTCGATTCGTTCGGCCAGCAGCAGCGAGGATAGGGAGCGTCCCGCGCCGATACGCCGCGCCAGATGAAACGTGATGCCCGCATCGGGGACCAACCCTAAGCGCGCGAACGACGGCAAAAAATACGCGTTGTCGCCTGCGATGATGATGTCGCTGGCCAGCGCAAGACTCATACCCGCTCCCACCGCCGCGCCGTTGACCGCCGCGATGATGGGAAAGCGAAAGCCGCTCAGCCGCAGAATCAGCGGATCCATGAAACGCCGCATCTCGAAGTGCGCGCGCTGCCTTGCTTCTTGAGTCTTCAGGTCGACCGAGTGCAAATCCAAGCCGCTGCAGAAGACGTCATTGCTGCCGGTGATGACGACGGCCCGCGCCCCGCCCTCGCCTTTTTGTATTTGGTCCAACGCCAGGTGCATGGCGCGGATGATGGTGATATCGATGGCGTTGCTGACCGCTGAACGTTGTATCGTCAGCGTCGCCACCGAGTCCGAAACCGTGAACGACAAACTGTTCATGTGCAAACCCTCCCCGCGTCAGCCTCACCTTAAGCCCAAGCTTGCCGGCCGCTTTAACGGCGTATTCTGTTAAGCGGCCTTTCAATCCCAGGCGCGTGTTGCGATCATGCTCCCTGGCCACGGTCGCTGCAAGGAGCCGAGATTTCCGTGATCAGCGCACGATTGGCGGCGGCGATGTCGCGCCGCGGGCTGCACTACGGCTGGGTGGTCGTGGCCGCGACCTTTCTCACCATGCTGGTGACGGCCGGCGCCGTCGGCGCCCCGGGCGTCCTGCTGCTGCCGCTGCAGCATGAATTCGGCTGGTCGACCGCGGCCATCTCCTCGGCGCTGGCGATCCGGCTGCTGCTGTTCGGGCTCATGGGGCCGTTTGCCGCGGCATTCATCAACCGCTACGGCGTCCGCAAAGTCACCCTGAGCGCCCTGTGCCTGATCGCCCTGGGTCTTGCCGCGTCGCTCGGCATGAGCCAAATTTGGCAGTTGGTCCTGCTCTGGGGCGTCATCGTCGGCCTGGGCACGGGGTTGACCGCCTTGGTGCTCGCGGCCACGATCGCGACCCGCTGGTTCAATGTGCGGCGCGGTCTGATCGTCGGACTGCTGACGGCGAGCTCGGCGACGGGGCAGTTGGTGTTTCTGCCGCTGCTGGCATCGATCGCCACCCGCTCAGGATGGCGCAGTGCCGTCGCGCTGGTGTGTCTGCTGCTGGCGGCCGCCGCGGCGGTGGTCTGGCTGTTGATGCGCGATCAACCCGCCGATCTCGGCATGAAGCCTTTCGGCGCCGACGATGCGCCCCATGATGCGGCGCCGAGTTCTCCGCCCGCCGCGCCGGTCGCGGGCGGCGCGCCCATCGCCGCCGCCGCGCTGCGCGCCCTGCGCGAGGCCGCGCGCAATCGCACCTTCTGGATATTGTTCGCCACTTTTTTCATTTGCGGCGCGAGCACCAACGGACTCATTCAAAGCCACTTCATTCCGTTCTGTTCCGACAATGGCCTCGCCGAGGTCGCCGCCGCCGGCGTGCTGGCGACCATGGGCGTGTTCGATTTCTTCGGCACCGTCGCATCGGGATGGCTGTCCGATCGCTACAATCCCGGCCGGCTGCTGTTCTGGTACTACGGCCTGCGCGGCTTGTCGCTCATCTATTTGCCGTTTGCCGATTTCACCTACTCGGGCCTATCGGTATTCGCGCTTTTCTACGGTTTGGATTGGATTGCAACCGTACCGCCGACGGTGAACATCACGGTGCGGGTGTTCGGACGCGAGCGGGCCAACCTGGTTTTCGGTTGGGTGTTTGCCGGACATCAACTGGGCGCGGCCGCGGCCGCATTCGGCGCCGGCCTGTCGCGTACCGAGCTTGCCACCTATCTGCCGGCATTTCTGGCCGCGGGCCTGTTGTGCATCGTCGCGGCAGGCCTCACTTTAAAGTTGACGCCGCTGCACGCCGCGCCGTTGCGCGCCGGCGTATAAAGCCGCAAACTTCCGGCGCGCATGAGCGCCCTAAAAAAACCGGAGCCAAGATGATCTCGATTATTGACGCGCGCGCATGCGGCGCACACCGCCGCGCAACACTGTTGGCTATGGTCGCGGGGATATTGCTGCTGGCGACAGCGCCCGCGATGGCGGCCGACACGCTCCCGAGCGACATCCCTGCAAAATTCGTCACCCACGACGCGACCTTCGACTACGTGAAGCGCGAAGTCATGATTCCGATGCGCGACGGCGTCAAGCTGCAGACCGTCATTCTGATTCCGCGGGGCGCGCATCGCGCGCCGATCCTGCTGTCGCGGACCCCCTACGGCGCCACGGAACGCATCGCCAAAAACAACAGCGCGCATCTCGCGGCCGTGATCGACAGCACCGATGTGGCGGATGATGCCGTGGAGAACGGCGGCTATATCCGCGTCATGCAGGACGTGCGCGGCAAGCACGGCTCGGAAGGCGACTACGTCATGACCCGGCCGCTGCGCGGCCCGCAGAACCCAACCGCCGTCGACCACTCCACTGATACCTACGACACCATCGATTGGCTGGTCAAGAACATTCCCGAGTCCAATGGCAAGGTGGGAATTCTCGGCATTTCATACGACGGCTTCACCTCGCTCATGGCGCTGGTGAACCCGCATCCCGCGCTGCGCGCGGCGGTGCCCATCAATGCCATGGTCGACGGCTGGAGGGGCGATGATTGGTTCCACAACGGCGCGTTTCGTCTCGACAGCCTGACCTATTTCCACGGTCAGGAAGCCAGCCGCGGCAGCGATGTGCCGTGGTGGACGGATCACTACGATGACTACGACACCTGGCTCAGCGCAGGCGCAGCGAGCGACATGATCCGCTTGCACGGTCTCGAGCAGGTGGGCTTCACCAACAAGGTCCTGAACCACCCGGCCTACGATACATTCTGGCAGGACCAGGCGTTGGATCTGATCCTTGCCAAGCAAGGCATCACCGTACCCACCATGCTGGTGCACAGTTTGTGGGACCAGGAAGATATTTACGGCAACATCGCGCTCTACAAGGCGCTCAAAGCGCGCCAAGCCGACAATCCCGATCTGTACCTGGTCATCGGACCCTGGTTCCACCATCAGCAACGGCTCGACGGCAGCGCCATCGGCCCGATCCGCTTCGGCAGCGACACGGCGCAGTATTTCCGGCTGCACGTGCTGCGGCCGTTCCTCGATCACTATCTCATGGACGATCCGGCGCCGCTGGGACTGACCGCCGTGACCGCCTTTGAAACCGGAACGAATCGTTGGCAGGCGCTGCCGGCGTGGCCGAGCGGCTGCGCGACCGGTTGCCGCATCGACCATCAACATCTCAATCTGCAGGCAGGCGGCAACCTGAGTCTGGGATCGCCCAGCGGCGCGGCCGGGGACGTCGAGACCTATGTTTCCGATCCCGCAAAACCGGTGCCTTACGTGCCGCGCCCCATCCATATCGGCGGCGATGAGGGCGAAACGAATTGGCAAACATGGCTGGTCGGCGATCAGCGCGACGCGGCCTCGCGTCCCGACGTCTTGAGTTTCAGCACTCCCGTGCTGCAGCAGCCGCTGAAGATCAGCGGCGAAGCCGTCGCCAATCTCGTTGCATCGACCACGGGGACGGACGGCGACTTCGTGGTGAAATTGATCGACGTGTATCCCGATGAAGTCGGGCGCGAACCCAAGATGGGCGGCTATCAGCTGATGATCGCGGCGGACATCCTGCGCGGACGCTACCGCGATTCGTTCAGCAAGCCGCAGCCCATTCCGGCGGGCCAGAAACAGGTCTATCGAATCGCGCTACCGACCGCCAATCACGTGTTCCTGCCGGGCCACCGCATCATGGTTCAAGTGCAATCGAGCTGGTTTCCGGTGTACGACAGAAACCCGCAGACCTATGTCGAGAATATCTTTTTTGCCAAGCCCGGCGACTATAAGAAAGCCACCGTCAAGATTTACGATGGCGGCCCGAATGCGAGCTTCATCGACTTGCCGGTGGTTCGTTAAGAGCGACTGCGCTATCGGTTGCCGCCCTCGGGCTCGTGCTTGTCGTTTTTAGCGGGCTTGGGCTTCGGCTGAGCCTTCGGCGCCTGAGGCTGTCCATTCCCCGCCGGCGCATGCACGTTGGCGGCCTGTGCCTGCGGGCGGCCATTCGTCACGGGCGGGTGGCCATTCGTCACGGGCGGGCGGCCATTCGTCACGGGCGCATGCGTGGCGGCATTCTGTTGCGCACCCGCGCCGTTCGCGCCCGCTCCATTGTTGAAACGTCCAGCGCCCGCGCCGGCCACCGGCTGTGTGGTCGCCGTTCGCGGCGGTGCGCCGCGCGCGCCCACCACGCCGGGTGCGTTGAAGGCGCCCGGCTTCGGAGTTGCGGCGATGGCGGGATGACCGCCATTGGCTCTCGCGGCCAAGGCGGGATTTCTGGCAGCTTCCTGCACATGCTGGTGCTGCATCGGAGTCGGCGCGACATGCGGTTCCCGCGCCGCGACTCTTTCCTGGGCGGTCGGTACCGCCGCAACGCCGCCGGCGCCGCCGTTGTAGCTCACCTTGTTGACGGTCACGTTGTTGATCACGGTCTCGTTGTAGGTGTTGTGAACGTTGGTGACATTCACATTGTTGACAGTGCGGTTATAGGCAAACGAATTACCGGCCCAGCGTCCGCCGGCGAAGCCCACCCCACCGTAGCCGAATCCATAGTTCACGCCGCCGTAGAAGCCGACGTGCGGTCCCCAGTAGCCGGCGTGAAAGGCATACACCCCGCCCACGAAACCCCAGTAGCCGGGAGTCCAGAGAACGCCGACTCGCGGCGGCTGCACCCAGGTTCCGGGAACCCAGTAATATCCGCCGCCGCCCCAGGCCCAGTAGCCCGGCGTCCACAGATATCCATCTTCCGGACACGGCGGTTGCTGGTAATCGGGTAGCGGCGGCGGCGGTTCCGAGGCCTGCATGGGCGCCGCATCGTCGGGCTCCGAGTATGCCGGCGCCGGAGCGGGCGGAGGTGGCGGAGGCGGCGGCTGCGCCACGTAGACGCGCTGCGGCGGCGGCGCCGCGACCACGCAGCCGGTGATCAGGATGACGGCCGAGCAGGCCAGTACGAGACCCGCCAGGGGCCGCGTTGTGTGGGAGCTTTGAGTGTTGATCATGTTAACCCGCCGCTGATTGAATGTTGTTTCGCGAGCGTACGCACGCGCACGCTGTCCATGAAACATATAACGTCACACTCTGACGATCGGCTAGATCTGTGAAGCGAATGTAACGCTCGGGGTGACGCCGCCTGGCGACAGTTGCGGAATCAATGAGCCATGGCCCGGCAACCAAGTACCGGGCCATGGCCGCGATGCCGATCGTTCAGCTGTCGATGGCGCGCTTGAAGGTCTCGGGCAGGAAGAACAAGCCGAGAACCAGAGTCGCAGCCGCAACCACGATGGGATACCAGAGTCCGTAATAAATATCGCCGGTCGCGGCCACCATGGCGAAGGCGGTGGTCGGCAGGAACCCGCCGAACCAGCCATTGCCGATGTGATACGGCAGCGACATGGCGCTGTAGCGAATTCGCGCCGGGAACAGTTCGACCAACAGCGCCGCAATCGGCCCGTACACCATGGTCACATACAGCACCAGCAAGAATAGGATCGCAATCACCATGGGCTTGTTGATGGTGGTCGGATTCGCTTTCTCAGGATAGCCGGCCGCGGCCAGCACGCCCTTCACTTCCTTTTGGTAAGCCGCAATCGCTGCCTTGCGTTCCTTGCCCGTCACGACTTTGGGGTCGGGGGCCGTCAAGGTGGTCGTGCCGCTGCGGATTTGTGCAATCGTTCCCGCGGGGGCATCCAATCGCTGGTACGAGACGCCGGCTTTCGCGAGAAAACTCTTGGCGATATCGCAGGAGGTCGAATCGAACGGATTTTTGCCGATGGGATCGAATTGGAACGAGCATTGCTGCGGATCCGCAATCACCGTCACCGGCGACGCGGCCTGCGCCGCGTACAGCGCCGGGTTCGCATAGCGCGTGAGCGCTTCAAACAACGGAAAATAGGTCAACAGAGCGAGCAGGCAGCCGGTCAGGATGATGGGCTTGCGGCCGATCTTGTCCGATAACCAGCCGAAGAAGATGAACCCCGGCGTTGCCAGCGCCAACGCGATGGCGATGAGAATGTTGGTGGTCGCACCGTCGACTTTCAGCATCCTCTCCAAGAAGAACAAGGCGTAGAACTGACCCGTGTACCACACCACCGCCTGGCCCATCACCGCGCCGGTCAGCGCGATGATCACGATCTTGAGGTTGCTCCACTGGCCGAACGCTTCCGACAGCGGCGCCTTCGACGTGGTGCCGCGGGTCTTCATCTTGACGAACACCGGGCTCTCCGACAATTTCATGCGAATCCACAATGACACGCCGAGCAGCACGATGGACAGCAGGAAGGGTATGCGCCAGCCCCAGGCCTTGAACGCATCCTCACCCACATAGGTGCGGGTGCCGATGACGACCAACAATGCGGCGAACAAACCGAGAGTCGCGGTGGTTTGAATCCAACTGGTGTACAGCCCGCGCTTTCCGGCCGGGGCAAATTCGGCCACGTAGGTCGCGGCCCCGCCGTATTCGCCGCCCAACGCCAAGCCCTGCAATAAGCGCAGCGCCAGCAGCAGGACGGGGGCGGTCACGCCGACGCTGGCGTAGCTCGGCAGCAGGCCCACGGCAAAGGTGGCGCCGCCCATGATGCTCATGGTGATCAGGAATGTGTGCTTGCGCCCCACCAGGTCGCCCAGCCGGCCGAATACCAACGCGCCGAAGGGACGCACCGCAAATCCGGCGCCGAACGCCGCCAAGGCGAAAATGAAACTGGTGACGTCGTTGACGCCCGAGAAGAACTGCGCGCCGATGATGGTCGTGAGCAGGCCGTACAGATAGAAGTCATACCATTCGAACACGGTGCCGAGCGAGGAGGCGCCGATCACCAGCCATTGGTTAGGGGCCGCTTCTTGCTCGTTGGGCAAAACGGCCGAGGACGTGCTAGCCATAAGATCTCCCCTTCAAAGGATTGTCGTTATTCCATCAAACCAAATTATCGTTTCGGCGCAGCCGCGGTGATCGCCGCCCGCAGCTCCTTGAGCTTAGCCTTGATGACCGCCGCATTGTCCGGTCCCATGCGCAGCAGCAGCTTCTGCCCGGCGGAACGCGACTCGAGGCCGGGGTCCGCAAAGGTATACATGACGTTCGGTCGAACCAGGGCGATCGGCCCCGGCGGCTGCGGAGTCGCCAGCAGATTGTCGATCACCTGCACCAGCCTATCGTTGAAGTAGCCGTTTGGATATCCCAGATCCTGGTACGCCTGTTGAAACAGCGGATAGAAGTGTACATAGAGGGCGGTCAGCTGCCGCGTGTTCAGCTTGTCCACCACGGCCACCCAGGGCTGGTAGCGCGCAAAGTTCTGCGGATCGAGGGAGGCATGCAATTCGTCGCCGTTGGCCATGAAGGAGCCGGCAACCGAGCTGGTCGGACGCTTTTGCACCGCAGCCTTCGGCCGCGGCAAGTTGTCCACCGTGACGACGATGTGCCGGATGATGCTCTCCGGCAGCAGATAGTCCTTGACCGCCGGCGCACCGACGAGCCCGCTCAAGGCTTCGCTGATCGCCGCGTCGCTGTCGGTGAGCGTCGGCAACGGCGTCTTGTCCGCCGCGGCCCCCTGGCCTTCGGGCAATGGATTTTCGGGAGCCGGTTCGGCCGGCGCCGCCGGGGGCGGCTGTTGCGCCGTGACGGGCACGCGCGGCTGCGCCGCGTGACGGCTCTGCAGCCAGTACCAAGTACCCGCGGCGACCACGACCACCGCGGCCGCGACTCCGAGAATCGGCTTGTTGATCGTCACTGCGCCTGACTCCTAACCCGCACCGGAATGCGCCATGCGCATTTGCAGTTCATGCCGGCGATAGTCGATGACGAGGGTATCGAGCAATCCCAGCGCATCCATGCCGATCAAAATCGCCGGCTCGTTGATCAGCTTCCATTGCTTGAAGATATACATGTCGGCGAAGGTGACCCCGGCATCCTGGATCTCGAGGGACCCGAAATGTATCGGAGGCATGGACAGGAGTTCACCTTCTTGAATGTCCTTGGTCGCTCCGATGATCTGGTCGATCTTGCCCTTGAACTGCATGGTGCGTCGAAAAACGGCGCGCTGCAGGGAGAGGTTGCCGATGGTCGTCTGGCCGCCGGTGTCGATGATGGCTTTGGTGGGCACATCGCCGACGAACGCGTTGACCACGACCAAGGTGCCGTGCAAGGCGTGAAACGGCACATCGACGAATTCGCGCGACGATCTTTCGTTGCGTGAAAAGGTGATGACTATCTTGTCGTGACGAAAGTCGATGAATATGCGCTTGCCGATCAGGCCCGCGCCGCCGAGAATTCCCTGCGCGCCGCCGAGCGCGTCCGGCACGATGGGCAACACGGGGGAATCGACTGAAAGATCGCCGACGGTCAGCGTATCCACCTGGATCGTCGGCACCGTGGCGAATCCGGTCACGCCGCGCAGTATCACCGGCGGTGATTTATCCGTCGGGATCCCCAGCGCCAGGGCGACCAGCGAGGTGACCGCGCTGTGACTCGCGCCGGTGTCGAGCACCAAACGGAACGGTCCGTGGCCGTTGATCATGACCGGCGCCCAGATGCGTCCTATTTGGTCGCGCCGCGTGGGCGAGACATAACGCGGCTCGGGCGCCTCGACCATGATATCGGTGAGTTCATCGATGCTCGCGGCCGTGGATGTCGGCGGTGCGATTTCGGGGGCGGTCCCGCCCGCCCACCCCGGGCACAGGGCGAACACGCCAATCAGCGCAGCACAGGCGCGGCCCCACATCCTGGGGTGGCGCCACTGGCCGAGAAGTCTGCGAGCCGTCTGGTTCAATTCTGCAACCGCCTTCAGTGAAGCATAGCACTCAGGCTACGCCGTCACCAACGGCTGATTGCGCGCCGGCGGCGCAGGCGAATTCGGCACCGTGTTGCTTATCCGGCGCTGTGTTGCGAATATCACCCGATGACCGCCGGAATCACACGCCGCGACTTCATGAACGGCATTGCCATCGCGGTCGTCGGCGCCGCCGGCGCCGGAGTGTCCCGCGCGCCTGCCGCGGACACCGCCGCCGCGGGGACGGCAGCGCCCGTCTACCCGCCCAGCCGCGACGGTTTGCGGGGCAGCCATGCCGGCTCTTTCGAGGCCGCGCATCGGCTGCGCGACGGCTCGCCCTTCGATATATCTGCGGCGGCGATCACGGAACACTACGACCTGGTCGTGGTCGGGGCCGGCATCAGTGGCCTGGCCGCCGCGCACTTCTACGCGCAGCGCCGTCCCCAGGCCCGCATCCTCATCCTGGACACCAACGACGACTTCGGCGGACACGCCAAGCGCAACGAGTTCGTGGTCGACGGGCACACGCTGCTGGGTTACGGCGGCACTCAATCCATCGATGGCCCGGCGCACAACTGGGACGGCGTTGCGAAGGGCCTGCTGAAAGATCTCGGCATCGACGTGCGGCGCTTCGACAAGGCCTTCGATCAAGAATTCTATGCGCGCTGGAATTTGAGCCATGGCGTGTTCTTCAAGAAAGAGGTGTTCGGCGTCGACCGTCTGGTGCGCCGGCCTTTCGGCACCTGGCAGGAAGTGGATGAGAATCCGCGCGACGAGGCTGCGCTGCATGCCTATCTGAATCAATTGCCGCTCGGAGACCATGCGCGGGCGCAATTGTTCGACATGATCTGGTCGGATCGCGACGTGCTGGCGGGCATGACCCCGCGCCAACGATTGCAAGTTCTCGAGCACATGAGCTATGCCGATTTTCTCGAGCACTACTGGCAGGCCGATCCGGAAGTAGTGAAATACCTGCAGACCCGGACACATGATCTGTGGGCGGTGGGCATCGACGCGGTGCCGGCGAGTGAAACGCTGGGCGCGCCGGGCCTCAAGGCGCAGCGCGCGGCCTTGGGAGCGGAAGCGGAAGAGCCCTATATCTATCATTTCCCCGACGGCAACGCCTCGATCGCGCGCATGCTGGTGCGCCGCCTCATTCCGGGCATCGCACCGGGCAATTCCATGGAAGACATCGTTCTGGCGCCCTTCGACTACGGACAAGTCGATGTTCCCGGGCACGCGGTGCGGATTCGTCTCAATTCGACCGCGGTCGATGTGCGCAATGTGGGGCGAGGCGTCGAGATCGCCTATGTGAACGGCGGCGCGGTTGCCCGCGTCGCCGCCGCCGACTGCGTGCTCGCCTGCTATCACGCCATGATCCCCTACATCGCCTCCGAGACGAGCGCCGAACAGCGCGCGGCCCTGCATGCCAATGTGCGGGCACCGCTGGTGTACGTGAATTTGGCGGTGCGCAATTGGCATCCCTGGCACAAGCTCGGTGTGGCAACCATCGATAACCCCGGCGGCAGCTATGCCCCGTCGCTGGATTTTCCGGTGAGCCTCGACGGCTATCGCTTTTCCGCCGATCCCTCGGCGCCCGCTTGCATTCATTTGGTGCATACGCCCTGCGCACCGAATCAGGGCCTCAACATGCGCGAGCAATACCGCGCCGGCCGCACGCGCCTGTACACCATGAGTTTCGGCGACTTCGAGCGCGACATTCGCGACGAACTCGGCCGCATGCTGGGCTCGGCGGGTTTCGACTTCGATCGGGATGTGGCCGCCATGACGGTCAATCGATGGCCGCACGGGTACGCCTACACGCCGACGCCCCTGTACGACGATCCCGCACAGCAGAAGCACATCGCCGCCCTCGCCCGCCGCCGCCTCGGCCGCATCGCCATCGCCAACTCGGATTCCGGCTGGGACGCTTATACCCACGTCGCCATCGATCAAGCGCACCGCGCCGTTGTGGAACTCACCGGCTAGAAGTTCTCGGTATCGATCTCGGCCTGCGTGCCCGCGTTGTAGCGCTCGCCGACCACGCTGCCCTGATTGATGAGAGCGGCCAATTGCGCCGTCAATTCCGGATCCAGCTCCACTGAGGCGGCCCCGAGATTCTCCTCCAGATGCGCCATGCAGGCAGTGCCGGGAATGACAACCACGTGCTCACCGCGCGCCAGGACCCACGCCAGCGCCAGTTGTGCCATGGATGCATGCGCCGCGCGCGCCAGCTTGGCGTACTCATCGAGCAGCTCGAGGTTCGCGGCGTAGGCCGGCGCCGCAAAGCGCGGCATCGCGCGGCGCAGATCCTTCGCCTCGAGCGACCCGACCTCGCGCAACGCGCCGGTGAGAAAGCCGCGCGCCAGCGGGCTGAAGGCAACGAAGGCCGCACCGATGCTGCGGCACGCGTCGAGCACCGCGATCTCGGGGTTGCGGGTCCACAAGGAGTATTCACTTTGCACCGCGGCGATGGGGTGCACGGCCTGCGCGCGGCGCAGCGTGGCCGCCGAGACCTCCGATAAGCCGATGGCGCGAATTTTTCCCTCGCGCACCAGATCTTGGAGCGCGCCGACGCTGTCTTCGATCGGCACGGTCTTGTCCCAACGATGCAGGTAATAGAGATCGATGACCTCGGTATTGAGGCGCCGCAGGCTTTCCTCGCAGACTTGCTTGAGAGCCGCGGGATGGCTGTCGATGACGCGGCGCGTTCCGGTCCCGGTCTTCAGGACTTGAATACCGCACTTGCTGGCCAGGGTGAATTGAGAGCGAAATGGCCCGAGCGTGCGCCCCACGAGTTCCTCGTTCGCCCCGAAACCATAGAGCGCCGCTGTGTCGAAATGAGTGACGCCGAGTTCCAGGGCGCGCAGCAGCAACCGCGCCGCCTCATCCGGCGGCGGCGGAATCCCGTAGGCGTGGCTCAAGTTCATGCAGCCGAGGCCGATGGACGACACGGTAAAGGGACCGAGGCTGCGTTGGCTCAATGTCGCTGGCATTGCGCTCTCGTTGTATCATCTTTGTCATGCTATCGGCATTGCAACATGCAGGCGTAAGACCCGCTCTCGGGATCTTGCTCGCGCTGACCTTGAGCGCGCAAAGCGCACGGGCGGACCTGTATTCCGCGGGCGTTGCCTACAAGAAACAGGACTATCCGGCGGCCTTCAGGCAATTTCGCGAGCTGGCCGAACTGGGGCAACCTCAAGCACAATTCGATTTGGCGGTGATGTATGCCAACGGCCAGGGCACCGACGTCAGCAACACCAACGCTCATGCCTGGGCCTCTCTGGCGCGCACCAACGGCGATCCCAATGCCGGCGCCCTGGTGTCGACATTAGAGCCGCGACTGACCCCGAATTCGCTGCGTCTCTCGGCGGAGATCCAGGAGAAGTACGGCCCGGCGGCGCTGAACTCGCGCTTGATGCCGCGGCTTCTGCAAGGCCGAGAGTACGTCGACCGCGACCCGGTGCGGCCGCTCAAACCCTTCATGCCGATCTATCCCCCGGAAGCGCGGCGACGCGGAATCCAAGGCGAGGTGTACGTCGAATTCGTGGTGGCCGGCGACGGACACCCGCGTCTGCCGCGGATCCTCTATGCATTGCCCGTCGACACATTCGACGACACCGTCCGCGACAGCGTCATGCGTTCGAGCTTCTTGCCCGCGCGCATCAACGGCGCACCGATCACATCCACGGTCAGCATGTTTTTTAACTTCAAAGTAACCGGCGTGTCGCTCAGCGACTATGAAGGACTCGAGATGCGCGCCAAGACGACTCTGGCGAAGGCGGAAGGCGGCGACGCCTCGGCGCAATTGCTCTATGCCATGATGATTGCGGGACTGCCGCAGCTGCATCAAACCTACGACAAGGCGCTGCCGTGGTTCCTCAAGGCCGCGCAAGCCGGCTCTCCGTACGCCCAGTTTCAAATCGGGACGGGGCTCTTGCAGGGTCGCGGATGCCAGTGCGATGCGGGCAAGGGCGATATCTGGTTGGAGAAGGCCGCTCAGGCTGATCAGCCGGATGCGCAAGTTACTCTGGCCGAGCATTTATTGCGCGACCATCCCACACCCGAATCCGTGTCAGGCGCTCTCGTGTGGCTGGAGCGCGCCGCCAAGCAAGGCAACAGCAGTGCGAAACTCTATTGGGCCGCCGTGTTGGCGGCGAGCCCGCAGCCTGGGATTCAAGATCCCGCGCGAGCACTGGCATTGGCCGACAGCGTCATGAAGCAATTCCGTGAGAACCCCAGCGTGTGGGAAATCCGTGCCGCGGCTGACGCCGCGCGCGGCGACTACAAGAATGCCGGCAAGGACCAGGCTCACGCCATCCAAGAGGCCACCGCGCTGGGGTGGAATCTGACTGCCCTGCAGCAGCGTCAGGAACTCTACGCCGCCAACCGACCGTGGAAAGGCGACCTATTGGACTACTAGTTCCGGCGCAGGGTCAGGCATGCGCCCGAACTTGCCCCGCTGGAAATCCTTCACAGCGGTGTCGATCTCCTGCCGTGAATTCATCACGAACGGTCCGTAGCCGACGATGGGCTCGGGGATCGGCGCGCCGCTCAGCACCAGCAGCGTGCTGTCGGCGGCGGCCTCGAGGCGCACGTCATCGCCGGAGCGATCCAGCACCAACAGTTCGGCTGCGCCCACCTGCCGCGAGCCATTGACGGAAACCGAGCCGCGCAGTACGGCGATCGCGGTGGTGTGTCCTTCAGGGACCGGCAACGATGCCGTGCCGGCGGCGCGCAGGCGCAGGTCCCAGACGTTGAGCGGAGTGAAGGTGTGGGCCGGTCCTGAGGACCCCGCAAAACTTCCGGCGATCACGCGGACGCTGCCCCCCTCGGCAAGTTCGACCCGCGGAATGTCGGCGTTGAGAATGGTCTGATACCGGGGCGCCGACATTTTGTGCGCGGCCGGCAGGTTGACCCAGAGCTGCGCCATTTCCATGGCGCCGCCGCTGCGAGTAAATGCCGGGGAGTGAAACTCTTCGTGCAAGATCCCGGACGCCGCGGTCATCCACTGCACGTCCCCGGGGCCGATGAGCCCGGAATTGCCGACGGAATCACGGTGCGCCACCTCCCCCTCATAAACGATGGTCACGGTCTCGAAGCCGCGGTGCGGGTGCTCGCCGACGCCGCGGGGCTGCGCGGCCGGCGCAAATTGGGCCGGGCCGGCATAGTCCAGCAATAGGAACGGGCTCAACTGTTGGCCCAAGTTATCGTACGAGAACAGGCTTCGCACCGGAAACCCGTCGCCCACCCAATGCCCTTTCGGGCTGGGATAAACGCCCAATACCGCTTTTTTCACCGGCTGCTCCTGCTGATCGACCGACTGGACTCGAATTCACAATATGGGTGCGAACACAGCCTTTTCCAAGTCCCTCAGGGCGTCCCGGCTGCAGCCGGGCGTGTGCGATGATAGGGGGTGAGCACGACATTGACGAGGCCGGCGATGAACACCTATCCAAGACTATCCGACTTGCAGGCGCTCCTCGGCACGAACTTGGGGACCAGCGACTGGATCGACATCGATCAGGCGCGTATCGATCAATTTGCGGCGGTCACCGGCGATGATCAGTGGATACACGTCGATCCGGTGCGCGCCGCCGCCGGCCCCTTCGGCGCGACCGTGGCTCACGGTCATTTGACCCTAAGCTTGCTGCCCGTCATGGTCCGCAGCGCCTTCAAGGTTGGGGACGTGCGGATGACCGTCAACTACGGCCTCAACAGAGTGCGATTTCCGGCGCCGGTGCCGGTGGGCAGCCGCTTGCGGGGACACTTCAAACTCATGACCTACGACACCATCGCCGGCGGCGCGCAGATCGTCGTCGAGGTGACCTCGGAACGCGAGGGTCACGCGAAGCCGGTATGCGTGGCTGAATCCGTCGCGAGACACTATTTGTAGGCCTGTCGCGCCGATCAATGCTCGGCCAGGGTCTTGACATGTGCTACCGCGCTGCGGCCGAGAGCCGCCAGGTTGTAGCCGCCCTCGAGCATGGACACGATGCGCTTCTGCGAGTGACGCGCCGCCAGCGCCATCAATTCCCGCGTCATCCAGGCGTAGTCGGCTTCGACCAGCGCCATGCCTCCCAACAAGTCCTCGCGGTGCGCATCGAAGCCGGCCGAAATGAAGATCATTTCAGGCTTGAATTTCTCCAGCGCCGGCAGCCATTGCGCCTCGATCGCCTGCTTGGCGGCGGCGCCGTCGCTGCCCGCGGCCAGCGGCACATTGATCATGTTGGGCGCGGGACTGTTGATGCCGCTGTAGGGATAGAAGGGATGCTGGAAGAAACTCGCCATCAGCACTCGATCCCGCCACTGCGGCTGGCTGAACATGTCTTCCGTGCCGTTGCCGTGATGCACGTCGAAATCAATGATCGCCACCCGCTCGAGGCCGCGTTTCTCGACGGCATAGGCCGCCGCAACGCCGATGTTGTTGAAGATGCAAAACCCCATGGAGCGCGCCTGCGTCGCATGATGGCCGCAGGGACGCACCGCACAGAACGCATTCACGGATCGCCCAGCCAGCAACTCGTCGACCGCCGTTAGTCCGGCACCCGCGGCGCGCCGTGCGGCGCTCAAGCTGTACGGATTCATGGCGGTATCCGGGTCGAGCTGCGCATAGCCTTCGGTCGGCGCATTGTCGAAGATCAGATCGACGTAGGCCGCACGGTGCACGCGCTTGAGATCGTCGGGGTCGGCCAGCGGCGCCTCCAGGCAGCGCAATTCGTCCAACAGTCCCGAGGCGCGCATGTGCTCATTGATGGAGCTCAGGCGGGCGGGGGATTCGGGGTGGCCCGGCCCCATCTCGTGGCGCAGGCAATCGGGGTGGGTGATATAGGCCGTTGTCATAGGTGCGCAATCCTACACTCTAGAGCGAAGTCCCAAGCGGCGCATACAGGCCCGCAGCCCGTCCCCGCTCCTGTACCAGCGTCAATACTGCATCGATCACGGGGGTCGGGATTCCCGTGAGCCGGGCAAGTTCCGCCACGGCCGTCACCAGCGCGTCGATCTCCAGACTGCGCCCCCGTTCCAGATCTTGCAGCATCGACATTTTATGTCCAACGATCGAGCCTGCGGCGTCCAGCCGCCGGTCCATCATCGCCGCAGGAATTTGCACGCCCAGCGCTTCATTGACCGCCTGGGTCTCCAGCATCATGGTCTTGCACAGCGCCCGAAGCGTGGGCTCGCCGGTAATCCGATCCAGGGTGGCGCCCGTCAAGACGCTGATGGGATTGAAGCAGACATTGCCCCACAGCTTCAGCCAGATGTTCCAGCGGATGTTGTCGCGCACCGGTGCATCGAACCCGGCGTGGGTCAACGCCTCGGCAAGGGCTGCGACGCGGGTCGAGCGGCTGCCGTCGGGCTCGCCGATGATGAATCGATTGAAGTCGTGGTGCGCAATGATCCCCGGCGCGAGCACTTCACAGGCGGGTTCGACGACGCAGCCGATGGCACGCTGTGGTCCCACGGCCTGCCACTGCCGGCCGCCCGGATCCACCGACTGCAGGCGATGTCCTTCGAATCGACCGCCGACGCCGTAAAAGTACCACCAGGGAATTCCGTTCATCGCGGTGAGCATCGCGGTGGCGGGGCCGAGCAGCGGCGCGAATGCCGGGGCGCAGTCGTAGGCCTGATGCGCCTTGAGCGCGCAAATGACCACGTCCTGAACGCCGAAATCGCGCGGGTCCGCGGAGGCTGCGATCTTCGCGGTCTTCTCGCGGCCATGGATCAAGAGTTTGAGGCCGCGCTCGCGAATCGCCTCGAGGTGCGGACCACGCGCCACGACGCAGACTTCCTGTCCTGACAAGGCCAGTTCAACCGCCAGATAGCCGCCGATCGCCCCGGCGCCGTAAACGCAAAACTTCATCGATCGCCCCGCTGCTGCGCGCGCAGGGCCCGATCATACCCCGATTGCCGGAGGCGCTAGCGTCTCAGGCTTCCAGCGCCAGCCAGACCGCCTTCGGTACGGTGAAGTTCTCGATTGCAGATTCCCCGTGTTCCCGCCCGAAACCCGACTCGCCTGATCCGCCCCAGGGCAGCCGCACATCGGTGTATCCATAAGTATTGATCCACACGGTGCCCGCCTTCAATCCGGCGGCCATGCGGTGCACGCGCCCGATATCGGCGCTCCACACGCCGGCGGCCAGGCTGTACGCGGTGCCGTTGGCGATGCGCAGGGCATCCTCTTCGTCCTCGAACGGAATCACGCACAGCACCGGACCGAAGATCTCCTCCTGCGAGATGCGCATCTCATGCTCGACATTGGCGAACACCGTGGGCTCCACGAAGTAGCCCGTGTCGCCGAGACGGCCGCCGCCGGTCACCACCGAGGCGCCTTCGGTCTTGCCGGTCTCGATGTAGTTCAGCACCGTCTGCATTTGCCCCGCGGAAATCACCGGGCCCATGGTCGTTCCCGGAGCACTCGGGTCGCCGACGCGAATCGCCTTCGCGCGCTCCACCAGGCGCTGCACCACCTCGTCGTAGGCCGGCCGCTGCACCAGCACGCGCGAGCCCGCGGAGCAGACCTGCCCGGCGTTGAAGAATATTCCCGACGCGGCCGAACGCGCCGCGCGGTCCAAGTTGGCATCGGCGAAAATCACGTTCGCGGATTTGCCGCCCAATTCCAGGGTCACCTTTTTGAAGTTGCCGGCAGCGCCCTGCAGGATGCCGCGGCCGACTTTCGGCGAACCCGTGAAGGTCACCTTGTCGACGCCGGGATGCCGCACCAACGCCTCTCCCGCCACGCTGCCCTTGCCGCAGACCACATTGAGCGCGCCGGCAGGCAAGCCCGCCTCGAGAAACAATTCCGCAACCCGCAGCATGCTGAGCGGCGTGAGTTCGGCCGGCTTCACCACCAAGGTGCAGCCGCAGGCAAGCGCCGGCGCGATTTTCCACATGCCGATCATGAGCGGGAAATTCCACGGCACGATGGCGGCGACGACGCCGACCGGTTCGCGCACGGTGTAGGTCAATGCATCGGGCCGCGCCGGGATGACCTGACCGGTGATCTTGTCGCACCAGCCGGCGTAGTAGCGCAGGGTGTCGATGACCGCCGCCATGTCCTGCCGCCGCACCGCCGCCAACGGCTTGCCGGCATCCAGGCTCTCCAGCTCGATCAATTCTTCCTGATGCGTCTCGATGAGTGCGGCGGCGCGCTGCAAAATGCGGCCGCGGTCGGCCGCGCGCATTCCGCCCCAGACTTTGAGCGCCGCACGCGCCGCGCGCACGGCCAGATCGACGTCGGCTTTGCCGCCCTGCGCCACTTCGGCAATCGGCTCTTCAGTGGCGGGATTCACATCGATGGAGTACTCGCCGCTGAGGGGCGCGGCATGCTTGCCGTCGATGAACAATTCGTAGTGTTTGAGATCAACCTTGCAGTCCATGAGATTCTCCTGGCGGCCCGCGCTCACCGTGGCGGCGCGCCCTGACAGCTGAAATGGGGTCGTTTCAGTCTGGTATCAAGCGGGAGAATGTTCTAATCGTTTGTGCCAATGGGATGATAAGCCGGGCGTATCACCGGGGGTTCCATTGGGCTCAAGCGAGCATGAGGTCGAATCGCGGCTGCAAATTGAGGCCACGGGCAATCTCCCACACCGCGCCCGTGACGGGCGCCAGCGCAGGCTGGTTGCGGGCGATCAAGCCGATAGCCCGCGTCAATTGCGGCAGCAACGGCCGTGCCTGCACCCGGTTCTTGAGGTCGAAAAAGTTCAGCAGGCTGTGCGGCACCACGCTGTAAAGCCCCGCTTCACTCACGTGCGCGTACAGCGAAAACAACGAGTCGGTCTCGAGAATGACGGTGGGCTGAACGCCGGCGCGCCGAAACGCCGACTCGATGACTTGCCGATTGCGCATCTTGCCGGTCAGCAGGCACAACGGTAACCGCGCCGCCTGCTCCCAGGTCAGGGTGGGGTCGAGAGTCACCCTGCGGTCGGCCAGCAATACATAGCGTTCCTGGTACAGCGGCAACTTTTCGAATCCCTCGATGACGGTGTCGTCCAGATAGGTCAGTCCCAGATCGAGTTCGAAGTGATCCAGTTGATTGACGATGGCGTCGGCGGTCAGGGACGACAGCGTGTAGCGAATGTTCGGATACGCGGCAAAGCAGGGCCCCGTCAACAAGGCCGCCACGGTCATCGTCGTCGGAATTGCGCCGACCCGCAACGTGCCCGTCATGGTCGATTTGGCGGCGGACGCGTCTTCGCGCATATAGGACAGCGATGCCAGAGTCTGTTGCGCCCAGGCGAGCACTCGTTCGCCCTCGGCAGTCAGTCCCAAGAAGCGCCGCCCGCGCTGCACGATCATCACTCCGAGTTCCTTCTCCAGGCTGCGGATCGCGGACGACAGCGCCGGTTGCGACACGTGGCAGGCCTCGGCCGCCTTGGCGAAATGCTTTTCGCGGGCGAGGGTCACGAGATAGTCGAGTTGGCGGATGAACATTGCGGCAACTCTGCGCGAAAGGCCGCTTGGCGTAAAGCGGCCGATTCTTGCCCAATGTGCGCGCACCGTTTAGATTGATCCTCCCCAAACCCGGCTGCCCCCAGGAGAGCTCGATGTCCGTGCCCGTTGAAATGTCCGTGGTCGAAATCGCGGCACCGGGAGGACCGGAACAGTTGAAGCTGGCGCAACGGCCGGTACCCACTCCTCAGGAAGGGGAAGTGCTGGTGCGGGTCGCGGCCGCCGGCGTCAACCGGCCGGACGTGATGCAGCGGCAAGGCCGGTATCCGCCGCCGGCCGGAGCTTCCGACCTGCCCGGGCTGGAGATCGCCGGCGAAATCGTCGCCCTCGGTCCCAAGGTCTCTGGACGCTCCGTGGGCGAAGCGGTCTGCGCATTGCTGCCGGGCGGCGGCTACGCCGCGTACGCGGTGGCCGCGGCGCCGTTGTGCCTGCCCATCCCGACGGGGGTCAGCATGGTGGAGGCGGCGGCAATACCGGAAACATTCTTTACCGTGTGGACCAATTTGTTCGATCGCGGCCGCTGCAAGGCGGGAGAAACCGTGCTGATTCACGGCGGCACCAGCGGCATCGGGACCACCGCCATCCAACTCGCCGCCGCGTGGGGCGCACGCGTATTCGCGACCGCCGGCTCCGACGACAAGGCGCGTGCCTGTGAACGCATGGGCGCGGTCCGCGGCATCAATTACCGCACCGAAGACTTCGTCGAGGTGATGCGCGCGCAGACCGACGGCAAAGGCGTGGACGTCACGTTGGACATGGTTGCCGGCAGCTATGTGCCGCGCAATCTCGAGATCGCCGCCCTCGAGGGCCGTATCGTGGTCATTTCACTGCTCGGCGGATCGCGGGCAGAAATCAACATGGGCCTGATTCTCACCAAGCGGCTGACCCTCACCGGGTCGACGCTGCGCGCACGAACCGTGGCGCAAAAGGCCGAGGTGGCCGATGCCGTCCACAAGAATATCTGGCCGCTGCTCGCCGCCGGCCGCGTCCGTCCGGTCATTCACGCGACTTTTCCTCTGGCCGAGGCCAGCGAGGCGCATCGCCTCATGGAGACCTCCAACCACATCGGAAAAATCGTGCTGACCATCTAGAAAAAGCATGACCTTGGAAGCGCGAAGACCCGGTCCGATCCGTTTCGGGCGCCGCGCTTATGATGCTATAGTCCTGGTATATCAGAGCATCGGTCGGCGCCGCCACACGGCCCGATAGTCCTTCCTGCGGCGTATGCCGCGACAACACTTAGGAGAAATCGTGAGTTCCGACATCGGGATCGCTCAGAATGCAACCCTCAAACCCATCGGCGAGATCGCCGCCCGCTTGGGGATTCCGGCTGCAAGCATTGAAAATTACGGCCACTACAAGGCAAAGATCGCGCTCGACTACATCGACACCTTGAAGGACAAGCCCGACGGCAAACTCATTCTGGTGACCGCCTTGAGCCCCACGCCCGCGGGCGAAGGCAAGACCACGACCACGGTCGGGCTCGGCGATGCACTCAACAAGATCGGCAAGAAAACGGTCATTTGCCTGCGCGAGCCGAGCCTCGGGCCGGTATTCGGCATGAAGGGCGGCGCGGCCGGCGGCGGCTACGCGCAGGTCGTGCCGATGGAAGACATCAATCTGCATTTTACCGGCGACTTCGGCGCGATCGGCCTGGCCCACAACCTGCTCTCGGCGCTGATCGACAATCACATCTACCACGGCAATGAACTGGGCTTCGATGTCCGGCGTATTGCGTGGAAGCGCGTCATGGACATGAATGACCGCGCGTTGCGCGAAATCACCGTGGGGTTGGGCGGTCCCGGCAACGGCTTTCCGCGCGAGGACGGCTTCGATATCGTGGTGGCCTCCGAGGTCATGGCGATTTTCTGCCTGGCGAAAAGCCTGGTCGATCTCAAGCAACGGCTCGGCAACATCGTCGTCGGCTACCGCCGCGATCTCACTCCCATCCATGCCCGGGATCTCAATGCCCAGGGTGCGATGACGGTGCTGCTCAAGGAGGCTCTGAAGCCGAACCTGGTGCAGACGCTGGAAAACAATCCGGCCTTCATCCACGGCGGACCTTTCGCCAATATCGCGCACGGCTGCAATTCCGTGCTCGCCACCACCACGGCGCTGAAACTGGCCGACTACGTGGTGACCGAGGCGGGCTTCGGCGCCGACCTGGGCGCGGAGAAGTTCATCGACATCAAATGCCGCAAATCCGGACTGCGGCCGTCCGCGGTGGTGATCGTCGCCACCATACGCGCCCTCAAGTTTCACGGCGGCGCGGACCTCAAGGAGATCAACAAGGAAAATCTCGCGGCGCTCGACAAGGGCGTCGCCAATCTGGAGCGGCACGTGAGCAATGTGCGCAACCAGTATGGCCTGCCCTGCGTCGTCTCCGTCAATCACTTCACCGCCGACACCGAGGCCGAGCACGCGCTGCTCGCCAAGAAGATGGCGGCGCTCGACGTGCCGCTGGTGCTCGCGCGGCATTGGGCCGAAGGCGGCGCCGGTGCGACCGATGTGGCCCGCAAGGTCGTGGAAATCTGCGAGAAAGGCGCGCCGAACTTCCGCTTCGTCTACGACGAGAAGCAGGGACTGTGGGACAAGATCAAGACCATTGCGACGAAGATCTACGGCGCCGCCGACATCTCGGGTGATTCAAAGATTCGCGCGCGGATCGACGAACTGCAGAAGACCTACGGACATTACCCGGTTTGCATCGCCAAGACCCAGTACTCGTTCTCGACCGACCCCGCGCTGCGCGGCGCGCCGAGCGGGCATATGGTCAACATCCGCGAAGTGCGCCTCGCCGCCGGCGCGGAATTCATTGTGGTTGTGTGCGGCGACGTCATGACCATGCCCGGTCTGCCGAAGGTGCCCTCGGCCGACAAGATCGACATCGATGCACAGGGACGGGTGGTTGGCTTGTTCTGATCGAACCGCGGTCAGTCGCCCAAGACGCTGCCGACGATGAGGCCCGCCTCCGCACACACCTGCGGGGCGGGCAGTTTCTTGCCGCCGTGGTAGCGCAGCTTGAACGCCTCGATCTGGCCGCCCTGCGCCGCGACGAACACGCTGGCTTCGGCGATGGCCGTGATGGTGCCGACGGCGCCTTTGACATCGCCGAAGGTGCGCGCAGGATGCTTGCGCGCGGCATGGAACTGCAGTTTCTTGCCCTTGAAGGTCGACCAGGCGGCCGGCGCCGGATCGCAGCCGCGAACCAGATTGAAAATCAGGTCCAGGTGATTGTGCCAATTGATCCGCGCCTCCGGGTCGCGGCACCAGCCCTCGTAGCTCGCCCGCGACTCGTCTTGCAAAGTACCCGTGGCGCCGCGATTCACCACCATATCGGCGGCCTCCTGCAGAGCGGATATCCCCATCGGAAACAGCCGTTCGAAATACACGTTTCCCAGCGTGTCGTCGGGGCCTATGGGAGTCTCTTTCTGGAGGATGACGGGCCCCTCATCGAGTCCATCCGTGGGGCGGAAAATCGTCAGTCCGGTGCGAGTGTCGCCGCGGATGATGGGCCAATTGATGGAACTCGGCCCGCGGTACAGGGGCAGCAGCGAGGGGTGATACTGAATCATGCCGTGGCGCGGAATGATGGCGAACTCCTGCGGCACGAACTGCAGGACGTAGGCCATGACGCCCAAGTCCGTGTCCAGGGCGTGCAGTAGCTGCCTGGCCTCCTCGGTCTTGAGCGACTTCAGCTGATGCACGGGCACCTGCTTCTGCTCGGCCGCCAGCCGCAGCGGATCCGGCGCGGCGCCAGGCTTCTCCGGGGCACAGAACACCCCCGCGACGGTGTCGCCCCGCTGCAAGAATGCCTCCAGCGCGGCCTTACCGAAGTCGCTCTGCCCTACAATGGCGATTCGCATCGTGCTACCCCTATTTGCTTGCCCAAAGTTATGATATCTCATATATCAAAAGGTGAGTTCCCGAGTTAGAATTGATAATACCGCCCGCCCCTGGCCGCCTTGAGGAAAGTTGGGCCCTTGATCCGCGCAGCAAAGGAGTTCGTTCGTATGGCCGGTCGCAATTTCCTGTTCGTTCCCGGACCCACCAATGTGCCTGACCGCGTCCTGCGCGCCATGGCGGTGGCGATGGAAGACCACCGCTCACCCGTGTTTCCGGAACTGACTCGCGCGTGCCTGAACGCCTTGAAGCCGGTGTTCAAGACCACCTCCGCCAGCCCCATCCTGTTTCCATCGTCCGGCACCGGATGCTGGGAAGCGGCCCTCACCAACTGTCTGAATCCTGGCGATGCCGTGCTGATCGCGAGTTTCGGGCAATTCAGTCATCTGTGGGCGGACATGTGCCGGCGCCTGGGGTTCGAGGTGCAGCTCTTGGAAACCCCCTGGGGCGAAGGCGCTCCCATCGAGCGTCACCTTAGTGCGTTGAGTGCCGACAAACAGCACCGGATCAAGGCGGTGCTGGTCTGCCAGAACGAGACCGCGACCGGCGTGACCAGCGACGTGGCGGCCATCCGCCGGGCGATGGACAGCGTCAAACACCCCGCTCTCTTGTTCGTGGACGCGGTGAGCGCGCTCGCCAGCATCGATTTTCGGATGGATGAATGGGGCGTGGACGTGTGCGTCAGCGGCTCTCAGAAAGGGCTGATGCTGCCCGCCGGACTCGGGGTCACCTGCGTGAGCCCGAAGGCGCTAGACGCGGCCAAGAGCGCGGCCTCACGGCGTTGCTATTTCGACTACGGCGACATGGTGGCGGCGAACGCGTCCGGATATTTCCCCTATACCCCGTCCATACCGATGCTGTACGGCCTGCGCGAGTCGCTGGCCATGCTCGCCGAAGAAGGCTTGGAGAATGTGTTCCACCGGCACAGCTACCTCGCCGGCGGCGTGCGCGCCGCGGTGTTCGAGGGATGGAAGCTGACCCTGTGCGCCGCCGCCCCAAAATGGCACTCGGATACCGTGTCCGCCATCATGGTGCCCGCGGGCGTCGACGGCGCCGCGGTGATTGCACGCGCCTTCACTCGCTACAATCTGGCCCTCGGCGCCGGCCTGTCCAAAGTCGCCGGCAAATTGTTCCGCATCGGCCACTTGGGCGATTTGAACGAACTCATGCTGCTCGGCGCCATCGCCGGAGCCGAGATGGCCTTGCTCGACGTGGGGGTGAAGCTCGAAGCCGGCAGCGGCGCGGCGGCCGCCCAAAACTATTGGCGCAGTCACTCGCCGGCGAGTTCGGCCAAGAACCCGGCCACGGCGAAAGCCGGCGTCGCCGCATGACGGGACGCGTCGTCTTCTTGGACCGCGCCTCGCTCAAGGCGAAGGTGCGCAAACCCGCCGGCGCGAGCGAGTACGTCGAATACGAGAAGACCTCGGAATCGCAGATCGTGCCGCGCCTCGCGGGCGCCGAGGTCGCCATCATCAACAAGGTGCCGATGCGGGCCGAGACCTTGCGGCAATTGCCGCAGCTGAAGATGATCGCGGTGGCGGCCACAGGTTACGACGTGGTGGACGTTGCGTACTGCAAGGAACACGGCATCGCGGTGGCCAATATCCGCAACTACGCAGTGCACACGGTGCCGGAACACGCCTTCGCCATGATTTTGGCGTTGCGGCGCAACTTGCTCGCGTACCGGCAGGACGTCGAGAACGGCGTGTGGAACAAATCCGAACAATTTTGCTTTTTTACGCACGACATCGGCGACCTCTACGGCAGCACTCTCGGCATCATCGGCGAGGGAGCCATCGGACAAGGCACGGCGGCCATCGGACGCGCCTTCGGCATGCGCGTGTTGTTTGCCGATCATCCGCCGCCGAAGATGGCGGGCGTGTCCTTTACGCCGCACGATGAGGTGATTGCGACGTCGGACGTGATTTCGCTGCACTGTCCGCTGCTGCCCGCCACGCGCAATCTGATCAACCTTGATGCCTTTCGCAAAATGAAGCGCAACGCCCTGCTCATCAACACCGCCCGCGGCGGACTGGTCGACGAGGCGGCTCTGATCCAAGCGTTGGACGAGGGGCTGATCGCGGGCGCCGGATTCGACGTACTGACCGTCGAGCCGCCGAAGAACGGGCATCCATTGCTGGATGTGCGGCGCCCGAATTTCATCCTGACGCCGCACATCGCCTGGGCGTCGGACGGCGCCATGCAGTTCCTCGCCGATCAGCTGATCGACAATATCGACTGCTGGGCGGCAGGCAAGCCGCAACATCTCGTGTCATCATAGCGCCCCCAAAAGCTGCTCATGATCGACCTTAGTGAAAAAACTCCTCTACCAGTTCGATACGGACACCCTCCCCTCGGTCTTCGATAACGTCGTCGCCTACGACGGCGGCGCCGATCACATTGCAGCCTACGGCGGCGTCAACCCCAAGAACGTCGGCGGCCTGGTCGAAGGCGCCATCTTCACCCGCGGCCTCAACGACAAGAAGAACACGGCGATCTTCGTCGGCGGCGGCAACATGGCCGAGGGCGAAGCGGTACTGGCCGCCGTGCGCAAGAAATTCTTCGGCAAATTCCGCGTCTCCGTAATGTTCGACAGCAACGGCTGCAACACCACGGCCGCGGCCGCCGTGGCGTGGCTCGCGCACGGCCGCGCGCTCGCCGGCAAGCGCGCCGTGGTGCTCGGCGGTTCGGGACCGGTCGGGCAGCGCGCCGCGGTCCTGCTGGCCGGCGAAGGTGCGGCGGTGGCGATCACCGGCCGCAAACGCGAGGTGGTGCAGTCCGCCTGCGATGCCATTCAAGCCCGCTTCGGCGTCGCGGTCCAGGCCATCGAAGCGCCCACCAACGCCGAGCGCGGCGCCGCCATCGAAGGCGCTCACATCGTGCTGGCCACCGGCGCGGCCGGCGTCACGCTGCTGGACGAGCCGCAATGGCGCGACAGCCGTTCGCTGGAACTCATCGCCGACGCCAACGCCTCGCCGCCGGCGGGCATCGAGGGCGTGGCTGCGAACGACCGCGGCGCGGCAAAGCATGGCAAGATACTGTTCGGTTCTCTGGGCTTCGGCGCGCTCAAACTGGCGCTGCATCGTGCCTGTATTTCGCGGCTGTTCGAGCAGAACGATCTGCTGCTCGACGCCGAGGAGATTTACACCATCGCCCGATCGATGGTCGGTTAAACCAGTTCAAACGGCGCAACACATGGTCATTCAAGGTTCCGTAGAAAAGTTTCTCGACGATCTCGCCAGCGGCCACCCCACGCCGGGCGGCGGTAGCGCCGCGGCCATCATGGGCGCCATGGGCGCCGCGCTGGTGTCCATGGTCTGCAACGTCACCATCGGCAAGAAGGGCTATGAGGGGGTCGAAGCCGAGATGCGCGCGATTCTCGCGGAGTCCGAGAGGGTGCGCCGGCGCCTGAGCGCCATGGTGGCCGAGGACATCGCCGCGTTCGACAGCATTTTGGCGGCGTACAAACTGCCCAAGGTCACCGACGAGGACAAGGCACGGCGCGCCGCCGCGATCCAGGCCGGCTTGCGCCGCGCCACCGAGACGCCGCTCGACTGCGCCCGCGTCTGCGCCGAGGTCATTGCGCTGTCGCGTCGCGCCAGCGAACAAGGCTATCTCAATGTCATCAGCGACGGCGGCGTCGGCGTGCTGGCCGGATTCACCGGGCTGCGCAGCGCGGCGCTCAACGTCTACATCAACGCGCCCGCACTGAAGGACCGGGTGTTCGCGGACGCGGCGACCGCCGAGCTGGAAAAGCTGGTGGACCATTGCTCCGCCGAGAGCGAAGCGGTGTACCAGATCGTGCGCGGCAAGCTGGGTTGACGGCCGTGGAGGGACCTCACCATGCCGGGCGGTAGAATCGATACCGAGCGCGCGTTCAAGCCCTTGCGCTTGGCGGTGCTGACCATCTCGGATTCGCGGGATGCCGCCAGCGACACGTCCGGCGACTTGCTGGCGGAGCGCATTCGCGCGGCCGGCCACGAGCTCAAGGCCCGCGCCTTGGTGCGCGACGACAAGGCCGGCATACAACGGCAGGCGAAGCAATGGATCGACGATCCCGCCATCGATGTGATCATCACCACCGGCGGCACCGGTCTCACGGGGCGCGACGTGACCCCCGAAGCGCTGGGCGAGCTGTTCGACAAGGAGTTGGAAGGGTTCACCGTACTATGGCATCTCATCTCGTATGAAACGGTGGGGGTGTCGACCATGCAATCGCGCGCCTGCGCCGGCATTGCCGGCAATACGGTCATCTACGTTCTGCCCGGCTCCAATGGCGCCTGTCGTGACGGCTGGGATAAATTGATCAGTCTGCAGCTCGACAGCCGCCACCGGCCCTGCTCGATCGTGGAGGTCATGCCTCGTTTTCAAGAATCCTGAATGGGTGGGGCCGTGGAGCAAGGGGTGCAGTCAGTCGATTCCGCGCGCACCCGCATGATGAACGCGGTGCAGCCGCTCTCCAGCGAACGGGTGACCTTGCAGGACGCACACGGGCGCACCCTGGCTGAATCGCTGCAGGCGACGCGCGACCAACCTCCGTTCCGCGCTTCGGCCATGGATGGGTATGCGGTGCGCTGCGCCGATCTTGCCTTGGGCAGGCTCAAGGTCGTGGGTGAAGCGGCGGCAGGCAGCGGCTACCTGCGCCCGCTCGAGCGCGGCGAGACCGTGCGGATCTTTACCGGCGCTCCCGTGCCCATGGGCGCCGATGCCGTCGTTCCGCAAGAGCGGGTGCAGCGCGCAGGGGCCGACATTCTCGTTGAGGAGGCGGCGCAGCCCGGGAAAAATATTCGTGACGTCGCCATCGATTTCGCGGCGGGCAACTCCCTCATCGACGCGGGCACGCGCCTGCGCGCCGGGCACATCGCGCTGATTGCGGCCACGGGCATCGCCTCGATCAATGTCAGACGCGCGCCGCGGATTGCGCTGCTCGCGACCGGGACTGAAATCGCGATGCCGGGCACGGCGGCCGGTGCCAATCAGATCTATGACTCCGTCACCTTCGGGCTCGCCGCGATGATCGACGGCTGGGGCGGACTGGCGCGGTGCCGCGCGGCGAGTCCGGACGATGCGGCGGCGGTGTCCACGGCGCTGGGGCGTGCCATCGGCGACGCGGATCTCGCCGTCATCGTCGGCGGCGCGTCCGTCGGCGACTACGACGTGGTGAAGCAGGCGCTGTCGTCGCGGGGCCTTGAGATCGCCGTGCCCAAGATCGCGGTGCGTCCCGGCAAACCGACTTGGTTCGGCACCATCGACGGCAAGCCCATACTCGGACTGCCGGGAAATCCCACCGCCGCCTTCGTCTGCGCGTTTCTGTTCCTGCGTCCGCTGTTGGATGCATTTCTGGCGCGCCAGTCCTCCTCGACCTGCGTTGCGGCAGTACTCGACGGACACATCGATCGGAACGGCGAGAACGAAGCCTATGTGCGCGCCTTGGGCGTGGTCGGCGCGGATGCCCGACTGACCGTGCGGCCGTTCGATAATCAAGACACGTCCCTGGTGTCGGTATTTGCCGCGGCGAACGCGCTGATACGCCGCCTCCCCGGGGCGCCGGCGGCAGCCTCAGGGGAGCCGGTCGACGTGCTGCTGCTCGGCTGCCGATAACTGCCGACGGTCATGCCCTCGCTCGCGGGTCACCGCCCCTTTCTTTTCTATGTCGCCGCGCGCGGTTTCTCGGAGTTTGCGTATCAAATAGGCACGGTTGCCGTGGGCTGGCAGGTGTACGCGCTCACCGGCAGCGCGCTCGCCTTGGGGTTGGTGGGATTGGTGCAGTTTCTGCCGAGCGCGCTGCTGGTGTTCGCCGCGGGGCATGTCGCGGACCGCTACAACCGTCA